>Ga0308161_1000226_pt1 | contig 122589 bp, 119 predicted proteins | sample PhyFR2_FD_201034 | JGI IMG/M metagenome (GOLD analysis project Ga0308161, IMG submission 201034) | Phyllosphere microbial communities from UC Gill Tract Community Farm, Albany, California, United States - DLSLF.R2 | ecosystem: Host-associated > Plants > Phyllosphere > Unclassified | place...
TAAAAACAATTTTCCTTTAAAAATAATAACTAATATATACTCTAAATAACAGTCAAATCAAATTTTTATCACAATTTATCTGTTCTATATATTTATTTTTTTTCTAATTCTTTTTTGTTTTTATGAGAACGACGACCATATAGTCTACTGGAAAACACCGTCATAATCTCACAGATATCAGAACAAAATTGTTGTTCGTAGGTTAAGTTTTCCTGATTGTTAATAATAACGAGTTCTGTTTTAAATAAACTACAGAGTTTTATAATTAATTCATAGCCAAATCTTAATAATCTGTCTTTATGTGTAATAATAATTTTTTGTATCTTTCCAGAAACAATGTTTTCTATAAGTAAATTAAGTCCTTTTTTATTATAGTTTAATCCAGAACCTAAATCAGAAATAACTTTATAGTTTTTAAAATGATGAGTGTCGCAGTATTGATTTAATACTTGTATTTGAGTGGTAAGATCATTTTTCTGACTATATGTTGACACTCTGGCATAACATAAGACTTGTCCTGATTTTTCAGTTTTCTTTTTCGTATTAAACCTGTTTTCTAAAGATAATAAAGAGTATCTTCTGTGACCTCCTAAAGTAAATAAGTCAGGCAATAGCTTACCTGACTTATGCCAACGATAAAGTGTTGATAATGATACACCTATATAATCAGCAGCTTGTTTTATACTCAAATGGCTTTTATTCATTTTATTTTATCCTTATTATTTTTTACATTATAATAAGATAACTAATAAAAATGAATAGGTTTTTAGTTAACTGTTATATTCCCAAACAGAATAAAAAAAGAACCAAAAAGGTTCTTTTAAAAAAGTTATAAAAATATTTTTTAACGAATATTACCAGACGGTGAAAGATCATCTTTATCTTGATTTTTGATGAATGAACTTTCGCCTCTTTCTTTTTGAAGTTGATCAAGCGATTTTTGACCAGATATTGTTACACCGTCTTTAACTATTATTTCAGGTTTTTCTTTAGGAGCCATGTCTGAGGCATAACCTGATAAAGAATCAATCAGCTTATCACCACCAAAATCTCCTGCTAAACGACCACCAACATTCGCGGCTTTTGCAGCATCAACAACCGCTTTTGCACTGTAAAAAAGTGTATCTGCTGCTGATTGATATTGGGAAAGAGCTTCTTTTCGACCTTTCTCAAAGTTTCCCTCATCCCGTATGCCATAATTACCCGCATGTTGAGCTGTATAATCTGCTTCTTTATCAAAATATTCAGCCGCTGCATAAGCATGATTGAAAATACCTTGCCACGATTTTTTTATCATAATAAGGTCGTTCGCTACTTCACTAAAGTTTTCATAATTTCCCTTTAGATTTTCAAATTTATCCTTATAGGAAGAATATTGCTCATACAAATCAGGAGCCTTCATTTCCAGAGCTTTTTCCATTAATTTTTGATTATATTCCTGAAGCTTATCAATATAAATTTGTTTTTGTTCTGGAGTCAGAGTTTTGTAATAAGCTGCAAGAGTATAACGATTCCAGGGCACAATCGCTAAGGTATCACCTGCAAAACTTCGAATATGTTCTTTGTTTGCCATTACAACAACCGATGCTGTTCCCGCTACAGCTAAAGCTGCTCCTATTTTTAATCCCGTTGTCACTCCATCAGCAGAAGCTTTACCTGTTAATCCTAACAACAAACACACACTCAACAAACAGGAAATTTTTTTCATCTTATCTCCACTATTATTTTATTTTTAAAAAAGAAGCCTCTTTCATCAGGCTTCAATTTTTACATTACATATTACCTGACGGAACAACCATTTCTTCCTGGTGTTTTTGAGGTATTTTTATCTGGTTTTCTTCAGATTGCTTTTGTAAATCTTCCAGTCTTTTTGTTCCTGGAGCAGGTTGATGTATCACTTCTACAGGCTTAGATGTAGGACTTTTACTTTCTACTCTATCTGCTGGGTTAGAAAGGCTTTTTGGCTCCATAGACTTACCGTAATCTGCTACAGAATCCAAAACTACCTGACCAGCAGGACCCGTAATCGTTTCTCCAGCCTCTTTTAATACATCTGCAACCGTTTTTGTAATATAATAACCTGTATTACCTGCCGAAGTAAACAGATGCATCTGACTTTGAATAGCTTTTTTAGCATAATCTACATCACTTGCATCTGCATATTTGTTAGCACCATTTATTTTATCCTGATAATCTAAATCACCATACTTAGCTACACTATAAGGTGCTTTAAGAATCTCATTATAGGATTCTCCTATTCCTTTTAGATCATTTCCGATTTCTACCACACCTTCAACACCTGATTTGATTTTCTCAAGCCTTTCTTTTACTTTCTCAAGCTTTTCTATCATTTCAGGCTTTTGATTCCCTGTTATATCATTCACCACATCTCTTATCTTATCCGTGGTGGCGCCTAATGTTTCTATATAAGCCTGCCTCTGTTCAGGGGTCATATTCTTATAGTTATTCCCCAAAGCTTCAGCAGAATCTGGATTGTAAGGAGTTTGAGCAGGGTTCTCAGTCTGATTTTGAGAAATGGCAGGGGTTGTTTCAGGAAGGTTAGTATGTTTCTTGTTATAAGCATGACCAATTGCACCCGCCACACCCGCTACAAGAATACTGCCCACTACTACTTTTTTAATAATACCCGCTGATGCCATTTGAGGATTCATCATCATGACTACCACTACTGAGGCTATTAGTTTTTTCTTCATCTTTATCTCCTGTTATTTCAGGATATTATATCTTATTTTTAAGATGATTCTCAAATGTTTTCTTTGCTTTTTTCATTATTTTCTCTTTCTTCTTTTTTAGCATAAATAACAAGCATACTTTTGAGAAATATATATATAAAAAACAAAGCAGTTAAACTACCCGCAAGTTGTATAAAAACATCTTCTATTGCATTATCGTGCATTGAACAGCATAGACTGGGACCTGCCGAAACACTACTTGTATAACTTATCAAACTCAAAAAAAACAATACTAAAAACATAATCCTTTTTTTATTCATAATATACGCCTTTTATTCTTCTTATATTTTATTATAGTCATATAATGTATATTATATTTTTTATTAAATGTAAAATCTATTAATTTGATAGAATTAATCTATTTGATTTATATCACTATTTTAATAAAATTGTATAAAAAAGGAGAAACCTATGCTTAAAAAAACAGAATATACTCATCTTCAGCAAACCAGAAATGATATCATTGATACCGTAAAATCTGAAACTAATACTTTACTTAACTCATTGGTTGCTGACTTTATTGATCTCGGGCTGATTACCAAACAAGCTCACTGGAATATGAAAGGATCTAACTTCATTGCCGTGCATGAAATGCTTGATGATTTCAGGGAAGCTCTTGATGAACACCAGGATACTATTGCAGAAAGAATTGTTCAAATGGGCGGTTATGCTCTTGGTACTTCTCAGGTTGTCTTTGATAAAACGACGATACAACCTTATCCTCTTGATATTGTAAGAGTTCAGGATCACCTAAAGGTTCTGGCAAACAGTTATGCTGTAGTTGCTAATAAAACCCGCAAAGCCATTAGTGAAGTCTCGGACGAAGATACGGCAGATATCCTTACAGCAGCCTCAAGAGATCTGGATAAGTTTTTATGGTTCATTGAATCGAATATTGAATAAAAATAAAAAGAGAGGGAAACCTCTCTTTTTTATTTAAATCCTTTTTTTACTTTTTTTATTATCGCCAACATAAATATTTTTATTTAAAATATCCTTCTCCTCCTCAGAAGACTTAACTTTAAGATAATCTTGAGGAAAACAACCTTTTTCTATCAGATTTTCAATAAGAACAAATTCTTTTAAATCTTTATATTTTGACAATCCACTCTTTTTATCTTCTATAATTTCTTTTATATTTACACTCATCTCTGAAGGAGTGCATTTTTTATATTTTTTTATATAGCTAACCACTTCACACTGTAAATTAAAAAACTTACAAGCCTCCTGTATCCCTTCATCCTTATTTGTAATAAGTTTATCATAGGCAATTTTTAATGCTTCAATATAAAATGTAATTGATTTATATGACAAATTGAAAATTTCTTTCATAGCTGGCATCTTTTTTGACAGGTTCAATATATTTTCACCATCCGATGCAAACAACAGATTTAACGGAAGTTCACGGCATATATCAAGAAATATGGTGTCTCTCCCATCCATAAAGTCAGACTCTGAAAAAACAATATCAAGAATACCTTTTTCACTTTCTGCTTTTAATAAATCAGGAAATTTTTCAGCCAAAAAGTTAAAGGTTTCTTTATCAATAAAAGGTTCTTCCTTTGCCATATATTCTATAATTATATTTTCCTCACGGTTTGAAATATAATTATGCAAAGCTCCAGATTTATCATATTTTTTAAGATAATCTGTTAAAATAAAAACACTTTCATCAACACCCGCAGAAATGGTTTTTACATTGTTAAATCTTTTTACTCCGCAAGAAATCAAAACGGAAACAATATCTCTTTCAGATCTTTTTGCTTTAAACCAATCATTTTTTTCATAAATAAGATACTGATATTTTTTAGCTATAGATGTTCCATTGCTATCTTCAACTCTTGTTCTGAAAAAATTTTCTACAATTTCTTTTATTTCAGCAGAATTTAACAAATTATTTTCTTTAATCTCATCGAAAAATTCAATTGCTAGAAAATCATAAAAACTCAGTTCAGGATATCCGTATTTTAATTTTGCATTCTTTAAAAAATCATGCTTTTGAGTTATCTTAAAGGTTTCAAAGTTTATATATTCATAAAACTCTTCATTGATATTATTGACCAGTAATTCTTTAATATTTTCTAAACCTAAATAATTATTAATAATTGCATCAAACAAATAATCATTATGAGGACTTTCAAACATTAACGGGAAAATATTTCCAACTGAGTGATCAGAAATATTATGACTGAATAGCTTATACATATAATCTACAAGGATTTGAGATTGTATTGCATTATTTATAAATAAAGATATCTTTGCTTCCACTTTCTCAAAAGGAATATCTTTTATATCTATCAAAAGTTGTATCAGTTCTTCATATATGATTTGAGCATCTTTAGCGGATAAACTTTTTTCAATCATAGTCTTTTTTTAATCCTCTCAATTTTATCAATGGGTTTCAATTGCTTATTAATCTCTTCTTTTTCTTCTCTAGCTATTCTTTCTGCTAAATACCTTTCAGACAACAGTTTTCTCGATATTAATCAATTAATAAAATTAAATTTTCTCAACGATTTCCACGACAAACCATCAAAATCAGACTCTGCTTTGTTTAGCAAAACTTGATCATCTATTAAAAATGACAAAAATAAATCTGGCATTTGAATACAAATATCTTCCATTATGCTTGAGCTACTTTTTATATCTTTTAAAAAAGTATATTTTGATAAAAGATTTAATGTCATCTCAGCATTATTACCAGCCATCTTCACATAGTTTTCATTGAAAAAATCAACAATTTGTGGTTTTACATTATTTAACTTAAAATATTTTTCAATGATATTTTGTATTACTAAAAGTGATTCTTTTATATCAGCGGTGGCAGTATTGCTAAACAAATAACTAAAAAAGCCATTTTATTTTTACTTATGATGTAATGTAGCAGGTTCTCTGAATCAATATTTTTACTCAAAAATTCATTCCAGATATTTACTCTTAAATAAACATCATTTTTTGAATACATACTCCTTATTGCATTCATAAAAATATCATAATTATCTGCAATCTTATTGTTAGTTGTCATTTTAAAATACTCTTTTATTCAAGACTTGATTTTCTCACAAGCTGTTCTTTCTTACTACTTCTTTTTTTAAAGCTTTTTATTTTTAACAATTATTTTTCGTTACATTCTTTTCCTGTTAGTAACTAATGAAGAATGAGAAAAACCAACAGCACTTTCTATATAGCTTTTTTCATATTCGGATTTTTTCTCTTTAAGGTAATAATCTGGAAGATAGCCTAATTCTGAAAGGTTTTTAATTAAAACAAATTCTTCAAAATCATTATATGATTCCAAACCATACTTATCATCCTCAATTATTTTCTTAACTTCTATTATATCTTCATCATGGTTGGATGGTTCATTTGTTTTTATAAATTCCACCATTGCTTTTTGTAAACTGAATCTTCTTATTGCTTTCTCTATATTTTCATCTTTACATACAGAACTGTCTTGCAGAGAATTTATCATCAATTCAAGCAACTCCAGATAAATTTCTCTATAGCCACTATGCATTTGTCTATAATCATTTTTCAAAGCGGGCATTGATACTGACAAATTAAAAATATGCAAAGAATCTTCACCTAATAATAAATTAACAGGCATTTCTTTATACCATTTTGCATGTTTTTTCTCCAGAACCATGAAATTTTCCCGCTGCATTATTGAATCAAGCAAACCTCTTTTATTTCTTCTTTCCTGTAGCAGTGGAAATTTTGCTAATAGCTTTTTATATAAAGTCATGCGACTATGAAGACCTGTTTCATTAAGATATTCAATTAATAAATTTTCTTTTCTTGAATGCACATATTGTTTTAGTTCATCATTGTTTCCCTTGTTTTTAGCTATTGCCAGCAGAAATGTTGAATCTGAGCTATCATTTTTTAGCATTAATGAAATTACATCCGATTTTTTATTTTTACAGGTAGCTTTATACCAATCTTTATTGCATAACAAAACAGGTATATGATAGGTTCTCAGCATAACATCTGAATCATTTCTACTCTCGATATGGTTTTTAAAAAATACATCTGTCATCCGTAACATTTCTTCTTTTTCTTGAATGTTTAATTTACTTATCTCAGAGAAATATAACTCAAATATATTTTGATAATAATTGCTTTTCACACCATCAATAATAATAGGAATTTCTTTAAGGAAAGGGAAAGCTTGGCATAATTTAAAGGCACTGACGGAATTAAAATAATGAGCTTTGGCGAATTGATTCATATCATTTATCAAAAAAGACTTTATGTTTTCATAGCCAAGATACTGAATGACCAGACTGTCAAATAAACCAATATTATTTTCAAATGCGAACATGTTGAGAAAAATATCTTTTAAATGTTTATCAGACTGATCATCATTATTTAAAAAATTGGTGATTTTCGCAGGATTAATCTTCTGCACTAAGAACTCATCAACTCTCTTTTTTATTTCTTCATTAGCAGGATTATCATCATAAAGATCAGACAAAAAACTCCTTAATTGTATATAAGCCTGTCTGTCTGTTAAATTTTCATAATCAATAGTGTATTCTTCAATCACATTTCTTGCTTTTAAAATACCCGATTCAGTAATAAGTTTTTCCAACACGTCTTTTATTTTAATTTTTCCAAAACGATCAGTTACATTTTCCTCCAGTGCAGCAAAACCACTATTTAATTCATCTTTAATATGAAAAAACAAACTGGCGGCTTTTTTATTACTGTTATAACTAAAATCTTTATCTTCTAACAGAACACTTAATTTTTCATTCATCAACTGACCTCTTGAGGTTTTAACTTTTTCACAAGCATCTCTTATTTTATCATAGGTTAAGAAATTTTTCACATTCTTTTTCTTATAACAGCACTCTCTGAAAAATCACCACTCATTTTTTCTAATAACAGGCGTTTTTCAACACGGCTTATCACCTCTTCTTTATAAGATTTATCCAGATAACCTCCCATTATCATAACATCCACCAAACCGAAATTTTTTATAGCACGACTATCCAGTAAAGGATGCTCTATCAATGCCATTATTTCTTTCTGACCTGATTCTGAGCCTTTTTTGAAAAAATAATCACCTACTTTTTTTCTTATTTCATGCTGAATAGTAAACTTAATTTCTACCTCTTTCTTTTTTAAGCCATCAGACATCACTTCTTTTATCGATGACGATAACAAATCAAAAAGTAAATCATAAAAAGCATTATCTGAAATATTCAGCCTGTAAAAAACAGCATCATTTATCCAGTTCATGATATTGTCAGGCTCTGAACTTATTTTCATCGTCAATGGTAAATCTTTAATAATCCTAAATCTCTTATCCTCAGCATTAAAACGAACATAATTGGACTTATTTGTCTTATTTCTCGTCATCGTATCTAATACACCATACTTATTTTTTTTACCGTAAAGTTCAGGTAATCTTGACTCAAGTGCTCTATACGTTTTCAAATTTATATTATCTGAAGGAAACTGTGATAAATATTCAACCAATAAATTATTTTCTCTTTCCAGTATGTATCTTTTAAAAATACTCTCTTTAATTAGTAATTCATACAGTGTATTTTTTATTTCCTTATTGTCTTCCAGATTACTTATAATCCAGTTTAACAAATCTTCAATGAAATTATCATTTCCTTTATAGAGGACATCTCTTAATACTGAATTTTTTTCGCATAAGTTAATTATATTTGAAAAAATAACATTTCCATTTCCATAAGTTTTCTCAACTGATTTTATAAAATTTAAAATATTGTCTTTAACATTTTCTGCACCTAAATAATTTTCAAAAATCTCGGTAAAAAAATAATTGGCCTCACTGAATTCTTTCTTTAAAATCTGATGTAATAACACATATTTATTATGGAAAGCTTCTTCATTAGGATCGTTTAAAAAATTCACTACATTTTCTGAATTAAAACCTCTTTGCAAAAAATCATCCCATTTTTTCTTTCGTTTTTTAAATGAATCTTCTTCTATTTGAAAACTAAATACCGAACATATTAAATCGTACACCTGGTTGCCTAGTTTGTTCATCTACATCCTCCTCTTTGATTTTAAATCGGAAGCATCTTCTGATAATTCATCAAGGCTATTATTCAAAAGCTCTTTCTCTTCCTGAGCTATTCTTTCTTCAATGTAATCTACTGGAATAACACCTTCCTTTACAAGGATCGGGATAAGCTCCATTTCTTTTAATAATGATGCCGATAAGCCAGAACTCTCAAATTTAGCTATATTTTCTTCTGTTTTTGCTTTTTTATTATAATTCATGTTATTCAAAATTCTTATATTCCTTTGTAAACATAATTTGTCACGAACTTCCTGCACTCGTAGATCACATACCTTAAGATCGACATCCTTAGGAAAAAATTTATCCAGTGACAATAATGTTAAACTGAAATAATTATCATAATCTTTACTGATATCCATGATAGAACTATGCATTTTATAAAACGGACTGCCATTCGCCCAAGCTAACAGTTTTTCAGGGGATGAGCTTAACAACATTGGTAAAGGCAAATTCTTTAGCAATGTAAAAAATTCTTCCTTTTTATATAAAATGACATAAGGATTACCTGTAATTAAAGAATCTAATACACCATCCTTGTTCTCTAACCTTTCTGTTAATTCTGGCAATTTTTTCGCCATTATTCTGTATTCTACCAATGAGCCTTCTACACTCTTTGACAAACACTCTATCAGAACATTTTTTTCTCTGTTTTTCAAATACTCTTTTAAGCCTGAATTTCTATTTTTTAATTCAAGCATTAAAATCCCTCTCGTATATTCATCTGCTATAATAAAACTAATAATGTCACTATCACCACAAATAGTTGCAAACCAGTCAGGACGATTTAAAAGAACACTCACATTTCCCTGTCCATTATCGTCCATATAATTAATGTTTGGATTCTTTTTTTCAAAATTTTCGGCATAATACCAGTCTGTTAACTTTTTCCTCTCAATAGCATCAGTAATACTCTCCATATACATATCTGGATGTGATTTAAAAAATTTTATTTCCAGGCTTTCTCCATCTTTCATTTTGTATTTTTTTATTTGCGGCACAAAAGAGAGTATAGCAATTAGCTGGTGAGAATACATGAAAGTAAGAGTATCTACTTTTTTATCAAGGTAATTTTTTATGAAGAATTCAGCAGTATTTAATCCAATATATTCACAGATTATTTTATCGAAAAGAAAAACACTATCATCTGGATTTTTATCACTTTCGAAAAGGGAAGACAATAATTTTTCAAATTCATATTCACCATCAGTATAAGTCTTTGAAAAGGTAATCATCTCTTCAGATACAGGATGTTTACCTGAAAATTCAGGCCATAAACTTCTTAAAGACTCACCACTGTGACTATTACTATTGTTTACAAAGTTTATCAGGGCTTCATACTGCTGTTTCCCCGTTAATTTTTTTTCAATATTATATTTCTCCAATAATTCGTTCAACTGATCATTTAAAGGATCTTTTACAGATAAATTGACTAAAAATTCAGATAAAGTCTCTATTTCTTGCCATTTTTTTACCTTTTCATCAAGGAAAATAATACCTTTCTCAAGAAGTTCATCAATAATATCTAACTCTTGATTTTTATTGTTAATATTCATATTATTGACAACATAATCTAAGATTTTACTCATATTCATTCCTTTTTCATTTATTCATCTATTTTAACAAAAAAATGGATAAAAAAAAAGCACATCATAGTGCTTTCTTTTAAAGGAACATCTGTTGATACACCAGCCCTGAAATACGATGTTTTACAGGGCTTGCCATATAAATTTATATTCTTTTTTTATTATCATTAAAAGAAATTTCTGCATTCTTTATTTTTTCAAGTAGTACTTTCTTCTCTTTTTCCAGGTATTTATATTTCATGTAATCTTCATTGAGTTTATTCCTCGAAATAAGAGCATCAATCAAACCAAACTTTTGGTATTCTTCATACTCCCCTAAACCATTATCCTTTTCATCAAGAATTTTAGCTATTTGTTGAGTTATTTTTTCAGATGATACGGCATAATAAACATCATTCTTTATCATAAAATCAACAATTTTCTGGTGTACAACAAATAACTTATGAGCTTTTTTTATATTTTCATCAGCATCAGGAAAATTATTTGTTGCATTTACGACTAACTCAAGCATTTCACTGTAAAAGCTTATTTTTTCCCCAAAATAAAAATCTTTCAAATTACCTTTTATACCTGGCATACAATAAGCTAATTCTAAAATCCTTTTTGTATCACTTCCAAGTAATATATTTACAGGTAATTCTTTATAGAGAGCAATTGTCTTTTTTTCCAGATAAAGTATGAAATTTTCACGGCTCATTAATTTATCTAATAAACCATGAGAACTCTGCATTTGCAGCAACGCAGGAAACTTCTTAACCAAATAATCATAATGCTTTTTCCTAAAATAAGCACTACCATTAACCAGATATTCAACCAGTAAATTTTCCTCACGGGATAAAATATAATTACTGAGTGGCTGAGATTTCTTTTTATCTTTCAAAGCCTGTAAAATTATCTCTATTAGATTAGTAGAACAATTTAAAAAACCTCTCTGACCATTTACAACATGAGAAGTGCTTGCCAGAATAGAAATTAAGTCATACTCACCTGCTTCTATGCTAAACCAGTTCTCTTTTTGATAAATAAAACATCCATCACGGTCACTAACAAAAGGCTCCGGCACTTTTACTTTTGTTTTAAAATAATTTTCCACAACTTCTTTTTTTTCCGACTCATTTAATAATTTTTTATCAACCAGATCTTCAAATTTTAAGAAACAAAGATATTGGTACAAATTACATCCACCTTGTAAATCTATTTCTTTTAAAAAATCATATTTACTCACCACATTAAAAACATTAATTGTATTATAAATATAACTTTGTGTTGATATATCTTTCTCCAAAGCCTCTTTGATTTTCTCAAATCCTAAATACTTAATAACGATTTCTTCAAAAAGATAAACACTGTGTGGATGATTTAAAACAGAAAGAAAAAAATTTTTACTGGAAAAATCTCTTTTTGGAGCGGTAGCATAATAGCTATTAATATAATTACTTATTAATTCAGGATCTATTTTCCTAAGTAAAAAACTCTCTACTTTTTTTTCTACTTTATCAAGGCTTATATCTTCCTCACGAGAAATATCATATAACACATTCGATAATGCATAATAAGCCTCCATCCTATCATTCTTACCTTTCAGATCATATTTAGTTATCAAATCTTCAATACCTTCCGAATCCTCTGGCGACTTTTGTTTTCTCAAAAAATCTTTAATCGTTATATTCTTATTTTCAAACAAAATTGTTTGTTCGAGATTTATTTCATCCTCTTCCAGCGAACTTCGAATATACTCTATCACTGAACTTTTATCTGCTTTAAACAACTCAGTGATAATTAAACTAAACATAGAATCCATCATAAGAAAAACCTTTTTTCAATAATTAAATTTGCTGTTATTTTAGCATCTTTCCTCGTTGAAATAAAGGTTTTCTTATTTATATTCTTTTTCTGTTTTTATCAGAATATCTATTATCTTCAGATACAGATAAACTTTCTGATAAAATTTCTTTTTCTTTTTTTGCTACTACTTTTTGTACATAATCTTTAGGGAGTCTGTTAGTATTTATTAATTCCCCAATCAAAGGGAAATCTATTAGTTGTTCAACAGGAAGTTTGCATTGTTCAATTACTCTAATAAGATCTTCTTGCTTTGGAATCCTTGAATAACTTAATTCTATTAAATTTTTAACATTTCTTTGCATACAAAGCTTTACTCTTGCCTCTTCAACCTTAGGATCAATAAAACCGCCTTCTTTACTTCTTTCAAAAAAGGAGTCTATTTTAGACAGTGATAAAAGAAATAAATCATTATAAATATCTTTCTCTTTTTTATCTTTTCCCGACATCTTGTAAAAAGGAATTTCATTAGCCCAATTAAGTAATCTATCAGACGATCCTGTTAATAACATAGAGGAAGGCAAAGTCTTTAAGAATTCATAAAATTTAGCTGTTTTATATAAAGCCTGAATATTTCCATCTATTAAAGAGTCTAAAACCCCCTCAGAATTACTTTCTCGTGTCAGGAGTTCTGGTAGTTTTTTCTCTAATATGCGAAATTCTTTCAGTAATGCATTTTCAGAATTTCTGGACAAATATTCTACTAATAAATTCTTATCCCTGTTTAATAAATATTGTCTGAATTCTTCATCCTTTTTTAATTGAACCAGAATAATTTCTTTTCTCATTTCATCTTTTATTAATACAGAAAGAATATCTTCATTACCACACATTGTTTTATACCATTCTTTTCTGCTTAATAAAGCATCCACATTTGAACCAACACCATGCATTCCTGTTATATAGGGATTAGCCACCTCAATTTGTTCTTTAAAATACCAGTCTGTTAATTTTTTTCTCTCATTTTCATCGCTCAAATTTTTTATACAAAAATCAGGGAAAGATGTAAATATTCTTTCAATCAATACATCACCTTTTTTATCAGCAATTTTTCCTATTTGAGGTCTGACATTTAATAAAGCTATTATAGCCTCTTTCTCACTCCTCACTAAATCAGATAAATTCTTATTAATATAATTGTTTAAAATAAATTCTGTATTCTTGAAGCCAAGAAATTTATCAATCACATTCTCAAATAAAAAAACAATGTTATTTTCTTTACTCTCAAAAATATATTTAAATAAATTTTCTGCTTTGTAAGTGTTCTTTTCATTTATCTTTTTTATATGACTTAATATTTCCTCAGCAACAACTCCTTTTCCTTTAAATTCACTCCAACTTTCTTTAACTTTTTCATTATTTTGAAAGCGGGCGGCTGTTAATAGATTTAAAAGGACTTCATAAGCATCTTCACTACTCAAATTAGCATCTATATTATGTTTTTCCATAAAATCAACAATTTCATTGTTAATAGGATTTTTTCTGTAACGATAAAAAATAAACTCTTTTAAATTCGAATAGTTTCCATTACTATCTTCTACTGGTGTTTCTAAATTAATTTTACCTTCGCCTATTAATTCATTTATAATGTCTAACTCTTCTTTTATATTTTCTCTTGCATGTTTAATAACATAATTTAATATATTGTTCATCTTTGAAAGATTACCTGAAGTTTATTTATTTACTTTTATTTTAACAAATATTAAGAATTATAAAAGCATCTCACGATGCCTTTTTTTTAAATAAACTCTTTTTTATAAAATTAAGAAACCTGAACAGTCAAATTATATTCACCTGGCTCATTAAATAATTTCAGCCACTTTTCTTTAGCATCTTCCACTTCTTTTAAAAATCTTTTATTATCTTCCACAAGATTATGACAAGATACCGTGTATCCAATGAAAAAACCTTCTCCTGTAAAGTAGTTTAAATATTCAGCAGAAGGCGAACCTGGATATTTCATCAAAACTTCACCAACAGAAGTCTCTCCTTCCTCAATTGCAGAGGCCATAACTTCTAATTCTTCTTCGCTCTTATCTCTAAAAAAACCAACTTGTTTTAAAAAAGAGAAAGCTTCTTCATCATTTTCAAATGTTTTTCCAACAAAAGCAATTGTGTTGTGATTAACTCCCATTTATCTCACCTCTTTATCAGAAAGTAGGTTATTTTACTAAAAATCAGCCAAAAAAACAAGATTTATAAATCTTAAAAAAACTATAAATAAATAATTTATAAGGTGTTTTCTCAACAAAAAAGAGAGAATATTACCTCTATTTCTCTCTTCTGTAGACCTTAACTATTTGCAAATATATTATATTCTTTTTTTCGCTTTTAAACTCTCATCTGGGGTGAGCGAATTTAATAAAACATCACGTTCCTCTTTTGCTCTTTTTTTAACAATATAATCTGCATCAAGATACCCATTTATTATTAAATTTTCCAGAGACAATAATTCACCTAATTGATTCGCATTGAGACCCGAATTTTCAATCGTATTTTCGATTTCTTTGTTTATTCCATTTTCAAATGTTGTAGAAATATTCATTTTAAACAACCGACTTATTTGATGTTGCAGTTCTAACTTTTCCACAGCCTCACGGCTCTTTTCACATTCTCTTCCTTCAAAATTTTCTTTTACGGCCAACATCACCATATTATAAACCTTGTCATACTGAATTTTTGCAGTATAATCCTGAGTAGGATATAAAATACGAGCTTTTCTGTTCGCAAAATTTAATAATTCATCTGCATCAGATGACATAAGCACTCTTGATGAATAATTTTTTAAAAGATCAGTTTCTTTTTCTGTTATTTGATCATAACCAAACCCTTTCAAAAGAAAACTTATCACACCTTTTTTGTTCTCTCTCATTAATAATTCTGGCAGATGCTTCTCTATTTTATTTAAATGGGTCTTTACATAACGTCCATCTTTGTTTGCCAGATACTCAACCAGCAAATTTTCTTCCCTTTCCTTTAAATATTTTTTCAGTTCAGGGTTTTTTAACTCACTCAAGACAACACCAACACCTTGAGAACTCTCTCTCGTCAACACTGAAACCAAGTCTGTTTTTCCATCTTTTAAACATGTCGAAAACCAGTCTTTTTTCATTTTAATTACTTCAATTGCAGACGTTTTGCTTAAATAATCTGGTGATTTAGATTTAATTTTCTCATCATAAAAAAGTTCAACAAGCCTCATCTTTTCATTTTCTGATATTTCCATCTCTTTTATCGTTGAACCAGGACTTTCTATCATTAATTTTTCAAGAAGGCTCATCTCTTTACCATTTATTCTATGACTTTTTACATTTATTTCCCTGAATTCAGGGTAAGCATTACATAGCCTTATCGTATTCGATGCTGAACTGAATGATAAAATTGTAGCCTTATCAATAATGAAATCTTTAACCAAATCTTTCACATTTTCTAACCCTAAATATTCTTCAAAAATAACCTTGAATAAATAGGTATTTAAATTACTACAGATCATTAAATTAAAAAAAACTTCTGGCCTGTTAAAATCATTCCTGACATCTTTATCGGTAGACCTGGTAGACTCGGAATGCAAATAAGCGACTATCTTTTCGGGCTTCATATTCAAACTCATAAAAGCCTTTATTTTCTCTTCTGCCTTATGCTCTATATATTCATTTTTCAGACTTTTTAAAGTATTCAATAAAGCAAGGTAAGATTCCTCATCACTCGTTTCTTTCGTAATATTATTTTTATTCAAAAAATCAATAATTTCATCATTAAATAAACTTCCGTATTTTTCAAACAGCATATCCCGTATAGTTATTTTTTGAGCATCTATATTTCTTTCTATCACCGTATCTGCATTTACCTGCTTTGTATCAAGTAAATGCTGTAATGCCTGAAGACTCTCTGACAAACGAGTTCCTACATCGCGGTAAATGTTATTCATCACATAATTTGCTATTATATTCATCTTCTTTCCATTTTTTTAAGCTGTTTACTTATTATAACAAATCAAGGAAAAAACAAAATACTCAATCTATTTTTCTTGAAAAAAGAACCTTAAAAAGCTATAATCATCACTCTTTAAATTAAAAGGAATACTCATGAAACGTGCTAACCTGGTTAACTTTACTGAAATTGTTGAACATGCCACAACACTTGGCTATGACTGGAATACTGCCTGCGAATTACTTGATAACCTGCGACCACAATACGAAGTCAGTTCCTATGAATTCGAAAAAAGTGAATTTGACAAAAGCAAATCAGATAATGAACATTCTGATGAAGAAAATGAAATCATGACCAGCGTCTTTGAAACAAATAAGGTTAAAAGGATTACTGTTGTAAACGATTAATTTCGATTCTTTCATCTAACCTGTTCGTGAAGGAAAGTATGAATGCTTAAAATAAAAAGAGTATATTGGATATACTCTTTTTTCTTCACTTTGTCATTAAATTCTTTTTCTCTCATAGACATTACTGCCTGAACTTTCAATTAATCCATGCAACTTTTCTTTTTCACAGATTACTCTCATTACACCTAACAAAATAGTCATATTCTCATGCATTGTTTTTTTATCGTTGTCACCATGACCATTATTCTCAAATCTTTTTAAACTAAGTGTTCGGGATAAATCTCCTTTAAATAAGCCTTGTGTAATATCATAACCTAAAACATCATTTTTAATAAAATCTGCAATATCGCTTTCTTTTATTTTTCCAATTACACCATAAAAATCAGCCCCTATCCTCTTTAAATTTTCAGAAGAAGCACCAGAAATTACTGTTAATAACATTTTTTTTATTTTCTCGTCATCACCATAATGATTTATTATTTCAGCTAAAATATTCTTATTTTTATGCTTATTTTCATAAGCTAAATAAAACTGAATAGTAAAATCAGAAGCAAATTTTTTAATCCAGTTTTCTTTGTTTATTTTATCCAGTTTAATTGACTCATCACCGGCCAGTTTATGCAGTTGTAATTCTTTGAAAATACCACGGCCTTCAACATTTAATATTTTTTCTGGATAAGAATGCAATAAAGTATTATTCTCATACTCGTCAGACATCATAAAATTTATAATTTTAGCCAGATTGTTTTTATTTTCACATTTATCTTTACAAGAACCGTACAATTTTATCGTAAAATCAATGGAGAATTTTTTAATCCAGTCTTCTTTATTTACTTTACTTATGTCTATTTCTTCGTCTTTTAATAATTTATAATATCCTGAATACATTAAATTTAAATTCCCACTTTTATCTGCAAGGTCAGGTAAAAAAGAATGTAATGAAGTATCAGTTTTATATTCTTCAGACATCATGTTTTTTATCGCATATTTAAGATGTTTTTCTTTCAGATCAAAAAAATATGCAATATTATCAGGTCTATTGTGCATAGACAAACTTAACATAATTTTTCCAATAGGAGTATTATCACCTAATGCTTCAGAATAATCGCGGGATATAAATTCAGAAAAGTTCTTGTCACAACTGTTATTTTGGTTGTTCAAAATTGAAGAAGCACAAATAATTTTTATTTTTTCTTTATTTTTATCAATAACCGATGATTCATCACTTAGCAAATTTAATAAATGAGCTTTTATATAAGCAGTCTTAAACATCATATTCTCATTTAAAGACAATCTCTCAAAAACATTCACAACATGTTTAAAATCTTTAAGACTGACATTATTTAATAATTTCTTCCACATAAATCCAGTAGTAGAGAAAAATGGTATCATTGCTTCTGTCTTATCTGAAGCTATCCTCATTTCTCCTTTACCACTAAAACCATAAATCTTTAAAAGATCTGAATATATTTCATCTTCCAGTTCTTTACCTGTTAATAACAATGTAACCAAACCACTTTCATTCTTGATGATCTTTTTGTATAAATCATGCGACATTCCAAGTTTATGTTCCTGACTATACATGCCACGATGTTTTTCTTTAGTATATTCTCTGCTATACATCAATCAAATCCTCTGTTTTAAACTTTACTTTCAGTTTCTTATTTGAAATATTTTACCTTATTTTTATCTAAAGAACAATTAGCACTTTTAATACACCATCAAAGAAATATTTTTTTGGATTGTATTTATTAATCACTTCTTTTTATGTAAGAAAAAACCGCACAAGGCGGCTTTTTAAAGTTTATATCTATCCGACCACATCATCACATTACATGTTCAGCCTGAATTTCTGTCTCTATCAGGTATTTCACTCCCTCTATCATCACCGAATCACTTTTTATTATCTTTTCATTCGGCAATTCAACTTCGGAATGGAAAGTTACCATTTTAACATCCACACTACTCCACTTTTTATCATTATCAAGAAACTCTTCTTTATTCTTATCTAAAGGGAAAATAACACTGTAACTCATTATATTCGCTTCTTTATCACTCTCTTTTTTCTTCTGCAATTTCCCGTCAACAATAAACCCTGAAGTCACACCTTTATGTTCTGAAATAACACGGGTAGATAAAGGCTTCTCTCCCTCTCTAATATAAACAGAACCATTCTCAATTAAATTTTTTGAATTATCACTTACCTTATAAACACTCGCCTTTAATGTATAAGAAGGATTAAATGCTGTTGAAAAATCTTCTAAAACCGCTTTTCTTGATTTTGTAATGTCAGAATGAACATCATTTGCAAATACATTCATCGATAAAAAAACTAATCCTACTAATAATACTGTTTTTTTCATTTTTAATCTCCGGGTTATTTTTGCTCACATTAGATTATATTTTAAAATTTGTCCATTTTTTACACATTAAGCTACTTTTGTTAATATTAGATTTATTATTTAATGCCTGAATCGCACCTTCATTTCTTTCTACCACTAATTCATAATGTGAATTATTCAGACTTTCTTCAGCCATTTTATCTGCCATCACATTATACTTACTTTTTGAATGTCCTTTCACCCACCGGAATGTCACCAAATTATCAGGAAATAAAGCCTTACACAATATCAGGGTTTTTTCAGTATACTCATGCTTAGCTTCCTCTTTTAAATTTAGCTTCCTGATATTACTCAAACTGTCACTCCTTATCTCTATCTCCATTCCTGCTTTAATAATTTTCTCACTGGCCAAAAACCGTAATGCCTCATAAATCGCAACACCCTCAGAAATGTCAGAAACAAATAACATCGGGCTTTTTTTAAGCCTTCTCATCATCTTAAACATTAACTTCTTACTGCCATCCTGTTTTATCACCACACCATAACCACTCTTATCATAACGAGCAGAGGCATCTGTATATACAACAATTTTATTAGGTGAAGCTGGACTCGTATAATCTACTCCTAACTCCTCTTTTATTTGCAAATCCCTCTCATGACTTATAATTAATTCATTTATCAACTTTTTATGCTTTTGTGCAAATTGTTCACTATCAAATTTCCTGTAAATTACCTCAGAAATACGTTCCTTTACTTTTTTATTCTTTAATTTTTTAGTAAAATATTCCTTAACACCGTTAATTCCCGTATGCACATATACTGGGGCATCATGCCTTGCAAAAATTCTTAAAGTATCTTTCAAATAATTAAATACTTCACTCTGAATATCGTCCATACTGCTTTTCAATCGCAGATAACGCTTTTTCTTTTCATTTGTTCGGATTATTGTTGAAAGAAAACTATACCCACACTCTTCAAAGATATCTATTTCTATTACCGTACTCTTAGGCTGGCTTTTTTGATGATCGTGCTCCTTTATAAAAATCAAAAAATCTTCAGGGAAACTTTTATGGTATTCCACAAAAGGAGTTCGTCTTATTATATCTTCCTCATCACGCCCATAAGCAATGTTCGTATGCAAAACCATCCCTGAAACATATTGAGACACCTCCAAAGCATAATTTAATACTCCAGGAGCATGAGTATTCTTTTTCAGACGTTTATACCTGAACTCATCCCCCTGCTTCATAAATAAACTGACATCCCCTGTCTGTTTATTTTCATATAAAAAGTATTCTATTAGCCCGCGAGATTTCATCTTTATTTTACATCCTTCTTCTTACCGGCCGACTTTCGTCATCTTGTTTATTCAAATCTACATTCTCAAGTATCTTCTTCTGTTCAAGAGCCGCACCCAATACCTTTTTGTAATTCACATCGTAATCCATCATTTTCTTTAAAATACATAAATCTTTAAGATAATCCGATGGGATCTTAATGTTTACAATATCATCCCTTAAAGCATTTAACTTTTCCCAAACCGTGTTATAACGATAATCTTTACTCATAACACTCATCATTTTATTGCAATAAAAAATAAAATCAGCATACTCCTTTCTTTCCTTTGCATCTGGCTGAGATTCGTTATATCTGTATAACTCCTCTTTTATCTCTTTTCCACCTTCATTCAGACCACCTGAAACATACAAGGATAATAAAGCCTCATCATCCCTATATAATGAAGCCTGTTGCTCTAAATTCCCAAATATCAAATGCATAGGTAAGGCATCATGGTTAAGCATCGAAACCTGCTTGTTATTAATATCTGAAAAGCAATGACCGTGCCTTTTTAATGCCGCTCGTCTCATAACAGCATCAAGGATTATATCAACACTTGATTTTTCTTTTAAAAATTCATATTTTTCAGAAACGATTTTTATATACTCTTCAGAAATTTCACCCCTTTTACATAAATCAACAAGGAAATTCTCCTTCCTCTGTTCTAAAAATTCACCAAAACCGGCCTTATTTATCAACTTGCTTAATTCATAACGGGTTAATTCTTTTTTAGTGCAATAAATAGATAACAAATCCTGACCGTTTTTTAAATTTTTCTTTTCCCAACCCTCAACCTTTTTAATCAAATTAAAGTCAATCACCAGAGTCTTATTTAATAACTGAAGGCTCGTAATATTATGGGGTCTGTCACTCCGGCTTAATTTTGAAACAACCTCATTAACATAAAAATTTAAAAGCCTTTCCTTTTCATCAGGTAAATTTATGTCCAGAAAATCATATGTCATCTCTGGAGATTCACACATAATCTTCTCTATAAATTTCATCTTTTTATGCCCTGATTTTGTATCAATGCCTCCCAGTTCGGGATAAGTTTTTAACATCTTCAATAAATTATCTGAATAATAAGCAGCATCTTTCCTTAATAAAGTCTTTCCTTTTGATGAAAGGATGTTTTTTAATACCTCTACCCATAATTCTTTTGACCAACCAGATTCAACACAAGTCAAATCATTTATTTTCAAAATGACTCTCAACAACTTATTCAAAGCTGATAGCCCTTTAAATACAGACTGATCTTCAAACATAAGCATTACATTTTCTTTATTCAATAAAGCCGCATAAAAAGGCACATCTTTTTTAGGCACGCCATTTTTTGTCGCCTTACTTTTCATAAAAGGTAAAAATACACCATAAAAAACATCTGAACCCGATAAATTATAATGATTACTCTCAGATAAAACTTTACATAGATAAACATTTTTTTTAATGTTATTCTCTTTCACCAGTAAAGAAAATAAATCTATATCTTCTGGGTTGCGATATATGCTGCCATAAGTTATCTTTACATTGAAAAAAATATCCTCACTTTTCTCTTTTTCAAGTAGCTTTTTCAAACCATTATAAAAAAGGTAAGTGGAATTTTTATTTGAAAAGTTTGTGTCTTTAACAAGCTGTATTAACTCTTTTTTTGAATCTTCTTGCATTATTCAGCTTCCTTTATGATTTTTCGTCATTGTATCACTTTTTATCCTGTTTTTCACCTCTTTTTCCACTTATCTTTTATATCACATACAAAAAAATCGTTGCACTTTCTCACACAGCATGATACCTTTATCCATGTAGGCGAGCGGGATTCGAAAAATCGTAAACTTACAAAAGGATGAAAAAATGAAAAAAACTGCATGTGTTTTCAACTATGATCACGAAAATGAAATTGTCTTAAATGAACTCAAAAAAGAGTGTGAATGGATTCTGACCAATGATGCCGTCGCCACTCTTAAATTAGACGGTTCCGCCTGTCTCTACAAAGAAGGTATTCTCTGGAAACGCTATGACCGTAAATTACTACCTAAATACAGTAACAAATTTAAACCTGGAGATAAACCTGACCTGAGTTTTTTTAGAAATCCTCCAGAAGGATTTGTTCCTTGTGAAGAAACTTACGATCCTAATACTTTCCACTGGCCGGGTTGGGTTCCCGTTGGTAAAAATGATAAATACCATCTCGAAGCCTTTGAAAACTGTAAAGATGAATTGGTTGAAGGTGCTACCTACGAGTTAATGGGACCGACTGTTGCTAAAAACACTGCTGAACTTGATAAACATCTTCTTATCAGACACGGAAGTATTGAACTCGATGTCCCAGATCGTAGCTACGAAGGAATTAAAAAGTTTTTAACCGAAAATTATATTGAAGGTATTGTCTTCCACAATAAAAAAGATGGACGACTCGCTAAAATCACCCGAAAACATTTTAACCTGTTCTGGAAAGAAATTGATTACAGGAAAAATAAACATAAAGTGAAATAAGCTCATTAAAAAGGATCTCTTAAAGATCCTTTTTAATTTGTATCCAGCCAGACTGTAAATTCTCGCCATTCATTGCGGGGATGATGTCAAATAACCATTATAATCTTTTTTTAAAGTCCGATTTTATCTGTATGAATTCAGGCTCTCTCACTGTTTCTAATAACTTTTTCTTTTCTATTACAGAATTTAACATAAATTTATATTTATCATTCTTATCCATTATGTTTTTAATAACTTGTGTGCTTTTTAATTCATCTCCTGAAATATTTATTTCTAATAAATAAGACATAAATCCATTTAATTCAGTTGTCCTCGTAGGTAATCTATTCACAATACTATATATTTTATTGCATTCAAAAATAAAATCAGCATATTTTTTTCTTTCTTTATAATCTTTTTGTTTATTATTATAATTATATAACTCTTCTTTTATTTTTTTACCATTCTCATTTAGAGATATATCTTCTAACGGCTTTTCAAAAAAATAAAAATCGTGCATATTGTTATCAGACATATACCAATTTTTTTGTTGTTCTAATGTTCCAAAAATTAAATGTGCAGGAATTCCTCTTTGAGATAAAACAGAATAAGTGTGTCCTTCATCTTCACTAAAAAAGCTTTTTTCAAGTGAGATCCCCTTCCTCTTAACAACCAATTTGATTATAGAATCTAATACTATTTCTTTATTCTCTTTTTCATTTAAAAAAGGATGTTTTTTTATCAAGATCATTATATTATTATAAAAACCTCTTTTCGTTATGTCTACGATAAAATTTTCACTTCTCTTTTCTAAAAAATTACCAAAACCTTCTTTGGATAACCATTCTTCTATTTTTTCCGAACTGACATCTTCATTTATACAATAAATAGAAAGTAAATCTTGACCGTTTTCTAACGTTATATGCTCCCAGTTATTATGTTCCTCGATTAATCTAAAATCTAAACTATTTTCTTCTTTAAACTTTCTCAAACTCTCTGTATTATAAATATCTGAATTTTTATTCAATTTTTTGATTGTCTCAGCAATATACAAGGGCAATATATTTTGTATATCATCATCTAAATCTTTCAAATATTTATACGTTAAAAATGGTGACTCTTTTATTATATGTTCGTGCAACTTTATTTTTTTACTTGCGGTTTTTATCTCTAAATTTAATAATTCAGGGTAGTTTTTAATAATGTTTAATAAATTTTCAAAATAATAAGGCCAGTCATCCCTCATTAAAATTTTAATTTTCTTATTAACAAATTTATTAAAAAAAATACTTAAAATTTCTGGGTCGTCTAAATTCTTTTCAAATATCTTATAATCGTTAGTTTTCTTTAACGGTTTTAAAAATTTATTTAAATTCCCCGTTCCCCTGAAAATATTTTCACTAAATAACAACTCGATATTTTCAAGTGATAAAAGCTCATTATAAATAGGATAATCTACCTTAGAAATACCCTTCTTTGTTAAACTTTCTTTTATAAAAGGTAAAAAAATACCCAGAAAAATATCTTTACCTGAAAAAGTATAATCTTTACTCAATGAAAGAATTTTACATAAATAAAGACTTTCATTACTATTATTTTCATGCTCTATATAATCGAATAAACTCATCTCACCATCAACATCCTTATGGTATACCTTTATATCCCTAAGAAATTCTGTTGGCTCCACATCTCCCATCAACTCCAATAAATGTGTGTAAAATTTAAAAATTGAATCTTTTTTCCCAAAAGAAACTTCTTTAAGTAGAAGACCTACTTTTTCTTTCATTAACTCATTCATTTAATTTAACCTTTCTTTATTTTCATATAAAACATTATACATTTTATTACTTAAAAATCCATAAACTGCTACATCATTATATTTTACATACCAGATGATTAAAGCATCTGATTTTTTCAAAATTTAAATAAAAAAATTATTGACTCCCGAAAACACCCCAGGTATACTTGTTTCCACTGATGAGCAAGAACACTCATTGAGTTATTAAACAATTACTTAAATCATTTTTATCAGGAGAATACATTATATGGCTAAGAACAAACCAGCAGCTAAAGTAACCGCAGCTACACCAGCCTCTACTTCTAAACGTGCTGGTTATAAGCGCAAAACCAACCGCCGTGTAAATGTCCTGGATGCTCAGCTTCAGCGAGTTGCCCGTAAAGCACTTCGTGCCGCCGAATACGTCCGCACCGCTTAAGTTGTAATTGCTTTACAAAAGCCCTCTTCGGAGGGCTTTTGCTTTTATTATTTCCTCAGCACTTTCCTTAAAATAAATAATCCTTTACAATAAAATATCACCTTCCTGTCTTTAAGGATTTTACTATGGATATTCACGACTATATCAAAATTTTACACCTCTGCCTCTCAAAAGATTTGCTTAAAAAACAGTATCAGCAAAATCATGAAGAACATCATTTCACCACAGGCCATTGCTATATCGCTTCAGAAGCCGTTTTTCACACCTTTGGAGGAAAAGATAAATGGAGTGCATGGACAGGAAGAGATCACAATAATGGCACTCACTGGTGGCTTAAAAACAAAGAAACTGGAGAAATTATTGATCCTACATCACAGCAATATACATCTATTGGACTCACTCCCCCTTATCAAAATGGCAGACCTTGTGCTTTTCTCACAAAATTGCCCAGTGCACGAGCACAGAAACTTATGCTTAAAATTGAAGAAAAAATAAACGAAATTTCCGAAATTACTCAAACTGTAAAAGAAAAACAAAATTTAATAACAAACAAAAAAATCGAAAAATTTTAAAAGTAAAACTCAAAAAAAGTGTTGACTCCCTCATACCCCCTATGTATAATTGTTTCCACTGATGAGCAAGAACACTCACTGATTTTATATCACAAACTACTATTTCATTTTCAGGAGAATATCTATTATGGCTAAGAACAAACCAGCAGCTAAAGCAACCGCAGCAACTCCAGTTTCTACCTCTAAACGTGCTGGCTATAAGCGCAAAACTAACCGCCGTGTCAATGTTCTGGATGCACAGCTCCAGCGTATCGCTCGTAAAGCTCTGCGCAAAGCTCAGTACGATAAATCGTCTACTATCTCTAAATAAATACCCACAAACTTCTCAAAACCCACTCTAATGTGGGTTTTTTTATAAAGGATTTCTTTATGACTCAAAATGCCACTCTTGTTGTTGAATTTGATGATACTTCTTTTAAATTTCCCGTCACATGGGAAAATGATGGATTCATTGAATGTGAAGAACTTGCCGAAAACATCTTTTTTGAGCCTTCTGAAGAAATGCAAAAATCATGGGACTCCAGCCAACCTGAAATGTCTGTTTTCTTAAATGATAATCCAGAAATTAAAAGTCAGGTTCTTTTTGAAAGCATGGCGAGCCTCGTCTATCCTGTTCGTAATCTCGATAAACTCAAAGCTAAACTTTCAAAATAATAATGCTTTAATCTTCATCATTAAAAGCTCACCTAAGTGAGCTTTTTTATTTTACAATCTTTTTCTGTTTACAGCACATTCTTCTTTTATTAACTTGTTTGTAAAATCCTTCACAATAGCATTCTCTTTTCTCATTAAAAGATAATTTTTCATTCTTTCTTCACGACCTGTACCATTGTGAAAACCTAATTCTGTGAATGTCCGGTTTAATTTATTTTGGGCGGCATAAAAACGATTTGCCTTCTGCACAATAAAGTCTATTTTTGAATTGGTTAAATTTAAATAAAAGTTATCATCATCAAAACTATCATTTGTATAATGTCCTATTTTTAAAGCTTTCAAATCAAAATCATTAAAGATTCTGCTGGCGAAAACTTTAAATACCTTTTCATCATCAACCATTCTTTTAACAACCAACTCATTTATACTCGAATCAAATAAACTTCCTGAATAAGGAAAATATTGTTTTATTGCTAACAAATCCTCGTCACTAAAAATTTCATCTGTTATTTCTGAATCAACATGCAGTAAACTCACATTTTTTAAAGGAGCACCTTTTTTATAATAAACAACATCCTTAATAATATCAGAACTGCAATTTTTTAATAATGAACTATACAATCTCTGTTCTTCTATTGTCTCACTTTCACCTAATTTCTTTATAACATCAACATATAACCCCACCATCTGACTTTCATAATAGCCTACATCAATCGAAGAATTTTCATTACCCATACAATAATCTGGGAAATTCTCAAATTTTGCTTTTTTGTTTTTATCATAATATCCTAAAATCTCTTTTACTTTTAACTCATCATCTATCTTCATTACACATGAATATAACATTGTCTCAAAAAAACCAGGATCAAGCCTCTTCTTCAATTTGTTATGAATTTCTGAAAAAGCATCTATCACCCCTTTATAATAATCAACCAGAACCCACTCTTTACTTTTATCTTCGTTTAAACAAAATAATAGTTTACCCGTCTCATTAAAAAAATAAGGTTCGTTGTAATAGCTTTCTTTCTGAGATGAAGCAAAACTTTTACTGTATTCTAAAAAAAGTTTAACCAGACCTTTTCTTAAACAATCTGCACTCACCTTAACCGATAAATAATCCATCATTATTTCAGGATAATATCTTTTACGATAATATGGTTCTAAACCAATAAAAATCATATGTTCATTTTTAACTTCAACTATACACATCTCTGATAGCTGTTTTTCAAAAGACTCTTTCGCTTTCATTTTTCATTCTCTTTAATTTCTTATATCTTCATTATATTACAAAAACACTATACACAAAATAGCTTATTAAATTTTCAAATATTATATCTCATATACCTCTGTTTTATTACCCCATCACTCTCTCATAATCTCTCTAAAACAATAAATAAAAAAAAGAGACATCTCTGCCTCTTTTATCTTTCCTCGCCTATAATCTTTTCCTGACCGATTCATCTGAACAATTTATTTCTGGGGATAGCATTTTTATTTCTTCTTTCGCTTTTTCTTTAGCAATAAACTCTCTTATTAAATTCTCATTGTTTATATCATCTTTTTTACATTTCATCTTTTTAAACAAATTGTTGCTGACCGATAACATCTTACTTTTCATCACAACATCAGTTAATAATTTAATATGCTCATCTTTCATATGAATATAAAAACATCCATCTCCAAATACTTTCTTGTCATAATCAAGAAGCTTTGCATTATCATTATATTTAATTAACCTTTCCAGTAAAACATCAATCACCTTTTCTTTACTATAATTCATTACAAGGAATTCATTTAAACCTGAATTCAGCCTGCACGACCCAAAATCATTCTTCCTTAACTCAAAAATATTCTCTTCTCCCAACACCTCCAAAAGAATATCCTTTCTGATATTTCTTACATCTAAACTTTCAGCAGGGCGGTAATTAAAATCCTTCTTCAACTTTAAAACTTCACCTATATGCTCTTTAGTAATATTATCCCAAAGCAATCTTTTGTATTTTTCCTGCCTTTCAAAAGAAACTTTATTTAACAAATTAATCACGTTGATTAAACCATAGCTAATCTCTCTTTCTAAAAAATCTATTCTGAATTTTTTCAAATGATTCTGGTAATAAAACTCCCGACCCTCTATGAACATTTTTTCAACATTATTAAAATTTCGATTTCTTAAACCATATTTATCATAATACTCTACGACCTCATCCAGTTTTTCCATATCTTCAAATTTGCTAATACTATACAAGAAGGAAAAGTGAAAATAACCTTCTTTAAAAATACCAGGGCTTTCATCATGCAATTCATCAAAACAATTAACCATCTCTTTGTAATATCCAACAACATCAGGGGAATTGTGTAAACTTAATAAAATATCTGTCACTATACTATAAAAATAAGTCTCATTTACATAACCATCATTATTAAAATATTCTTTATGACTCACAAAAGCTTTCTTCAGCCCTTTTTTTAATTCTGCACCAGAGACACTTACACTTCTTAGCTTTATATACTCTTTCTCAAGATACTTACTTCCCGTGTTTCTATGGTAGTGAGTATTTTTCTTTTTCTCACCCTCAAACATTTTTAAAACCTGTCGTTCAAAAGCAACCGCCATAAAAAATACTCCCGATTAATATACAGAGAAGTATTATTGAACAGAACTATTCACTTATCAAATTTTTAAATTCTTTTTTTCTTTTTAATACCTTTCTCTATGCTACCCACAGCTTCCTCTATATTTCTCTTTTCCGCCCCCGACAATACAAAATGCTCCCACATAGCAAACTGACTATCATCCATTACCTTGTTTTTTAAATAAGCTATAATCTCTTTTTTATCACTCAGCGAGAAATTACTTTTTATTAAATGCTCTACAAACTCGTCATAACTTATTAGCGGCTTATTAATTCCATACAACGGATTTATTGTACTTTCTAAAGCAGCATACATAAAATTATCTCTCCCCCAACGTTTATCATTACTGGTAATCTTTCCTTCACCGTAATATTCATTAAATTTTTCTATATCAAAACAAAATGCCAGGACTGTTGCTGTTAAATCTTTATCCTTCTTAGTCAAAACACCTCTCTCATTTATATATTGGGGGAAATATTTATCTACCCCTTTTATAAAGTTTAATGATTCACTTCTTATCGAAAAATCTTTTACTGTATTCCTGTAAGAATAATAATAATTAACATCTGATTCTGTTTGTGTTGTTAAAAACAAACCAAAGGTTACTTTTCCTCTGTTAAAACTTTCACTAATTAAATCTGCAAAATCAACTTTATGGATAATCCCAGAGGCTCTATCATAAATCTCTCTTATTTTTACTTCAGCACAATTATGCATTAATGCAGATTTTAACAGACTAAAAATTGATAAATTATTTACTCTTAATCCATACTCTTCACACAACAACAACCCTTCACCCTCATTTTTCACTAATTCATTATAAATATCACAACCCTCTCCCACATGCCTGTTAAATAAAAGAAAATTCTCAACACCAAAATCGGGTTTTAATATCTCGTATTTTTTACGGATAAAATCAATAGAAAATCCTCCATGAATAAATAAGGATAAAGCAACCATCCTTCGCCCTCTCTCATCCAGAATATTTTCATCGTTTAAATAATCAATAACATCAGATACCTTATCTTCAGACACCTTTTTATCAAGATTACAAAATGCTCCTATATTATGAACCGGATTCCATAAACCCAATTCAATCATCAAAGAAATGCCTTCTTTGTTCATAGACATAATAAAACTGTCCACGATATTATTAAATTTTCGAATTTTCACCTCGCAACCTTTTGCATGTAAGTAACGAACTTTATCATACTCACCTGCATAAAGAAGTTTTTCATAAAAACCTGATAAGCCTTTCAACTCTCCTTTAAAAGGAGTTATGTTATTATTAAGAAGAACATCGTAAACTTCCTTCCAGTTATCATAAAGTGATGCATTAATAAAATATGAATCTTCCTCACAATTTTTTATCATACAGTTCAGTTCAGACAGTTTTTTTATATTTTCAATAGAAAAAATATTATTATGACAGGAAAAGAGAGTGGCTAATATTTCCCTTTTCACAACATTAGGGATAATATCCTTTATATCCCACATGTTCTTATTGAAACTTTCTTCTATCTGCTCTGAGGTCACATCTTTTCGACTCAACTGAGTCAGGAAATTTTTTATTCTTTTATTCATAACAACTCCTTTGTCTTTTTTTCATCATACAAACAATTATTCTTTTTTCAATAATAACCATAAACCAATTAATAAAGCAGGCAATGATAAAATCTGCCCCATACTTACTATATCGAAAAATAAACCTAATTGTTCATCAGGCTCCCTGAAATAATATTCAATACCTATCCTGAATAAAGAATATAAAGTAAGGAATAAACCAGAGACCTTTCCAATACCTCTTTCTTTTCTGCTATATAATCCAATAATAATAAACAGAACGATACCTTCAAAAAATAATTCTATAAGCTGAGAAGGATACCGGGGCAGAGAACCATACTGATGTAAAAAATCTATCCACTCTGGATGAGATAAGGCATACTCAATATCGCTCTCTTTGGCATTTGCAAACAACATACCAAAATCTGGAGAACTTACTTTTCCCCATAATTCACCATTTATAAAATTACCTAATCTTCCTGCTCCTAAACCAAATGGAACCAGAGGAACTATAAAATCCGTTAATTTTAAAAACCTTTTTTCCTTTTTATAACTATAAATGATAATAGCTGTGATAACTCCAAATAATCCACCGTGAAAAGACATGCCTCCATTTGAAAAATAAAAATACTCGCTTATTTTAGATGGTTCATAAAAAAGATAATACCCTGTCCTTCCTCCAATAACGACTCCAGCCATACAGTAAAATATCAATAGATAGAATTCATCTTTTGTCAGAAACCCTGTCTTTTTTAATTTCCTTTCACCAGCCCATATCGCAAACATAAAACCAAAAGTATACATCAAACCATACCAATGAATGTCTATATTCAAAAAACTAAATATAATTGGGTCTATTGCTGGAGCTTTAATTATCATATCGATTCCTTTTTTGTTTTCTTAAGAATCCCATATACAGATATACTTTTCCAATAAAATAGTGAACCACAAAATATTTTGTTAAATTTTCAAACTTTTCTTTTAATAAACCGGTATGGCTATTAAAAATAGAGGAAAACTCTTTTTTTATTTTGTAAGTAAATGTGTAATTATTTGAAAATTTAATAAGCTATTAATTATTACCATACTCTATTTTTTAGGGGGAGGCAGCATCATCTTATTTAAAAAACACCCTCTTTCGGTAAAAGGGTGTGGCTAACTTTCTTTTCGGTTAAATCCTTTTCTTTATTTGATTATTATTCTGTTTCAATTCAGTATTTACTTCAATTTCAATTAATCTTTTCTCTATTCTTGAAATGAGCATGAGACCTTTCTCCTCTAATTCAACTCCCGATTCTTTAACTTTCATTGATATGTAATTTATCACTTTCTTCTTTTCTTCATTTGATAAATTAACCTTCATAAACAAATCAAAAAATTCTTCATTACTCACCCTTTCTTCTCCTGCTCCTGTAAGATTCTTTTTTATCGCAGTATAAAGAACATTTTCATATTTTTTAACATAACCTTTATCCAGGTATTTATTAAATTCATCAAGCTCAAAACAAAATGCAATTAAAAAAGGAGATGCTTTTCTATAATAACCACGACTATTTACCAGGTCTGGTTCATCCATGAATTTAAGAAAATGCTTCTCCATATTTTCAAGAAACCCTCTTATATTCTTTTTTTGACTTAAATCTACAGTAGATCTGTAAAAATGATAATGCACTTTCTGATGACTTGTTTTTGTTGAAAAAAAGAAAGCTTCCTCTTTCCTTTTTTTATTAAAAGCAAATTTTGCTAAATCTAATAATTCTACAGGAGGGATCTTCCCAGCTTTTTCTGTGATTCTTTTTATTTCTTCTAAAGATACTTCATTTGCCAAACTGTATTGTAATAGTTTAAACGCAGAAATATTTTTTATTTTTAGATTAAATGATTCACACAATTTTAACTTTTCAAAATCATTTTTAATTAACTCTTCGTAAATATTATTTTTTATATACAGAGGCAAGAAATCTAATTTTAAATTTTCATAACTTAAATCAGGTTGCAACTCCTTAAATTTTTCTTTTGTTAAATGCATAGGGGAACTATTAAACAATAAAGATAAACATATTTGTTTTTTAGTATTTTCATCTAATACATTTTTTATATGAAGATAACTTATCATCTCTGATAAATCACTACTCCTTCTTTCCAGGCTTTTTTTGTCAATCTCATAAAATTGAAAAACCTCTCGACCATTCTCCCATAGACCGACATCTATACATAATTTAAAGCTTTCTACATCAAGTTCTTTTATAAATCTATAAAAAATATTATCTAATGTGTTTTTAGGTAAATTTACACCTTTTTCATAAAGGTATCTTATTTTTCTATATTCATGACTATTAAACAAATCTTCCAGAAAGCTCTTTTCTGTATAATCAACACTTTTATTTTCTGGAATAATGTTATTTTCAATAAGTAAATCATACAAACCTTCCCACCCCTTAATATGACATGAAGCTGCCCTAAAAATGCTATCACTTTGTACATTTGATGGCATTACTCCTAAATCTATTATTTTTTTTATATTCTCAAGGACAGGAATAGTTTTATTTGAAATAATTCTTTCTAAGATCACTTTTTTAATATGCAAAGGAACATCTTCTTTATCTATGTTGTTAAGTGCAATACAGTCTTTTATTTTTTGAGAATCCAAACTGTTTTCTCCTCTTAATAAGTCTGCCAGACTCTCTATTTTTTTACTTACCATATATCCTCATCGTTTTAATTTTAGAATAACTTATTAAATTTTCGCATTATCTTTATTATAACTATTTTTGCTTATATTGTCAGTGGTTTTAACTTTTATCTTTTTATAAGAGATAAACATCATCATGACATAATCAAAGCCTTATTGATTCTTCATAGGAATAGAATAGAGAGTTTCTTACAGTCTTACTATCCAAATCATTTTTTCAAAAAAACCTTTAGACCTTTACAAGGTGCTTATAAGATTAATCCATCAGGATGACTTTAACTTTATTATGTAAGCAAATATGTTATTGTTTGAACATTTAATAAGTTATTATTTTATTGGGGGATAGTATTAACAACAGGATAGCATTTCTTCTTTATTGTAAGAAAATGTGTAATTATTTGAAAATTTAATAAGTTATTCTTGTCTGAAAAATATCTTTTATTTTAAAAAGCACTGTGCTATTATCTCGAAATAAATTAAATGATATCATCGAGGACTCTATGCCCAGAAGTATCGAAAAAAACAAAAAATATCTTGCTGAACTTGAAAATATTTCACAAGAGGAAAAACAAACATTATTTACTAATACACACTCAACAGTAAGTAATTTTAAACCTGTAAAAACTCCGAGAACCACAGATCTTTTTATTCAGAAGAGATGGCAGATGTTAGGCCACTCATCACCTCCTCTATCTCTTTATAATAATTCTGATAAAGAATCTATAGAACTTTATGGAAAGAACATTGAGTATGGGATTGGAACAATAAAAGTTCCAGTTGGAATTGCCGGACCTTTACTTGTAAATGGTATTCATGCTAAAGGAAATTTTTTTATCCCTTTAGCAACAACTGAAGCAGCTTTGGTTGCAAGTTATCATAGAGGTTGCTGCCTTATTACTGAAGCTGGTGGTGCTTCTTCAGCACTTTTAAGTGAAGCTATTGGTAGAAGTCCTGGATTTGCTTTTTCATCAATTATGGAAGCTGGAACTTTTATAGCGTGGGCTACACAACAGTATACACACTTTGAAAAATTAGCAAATAACACTACTCGCTATGGCAAATTAATTGATATGAAAATCCACATGGAAGGGAATCATGTTTATATGTATCTTGAATACACAACAGGTGATGCCAGTGGTCAAAATATGGTAACAATCGCTACAAATGCAATTTACGAATACATTCTCAAACACTCGCCCGTTTCAATCAAACATGCTTTTCTTGAAGCTAATTTTTCTGGTGATAAAAAAGCAAGTGCTATGAGTTTTTTAAATGTCAGAGGAAAGAAAGTCACCACAGAAATTAATATAAAAAAAGAACTGATTAAAAAGTTTTTACATACAACTCCTGAAAAAATGGTTGAGTATTGGAAGATGAGTGCTTTGGGTGGTGTAATGAGTGGAACTATTGGTGTTCAGGGTCATTATGCTAATGGACTTGCTGCATTTTATATTGCTACTGGACAGGATGCTGCTTGTGTTGCAGAGAGTGCTGTTGGAGTGACACGTTTTGAAATAAATGATGATGGTGATTTATATGCTTGTGTTACACTTCCTAATATTATGGTTGGCTCTGTAGGGGGTGGAACTTCTCTTCCTTCTCAAAAAGAATGTCTCGACATTTTAGGATTACATGGTGAAGGAAAAGCAAGATCTCTTGCTGAAGTTATAGGGGGTATTTCTCTTGCAGGAGAGTTAAGTATTATCGGAGCTTTATGTGCAAATCATTTTGCTAATGCCCATCAACAATTAGCAAGAGGAAAATAAAAAATGCAAACAAAAAACAATTTTTCTTTCTTTCAAAAATGGAATATTTATCAATCATCAAGATTTCCTGTTATAAAACACAGTTTGCTGATTTTAGCTTTCAGTAGTTGTGCTGTTAGCTATTCTGCTATGTCCAATGGAAATCCTCAAACACATTTTTTATCTTATCTTGTTGCATTCATAACATGCCTACTTTTTTTCTTACAATTAAGAATTGCAGACGAATTTAAAGACTATGAAGAAGACTGTTTGTATAGAAATTACAGACCTGTTCCTCAGGGGATTATAACACTCAAAGAACTTAAAAATTTATTTATTATTTCTGGTTGCATTCAACTTATTTTAGCTTTTTATTTAAACACAAAACTTATTCCTTTTTTGTTTTTAACATGGCTTTATTTATTTTGTATGAGCCACGAATTTGGCATTCGATCATGGTTAAAAGCACATCCTGTATCTTATCTTCTTTCACACATGTTGATCATGCCTCTCATTGATTTTTATGCTACATCAACAGACTGGATAAATTATTTATCTTCTCCAGCACATTCACTCTACTGGTTTGTCGCTTTGAGTTTTTTTAATGGCATTAATCTTGAAATTGGTCGTAAAATAAGAAGTCCTGATGACGAAGAAAAAGGTGTTGAAACATACAGTTTTTTATGGAATAGAAAACGAGCTTGCACAGCATGGATTTTTGCTGTCGCTCTCACAGGATTATGTTCTATCGGTGCCGCTTTTTATCTTAATACTTTTTTCTTTTTTACTATGATAATTTTTGTTTCTTCTTATCTTACTTTGTGTATTTTTATGAGTAAATCTTTTATTAAAAAACCCTTTAAAGGTCGTGGTAAAACATTTGAAAATCTTTCTGGAATATTTACTCTTTTAATTTATTTATTATTAGGACTTATTCCTTATTTTAGTTTTCTTATTGGTAAATAATTTTAGTAGATTTATTTTTTAAATAATGCTATATTCCTGTAAATCTTATCTCTTTTTACAGGAATAATTTATGCAATTTATAGTTAACTCATCTTCTCAAAATATTCTTCCAAAAGAAATTGGCGGAAAGGCATATAGTCTTTATCTTTTACAAAAAAATATTCCTGATTTAAACATTCCTGAATGGTTTTCTGTAAAAGAAAATACACACTTTTTTATTAAAGATTCTCAGGAAAATTTTCTTGAATTTAAAAAACAACTCAACAAAGAACTTAGCAAATATAACGAATCTCAATTATGGGCCGTCAGATCTTCTGCGAGTAGTGAAGATGGAATTAAAAATAGTTTTGCTGGTCAGTTAGATACTTTTCTTTATGTTCCAAAACATCTTGTTGAAGAAACTATTTTAAAGGTATGGCACAGTATTTATAGTGAACATTTTTTAGAATATGCGAAAGAAAAAAACATCTCAGTTTCTCAATCTCCGGCTGTTCTAATTCAGGTTATGATCAATTCACAAAGTGCAGGTGTAGGTTTCGGAATTAATCCTGTGACTCACGAAAAAGAATTTATAGTAAGTAGTGTCTTTGGTTTAGGCAATCTGCTTGTCTCAGGTCAAAGTGATGCCGACACATGGATTATTAAAGATAAAAACATTATAAGTGAAACCCTGGCTCATAAAGATAAAAAAGAAATTCTCGATCCAGATAATTTTGGCACTCTTATTACCTTTAATGATAATCCAGACTCCCCTTCTCTTGATAAAAACTCTCTTTTAAAGCTTGAAGAACTTTTATCTATTGTAAATACCTACTATAAACACCCTCAAGATATAGAATGGGCCTTAGAAAACAATAAAATTTATTTGTTACAATCTCGCCCCGTTACTACGAGCAATTTTGAAAAAGAAACATTATGGGATAATTCTAATATAGCTGAGAGTTACGGTGGTGTAACAACCCCTCTTACATTTAGCTTTGCTAAAAAAGCTTATGAAAATGTATATAGAGAACTGTGCCATATTCTCAATATACCAAAAGAGAAAATCATTAAACATGATGATGAATTCCAAAACATGCTCGGATTAATCCGAGGAAGGGTTTATTACAACATGAATAGCTGGTATAAAACTTTAGCTTTGCTTCCTGGTTTTTCATTAAACAAAAACTTTATGGAACAAATGATGGGTGTGAATGAAAGTATTAGTGAAGATTTACTTTCTGAGATAAAATCTAATCTTGAAAAGAATAAATTAAGAGACATAAAAAATATATCAATAACTTCATTCGGAATGATCAAATCTCTTTACTCATTAGATAAAATAGTTGCTAATTTTTATGTGAGACTTGATGAAGCATTAGAAAAAAAAGATCTTGATTCTATGTCTTTGACTGAACTTATTTCTTATTATAATAATCTTGAATTAAAGTTATTAAAGAAATGGGATGCACCTATGGTTAATGATCTATTTGCTATGATTTTTTATGGTTTATTACGAAAATTAAGTAAAGAATGGTGTGGTGATGAAAATGAAAGTGTTCAGAATACTTTAATTCTTACTCAAGGCAATATTATCAGTGCTGAACCAGCAAAATTAATGAAAAATATGGCTAAGAAAATAAAGAGTCTTGACCTTAACACTATCGATTTCTCCGACTGGAAAATACAGGTAAATAATAGTGTTGTTAAAGAAGACATTGACCATTATATAGAACGATTTGGAGACAGATGTCTTGATGAATTAAAACTTGAAAGTGTCACTCTTTCTGACAATCCAGAACTGCTTTATCAAACCTTATACGATCTTCATAACAATGCACCATTAATGGATAGAGATGATACATCTGAAGATAATATTAGATCCATTGAAATGGAAAGAGCACTTGTGAAAGATCTGCCTTTTTTTAAGAGGAAAATTTTCAGCTTTGTTATTAAAATGGCACGAAAAACAGTAAGAGAAAGGGAGAATTTACGTTTTGAAAGAACCCGACTTTTCGGAAGAGTTCGTAAAATATTTCTAGCGATTGGCAATAAACTTTGTGAAGCAAACTTTATCGATAATTCCAGAGATATATTTTATCTTGAAGTATCTGAAATACAGAATTTTATAAAAGGAACGGCAACACTTACTAACCTTAAATTATTAATAGAAGCAAGGAAAAAAGAGTTTGATAATTTTGAAAATTCAGCAATTCCTTCAGACAGATTCATCACTCGCGGACCTGTTTATATTAACAATCTTTATCAAGGAAAAGGTAAAGAAATTATCCTTGAGGGCAATTCACAAAAAGGCTTAGGTTGTTGTCCTGGGATTGTTAGAGGCAAAGTAAAAATAGTGAGAAATCCAAAAAATGTTACAGTTGAAAAGGGAACTATTCTTGTAGCAGAAAGAACTGATCCAGGTTGGATAATGTTATTCTCTTCAGTGAGTGGGATTCTTGTAGAAAGAGGAAGTTTACTTTCTCATGCAGCAATTGTTTCTCGTGAATTGAACCTTCCTGCTGTAGTAAGTATTCCCGGATTAATGAATTGGTTAAAAGATGATGATATTGTTGAAATGGATGGAACAACGGGTGTGATAACTAAAATTTCAGAAGCAGGAGAAGTTAAATAATGAAAACAGAAATTGAACAAAAAGCTTCATTTAATATGATGCGTTATGCTCAGTGTTGGGAAGATGCAGACATGCTTATAGACACTTTAAATATTAATGTAAATGATGTGTGTTTAAGTATTGCATCTGCTGGAGAAAATTCTTTTTCCCTGCTTTCACAGTCTCCTAAAAAAGTGATTGCTATTGATATGAATCCTATTCAGTTAGCAGCGGTTGAATTACGAAAGTATGTTTATAAATATTTATCTTATGAAGAAATGCTTAAGCTACATGGAGCAAAAAAAGCAACAAAAAAAGAAAGAGAATATGCATACAATAAAATCTTACCCTATCTTTCTATGGATTCAAAAGCTTATTGGGAACAAACTAATTTCCTTTCAGTTGGGTATGCAAATGTTGGAAAATTTGAAAAATACTTTTCTATTTTTAAAAATAAAGTTATGCCATTTATTCATTCAAGAAAGACGATTAATTACTTATTTTCCTTAAATAGTATTGAGGAACAACAAGCTTTTTATAATAAAAAATGGAATAACTGGAGATGGAGATTATTATTTAAAATATTTTTCAGTCGAAAATTAATGGGTCGTATGGGTCGTGATCCAGCTTTCTTTAAGTATGTTGAAGGGAGTGTTGCTGATAAAATTTTAAACAGAACAGAAATTGCTTTTAATCACGTTCTTGCAAAAGAAAACCCTTATCTTGATTGGATATTAAACGGTGAATTTTCTTTTGCATTACCTCATGCATTAAGAGAAGAAAACTTTTATTTAATTAAAGAAAATATAGATAAGCTTGAAATTTACCAGGGTAGCATTGAAAATTATTTAGAGACTACTTCTGAAAAAATAACAAAATATAATCTGAGTGATATTTTTGAATATATGTCTGAAGAAAAATATTCAGAACTTATGGAAAAACTTATTGATGCTTCTGTTTCTGGAGGAAGGCTTGCTTACTGGAATATGTTATCTCCGCGTTATTCAGGTCTCTCTGATAAACTTGTAACAAAATTAAACACTCTCGATACTGAAAGTTTATTTTTAAAAGATAAAGCTTTTTTCTACAGTAAATTTATTTGCGAGATAATAAAATAATATGAAAGAACATTTTTTTAATTCTCAAATTTTCTCTTCCCTGCTTACTCTTTTTACATTAAGTTTAGGGTACATAGTTTTGCATTTTTTAAAGAAAAAGTTTTGTTTCCCTGCGGAAATTTCGAGAAAGATAGTTCATATTAGTTTAGGTTTAACGACATTAAGTTTTCCATTTATTTTTAGAGATACATGGATAGTCTGGACAATGTGTGGTGTTAGTATTACGGCTTTACTTATATTGAAATACAGTAAGCTAAAACAAAGTCTTGGAGCTTCTCTACATAGTGTTGAAAGACATTCTTTTGGCGATATATTATTTCCATTCAGTGTGGCTGTGTTATTTCAATTAGCACATACTACACCTGTATTTTATATTATTCCTGTTTTGGTTTTAACACTTGCAGATGCTTTAGCAGCAATTATAGGAGTATATTATGGAAAGGCTCATTATGATGCTTCTGAGGGAATAAAATCATGGGAAGGAAGTCTATTTTTCTTCATTACAGCATTCCTTTGCATTCAGATACCTTTACTTTTAATGAGTGATTACAGTAATGCTAATATTATTATTGTATCAGCATTTATTGCTCTTTTGATTACCTTATGCGAGGCAGTTTCATGGCAAGGACTTGATAATTTATTCATTCCATTAGGTGTTTATATTACTCTCACAAATTACCTTAACTACACACTTCCGATTCTGTTTTTACTGTGTATTATCTTAACAGCTCTTTTAATTGTGGGGATTTATTTACGCAAAAAAAGCACGATGAATTTTAGTGCTTTGCTTTTTTCAATCGTTCTTGGTTTTTTATATGTAACACTTGATCCTTTCAGTTTTGTTATCCCACTGGCTATGTTTTTATTGTATTCTTATATTGTAAGAAAAGATCAATGTAAATTGCAAAATAGTCATACCGTATTAACTATTTTATATTTAAATCTTGGCGGCTTATTCTGGGCTTTTATGAAAGCTAATGGACATAATAACTTAGCTCTGGATTTTTCAGTTTACTACTGTATTCAGATAGGCATTATTTCATGGATACATCAATATTACTTTTATAAAAAATTTAGTTTCATCACTCCTTTTATTAATGCTGCTATTCTTTTTACTCTTGTATTTTTCATTTATGCTTACAATACTGATATTTTTTCATACCGTTCTTACTGCAAATACTTTCTTTATATGATAGTATCTCTTGTTATATCTTTGGCTATTTTTGTTTCATGGAGTCGGAACAAATCTGCTCTTGATTTGGGAAGGGAAAGGTTGATTGTACAGGGTGGTAGTGCATTCATAGGCTCTATTATTTTTTATGTTATAAGGAGTATTTATGCTTAAATTATTGAGTGATCACACTTGGGGTATTATTAAAAATGAAAAAATAATCGTTCAGGCTAAATACTGGACTTATCCACAATTCACAGAAGGAAGTGACTTTCATAAGACAGGGATTGTGGGCGATTTTTCCTGCTCTGAAGAAGCTTCATTGCAGGATTCTTTTTTACTTTTTTCACAGATTGAGCATGAGTTAAAGCAAAAAGGATGCCTTAAGATTGTTGGTCCTATGAATGGTAATACATGGCAGAATTATCGCCTGACAACTTTTTATGGCGAACATAAACCGTTTATGCTTGAGCCTTATACACCTGAATTTTATATTAAGCATTGGGAGCATTCTGGATTTAAAGCTGAAGAAACCTATTCGACCTATATCACTGATATTCAGGAATGGCATGATACAAGAATTGAAAAAATAAAATCAAGGTTTGATAGTTTTATATTTAAAAAGATAGAGGAAGAAGATTTAAGTGCTATTTTTGATTTAAGCCTGCATTCTTTTACTAGAAACCCTTATTATATGCCCATTAGTAAATCAGTTTATCTGGATAAATATGGCAAAATGATGGCTTTACTTAAGCCTAATTTAAGCTGGGTTGTTTATGATAATAAGGAACTTGTAGGTTATATTTTTGCAATTTTAAATAACTCTGGAGTTTATAGTGAAAACGACTCTGTTATTCTTAAAACTGCGGCCATTAGTGAACAAAGAAAATATGCAGGATTGGGTGTTTATTTGTTATCTCTGTTAATTGATGAATGTAAAGAGATAAATGTTGATTATGTTATACATGCACTGATGCATGATCGTAACCCTGTTCAGAACATTATTAAATCGAACAGTAAAAAGATGAGAGGTTACACACTTTATAAGAAGGATATACTATGAACTTAATGACTTTATTTAACGAACATGTCAGAACTCATTTTAATCATCCCGCAATCACTATGAGTCGGGATAATGAAACATGGTCTTATTCTTATCTTAATAATCGTGTTTGTCAGATTGCTTATTATTTAAAAGAAAATAACATTCAAAAAGGAGATGGGGTGTTAATTCTTATACCTATGTCTCTTGAACTGTATGCTCTTCTTTTAGCTTTATTCAAATTAGGTGCAGTAGCTGTTTTTATTGATCCTCAAAGTTCAAAAAAACATATCAGCTCATGCATCAAAAAATATCCTTTGAAAGCATTTGTCGGGGTTAAAAAGGCTCACTTGCTTCGCTTAATGAATAGAGATATCAGGGAGATTCCTTTAAAAATAACACTGGGGAAATTGCCTTTCACTCAAAACTTTTATAATTATTACGACTCTCATAAATTTCTTGCTCAGAATAGCATGGTAGAAGGAAAAGATCCTGCTTTGATTACCTTTACTAGTGGTAGCACAGGTAATCCTAAAGTAGCTGTAAGAAGTCATGATTTTTTATTAAAGCAATATGAAGTATTAAGTAGAAATATGTTATTTGGTTTAGGGGAAACTGATATAAGCACTCTGCCTGTTTTTGTTCTTGCGAACCTGGCAGCAGGAATGCATAGTGTTATACCAAATGTTAACTTGTTGAAACCTGCTGAAGTAGAGGGGCATGTTTTAGCTAACGATATTATGAAATACAGAGCAACACGATTCGGAGGAAGCCCTGTTCTTATTAAAAAAGTTTTGCCTTTTATAAATGATACTACAAATTTAACCCATATTTATATGGGTGGTGGACCTGTATACCCGAGAGATATTCAGGAAGTAAATAAAGTCTTTGAAAAAACTAAAGTGTATGGTTTATATGGTTCCACAGAGGCAGAGCCAATTTCTCATATGGTAGCTGAAGATTACACTCAGAAAAAAACAAATATGACTCAGCAAGGCATGGGGTTATACACAGGCAAACCTGTTTCCGAAATAAAAGTTAAAATTATTAATAGTGAACATCTCAATCAGGATAAGCTATTACATTTACCAGAAGTTAAGTTTGGGGAAATTATTGTTTCTGGTGAACATGTTTTAAAAGGATATCTTAATGGAGAAGGTGACAGTGAAAACAAAATACATTTTCAGGATGAAGTCTGGCATAGAACAGGGGATGCAGGTTATCTTGATGATAATGGTGAACTCTGGCTTCTTGGAAGATATGGGCAGAAAATAAACACAAAAGAGAAGACGGTTTATCCTTTTGCCATTGAAGCTGCTTTATATGAAAAAGGATATAATACTGTTCTTATTGAAAGAAAAGGAAAAATTTGTCTTGTTTATGAGGGCGAAAAGCCAGGTGAAGATTTACTCTCTGAATATGGTATAGAAGATACACTTTCTGTTTCATCTATACCCAGAGATAAAAGGCACAATGCAAAAGTTGATTACAATGAACTTAAGAAGCTACTGTAAATAATTTGCTATTCCTAAAAAATTGTATCTATAATTTATTTTAAAAAAAGGGGTTTGGAATGAATAAAAAACAGAAATATTTTAACACATATTTAAATAACTATTTTTTAGCTAATGAAGAAAAAAACATTGATAGGCTAAAAAACAATAAAAATTTTACACAAAATCTTCCTTTTAATAATAGAGGAAACTTATCTTTATTTAAAATGTTAAAATATGAATTGAAAGCAAATCACAATCATTTACCTTATAAAATGTTTTTAGTTTCTGTTCTATTTTTAATTTTTTCAAGTATATTATATTCAAAAAGTTATATTGATTTAAATACAGTAATAATGGGTCTTGTAAATATATGTCTTTTTGGCTTCTTTTTTGTTTTTACTTTGAGTTTAGGTTTTTACAAATGGAATTTATTAAAAGGAAAGCAAAAAGATACATTGAACTATAATGATATAAAAAAACTAACGGATTCTAAGGGTATTGATGCCATATTTTTCGAAGCAATAGAAGCTGATCAAAGGACTGTGAATATTTTTAAAAATAAGTTCCCTGAGGTTTTATTAAAAGACACACCTTATACTTATCATCAACTTTATAATTTGTTATAATATTTTTCAAAACAATTTTTAATAGACATTATACCTATAGGGAAGTCTTAGGTCTCATGGGCTGAACTACAAATTTAAAAGCTTTTTCTTTTTGAGAAGTTGTCTTAATTCACCTTGTGATATTTCGACAGCACCAAGTGAAAGAGCTTTTTCCTTTTTAGCCAGACAAATATCAAAATGCATCTTATAGGTGCCAGGATATTGAACCCATTTTCTATTGACTCCTGTTTTGTTAGCCATCTCATATAATTCTTCTTCTGTGTCTGCAAGCATATGGCACATAATCATTCTGCCATAAGGAGCATTCATTTTATCAATATAAACAGTCATATGGTTCCCTTATTTTTTTGATTTAGACATAATAACATAGTATCTTTTTTAAAACAGCATAAGGAATAAAAAAAATGAATAAAATAGCATTGTTTGTCATCACTGCTCTCTCTTTTTCAGCTCAGTTCGCCTTCGCCAAAGATAATGAAAAAACAGCAGATGAAAAAACCATTTTAGCTTACAATACAATAAATGAAGGTGTTGCGAAATATAATACTGAAAAATTAAAAAATAAGTTTGATGCTTTTTTTGTAGATAACCATAGTGATTATAAAGAAAAAGCTTCAGATTATATTGATGCAATACAGGGAATTATTGGCAAAGGCAGTCAGTCGGGTTTATCTGAGAAAGATTTTGATTTATTAGAGCAGAATTACCTTGCTCAATTTTACTTAAAGGAGGGGTTTATTGAACATGCTCTTTTAGATAAGAAAAGCACTAAAGAAGCCACTAAAGAATATACTAACATATGGGATACTTATGTTAAAAAGTTAGAAAATGTTACCTCAAAAAACATCAATTTAAGCATGAAGGAATATGTCTTTTTTTCTAACCAATTTTCTTCTGAAATAGCAGAGAAAACGGTTGATTTATGCTTGAAAGATAAAAATGAGAGTATTTATTGTCAGCCTGAATTTATGCGTTCTCAACAAGAGGATAATTTATTTTATCAGGTTAAAAGTGAATGTTCTTATGATGACAAATGCTATACAGGGAAAATAACAAGTTTTGATTTTCAAAGAAAACTAGCCTATCAAAATTATAAATTAGGTCATTATCTTTATGAACTGAATAAAAAATAAACCTTGTTCTAATCCTCCTGTTGTGTTATTCTGAAATTCTTTGAAAATTTTAACAGGAGATAATTTTATATGAAAGCAAAAGAATTGGCAGCTTTATTACTAAAAAATCCTGAAGCTGAAGTCATTTGTGAAAAATACATAGGTATAGAGTCTTTATTAAGTGTAACAGGCATTGATATTTACAATAAAAATGCACCTGTTCATAATTTTAATCATTCTGCAACAGATGTTGTTTCTTCTAAAGGATATTGCAAAACTACAGTGATTGTTTTAAAAACGGATACTTAACATTAATATAAAGCCTTCAAATGAAGGCTTTATATTTCAGCAAATCAATCTAATTTAATAATTAAATCAACATCAGTTTGTGTAATGACATCTCTCAGGAATAGATAAGAATTGATTTCTTTTGCACCGCTCAGACGAACTTCGTTTAATTCATAGTGTTCACTTCTGAAATCTTTAAGAGACTCTAACTCTTCTTTAAAACATTGCTTATTAAAAATTTTTTCAAGAGCAGAGATTGATATTTCCTGAGTGACTTTTACAGAAAATTTAGGATTAATAATTTCTGCATCTACATCATTATATAGCTTTTCATGTGCACATAAGAAGAGTTCTTTCCTTAACAATGTATCACTATGCACATCATTAAGGCTTCGTGGAACTAAAGACATAGAACATTCATGCATTACATGAATTAAAAGCATATCTTCAACCAGCAGGCTAAATGCTTCATCATCTGTTAATGCATATTCTTTTTTGAAATAAGCAAAGGGATTTTTACCATCTACAGGCAGAAAACTAAAAATATACTCTTGGATAAAGCCAACACTTAACACATTAATGTAATCTTTTTGTTTTTCATATTCTTCAGAAGGTGTACTTTTACAAATTTCTTTGGATTCGACATCTCTGAATTTCATATGTTCAGCAAATTGTTTTTTCAACATAGGTAAAGCTTTTTTCTTGGCAACTTTAATCATATGCTTATAAATATCTTCATGCACCAAGCCAATATTAAGATAAGCATTTTCATTAGTTGTTTTATTTAACTTGATGTTGCTTGTAGTAAGCTGAACAAAGATTTCTTCAAAAGTCAGATTTTCATTATTTTGGTCTTTTCTTAAAAGAGAAAGGATGTAACGAGATTTTTCATCATCTTGTATTTTAAATTGATTATATTCTGTATAAGTTGCATTAAGACTTACTCCGCCTAAAATCTTGCTCGTATCCCACGGATAAAATATTTTTTCTTTAAATAAAGGTTTTTTATAAACACCTTCCGCAATAAGAAAATAAAGTTTTACTTTTGTGTTATTGTGAATAGGTGTGTTTGAAAGCATACACATTTGATAATCAAAACTCATATTATTCTCCTTTCCAAAAGAAGATAATATTAACATTTTTATTGTTAAAGTAAAACTTTTCTTTGTTATATATTTCTTGTTTTATACTGTTTAAATTGCTATTATAAGTATTCTTCAATACCAATTTGGGAGTGAGTTAATGTATAATTTAGAAAAGATGAATGATGATCTAGATGAATTTAGAAACATTTTTTTAGTTAAAAATAGTGTTCATCATCCTTACACTCAAATAAGCAGTGAATTTAGCAATCCTGTTGACTTAACTAATAAATTTTATCAACAACTGGTAAAAACTTTTAGTGATTATGACTGTGATAAAGAAATTATAAAAGATTTTATTTGTTGTGGTGTAACAGATGAAAGTCTAATGATGAATGTTATACTTAAAAAATTCATTGAACAAGCAAAATTTGATGATTTTAAAGCTGTTGTTGGCGCATTTGAAAAATTACTTAACACTGAAAACATCTTTGGCACTACAAATCTTTACAGGACACTTTTGCTTAAAGGAGTTGGAACCTCAGAACTTAAAAAGAAGAAAGAAAAAATAGATTACATCATTAATTCAGATATTTTAAACCGCAATGACAATCTATGCGATATTAAAAGCAATGAAGTAGCAAAAAATCTGCCACGCAGTAATTTTGATGATAATTTAACTCAACATTATTCAAGATATATTCCTTTCTCATGGCAACTTCTTTCTCTGTTTAGTAATAATCCTAAAGCAATAAACAGCATCTATCCAGATAAGGTTTGTAATAATATAGTCATAGGATATTGTCACCAAGAGATAGATCAAAAGCTAGTTCTTGTTAAAAATATCAATATTAATAAATTACAACCTGAAATCATTATCAAAAAATATGGCAAAGGGTTTTTAACAGCTTTCCAGGAAGATTTAGAATCAGGCAAACTCAAAGATATGATTAACGAAATTATAAGTAATTCATTAAGTATTGATGAACAGAAAAAAATGATCCTCCAGCCATTAATGGCTTTGAATATTAAAAACTATCAACAGATGAAAAAAAGGTATCCTGAAGGATTTGAGCTTATAGAAAAAGATGATTTAGAGATGGTAAGATTAAGACCTGAAGACCTCTATCAATTTATAGATATTGAAGAAGAGCAACTAAATATAATAAAAAAATATAATCTTCAAAATTATGAAACTAATAATATGACACAAAGAGCGAGAGAAAACTCGTGGAGTATTATTATGCAGGAGCGAATTTTAAAAGAAAAAAAGGATATTAAAAAATCTCTAAATCCATCTAAAAAAACAAAAATTACTAAACGAAGAATATAGGAGAATATTATAGGAGGTTCTGTTGGAGTAACAATCAGAAAAGAAAATTCTGATATTATCAAAATGGCAAGAAGAACTGGTTCATATAATGCCCTCCTTTTTTCTGAAGAATTTAATTATTGTGATAAAAACAAAGCTATTGATGATTTTATTGCTGTTTTTTCAGAAATGAGAGAAGATTATTTAAGAGGCGCGCCTTATGAGTTCCACATGACTCCAGAATATGGCTGGTGTGATGTTATGATACCTTATGATTATGGGCTTGTTGTCCTTGATTTTCAGAATAAAAAGATTCATTCATTACAAGGCTACGATACACCAGGTTTCACCTCACTTGTTAATATAATCAATAATGATGAAACCGATGATGAAAATATCACCGTTACAAAGATGCTAAAAGAACCAGAACTTTTATTGTATAATGCTAAAGGAGAACAAATCGGTTATGCACGTGATTTTTTAGGCGAAGATATCACAATTTCAACATTATCATCTTTGTTTAAAACAACATTTGAATCAAGAAATTTACAGGCAAAAGAAAACGATAATAAACAAAATTTAAATGTTATTTATGGTAAATTTAAAGCAAAAGCATTGCATAATTTTGATATTATTAAATATAACGAATCTACAGAAGGGTTTTTACTATTTGCTAAAAATTTAAAGAACGATGGTTTTGAATTTACTGAAGAAGAAATCGCAGAATGGCTTGATTATGCTGCCACACATTTTCTTGATGATTTTGAACCAGAGGATGTCGCAGGAGAAAATTATAATAATATGAGTAGTAAAGAGTATCAAGATGCTCTGGACACATTTAAAAAATCATATATTCAAAAACTGGAAAATGTTTTAAATTTAACAAACAATATAAAAATGAAGAATAAATTTTAAAATCACTTAAAATATTACTATTCCTCTATATTAACAAATTAAAGCCCATTTCAACGGGCTTTCTTTTTATTTTATCATCTATATTGACTGAATCAAAAACATCATTTTAGATTAAAGTATTATTTTCAATAAAGGAAGAATATGAGTCTAAAAATAGTAAAAGGAGATTTGTTTTCTCAACAGGTTGATTGCTTTGTCAATGCATGGAATATGAACTATATTCCCTGGTTTTTACTTCTTCCACATGGAGTTTCTGGACAGCTTAAAAAAATTGCGGGTTACAAACCTTTCAATGAATTATTAAAAAAAGGCATCATGAAACCCGGAAGTGCCGTCATGACTTCTGGAGGAAAATTACATCAATCTATTATTCATGTAGCTGGATTGATGTGGTATTGGATGACTGATCTCTTTATCATTGAAAAAGCAACGAGAAATGCTCTTTTGTTAGCTCAGAAGTCAGGAATAAGTTCAATAGCTTTTCCATTAATAGGAAGTGATGTTGGAGGGCTTAACTCGGCGGATGTAATCACTGTAATGAGTAAAGTTGCCAATGAGAAAGAATGGAATATCGATATTATTCTTGTTGAATATGAAAAAATTTAAATATGGAAATATTATGGAACAGCAAGTTTCAGTATATTTTTTTTGTTGATTAAAAAATTAAAAATATTATAACTTTCTTATATTAACCGATAAAGGAGTTATATATGAGTAATAAAAAAACATCAGATAAAGTTGCTTCACAGGCATCCGATGTGCTGAGAAATAAAAAATCCAGCAAGGATGATAAATCAGTAGCAGGTTCTGCACTTTCTCAAAAAGAAAAAGGAAAGAGTAAAAATAAATGATTATAAATAAAGGCTCTAAGAGCCTTTATTTGCTTATAACCTTTTCTTAATCATCAAAGATTCATTCGAGACGGGACTATCTATCGCAGCAGTTATAATATTTTTTTCTTCAAGTATATCGAAACGATGTTTAATTAATTTGTAACTTTCTTTAAACATTTCATAATTTTTTAAAGGACTCAAGATATCTACATTTTTTTCTAATAAAAGTTGCACAAATTCAGAATAATAGCAGCAACAGTCAATAGCATTTTTTCCTTCATTATTTACCTGATGAAGAGCACAATTATTAAGAATTAAAAACTCCATAATTTCTTTTGTATGGGCAGTCATCAGTGCTGTATTACCTTCATCATCAACATGATTAATATCTACTCCCTTGTCAATATAAAACTGAGCCAGCTTAGGGCTATAAAGAGAAAACAAAATAGTTTGATTAGAGACAGAATCATTAAGAACAGGCAAACCTTTTTCTTCTACTAAATATTTTACTACGGATAATTGCTCATCATAATAAAGGTAATTTAATACATTTCTACCATGTTTATCTGTATGTTTAAGATCAACACTATATCTTTCTAAAAGCTTAATCATTTTAATATTAAGAGAAGATGAAAAAAGGCAACTTTTCCCATAATTATCATATTGATTAACATTTATTCCAGCTTTGAGTAGTATTTCCATTTTTTTATATTGTTGTAGAACATTTTCAAGATAATCTATATGGAAAAGAGCATTATCTCCTTTGCCATTAACATGATTTACATTAGCTCCAGCAGCTATGAGTATTTCTGCTTGTTCAGGATTCGCAAAGAAAAGTGCAGTTTCTCCATCTGATTCTTCAGGATCTTTTTCATCAACATTAACTCCCATTTTTACAGCTTCTCTTAATTCATCAAGATCGCCATCTTCTATAATTTTATGAATATTTCTCATTATTTATTAAATCCTTTTTTTTGAATCTTTTAAATTTTTGTTATTAAACTCATACCCTAAAGCTTTTTCTATATCTTTTCTTTGTTTTAGTGTTTTTTCTTTTAAGTACTCAAGCCTTTTTGTCTCTATCATGGGAGCACTTCTAAAACCAGCATAATTTTCTGGAGAGTTGAGTATAGCTATATTTTTATCTAATAGTTTTTTAACAATATCGTCGAAGAAAAGACAATTGTCGAGAGCATTAAAACCATCATTAGAAATAGCATGAATATCTATCCCTTTTTCGAGATAATAGCGAATAAGTTCTGGATTTCCAGCCCCATTTTCAATAAAAAGCAAATTTTCTCCATCATTATTTTCTTTAAACAAATCCAGACCTTTTTCAATTAAGTATTCTCTTATTTCTCTTATTTTATAATAATCATTTATCCAGAAAAATAAATTTTCGCCATTATTATTAATACAATGAAAATTAGTATCGAATTTTTCACATATTTTTAAAGTTTCGATGTTAATATTTATATTAAATAAAAAATTTTCACCAATATTATCTATATGATTTAAGTTTATATTATTCTCAACCAATAATTTTATCTTTTTTTCTATATTTATAATTTGAGGCTCATCTTCTCCGTCTCTATTGTGGCAAAATGAATTATTCAGGAAGAAAAGTGCATTTTGATTATAATTGTTGACATGATTTACATCCGCACCAGCGGCTATCAGTAATTTTGATTGCTCATAACTTGAATAAAAAAGAGGAGTCTGATTTTCTGAATCCGTATAGATTTCATTTACATCAGCACCTTTTTTTATAGCATCTTCAAGTTCACCCATATCTCCGTCAACTATAATTTCTGAAATATCTCTCATATTTAATCCTGTCTTAAGTATTATTACATTATGACATCTATCCTTTTTTTAGACAAGGTTTACTGAATTATTTAAATATTCTTGATATCACCTGACAATTAAACACTAAATTTTCAATAGAAAAATATTACGTAAACTCAAGATAAAGTTGGAACTAGCATTATTCCACTGGAAAAATGGCAATACAATACATTCATAATCAACTATCTTTTTATACTTTTTTCATATAAAATATATTATATTAATATTTTTGGGGTCTGCCATGTCTTACTTATCTGAACCTGTGACTTTTAATAATTATCAGGAAATTTTATTTAACCTGTCAAAACCCATGATAAAAAACATAACTTGTTAACTGAAAAATTCCCAGAAAATATCCCGCTCTTTACGGCTTATGCTTTATTTTTTGAACTTGAAAAATTCAAAATTTTTAAAGAAAAAGAATTATTAAATGAATGTATTGACCATTCTCAAGAACTTAGAACCATTAAAAGGCTTTAATATCTATATCATAATTTACTGAAAAACACTTGCTTCTTAAAGTGTTTTTGTTTTATAATGATTTCACCAAATCAAAAGGAATTTCAATTTTAACGATAATCCATTTGACGAGGTATGTATGAATATTGAAAGAACCACAGTTGTAGATATTGTAGGAACACTTTTGGTTGATGAATTGAGTCTTTCTGCATCTGAAGTTATTCTTCGTATGCAGGACTTGATTCATAAGTATGGTGAAAGTGTATTTTTAGATTTAAACTCAGATGGTTGTTACAGTGGTTACTACGAATACAACATTTGCATTCGTAGAATGCAGACAGATGATGAATATAACCAGATGGTAATAACAATCGAAAGGCAGGCTAAGATTGATAATGATCGTGAAATTCACAGAATTATTGAAAAGTCTATCCTGGGAAAGAGTCTGACCAGAAAGGAATCTTCATTTCTGGCTAAGAATGGCATTAGCCTTAATCGCTAAATAATAGCTACACTCAAAAAAGGAGCTGATGCTCCTTTTTATTTTTACATCTCATTATATTTTAATAAACAAATCTGCTTTTAATTATATTAAATAAAGCTTCTCTCACAATTTCCATCATCCAGTAATCAGCATTTTTAAGGGCGGGCTTATAGTGGTTTACAATTAAAAAGGCTAAGTCTTGAATTTTATACTCTTCAATAATCGCTGTAATTATATCATACTTATGCGATGCACCGTTTGATTCCTTCACTTCTTTATCATTCATCAAATTATTCCAGTACGAGTCATCCAGTTCTGCAAGAATATGTTTAAGGCTGTTGCTGCTATAATTCTCAACACCACTAATAATTTTAATTTCTTTATCAATATAATCAATTATTTGGTGACTTACATAATCATAAAAGCTTTCTTCATCTTCAAAAAATTCACTAAAAAAGATAGATAGAGCATCTTTTTCATGATTAGAGATGTAAGTGATTGCTATAAAATAAGCCAGTTTTTGAAGGTAATCTTTATTTTCTTCAGATTGTTGACTATAATTTTTTGCAAATTTTAGTAAATAATCTGCGAGGGCTTTTACAGAAGTATAGTCTGTAATATATTTATAGTTCTGTTTTTCATGAATATCAAATTCATAGTTATTATCACAAAAATAATAAAATGAATGTAAATCGCTAATGATAGATTCATCCATTACAAAACCTGATATTAAATTAAAATATTCTTTATTAAATTTTTTAATTTGTTGCTTAAAGCTTTTGAGTGGATTGAAATCAGTAAAGACCATCAAAGCACCTAAAATATTTATCGTTGTGCCCTGAATACCTACCGTATTAAAATTTCTTCTATATTTTTCGGAAGTAAAAATGGTATCAATTGCTTTTTGAAGGTTGTAAATCTTTTTAGTAAACATAGTATAATCCTCTGAAATTGAAGAATGACAAAGTTAAATTAAAGTTATTCTACATTTACAAGAAGGATTTATCTATTTTCTTATTGAGAATCAATAGAAAAATAATTTAAATTTCTTTCACAATGTAATTAATAAGTAAGTATAGCGTTAGTTTTTCATAACTTATAATTATCTATATAATCATACTATAGCAAAAAAGAAATATGAGTACAAGCTTTTTGTTTATTAATTTTTTGCTATAATAAAATAAATGAATAAAAAGGATATTAAACACAATGAGTTTATTAATAAATGGAAGGTTCGTCTCAACTGAAGATCTGATAAAAAAACTAAAAGATAAAGAAATTTCGTCTATTCATTCTGAATACAAATATGGTGTTGTAAAACATAAATTTACATCCAATCCTTTTAATAAGGGAGATCCAAGAAAAATAAATGATGCTGAGGTTGATTATAAGTTGAATATGATTTCTTATTTTTTCATGAAGGAAAAAATAACACCTGAAATTTATAATCTACTTACTGAAGCTACTGTTTTAAATCATGATACTTCTGCGGGATATTATTTTTCGCATGGTGCCCGGTCTGAATACAAAAAAATCACCGATATTTTTGCTAAAACTTTAATAAATCAAGAAAATTCAGAATACGATAACTCTGCCTACATTAAAGAATTATTTAATAGCGAATCCTTCTATCGTTCTACACATGATTCATCTTTATTTACTTTTAAACAAAGCGATAAAGACAATTATCGGAATATCGATTTTGGTAAATATGCATTTTTCTCTGGCAATAAATTAGCCTTAAATCATATTTATGAAGAAATAAAAGTTCTTAAAAAAACATACCAGGAATTTGTCTTTGACTCTCTTTCCATCAATCAATTTGCCGTCGCTCTTGAACATTATAAAAATAAGAATAACGAATGGCCGAATAGAAAAGATGAAAAAATAAAAAGTATTGATAATATATTCTATAATATCGACTTTATAACTCTTTTTGCTTGTGAAAAAGGACTTAATAAAAACCAGTCAAGAATACTTGAGTTTGTTCTTAAAGATAAGAAATTAGTAAAAAAACTTGAAGATAATGCAGGAAAGAAAAATATTTACACCAAAGACAAATACACTCAACTTGAGTCAAAAGACGTATTTGTTCTCGCGGTATTAAACAAAAATAGTGACTTTATAAATATTCTTCTTAAAAGTGGATATGAGATCAATTCACATGAAACCGGATTAATTTATGCATCAGATTTTTCGAATAAAATCATTTCTTTACCGTCTGAAAACATAGATAACCTTCCTGTTGTTACACAAAAAATAATTAAATTTGCCTCAGGTTATTCTTTTGATCTAAACTTCATTTATTCTTTATCCGAAGAAGATATTAATTCTCTTAAAAAAAATTATGTTGAATTTAAACATGATATTTCTTTCAGGAAAATTGCTAACGATAAAGACAACAAACCTATTGATCTTTACAATAGTAAAAAATGCAACATTACTGATCTTTTAATTTTAAAAGAGCCTTACTCATTACCTTTTTTGTATAAACAAGGTTTAGAATATGTCCATCCTAAAGTTGCTGAAATAGCCATACAAAAAATATTAACAAAAGTAAATAATTATGTTTCAGTAAAAAGCATTGAAGACAGTATTGATTTCTTAAAAAACTACCTAAGCAAGCAGGATGATTCAGGTAAAAAACTCATTCAAATGACTTTTGATAATATGGATATGTCTGATTCTATTCTTAATCCTTTTTTTGACAATTTTATTGCCGATAAAGTTAAAGAGTTGAATATCGACAAACAGGAAAAAGAATATTACTCGACATCTTCTTTAGCTCTTTTTAGTCAATTAAGTGAAACAGAAAAAACAAATATCCCTGAAGATACAACGAATCTTTTTATTAAAAATTCTATAGCTACAATAACATCTCTGTTTGAAGATAAACATGAAGATGATGAGGAACTTATTGATCTGTTGAAAAGTTTTGTAATTGCACCTTTAGCTCAATTAAGTATTCATCATAAAGAAGTTTTTGATGTTATTAAAAATTCTGCACCTGATTACGATCAAAATATGTTTTCACATCTTTTAACACAGATAGAGAAAAAACATCTTGAACTATTAGCAGGAGATTTTAGCCGAGAAGAATTGAGTTCAAAAAATCAAAGAAGATTGTAATAATGCAAATATAAAAGGAAAGTTTTCTTTCCTTTTTTTATTTTAGCCTACACCAATAATAGTTCAATACACTATTTTTAAATCAAATTTAAGTTGCTTTTAATCTTAAAAAAGATTAACATAGCCTGATCAATAAAGCTTCTCTCGTCAACAAATATTTAATATTATTTAAGGGGAATTGAATGAAATGGGAAATTGGTGAATCTAAAGAGTTTATCAGCAGAGAAGATGTTACTTATTATTTAAAGAAAATTGCAGAATATGAAGTTGCTGAAGTTTCTAATAAAGAAATTACAAAAGCTATAGATTTACAAACTCAAAAAGAAACAGACAAATTCAAAAAATCAACAATGGGCTTAGATACTAAAGTTAATGACATTATTGAAACTTTTGAAGTGATTAAAAAAAGTAAAAAAGGCATTTTTCAACCCGACGACAACTTAAATAATTTATATTTGTGTGAATTTAGCATTAACTCGACTAATGGTTCTTATTCCTCAGAACAACTTAACAGACTTAATCAGGATAACTGCAAGTCTTTTTATGATTTGTCTAAGAAAACTGTTAGTTCTTATTATAAAATTCTTTTTTACATGCTGTTTTGTGTATTTTTCATCATTATTACATTTGCAAATACGGGATTCAGCAATCCCATTATTAATATTATTGATATCGGTTTAATTTTTTCACTGTTTTATTTGGGTAAAAAAAGCAGAAACAGGTATTATCAGGATAATATCAAAATGAAAGAAGATACTCTAAAATTTATCAAAGAAAATATTCATGCTAATGCCCATAGTGTTATTCCTTACACAGGTAATGAAGACTGGATTTATCTTGGGCTTTCAAAAAAAGAGACTAACAAATTAAAAACAAAGCATCAGAAAGAAAAATTGAATATTTAGTTTGAAAAAATAAAAAGGCACTATCAGGTGCCTTTTATTATAATCTTTTCTTCTTGTTGATTGTTGAATTTTCTTCATTTTCAGTAGTATTCAACAATAATTTATTCTCATTTTCAATAGCAATCATTAGAATTTTGTTTTCAATATAAGGTATTAATGTTTCATATTGGTATCTATTTTTATATCTATTCGCCTCTGAATAATAAAAAAAAGCCACATCTCTTTTATAGATTTTTTCTAAACTTTCATATTCCTTGATGCTTAAAAATTTTATCATGTTATTCATCATATTTAAATTCACAGGACTTCCTGAATCAAAAATCATAGATTCAAAATGTTTACGATATAAGCTTTTATTTATCGTTCTGAAGAGATGAGCATGAAGAATTTGAGTTTTAAGATCTTCATCACTTATATTTTTATCAACTATTTTGGCTATTTTATTAAAGTCTTTATAAAAACCTTCAATAAGATTTAATATAATTATACCTGGGGCAAATTTATATTTATTATCAGCATTAAATGAATCAGATTTATTTATTAATGCAGTTTTTTGTATATTATAATTTCTGAACAAAGCTTCACTAAATTTTTCATCAGAAAGATATTTTATAATTTTAAAAAGTTTTTCTTCATTTTCAGGGCTACATGTATTTTTATTAATATTAGTTTTTTCAGTATCACAAAAAAGTAATCTATCTTTTGAATCTACAGTTTTATTTCTTGCTTTTTTTATATTCATCAAATCGATTAATTTCAAAGAATCGCTCAGGAAACTATCAAAATCATTAATATTTAATTTAAGTAATACCTTTTCATTAAGAAAACTTGTTCTGAATCTGAAATTATCAGCATATGTAAACAATTCTTCTGGGGAAATCAAGTCTGTAAAAATATTGATTTCTGTATTTTTAAAATCAATCATTATTTTTTCTTTTTTAGCTGATTTCATTAATTTTTCAAAAGAAGACTTGTTTATATTTTTAGCATAATCATTGTCATCAATTAAACAAATTAGCACTTTTCTTTTAGCTTTTTTTATATACTCATCTATTTCTTCTTGTGAAACCGTATCATTCTCAAAAAGAAAAAAAGCATTAATCATATTTGAGGTCGTTAGCATTACTTAGTCCTTTATTATCTCTGAATTATATTATAACTAATTCATCATCAATATCAATTGATATAGGAGTCAAATAAACATTGATGTTAGTTTTTAGTTATGATATTCTTTTTTCTGGTTGTAGCCTGAGAAACTGCAACCTTTCTCACTGTATGTGGTCGTGTCTGCATACTTTTATTTTTCACGATAGAAAAGATTATTTTGCTTTTTCTTAATCTTCTTCGAAATAGATAAAAAAGCGGGAGTTTCCGTGCAGGAAACTTAACAAGCACAGGTGAGAATCCTGTGCTTTTTATTATTTAAGCATTGATATTTTTTGATAGTATTTCATTAAACATTAGCAAATCTTCCCTTACAAGTTCGAATACATTTTTTGGCAAAAGACATCCTTCACTATTTTCATCTATACATCTTAAATTATTATCGTTTAACATTTCATTTAATCTGGCATGAATCTCATGTTTTTGGTTAAAATATTTTTCTCCTAAATTATATTTAAGAGACTCTTTTTTCCAAAAAATATATCGTGTTGATTCTGTGTAAGCAAAATTTTTATATTTTTTATATAAGTTTAAAATGTTACCTCTTTCATTTATAAACTCTTTATTCATTTTTAATATTTTATTTAATCTCTTTTCAAAGATATTTAATGAACAGTGCATGTTTTCATCAAAGAATATAGTTATTATTCCCTCTTTTACGATCTCATTCAGTTCCTCTATAATTTCAGACCTTTCTTTATGCAAATAAATTTTATCAATCATCCTTTTAAAAATATCATTATAAAAGCAACCTTTATTACTTTTATGAAAATGTACAAAGTGAGTCATTTCATGAAGAAGTGTAGATTTCATATCAAAAAAACCGGAATGTTCTAAGGAAATAATATAGGTGCTGTTTCCATAATAAAATAAATTTTCAAAAACAGCATAATAATTTGTATTTACTTTAGTGCTGAAAATTAAATTTAAAGAAGAAAAATCTTTTATTTTTAAAAAAGATAAAGTATTATTTATAGCTGATTCAATATGATATTTAAAAGTTTGAGCACACATACTTATGATTAAAGGATGATATAAAAAACGGTTATCCAATGTAACACAAGAAAAATTATATTTTTTTTGTATTTCTTTTAGTATTTTTGTAAATTTTTCAGCACCATCAATAGGATCATGTGCTTTTATATATTCTGAAAAATGCACAAAAAAATAAAAATTTTTCATAAATAAAGAGCTTCCTCTTTTTTTATAAATTAACTCTTTTTTATGAAATAATTCAGATAAATATATCATTGTAATATATTTCAAATCTTTTCCATACGATATATTTTTGTCAGGAATAACTTTATCTTTTGATATTACATGCCTTTTATTAATAAAGACATTTTTTATAATTTTTTTAGCATCTTTTTTTAACATATTATTTGATTTTTTTGAAGAATAAAAATTATTAAAATAAGACTCAAAATTATGGATAAAAAATTGTTGGCTTTCTTGAAGTTGATCTTCCGTAAATAATACCGAAATATATTTCTTTACTATTTTTCTTAAATCTTTTTTCAAATAATATTCGCTTATACTCAAAATTAAATTTGTTCTTTCTCTTATTTCAATATTTTCAAGAATTCCATTATTTTTAATTACTTTTAAAATTTTATCATTATAATTGGTATCCATTATTGGGTAACGAAAAAAACTTCTTATTATTTCTATGTTAAACACGAATGTTTTATTTTTCATTATTTCTAGTAATAATTCTACTTTATCTTCATATCGTTCATCTTTGATATTACTTCTATCTAAATCTAAAAGTAACACAAAAAAAGGGTTTTAACAGCATAAAGAATCTGTAATCAGACCTGATCACTCTATAAATTAGTGTATATTTTGTAAAGAAATTTGCAATAAGATTTATTAAGGATTATATATATTTATTATAAACTTAATTTAAATTTGATGAGGAAAAGGAGGATGTAAATTGCAAGAAACAAAACCTAATCTTCCTCTTTTTGATATCGAATATATTAAAGAGTTAAAAACTTTTTCTGTTCATGAAACCAATCAAACTGTTGCTTCTTATTTCAAAAAAGCAGTTTTGAGATATAAACATCTCGAAAATATGTTAAATATTATTCTTAATAAAGAAATAAGCAGAATTTATTCTGCTGTATCTGTTGTAACAGAAGAAAACAAAGAGAATAAAGAAAAAAGAAATACTGAAAAAGATTTTACTTATTTCAATTTACTAACAAGCCCCATGATAATGAAAGCGGTATTGTCAGGCAATGAAGGGGGTGAAAAAACAAAAAGAGATATTCTTAAATGTAAAACATGGTTAATAAATAATGAGCCTGAATTATATTCCAGTATGACAGAAGTTGGGGCTGAATTAAATGATAAAAATATATCTCAAATCATAACCCGTTTAAAGAAAGACTGGTCTTTAAGTTTAAAGAATCTTAAGCTGTGGTATGCCGATAAATCTAAATTTACAGGAAAACCCGGCACTCCAAAACCTAAAAAACTAAGTAAAGTATATAATTATTCCGTTCCATTAGAAGTCAGTAAGTTTTCCTTATCTAAAAAAGACACATTAGGCATAAATATCTTTAAGAAAATGAAATCTGTTTTTCTTAAGAACAATCAATACATAGAAAATAAAATTATTAATAATGTGACAATCTTGCTGTCACATGGTCATGTTTATTATAAATTAAGCTGGATAGATAAAGTGAAAGAAAAACAGGTTGAAATTAAAGAAGGTAAAACTGAAAAAAAGAAAGACAAAACTCATTTTTTCCTGAAAATCCTTTTTTCTGTTCAGCAACAGAAGCAATCTGTTGTGGATGTGGAAAGACTTAAAAATCTTAAATATTTTGATACAAATAATGTTTTAAACAGAAAAAGTAAAACGGCTGGACTTGATATAGGAGTTCATCATCTTTTCTCTTTATTCGTTAATGATAAGCACACTCCTTCAGTTATCTATCGTAATGCTAAGATGGTTCATTATAACTGTGCCTTCAATAAGCATATCGCTAAATTAAACACAGAAATCAGTAAACATGTGGCTGTCTGGAAAGAAATTGATGTTAAAATCAATGATACAATTAATGATGAAGTTATTACCACGACAGAAAGAAGAAAAATAGCTGAATCTTATACTCCTTACGGACAGCATTTAATTAATAAAAAAAGTAATATGTTTAACTCAAGAAATTTATTTTTTGAAGGCGAAATGCATAAATTGTCTTCAGCATTACTTAAATGGTTAAAAAACAATGAGGTGTCTGAATTAGTTATCTCTAAAAATCTTTCTTTTGCTAAAACAGAAGGAAGTATTACTTTAAACAAGAAAACACAACAAAGTTTTTACCAGATACCGTTTGGTAAGTTTTTAAATTATATTGAAGAAAAAGCTTTTAATTATGGCATTAAAGTGATTTCCATAGATGAAAGCTACACTTCAAAAACAAGCTGTCTTTCTGCTGATGTGAACAAAATAAAGCAGTTAGCTTTATCAGGTCAGCCCTTTACTGATGAACTGAATGGTGTTCGTGGAAAGAAAAAGAAAGTGATTAATGGTAAATCTTTAGGGAGAGGATTATTTTTTGACACCTTAAAGAACACCATCATTAATGCAGACTTAAATGCTGCTGTGAATCATATAAAAGTGGCTTTCCCGGAAAGCATAAATATGAAACAGACAGCAAGAAGATTGTTTAAATTGTGTAATCCAGTGCAATTAAAAAGTGCAAACGAGTTCGATAAACTGATTTTAAACAGATCAGGTTTAAATTAATCTAAGAATTTTTTAGTTTAAAATAAACATTTTTTGAATAGTTAATGCAGACAGAGGAAGAAGATAGAGACTTGAGTTTACTTCTTTCCTCGGACGTTTTGAATACAATGATCAGGTTTGATTATGTTAGTAAAAACGGCAGTGCTGACCATCAAAAAACTTACTGTTTATAATATTATTATTCCTGACTAATTCTGTAGCCTCCTTATATAGTTCTTTCCTTATTAGAGAAATAATGTCTTCATTTATATTTTCTTTGCTGTTCAAAATTTTATAGTTTTTTTTAACTAACATTTTAGATTCCTGATATTGCAAATATGAGATGACAGAATTTTTTTAACACAAAAAAATATAGTATACAAATATAAATTGACTCTCGGACAACAAAATAGATATAATATATTATCCATTCTTGATCGTAAAACATTGGCTTTCAGCACTGGAAGAATGTCAAGTGAATATATAAAGGTTAACTATATGAATAATAATTTTGAATGTCATCTTATATCATTGTTTGATAGCAAATTTGTTATAGAATGCTCTGAAAAACAAAAACAGTTCAACAACAAATATGAGGACTCATACCACTATCAATATAACGAAAAATTATCTGCACATCCTGAAGACTTCAAAAAAGCAATAAAATCAGCCTTTAATGAATGTAGAAAATATCTTAACAATCCTGATTACTATAACGAAACATGTTTTATAAATCATATTGATCGGGTTATGGAAGAAACTACAAAATCTCAAAAATCTGTCTATTTTCTATCTTTAATTAATGCTATGAGTGAATTATATGAAGAAATACCAGAATTAAATCCAGGTTATTTTCATTCTTATTTTTTATCTATAATTCACGATTTCAAGAAAAAAGATAAAGATCTTTTAATCAATCATTATTTAAATAATATAAATTTAAATTTTTCAGATTATCCTTTAAATTTTACAAAAAGAACATCAAGAGAGATTATTGATAGATATTATGAATCTGATTTTAGCCTAATAGTTATTCCAAAAAGTATTCATAACTATTTTAAATTACTGTCAGAAACTGAAAGTGAAAAGCAAAAAATTTATAAAAAATTGCTACCACCTAATATTAATAAAAGTCAGATATCTTATTTTTTAAAATATACCAATGAAGCTGGACGATATTCTGCTAAGAAGCTAAACTTTACTAAAATCGAACCTTCAATTCTTTTAGAAATTTTATCTCAGGATGATATTTTTACTATAAGGAATAACCATCATACAAAGTGTGCTTTAAACGACAGTCTTAATGAATTTATCTCAGCTAATTTTCATAAAGAAGATATATTTTCTTTATATGTTGACAGGATGATTGTAAATCCACAAGAAAGTATACAAAATAATAAATATGATATTGCTTTATTCGATGATAATAATCCTTATCTTCATTTTAATGATTTTCAAATCATTGATAAAATAGCAATTGCCGTTAAAGAAGATCTCTATCGTTCAAATAAATTATTCAAAAAGTTAGGTTTTTATAACAACAATGATCAACCTGAAGCTATAATTTCAGAATATTTACACAAACAAAAAATTATAGCTGAAAAGAAACATCTTGATGATAGTTTTTCTAATAATCATTCTGATTTTTCTGTTAAAAAAAGATTATAACGGAGAAATCTTAAACCAATATTAAACCTAAAAATGAACATTAATATTTGAATGCCACATTTTTTGACATTGTATGATAATTATCATAATTTGTTTAAAAAACAAAAGGTATATATTATGATATTGTTAAATTATATAGGATTTATGGTTTGTTTTATGTTTATTTCACTCAATACATTTTTCCTTACTAGTGCATCGATCAGTTGTAAAAAAACGGAATACATCTTATTTATTATTCAAACTTTTTTTGCTTTATCTTCTGTGACCTATTTTTTATCAAGTGAGGTTGGTGTTAATTTAAATTTCATGAAGCATCCTGTCAATATATTACCTACTACTCTCTTCATTAGTTGTTTAACATATTTTATAACTTATTTTTTTTGCTATAAATGGGGAATGAATCCTGACTTTTTAGTGGCTTTCGGTGTTGTTTTTATATTATTTTGTACTATATATATTGCAGATCATTCGAATTATCCAGTAATGCTTTCCAGAAATATTAATAATTCTATCATTAATCATGAGAAAATTAATGATGCTAATCATCAGTTAAAAATAAAAAATGATAAAGATTTATTTACAGTTTCCATTCATTTTTCTGACGAAGAATCATGTGATTCATATGTAGAGGATATTCACAGGATGTCTGAAATGAAATTTTTAAAAGATAAAAAAGACATTTCTTTCAAAACTAAAAATATAACTGTAAATGGTATTCCTTATAATGGCAACGGATGGCCGTGCAAGCCATTAAAGAATAAAATCAGTTATCAAATTTATAAAGTTGCTAACCAGTAATAGATTAATATTTCCCTATAGAGGCTTTTGCATATGAGAGAAGAACTTAAAAAAATTAAAGGACAACGAATTAAATTTTCAGCAATTATATCAAAATATGGTTTTAAAAGAGCCTACAGAGGACCGGATTTGAAAACTGTACTACTTATTGATGTTAAAGATGTTGTCAATAACATTATGGTTGCGGATCATCTTTGGTTTACTTGTGGAAAAAGTTGGGAACCTTTTTGTGAAGGAGATGTTATAGAATTTGAAGCTCGTGTTGGTATTTATCAAAAAGGTTATAAAGGGCGCAGAGAAGATGTTTTTAATCCTGTTAGTTACGATTATAGATTAGAAAGACCTACCAAAATGAAAAAGGTATAACCTTTATTTAAAAAACATTCTGAAATGTATACTTTCAAAGCTGTTTTGTTATAATAATAAACAAATATCACAGAGGATAACATTATGGAATTGTATAAAGAATTAGCAGAAAAATGCAAAATAGAAGAAAATAGTCATGTGGGTATACCTGATGAAGCATTAAAGTTTTTTGTCCGACTTATTCTGATAAATCGAAACAATGAACAAACACCATCTTTCATCCAGTTAGGATATAATTCTGGTCTTTTTGATGGTACTGGGCGTGTAGATTTCAACTCAGTTCAAAAATATTATGAAGCAATTAATAAAAAGATAAAAGAAATAGAGCAAAGTACAGAAAGACCAGATCTGTCACATGTATTTGGTGTGAATTTTGAATATACACAGAAAAATGAGAATATCAAAAAAAATAAGCTGTAGTTTTTATTAATTCAAAGTTTTCATCAAAAAAATAATACTAAAATTTATCTTGTAACATTTATTTATGACAACTTTTACATCTTCGATTTTACTTTTTTATTTTCCGGTCATTTGTAAAATACTTCACTTTAAAAAACTCACTAAAAAAGATTGTGAAAAAAAAGTAAACATGCTATTCTCTTGCCTGAAGTTTGGTAAACAAAAATGATTAATACTTATGATATCTATCCACAATATTAATTAGTCGGAGAATAATATGTTTAAAAAAACAATCGTTATATTTTCATTGATGTTAAGTATGGTTTTGTTGAGTGCTTGTGGATCAAAAACAAAATTAGATTATGTCTATTATACTGATGGAAACGAGAATGACACAGGTATAATGTATACTAAAAGTGTTGTAAGTAAAGAGTTTTTAACTGATTATTATTTTAAGCAAAAAAGAGAAAAAGCAGAAGAGAATAAAAGTAAAGAGAGTTTAGGTTTATACACTATTTCAGTGTACAAAAAGAATGATTCATCAGAAAAAGAGCTTTTTAAATGGAATGTTGATATAAATGCCGACACAACTGTAACAGAGAATCAAAAAGAAATTATTAATGGAAAGAGTCCTTATATTTTCTTAACTATATCCAACAGCACTGAAGATGGTTCATTTGTAGACATAACCTATGTCTCAGGAATGAGTAATAATACAGGTTCATATCTTTTTGAGGGCTTTTCTTTTCATCCAGACTTGAATAAACCAATCAGAGTTAATTTAATGGATGATTTGGTTGTAAAAATAAATAAAGCAAAATGATAAAAAATGTCTTTTAAAAGCACCTTCGGGTGCTTTTTTTGTAAATAATATTCAAGCTGTAAAGGTTTTACAGGTTGGCTGGATACATTTACTTTATTTACTTTAAATTATATTATATAATTTAATATAAACAAAATAAAAAAGAGAATATTTATAATGAGTGAAAAAGAGTATCAATATTGGGAAGGTGATTACATAAAAAAACTTCAGCCTAATGAAGTTTTTGTCTTTGGAAGCAATCCTGTTCTCTCATCTAAGTAATATTATCCATTTAATTGTCCAAAAAAATATTAAATGAATGTTATTTTGAATAATACACAATAGTTGTTTATTTTTTTATAATTTTTGTATATTAAAATACAATTCGAAACTTATACTATTAAACAATAAGAATATTATTTAATTATTAAAATAATTTAAAAGGAAAAAAATAATGAAAAATTTATTTACTTGGAAAGATTACCCTAAAAATGAAAAAGATTTTCATAATTTAATGTTAGCAGTTGATAAAGAACTAACAAATAGAGGATTACAACCTTTTCAACGTTCAATGCATATTTCGAGACTGTTTGCGGAAGCTTTCAATTGGAGCGGTAATATTTTCCCTGATAAAAAATTAGTTCAATTGCCAGGGTTTGAAGGGCAAGTTTTAATGGCTAAAGCTCAAAAATGGTATGAGGATTTTTATGCTAATAAACTTAATATATGTTTAGATTCATTCCCTATTATTATCAGGAATAATTTATGGGAAATGAGAATTCCGTATGTTTATGGAAAAGTTGATTTTTTCGTAAATAAAAATCTAAATATTGAAAAAAAAGAAAATAAATTAAATACATGTAATATTTTAACTCTTATAAATGATTTTTCTCAATACTTAGCTGATGATTTAACTGTTGAAGAAATAAGAAATATTATATTAAAATTTGATTTAGCCTTAAAAGCATTGTATTGGCAAAGCAAATTGCCAAAATTAGAAACTCCTAAAGAGGATTTATTTTCTATTGCTAAGGCTGATTATGAATCGTCAACCTTACTACTTCTTAAATTAAAAAAATCAAGCTATGGGCTTTCCATGTGGTCTTCGCAACAAACTGTCGAAAAAACTTTAAAAGGATTATTGTCATTAGGAAATTTTACATTCCCAACTACAAATAATGGGCATAATTTTACTAATCTACAAAGTCTTATAAAAAATAATATAAACGTAGATATTCCAACGACATTATTAGATAAAATGAATTACAAACCTAAAATTCGCTATGAGGAGAACGATCATAAGCAAAATTTAGCATTAATTGCAAATCATGGTGTTTTAGAGTTATTTAAATTCTTATCTGAAGATAAAAATATGAAATTATATTTGTTAAACTTTAATTAACTCTCTATATAATTAAAATAGTTTTATAGTTATAAAAAAAGTATTTGCTAATATAATGACTTAAGTTTATCAATTTTACATATTATTTATAATCTTCTTTTAGAAAACCTGAATCATTTTGTTCAGCAGGTTTTTAAAACTAATATTTATCTTATTCATATTTTTTGTCAATATAGTATAATATCGTAGTATTGATAATATAAACTTACTTAAAAAACACCTAGCCAAGGTGTTTTTAATTATGAGAAAAGAAAAATTGAAACAAAAATTAAATAAATAGTAATAAAATACTATAAATCAACAGCTAAAAACCATCATTTAAACACTTTCTTTTAAATTTTTCAATTAAGAGGTGGAAAGTTAAAGAGGGTGAAATATATAAATAATATTTTTTTCATTTTATTATTAAGTTCTAATTTAAACTTAAAAATTATCAGCAAAAATTTCTTCATCTTCTACAATGATCTCATTCTTAGCAACAAAATAATGTGCTAATTCATGTCTCCATACTTCTAAATGCCTGGGATCTAAAAATATTGTATTTATTTCTTTACTATAAAAACCTTTAGTTTGGTATAAACCTAGTTTTTTTATTCGCAAGGAAATATTAAAATCATCAATATTTTTTTCTTTTGCTAGTTCAGAAATTTTATTTGTTAATCTTTCTAACTTTGTGAAAGAAAAATTATTAGGTATTTCTATAAAATCAAATCCTTTATTTAGAATTTCTTTATATTTATTGATCTTAGTATTTTTATCAAAAATAATAGAAGATTTATTAATTTCAAAAAGCTTTGCTCTATTAAATTTCTTATCTGTAACTTTTTTAATTATGGAAAAAGTTTTCCATTTTTTCTTTTTTTTATCAGTTAGTAAATTGAACATTACTAACTCAAAATAGCAAACATTGATAACTTTATTAACATCAGTATATTCCTTAGTATCTAAAAGTAAATCAAGAATATCCTTATAAAAAGGTAAGTGAGAAAATTCTTCAATATAGTTTTGAACTAAATTAAGAACATAATATTTATTAAATAAAGTAACTTTATAAGTGTTATCGTTTTTAAATATAGAAAAATTATTGAATATGTTTTTTTTACCAATTAATAAAAGAGTTTTTTCTTCTCTTAAAAATTTTTTTATTTCATTTTCTAATCCTTTATACATATTCCACACCTTTACTTTCTTCAAAAGTAAGAACCAATGTTTCTAATAATTTATCGAAGAAATCAACTAAATCTTGATTATCTTCCCCTTTATTTTTGAAACTAATAATTCTATCTCTAAATTCAATAAATTTAGAATTTGCAGTAAATTGACCCTCTTTTTGTAATTGTTCTCCCCATATTGGAGGGTAGCGATTATATAGCTTTTGTTTTAGCTCATTTTGTTTAATATTTTTACTATTGTTTTTAAAATAAGTTGAAACTTCATCACTAAGATTATAAATAACATTATTATAGGTTTCTTTAGACCAAACAGATGCTAAACCAACGCTATCTATCCAACTATTCAACATATCATGAATAACTCTTTCATATTCATTTTTAAACATAGCATTTAATTGGTTTTTTTCTTCTTTATGTTTACTTTTAATAGATTCAATTTGAGTTAAAATATGTTTTTTAACATCTATGGAGTTAGTTTGATCACAATACTTAATTAGCTCTTTAACTTTTTCATAAATTGAAGCATTTAAATATTTATCTTCTGTTTCTACTTTAGTTTTAAGCATAATTAAACTCTTATTTACTCTTGCTTTCTCCAAATCGACTTCTGATAGTTTCAATTCTTTAGCATATTTAATTTGATAATCTAAAACATCCTTAATTCCACCAGTAAAACCTAAACATAAAAATAAATTATTAATTTCAGATTTTAAATCTTCTTTAGTAAAACGGATTACTTCTTCTTTTTTTGCTTTTAATAAATCAAAGAAATTACTAACCGCAAGTCCTAAAATAGAAAGAGCTTGTCTATGTTCAGGATAGTTAGTTGGAATCGCTAATTTTTTAATAATTTTATTAATTTCTGTAAGTTTAATAAAAAAACTAGATTTATTGGATAAATTACTTGTTTCTAAACTTTCCAGAAAAATATCTAATTGATTAAGATTATTAAAGTCTTTTGGATAGTTTGCACCTATAATTTTAGCCATTTCTTCTAATTTACATTTAAGTTCAAGATTTAAAGTGTCAATATAATCTTCATCTAATACAAAGGTTGTAATGTTTTGATCATTATTTTCATAAGATTGAATAGCATTTTTGTAAGCCATTGCATTTTTATTACCTAAACCTAAATCTATAAAATAACCACATAATTTATTTTCTCGTTTAGTTGCTGGCCTAGTAGCTAACTGATAAATACGACTAATTTCATTAAATTCAGTATCACAATATACTGCCACAAGATTAGGGTTATCATAACCCATAATATATTTACCAACAATAATTAAAATATCTACAGAACCATCCATTTGAGTTGAAAATTCATCTAAAATAGGATCGCTACCTATGGGAACACCATTTAACTCATCTAGTGAAGTTAAAGCATAACCTGTAGAAACTTTAATACCATTTGCATCTTTGGTTTCATAAAGTTCAGGGAAATATTTTTTATGAACTCCAATAGTAGATGCATCACTAGTCGATATAAATGAATAATCAACAGCGAAACGAATTCCATTTACGGTGCATGATCCATATTGTTTTTTAATACCACAAATAATTTCAGTAGCCATTTCAATATCATCAACTACTAAAAAGTTTTTTGTTTTAAAATATAATCTATTATTATTTTGATTGGAATATACTGTTTCTCGTTTTTTTAATATATCTTCAACAATCCATTGAACCTTTCTTGGGTTATTTTCTAACTTAATTTCTCTATATAATTGACGAAGTAAGGTTCCTTTACTTCTATCAACAAAACCCTTAATTTCTTCAATTCTTTCCCTTTCCATTTCTTCTGGAGTTATCATAACGGTTTTTTCTTTATTATAGATTTTATCTTCAACCTGTTCTTTATAATCTTGCCACATTCTATTCGGAGGATTATCTATTTTTTCCTTTACAATAGTGTAAATTTCAGAATCAAATTTTTTCAATGCTTCATCATTAATATTTACAGCATAATTAGCTTTTTCATAAACAATTGGAATGATAACATTATTATCAATAGCATCAGAAGAAGTAAATTCATCCATATACTCATTTTTACCATCTGCATAGATCGTATTAGTCATATTAATTAATTTTTTATCATAACCAGTAATTCTTGGAGTGGCGGTAAATGAAATATAAGAAGCATTAGGAAAATTCTCCAATCTCGTTTGGAAATTTTCCCCCAATTGATGAGTATGAACCTCATCCAATATAATCAATATATCCCTACCAGGGTTTTTATGTTTTATAGATTCATCAGATATTTTTTGCATATTCATAATATACAAAGCATTTTCATTACTATTAATAGATTTTATATATTGATATTGATTTGTGATTTCAACAGCATTACCTATATTAATAATATAAGAATTACCAAAAGTTCTATTTAAAAACTGATCTCTGATAACCGTATCAGGAACTTGAATATAAACTTTTTTATATAAACCATTATGAAAAGTAAATAAAGCAGTTATAATACCTCTTATTGTTTTAGATTTACCAGAACGTTGTACATGTTTAACTACTTCTTTGATTATATCAATTTTAGCTTGACTATTTTTCTGCATAGTCAACATTTCAAATCTTTGAGAAGCAGATAAAATAGTATAATATTGCTGAACGGATAAAGCTTCTAAAAATCTTTCAGTTTTTTTAGAGCTTTGGTAATGTTCCTCTACTGGATGAAGACAAGTATAAGCATAAAAAACTAGATTTTTTCTATTACAAATTAACTCATCAGCAATATCTTTTGCTCCATAAGTATCAGAATTTTTCTTTTTACCATATTTAGCCCATAAGCGTGGCTCATTACTACTATTATATGTGGCAGAAATAAAAGCTTTTGCACCATCAATTCCAAGACATGCCCAAAATATATGATAAGAAGGTTTATTTTTATAATCTTGCCATGCTTCTTTCCACGAATTTGTAGGTGTTTTAAATTCAATAGCATAAGCTGGAAAACCATTAATATAAATAGCAAAATCAGGATATTGTTCAGAGTCTTTGGTTTGAAGACCAGATGTTCTAATCTTCTTTTCTTTGACTAAACGAAATATATTTTTAGTTCCTAATGAGTTAAAATCATTACTTATAAGATTATAATTTAAAAATAGTGAAGTACCATCTTTTTTCTTAACTTCAACTTTTCGTTCAATTATTAAATTAGAACCTAATTTAATTCCCTTTGAGAATATATATTGATGGATAACATAGTTAATGGCAACTTCGGTCTGAGAAGTTGCTATAGTATAAGTAGACTTTACATGATTTAAAATTAAATCATAAAATTCCTCTTCATTAATATTCAATTCACTTTTATAATCTTCATAAAGTTTTTTATTTAAATCTTTAATAGCAATTTTTAAGTCATGAAGAATTAAGAATTGATGTTCTTGTAATACTTTAAATTCATTTTTTGAATAGTCAGCCAGCATTCCTTCCTCGACAGAAGGAAAATCCCAATTAGAATTATTTTTGTAATAATTAAACCAAGCAGATTGAAGGCTTTTTTCATCTTGATATAATCTTGAAGTATTTAAATCCATTACAAACTCCTTATTAAACTTTTACACGTAATCTACCAGACATTAATTCTTCCAATAAAAATTCAAACTTTTTTTCTTCCTGTATAAGAATCTTTTCATATTTTTGTATTTCTAAGCTAATTAATTCTAGGAAATTAATCATTAAGTCTTGTTCTTTCTGAAGGGATGGAAAATAAATTTCAAATGACTCAAATAATTTTTTACTCATGATACTAACCACACTTTTTGATGCAAAATTAATAAATTTTTGTTTATTTTTAATTAAATAATATCTGATATATTTATTATTTAAAATTACATTAGGTAAAATTGCATTAATTTGTTGATTAAACGCGGCATGTTCATTTAATAAGCCTAATTCACCTATAGTTGCAATACAGGAAACTAGTAGTGTTTCTGGTGGACAAATTCTAGCTTTTTTAGAACCTAATAATGTTAAAAATCTGGTGTTAGATTTAATATATCCATTATCGGTTTTATACAAATTAGGTGTTGATATCCATTTTATGCCATCAATATTTCCCCAAAAATCCTTATTTTTTGTTGAAGGTGTGTTACCTGTTACAACACTGGAAATTTCTTTGATTTTTTTTGTGACCCAATCTTTAGGGATGTTTAAATTTTCTCCATTAATTTCTACATTTTTCCAATTATTATGAGAATTTTTATAAAATTTTATTTTTCCATTTTCTATTTCTTTAATACGTAATCGTCCAGACAATAGCTCATCAATCATAAATTGATTTCGTTTATCAATATTTTTGATTAACTCTTTTGTACTTTCAATAATATTTTCCTGATAAGAAAGAACAGAAACGATACTATTCTGTTCTTCTGAAGAGGGTATTGGTAAAACCATTTTTTGAAATCCTTTTTTATCCAAATGTTTAAATTTAAATCCTCTAAAATATTGTTGATTAGTTTCAAAGTTATATTTTAAAAAATAATGAATAAATTTTGTATTATGTTCTTTTATTTTAATAGACCATACATCTGTAGAATATGAAGATTCACCATTAAAATATAAATTAAACATAAAATCACCGCCTGTAGTAATAAAAATATTTTCTCCATCAATAAGAGAGTTATCAATATATTTAGTTTGGATTTCACTACAATTGAAAAATGGATAAGGACCATTTTTTTTTGCATCACCAGCTTTAATTTTACTTTTAGGATTATTGTCTATTATTTTACCAACAGATAAAGTATTCCAGTCTGTAGGAATACTTTTAATTATTGAATTAAAGTCAACATCTTTCCACAGAGAGTTTTTATATAATTCCATTTTATTTTTCTCCAAGATTAATGTTTTTGTAAATAAACTGAACTTGTTCAAATAAATTAAAGATAGATTTCTCTTCTTCTTTTAATTCGCTTTTTAACTTATCAATATTAAATAGAGTTTCATTAATATTAATAATTTCTTTTTCTTTAACTTTCTTAACATACTTATTGACAGATAGATCGAAATTATTTTTTTTAATATTTTCCAAAGAAATATAAGTTGAATAACCTTCTTCCTCAATCCTACTAACATAATTTTTTTCAATTTTTTCTATTAATAAATCATTTTTATTTTTTACTTTTTTAAAATCATGTTCGGCATTTATAAAAAAGATCTTACCTTTATCAGATTCATTTTTATTTTTATTAATAATCCAAAAGCACACAGGAATATCAGTTGTATTAAACAATTTTCCTGGCAAAAGAATAATTCCTTCAACCCAATCATTTTGTTCAATAAATATTTTTCTTTGATTGAGTGTGCTATCTCTAAATAAAGTCCCAAGAGGTAAAACAATACCACCTTTTGCCACTGGAGATGAATTACTAATTAGGGATAAAATTGTTTGTAAAAAAGCGAATTCACCATCAGAAGGATTAGGAACCCCAAACCCCCAACGTTCTAAGTCTTTTCCTTCTTTTTTCATATCAGTTGCATAATCAACACCATAGTCATCCAATCCAAAAGGAGGATTAGCAAAAATATAATTAACTTTAGCTAACCATTTAGCTGCAATTTTAATTAAAAATTCAGTAATAGTATTTCCATGATAAGCCTCTGTTCTATCTAAAAGATCATGTAATAATAGGTTTGCTTCTCCTGCTGCAAAAGAAACACGGTCTTTTTCTTGAATAACAATTTGTAGTTTTTCTAATAGTTTTTGACGACTTATAGGAGATAATCTATCTTCCCCCAATTTACTTTTTTCTTTATCAATCATGTATTCAACTGCTTCTGTCATAAATGTACAAGCACCAGAAGTTGGATCACCAATTACAGTAATACCTTCTTCTAAAAATGAAGGGTCTACACAACGAACAAGTCCTTTAGCAATAGTGTTAGGTGTGTGAAATTCACCTTGTTTAGAACCTTTTTGTGGAGAAAAACGTTTTAATAAATCCATATACGCTTCTGAGAAGACATCAGAAGGTGCATTTGTTAAAGAAAGTTCATATTTGTTCATTTCTTTAAGTAATTTAACAAATTCCTCGTATGTAAGAATTTGTGTAATATTATTGCTATTAATTTTTGTTTTAAAATCTAAATAATTAAAAATTTCACTAATTTTATTATTTTGGAAACTGGTAATAATTTCTTCAATAAATTCAACTTTGTCAGTAGATTTTGAATAGAATTTTCCGCCAAATCCATCTGTATATTCTCTTGCTTCTTCAGTATTGTGATCATCTGGAAAATTAAGAATGTCTGACCATTGAAGTCTATAAAAATCTAATTTGTCAGATTTTACTGCAAAAACAGAAGCATTGTTTTGATAATTTGCAATAGCTTGATCTATATCACCGTATAGTTGCATAATATTATATTGTTCAGGATATTTGCTAGAATTAAACTGATTTTTAAATTCTGTCCTCATGTCAAGAAGACGTTTAAAAATTAAAATTGGGATTGCAATACTCATTGCATCATTATTATTACCATTACCTTTATCACGAACCTGATCTGCAATAAACCAGTTTAACCCTCTAATTTCTTCATATGTGAGTGACATTTTTATTCCTTTAGTTAATAAAATTATCTTGAATTATACAATGAACATATATTATAAGTCAATAAAATTTCACCTTGTAAAACCATACAGCATGAATTTTTATGCTAACGAAACTCGTAACCTATTTTAGGTAATTTAGAATATTTATTAGGTTTTTAATCAATGTAAATTATTATGAATAGGTTTAATTATAGATTTTTAATGCTGTTAACCACCCTTAAATTTTACTATTCCATTTTTTTAATATATTTATATTATTTTGGGAATATCTTTTTATTTTTAAATATTGTAAATGTTGTTTTTATATTTTTTTGCTACTTTGATTTACAAATCAACAGTAAAATAATCTGTTCCAACTATATTAGTTCTAAAATTAATTTTTGCTTCATTTATAAGAATTTCTTCTAATAGATTTTGAATATTACTAAAACTTGAATCTTCCCAAGAAGGGTAATTTTTATATGCTTCATTTAAAAGTATAAGTAATTCTTTAATATATTTAAATAATTCATAATTTTGAATATCAACATGACATTCAATACTATTTTCTTTTGAACCAAGATAATAGGAAGAAATAATAAACAATCGCCCATAATTTTCATATGATTTTTTCGCATAGTTAAAACAAGCCTCATAGTAATCAATATTATTATTTAGCTCATCTTTAAATTCATTAACAAATATCATTTGATTTATATTAATATTATTCAGTTGTTCAATTAATAAAGACTCAAAAATTTTTAAGGATATATTCTCTTTATCTATTCTATAAGATTTTTTACAAGCGCCAAATTCTTCAATAGACAACTTTGAAATTTCAAATCCTTTTCCTTGCTTAAATGAATTAAATAATTTTGGAAAACAAATATCTTTTTTATAGTTATATAAATTTTTAGTTATTTCAACATGAGCCATTTCATGAGCAATTATAGATAGTGTATAATTTGTTAATAAATTATCTATATTTTTAGTCCAATGCTGTACATTAAATATGATATGACATTTTATATCACTGTTTCTTTTTAATGTAAGAGTCATTGCTGCTCCATTTTCACTAGGAGTAATTCTATCAATAACAGGAACCCCTCTATCTATGCTATTGATAGCATTTTCATAATAATTTTCACTGGCAAATGTGATAGCTTCTAAATTAGAAATATCTATATAACGACTAAAATATAAAAAATTAGGATTAAATAGGGTGCTTAAAGAATACATAAATTCATTACTCAGTCCAATATTATAATATTGAATATCTAATGGAACAGAAATATCTGGTAGTTTTATAGTATCTTTATTTTTCATAAATTTTCTACCTGTTTAATATATTCTTTTGTAGAAATTTCTTTATTTTTAAGCATATTTAATAATCGTTGTTTTTCTTTTTCTATAGCCTCTATATTTCTTTCTTCTAAAAGTTCATTCTCAATATCGTTCATATTAGTTAATTCACTTTTAGCGATATCAATATAATTATCTAATGAACTCACATCTTTATGTCCAGTAGCTTGTTGGACATAAACTTTTAAATTCTCCAAATCCATTAAACTATTTCTAAATTGATCTTTATTTTGAATATCATATTGCTTAATAAGTTGAATAAATAAATTTGTAATAAATCTGTGCCTAAACATATGAGCACAAACTTTTTCTTCTATCCCTGCTACTTTCCTGATTTTATTAATCTCATTAGAGATTGTCACAGGTAAAATTTTATTTCCAGTGTTTTGATTAATTAATAAAAATCCATCGTCATCAGTTTTTCCAATAGTGTTTTTAATAATTTTATTACGATATATTTTAATATATGTCGAAATCTCATTAAAATCAGCTTTATTTACTGGAATATATCTATACTCTATCAAACCACCACGTCTTTTCAAGGTTCTTATTTTTAAAACAGGTTTATCTTCATTGAATACATTTTCTATATCTCTAACTGTTAATAAAGCTATTTCTCCAACTCTTGCTCCTGTAATTTCTAATAATTTTATTATGACTCTATTTCTTTTCTGCACAAAACTGGAATTACAGGCTTTTGATATGTTAGAATACATTAGCTCAATATTATTCAAAGATATCGGTGAGCGTCTTTTGATTGGCTCTCTTGCGGGAAAACAAATATGATGCAATGATTTAATTTCTTTACTTGATTTCGAAATATTATTTTTATAAAAACAATGCAATATATCTATACAGTAATTTTCTACTTCTAAGAATTTAGAACCAAAATAATTTAAAAAATTCAAAGTATTGCTTAAAATAAATAAAGTGGTTTTATTTGTTCGTTCTTCCTCTTGTAATGAATGACAAAAAGCTACAAAATCATTTTCACTGAAATGAGAAAAATTAATTTTATTACTTTCACAAAATCTAATGATATGTGTTAATGAATAAGCAATTTTAAAAATAGTTTCATCGCTTAATTTAATAATTTCATCTGACTGAATATATGAATTCATAGCCAAAAAAGGAATGCCATTGTTAAATGTAAAAAATGGAAACTTAGAAAAATTTTTAGTTTTGAACCTATTGTTGAAAAAATAAACAGGCAATTCCATATTTTTAATGAACGTTAATGTGGAACTCATTTTTTCTCCTTTAATGGAATAATATTAGAGGTTTCAGTTAAAGATAATAAGTTATGATCTAAAATTCCATAGGATTTCATTTTTTTAGATAAATCATATAATTGTTTTTTTATAATCTCAACGGAATCGACAAATTGAAGCCCTTCAATTGTTTTTAAGCTATCTAAAAATAATGATGTCATTAAAACTTGACTTCTTTTTAAATTTTCCACCTCGCACTCTAACTGCTTAATAGAGTCTTCGGGAACTTTTTTTTTGACTTTAATTGGATTTCTAAAATTAAAAATTTTTTCATATGCCTGAAGTCTTAAATTTTCTAATTCAACAAAACCACCTGGAAGTAAATCAGGACTTCTTCTTTTAAGTGTATTTAAAGAAGTTGGTAAAATTTCATAATCATGATTTTCAATTTTAGATAAATTAGTCTGTGATTTTAAAGATGATAAATCAACAATTTCATTGAATGATTTTGGCTCTTTAATAATGTCAATTAAATAACGGTGAAGGTTTAAAATGCTTCTATCATTTTTTGAAATTTTCTTCTCAAACATAATCCTCTCCTTTAATTTTAACAATAATTTTATAACTCTCTTTTTTGTTATTTTCAACAAATTCTGGCTCTACTATTATTTCTTCATTTTCTAATAAATCACTAATATAAAATTCTAAATCTTCACTATCAATTAAATCATACTTTTCTGTATTATACCTGTTTTTAATTAAATATAGCAAGTTTTCATATTTTTCTACATTTTCTAATAAAAATTGTGTTTTAACATTTCTCAAAACATCGCCTGAAGTAAATTCTGTTATATAATGATAAACATGTTCAACATCTGTATGCCCTAAGAACCAACGTAAAGTATCAAGAGATCCAAAGCCAGAACCCCAAAAGAAACACATTGCAAAGAATCTTCTTAATTGATGTTGTCTGATATAATATCTTTTACCATCCTTTAATTCCCCTTGAATATAATCTATAAAAAAATCGATATTCTCAGAATAACTAGTATTGTCAACAGAACATTTAAAAAGAAATATATTTTTTATTTGTGGCAATGAAAATAATGTTTCTCCTTGTCTGTTTACATGAAGTTTCTCTATATTTTGAATCATTTCAATACCAAGCTTATCAATTGGTAAATAAAGTGTGTTTTTAACTCCAAATACTCCTTTTGTGCTTTTAGATTGTTTAAAAATTAAAGAAGATGTATTTTCGTCAATACATTCACCAACTTTTAAAGAAGCTAACTCTGATTGTCTTCTTGCCATTAAAGAACCAATAACAATTTGAATAGCACCGTAATAAACTTTTAATAAATCGTAAAAATATGTGTTTTTTCTTAATATATTAAATCGATCTTTTCCATTATAAATTTTATTATCAGCAGATTTTATTGCTACAACTCCCGCCTCTATAAGTTTCGGTGTTAAACAACTTAAAAATATATTTTCTAATTCTTCAGTGTATTTGAAAGTATTAAAATTATAATTATTTTTTTCTAATTTTTTATAAAAATCATTATAAGTTTTAACAATATCTTTGCCATAATTATAATGAAACTCGATAGCTCTTTTTACATATGAGAAAATAATATTAGAAGGAACTGTTTTAAAACGCCCACTTTGTTTATATTGTGTTTCAAAGTATTCAATTTTATCTAAAATATTTTTATTAGGTAAAGAAATAGGGTTATCAAACTTATGAGTATAATTATGCATCTTTTGTAATGATTTTAAAACATTTCGATACGTCCTTATCGAAAGAAAACTTCGTTTTTCATTATTTTCATAATTATCATCCTGTAATATATTTTCATATTCTTGAGTAATTCTTATTTTATCTATTTTTGTATTTTTTATATTTGGTTTTTTAATAGGTTTTAAAATTGTATCTGGATAAAGCTCTTTTAATGAGATTTTTTTATAATATTTGCTAAACTCATTCCAATCATTTATATTTTTTTCTTCTACTTTGCCAAAGAATGTTGTTTTTGATTGAGTAATGTACGACTCAAAAATTCTTTCTTTTAATTGATAAACTGAAATAAATTTATCACTATTGTTAGATATTAAATCTAAAATATATTTAATATGATTTTCAGATAAATATTGAAATCCATATTTTTCAATCTTAGTTTCATCTTTAAAAATATTAAAAGCATCAAAAAAGGTTAATATCGAAAAAACACTTTCAGACATTATTGATTTTGATTTTCGTTCATTATTATTATCTAATGTATGAAAAATAATCCAATATTTTAATGTATTTAAAGTTTTTTTATGATTATCATTAGTTAAAAATAAACCATCTCCCATTTTAACTTTAAAATCTATAATAGAGGTTTTCTTATCGCTATATTCAATGATCCAAACATCATCTGAAAAGTTTGATTTTAAAAATGAAGGTTGTTCATATTCATTTTTTTGTGGATTTATAAATTTTTCTAAAAAGTTTAAACTATTCATATATTACCTTATCAAATAAATTGGGTTGTATTTTATTTTTAGCATTTTGAACAATATTTTTGTATTGAGCATAACTATGATTATTATTAATTTCTTTAACAATTTCCTCACCTAATTGCTTCCAATAAATAGCCTTTGACGAAATATTCTTTAAATCTTTAGCATTCTCAATAGCTTTCCCTATTGAAAGCAGAGCTGCTATTTTTTCTTCATCGACAGAAATGTATACTTTTAAATCATCTTCTGATTTGATCCTATCTTTTTTTTCATTATATTCATTAGGAATATTTTTCAATGTATGATTTTCCAAGAAAGTATTTAATTGCTCTATATTTTTAAAACTGCTTGCTCTAAAAAGAAATTCGCTATCTTTCATAGATTCACAAATAATTCCTTTCTGAAATAATAAAATCCAACGTCTTTGAAAGAATTCTAATATTGATTCAGGAAGATAACGAGATAATAGCTGAGGATCATATTTTGTATGCCCAAGGGCCTTTGCCATTTTAGTTGTAGATTTTGTTTCAAAATATACTTGAACACCTCTTGAAGCTCTTATTTTAGTTAAGCTAATATTACTTGTAAAATTAACACTATCTTCATAAGATATGTTTTGTTTTTCCTGAAGATAAGTAATAATGTTATTAAAAGGTTCTTTATTAGGTAAAAATCCAGGATTTGAAAAATCTGTAATTGTAAGATTATTAACAGATCCAGAAATAAATAGTTTTTTATATAAATCATTATTATTGTCTTTAAGATTTTTTCTTATATCTGCTGACATTTCTAATAAAATTGATATTAATTTAAAAGTCTCATCATTTAACAATATTTTTTGTTCAGCTAATGCTTTACCTTTTCTTGGTTTATATCCAATTAAATAAATTCCATTATCTGTATGGTTAATTCCAACGATATTATCTTTTTCATCCAAATATAAAAAATTACTAATAAAACTGTCAGTTATTTCAGGATGATTTAAAATTAATTTAACACTAATTGCAAATAATACGTTTTTGTTTAAATAAGCATCTTTGTCATACAAATGACTTTTATTAATACGATCATATTTCCCGAATTTTAGCATAGCAATATCTTTTACAGATTTGTTATAATATTCTGCATTAATTTGAAAATCTTTATTAACATTTAAGAATTTTTGATAATGATAATTTATCGTATGATCAGCCCATTCTTTTATTAAAGATACATCTTGATTAATTTTTTTAAATAAAATATTAAATGCCTCATTGTCATATATTTCTAGTGGAATTTCTGTAATCAATTTGGTTTTATAATTTTTACCATTTTTAGTAGCAATATGAGTATTATAATTTTGTGTTTTAGACAATATATATTGTTCATGATTAGTTAAATGAAATAAAGAATGACATAGTTCTACAAACCAGTTCCACCCTAACTTTCTTCCATTAATATCATTTCCTTTTTCTTGTTGAATTACAAAATATTCTTTCATTATTTGGACGATATCATTATGATTTAAGGAAGTTTCCCCTTTACTTGCTAAAAAATCAAGCATTGTGCAAACTAAAAATCTATTATTAGAAAAGGTCTTAGCTCCTTTGCTTACAACAAACAATTCTATCTTTTTAAGATAATTATCAGTAATCTTCTCTCCAAATGATTGATAAAACTTAATAAAATCTACAAAAATTTTATTTTTATTATTGTTGATAAACCAGCCGCTAAAAAATCCCAATCTTTCTTGATTTATTCTTGTATAATTAAACTTATTAGTTTTATTAATTTTAATTTGTAAAAGATTTTCTAATGCAGTGAAAATCTTAGTATATCTAATTCTGCCAGAATTAGAATCATTGAAATAATTTTTTTCACCAAATAAGAAACTATAAAAATCAGAAAATAATATTGTCATTTTATTTTTATTATTGAAATCAACAAAAGATAATTTTTGGCCTGTGATAGAAAGATAAAAATTTAATCGATCCAAAAAATAGCCGGTAGCTACTTCCTTATCTAATTTTAAATAAAATATACAATCATATACTTTTTGTTCGATTGTTAAATTAGGATAATACTTTAAATGTCGAAAATTTTGGACAATATTTATTGTTTTATTAAGCATTAAAATCTCCGTTTTTGTTTTTATAATAATATCAAATATTGGTATTGTCAAACTTTTGGACAATATTTTAAAATGAGAGATTTTTAATGAAAATTGATTAATATTTGATATTTATATGTTGTTTTATATCTGTATTTTGCTATAATACTAGTTAAGAAGATAATTAAATTTGAAGGATCATTTAATGAATTATAATCCAGTTGAAAAAAATATTAAGCCTTAATAAGATTAAAATTTTTAAGTCTGATTATAATAAAACTTAAAGTATCTATAAATTTTTAATATAAGTATATTAATAAAAAAATAACCTTTATTTTAGAAAGGAAAAAATATGAAAATAGCTTATCATGTGACTCCAAAAGATAATTTAAATTCCATTAAAGAAAAAGGAATTGAAGCAAGGATGCCAGAAGCTGATGGGGATTTGGCTATTTCTTTATTTATAAGTAAAGAAGAAGCAAGAATTCAAACTGAAAAATGGTTAAGAAAAAAATATCATAATAAAGAGTTAATTTTAATTAGTATAAATATTGATAATATTAATTTAATAGAAACTTTTCCTTTTGAATTAATAACTACTGATATTTTTATAATTAAACCAGAATTAATAGTTTCAATTGAAAATTTTAATGAATGACTTTATAATGAGAAAATATCGTTTCTTTCAGACAAGAAGATTGTAAAATTAAAATTTTTAATAATATACAGTTTAAGATAAAAATATATTTATTAATTTTACATAAAAAAAGACTATCTAGCCAAGGGGTTAAAAATGAAATTTTGGAAAGAAAAAGAGTTAAATCCAGTAGAAAAAATGGACTTCTGGAAAGGTGAATATATCAAAAAGTTAGAAGAAAATGAAGTATTTGTTTTTGGAGCTAATCCACAAGCGAGACATTTTGCTGGGGCTGCAAAAGTTGCTCTTGGATTCGGTGCTATTCCAGTAGATAGAAAACAAGGAAAACCTGGTATAGCAAGAGGTTTATCTCCAAATAGTAAAACATACGCCTTAATCACTAAATCATTAGAGGCTGGTTATACGGAGCCTGAAACGGGTATAACTTATCATAAAGATGGTTTTAAGTCTGTTTCGCCTGATCAAATTAGATTTAATATAGAAGAATTGTATGAAACGGCAAGAAGACCTGAGAATTTAAATAAAAGGTTTCTTATTACATATAAATATGAATCCTGGCCTAATGGATCACCGAAAAAGAGTTTAAATGGATATACTTCTCACGAGATGTTAGAGATGTTTGCAAAAGATATAAATGTTCCAGAAAATATTATTTTTCATGAAAGTTACAAGCCACATTTGGAAAACTTATATAAAAATAGACAACAAAATAAAGAATTTTTAATTTATGAAGATGATAAAACTATTGATATTAAAAAGGAAAATATTATTTGGACAATAAGTGAAGATGAGAGAAATCCTGAAGGTAGACATGGTTTAGGGGCGGCAAAGCTTGCTAAGGCTTTTGGAGCTGTCTATGGGAAAGGTCGAGGTTTATATGGACAAAGCTATGCTCTTGTTACAAAAAATCTTAGTAAAGGTTTTCATGAACAAAGCACAGGTATAACTTATCACACCGCAGGTGTCCGTTCTGTTTCTTTAGAGCAAATTAGCCTAAATATTGATGAAATGTATGAGTGCGCTCGTAATCATTCAGACAAATATTTTTTAGTCGCCTACAAAAATGACAGTAGAAATTTAAATGGGTATTCATGTAGAGATTTATGGGATGTTTTCACCAAGAATAAAGACGTCCCGCCTAATATTAAATTTCATGAAAGTTTTAAATATTTTGTTTTGGCAGATGAGCAAGACCGAAAATATCAAGAGGAAAAACAAATGAAAAACCAGCAACAAGAACAAAAATTTACTTTTTTTTGGTTAACACATACACCATTTAGCCAGTGGCACCCATCTATATTCACTGTTAAAAATATTAATTTTTCATCGGCAGAACAATTCATGATGTATTGTAAAGCGAAATTATTTAAAGATGAAAATATAGCTCAACAAATTATGGATCTTAATAAATCAGGGATTCTTAAAGATTTTCTTGATGGAAACATAAGCAGGAAAGATATTCTTAAAGATCAAGAATTACTAAAACAATGGAATGATTGTCAAAAAACCATAAAAAATTTAGGCCGTAAAGTTTCAGGTTTTAATCAAGAAGTTTGGAATAAACACAATGCAAATTTCGTTACTCGTGGAAGTTATGAAAAGTTTACTCAGGATTTAGAATTGGAACCTGTATTATTAAATACTGAAGGAACACAACTTGTAGAAGCATCACCTTTCGATACCATTTATGGTATAGGAATGAAAGCAAGTGATCCTAGAGCTAAAAATCCTTCTCAGTGGTTAGGCCAAAATGTTTTAGGCAAAGCTTTAGATCGAGCTAGAGGTAGAATTTCAAATGAAATAAAATTAAGTCTGGAAGAAAAGCAGGTTCCTTCTAAAAAAATGAAAGTTTGATTTAATTCGTATTGGAATACAAAACACCTCTTCGTGAGGTGTTTTCATTAATATAAAATATTGATTTGTTATAAAATAAAATGTATATTGGTTGTCTAATTTATAAATACAAAAAAGAGGAAACATGGAACATATTAAATTAAATTATTCAGAGCTTCGTAAGGTTGTTTGGTTTTTTGCAGACATGATTAGAGACAAAGGGCGTGGAAACTCTAATGATTATATGGCAATAACATTAGGTGTCGTATTACTTAAACGTATAGTAGATATGAGAGCAGAATATAAAAGAACTTTTTTAGAAGCAGGAACACCTGAAAATAAAATATATCTTCTTAATGGTAAAAGTATAGATAAGGCTATTTCAAATCATCAATCAAAATCTTCTCAATTCGAAGTGTTTCCTGAAAAAATCTGGACTTATCGTTTAGAATGGAATGACTTATGTAAGTTTTCTGATAATCCTGATTCTTTAACTGTAAGTAAAGCATATAATGATAATTTGGGTGGAAATTTACTCGAAACTAATATTGTTAATAAATTTTTATTGTTAAATGAAACTATAAAATCCTTCAAGCACGAAACCCTTCATGAAATTTTTGATACCTTAGACTTTATTCCTAAAATTTATAAGGTTAATGCAGACGGAAATGTAGATAGAAAAAAACAAGTGTTAGATTTATCAGATTTTGAGATTATTTTAGAAGAGCTTAATAAATATAATTTCGATTTATCCCATGTATCAGAAGATGTTTTCTCAGATGTTTATATGGATCTTCTTGGAAGATTTGCTGTTGATGGAGGTAAAAAAGGCGGTGAGTTCTTCACTCCTACAAAAGTAGTTCGTGGTGCTGTAAAATTCCTTTGTGCTAAATTTAAACCGCGTAAAGTAGTTGTTTGCGACCCTACTGCTGGTGCTTGTACTTTTATGGTTGAGTTTGCAAAAGTATATAAAGAAATGTTTGATGATCACTTTAAAGGCGATTCAAATGTTAATTTTAAAGACTATATCGAATTCGTAACAGGAGAAAAAGAGCCAGTTTCAAAAGCATTAGGTGATGCTAACTTATTATTAAGTGGATATGCTGATAATCATGTTTCTTATCATGCTAATAGTATAACTGAATATGATGATTATTTGGGAACCTATGCTGAAAAAGTAGATTTTGTTCTTGCTAATCCACCATACGGATTAAAAGATTATGGATTTAATGATGTTACAGCTAACAAGGATATTAAAAGGGGTCCTTATCGTTGGAAATTTGGCATCCCGAACAAAGGTGAAGGTGAGTATGCTTTTATGTCAACCATCTTAGACCTGCTTAATGATGAAGGTAAAGCTGTTATAGTCTTGCCATTAGGGACATTATTTAAAGATATTACTTCGACTTATAGAGAAAAAATTATTGAAAAAGACTGGTTGGAAGGAATTATAGTTTTACCTGAAAAAATGTTCCACACGACAGGCATTCCTGTTTGTCTATGGTTGATAAATAAAAAGAAAGAAGAAAAAGATCAGGGTAAAATATTTTTCGTAAATGCTTCTAATGATTTTGAAAAAAATGGGAAACTAAATGAATGGTCAGATAATGAACCTTTTGAAGCCTTCAATGAAAGAAAAAATATAGAAGGTTATTCTGGATATATTGATATTAAGAAAATTATTGAGAATAAATATAATTTAAGTATTACTCGTTATATCCAAGAGTTGAAAGAAAAAGAAGAAATTGATATTGACTCTATACGAAGTGATGTTAAAGAATTAATGTCGTTAATCTCAAAAGATATTTTTGAAATAGATTTTTTAATTAATAGTAAGGACTAATATAGATGACATTTAAATTAGTTAAAAATAAAAACTTAATAAAAAGAAATTTAAATAATGAGTATATATATTTACCTAAAGATATAATAATTTCTAAATTAAAAGAAAATATAATTCTAAATGGTGTAAATATAGACTCACAAAAAAAAGAAATCAATTATATTGATATATCTTGTGTGATTAATAATAAAATTAATAGTTATAATCATATTATAGAAAACTTTCCAAGTAGAGCAAAGAGAATAATAAAAAATAAAGACACTATAGTTTCCAGTGTTAGACCTAACTTAAAATGTTTCGCCTATATTGACGAAAAATTTGATAATTTTGTTTGTTCAACAGGATTTGTTGTACTGAGTCCTGTTGCTATAAATGATAAATTTTTATACTATTTGTTTAAATTAAATAAAACTACTGATTTCTTAGTGAAAAATTGTACAGGTGGAACTTACCCTGCATTCAATTCGTCTACTATTGGTGAATTTGAATATATAAATTTTAATTTAAATGAACAAAAAGTTATAGCTAATATTTTATTGAAACAAGAATCTGTAATATCAAATATAGAAAAACTAATATCAAAAACAGAAAAACTATTTGATTATTTTAAAAATGAATTGTTATCTGGAAGCAAAATTATAGATTTTGAAAATATGGAAGTCAATTCAATAGATTCTTCTAATAAATTAGATTTAAAAACCGTAAAGTTAAGTGATATTGTTTCTTTCTCTATGGGAAATACTCCTAAAAAAGTTGATGATAATTATAATGGTGATATACCGTGGATAACTATTTCCAATTTAAAGAGTAAATATATAAATAATTACACTGCATTTGTGAAAAATAGTAAAAGTATAAAAATTATACCTAAAGATACATTGATAGGTTCATTTAAAATGTCAGTAGGCAAATTTGGATTTACTACAGAAAATTGTTGCACCAATGAAGCTATTATTGCTATAAAAAAAGAGGACACAAAAGAAAACTTAGATTATTTATATTACTTATTACCAAAATATTTTAATGATAATGCAGAGAAAAATGGGCAAGGTATTCCATTATTAAATAGTAAAAAAATTAAAGATATTATAGTAAATATACCCGAATTAGAAGATCAAAATAAAATAGTTGATTTCCTTAAAAAATATGAAAATTTAATAGAAAATCAGAAAAAATTGTTAGAAAAAGAAAAACAAAAATTTGAATGGTTATCTGAAAAACTTTTATCAGGTGAATACTTAGTAGTGGAAGAACAAGAATAAATAAAGGATAAAATAATGACTTACAATATGTTAGAATTTAAAGAAGAAACAGATATACAAAATAAAATTAGAAATTTTTTAGAAAAAGAAAAGTTTTCTTCTATTATTAGTGAAGACTATTTAGGTCATTATCCTGATTTACAAAAACATCAATACATTTTGATGGATTTATTTATTTCTAAAATAGAATTACTTAATAAGCATATATGGGAAAATGATTTATATAAAAAAAAGAAAGAAGATATTATAGAAATAATAAAAAATGATTTCATCCAGAAATTCGATAATTGTTCAACAAACCAGGAGATACATAATCTTATTTTTGGTAGAAATATTCGCACAATATCTTTGTATAAAAAGAATGGTGAAAATGATCCTTATGTGTCATATAGAGTATTAGATACAGACTATTCAAAAGATTGTAGAAATAATGAGATTACTGTAATAAAAGAAAAAGTAATTAAAGTTAATATTTACTCAACTGAAACACAAAGACCAGATTTTGCAATTTATATTAATGGGATTCCTTTTATTGCTATTGAAGTAAAAAATCCATTATCTACTATAGGGATTTATGAAGCATATAAAGATTACAAAAATAAAATAACTTACCATAAGTTTATTTCCTGCTTATGTACTGATGGCATTAATGCGGCTATTACAGCAGACCCTAATGGATTAACTCCTGATATTTGGAAATCGTATGGCGAAAATCAAATTCTAAAATACAAGGAATATAACAATGGACTTTTCGACTTTTTAGATGAAATCGTTTTTAATATAAGAAATTTTGTTTTCTTCTTTCAATATTGTACATTTCCATTAAATAAAAATCTAGGTGTGTTAAGAGTGCAACAATATTATTATACTAAAAAATATGACGTGTTGTTATCTCATAATAAAAATTTCAGAGAAGTTGTTAATCACCCTGCAAGAAGTGGAAAAACTATAGCAATACGTAGTGCTATTAATTTAACTATTTCAAAATATCCAGATAGATTTAATAAAATATTCATACAAACTCCTGATTTAACTATATTGGAACAATTTGTTAAAGATTTTTCTTCTTATAATTTCATTAATGGATTTTCAGTTAAAGTAATAAACAGAAGATTAAAATCTGAATATCATTCATCTAGTAAAAATGAATGTTCTTATGAAGAAGCATTAGAGAATAATCAAGGTAAGCATATTTATATTATGAATATGCAAAAGAATACAGATGAATTAAAAGAAATATCTTATTTAAATGATGATGTTTTATTTTTCATAGATGAAGTTCACACCCATCAATTAAGCAAAAACTCATTACTAAGAAGTATTAATTTTCCTAATGCCAGCTATATGACATTTACAGCTACAACAAGGAAAGAAAAGCAAGATGAAATAGTTATTGATAAAACATTAACTGAATATTCTACTTCAGGAAAATACTTTGATCAATTATATAATGAAGAAGCTAAAAAACTAGGTATAGTTATACCTGTTGTTTATGAAAAAGCTAAATACGAAGCTGTACTTGATAAGGATAAGGCAAAAGAGTTCAGTGATTTTATTGATTCTGAAACTTCTAATAGATTATTAAATGACAAAAAATTTGTGCCATTACTTGAAGAAATAAATGAAAAGGTTAATTATTTTGTTCAAAAAATGATAAAAGATCTATATGGTTCTATTATCGATATAAATGAAATCGATATTAATTCTCCTTTTTTTAAATATAAAGATAAGGAAATATTGGAAAAAGCTTATAGATATAAAGAAAGTCTCATTAATGAAAAAACTAATACTATTAAAAACAATATAAAAAAAGAGTTCATATATAATGTAAAACAGGAAATAATACCTGAGTATATAAATTATATAACAAGTGATTTTAATAATAAAATATACGAAAATTATACTAATGTAGATATTGATAATGGAAATAAAGAATTATTTTTCAAGCCAAAAGCTTTTATTGTTGTTGATAGTCAAAAAGAAGCTATCAATATGGCAAATTATATAAAAGAAAAAAGTAATGGAACAAATATTATAAATGGTTATAAATTTGGTATAGATTTTTCTGAAAACCCTAAGTTTAATGATGATAATTTAAACTTCATAGATAAATTCAATATAATTTCTCATGGCAATACAATAAAAGATGATTTCGATAGCCAAGAAAAAGATAGTATAGATTTTCTTATCATTGTTGGAAAATATTTAATGGGTTATGATAATAAGAAATTAGTAGCAGTATATTGCTTAACTAATATAAATGAACCAGCAAGAATGTTTCAATTGTATACTCGTCCTGCAACAAAATATGATAACAAAAATATAGGATTTTTTGTTGATTTATGTTTTGATAACCAAAATTATGATACTTATAAAAATGCTTTATCATGGTATGAAGATAGTAAAAACACAACTTTATTTTTAGATGAAGATAATATTGAATCACAATTAAATTCTTTAAAAAGTTATATATCAAAAATATGTTTTACTCTTAATCTTACAGAAGATGAATTGATTAGAAGTGAAAATGAAAGACAATTATTTCTAGATATAGAAGATGAATCAACGAGACAAAATATATTTTCTCTTTGTAAAGGGATAAATCTAACGATAAGAAATCTTGTATCACCAAAATTTTATAAAGAATATCTTCCACATATATTAACAATAAATAAAGCACTTTGGGGATTTATTAATTATCTAAAAGCACAAAATAAAGAAGCTGTTTTCACACGTAAAGATATTGAACTTTTATTTATGGATTTTATGCAGAAATTAAATATTAAAAATGTGAATGAAATTATGGAAATAGAAATAAAGAACGGAAACTTTGTTAAAAAAATTGATTCAACACCATCAAAAGAAACAATCATTTCCAAACAATTATATAAAGTTAAAAATTTACTTGATTCAACAAAAGATTATATGAAAACAGATATTTATAACAAATTAAAAATGATGGCTGAAAATATTGAAGCAGATAATAAATGGAATGAAGATACTGTTGCAGAAACAGAAAAAATGATTGAAGAAAGTAAAAAAGAAATGAGTTCAATAAAAAATAAAATAATAAATGAATTCAATAATAATCAAGAATGGTTTATTACATATAGTATCCTTTATAATTTTATGAACTCTGTAATAGAAAAAATAAATAATGAAACTTTAATGATGTATTCCAAAAGATTATCCTCAAAAATTGTAGATAACATATACTTAAATTCTAAAAATGGAATATTAGAACTTGATGATAAGATAAGAGAAAAAACAAGATTAGCTTTTAGTGATGTTATTATATCTCTTTATAATGACTATTCTTCTGAAAGTATGGAATCTATTCAGGTTATATATGAAATGATAGGAACAGATGAAGTAAAAAATAAAGCTTTTAAATTAAGTAATTTATTAATTGAAGAAGTGTATAGGAAAAAATATGACTTTAAATAATATACTAGAATATAAAAAAGATCACTTAAATATCTTTTCTTCAAAAAAAACATTAAAAAAATGGGAAGATATGTTTAATTTTAAAAATATGGATTTATTAATAAATATTGATAACAGTCTATTATTAAAAAAATGTGAAATAAAAAAAGAATCTGGTGTTTATATTTGTATTCCATATTCATACAATCCTATAAATGATTTATCAATATTAGAAGGTTTAAACAATTTAAAAATAGAAAAAATGAAAAATTATATTCCAGTCGAATTTAATACCATAAAAGAGGCTGTCTTTTATATTTTTATAGATGAAATAATTAACTTTTTATTAGAAAAAGAAGAAGTTAATTCTGATAAAGTCAATTCTAAATTTTCAAGATCTTCGATATTAGAAAACAATAAAAATTCTTTTTTTATCGAATATATTAATAAAGAAATATATACAAATATGGAAGATCGGGAAGATATATTAAAAATATTTAAAGATTTAAAACTAAATTCATTAGAATTACCTTATGACTTTGATAAAGAAAAAACATTATTGGCTATGTATGATTATAAATATATACTTGATAAAATTAGATTTCCTATTAGAAAAAGAAAATTTAATTTAAAATTTAAAAAATTAGGAAATTATAAGGTTAATGGATTTTATTGCTTAGATACTAATACGATTTTAGTTGATCCAAGAAAAATAGATACTTTTTATCATGAAATTGGACATTTAATTTACGATAATAATATTAAGATTTATAAAGTTATAAAGGCCGAAAATAGTGAAGATTATGCCCAAAAATTAGAATGTCATATAAAAAATATTAAATAATTAAAATTATTTATATCCTCATGTCACCTATGATGATTTTAACATCATTACCATATTGTATTATGGCACAAGAGCATGTATAAAAAATATAATTCTTGCTCTTGGATTTTTATGCCCTACACCACCATACAGTTTTTAAACCGTTATTTTAAAATTATAAAATATTAAAAAAATGTATCTTTATAATTATGGAGATAAAACAATAACTTAAAATTTAAATAAGGAAGTGTTTAAAAGTGCTTGAATATTATTTAGACAGTGTAGTATAATATTCACTCAATATAATAAAGCGAGGTATATAAAATGAGTAAACACTTAAATATTATACATAATCTCAAAAAAGTTGAAGATGATAATTTTGAACTTTTTCCTGAAATTTATGACGGCGATTTTTTAGGGTCTACTTTTTCCATTTCGCCAAATTATATTTCAAAAAACATGAAAAATTTTAAAAAGATAGATATTATTATTGGTATAAAAGATGATGAATATCAAAGTAAAATGATAAACAAAATTAATTATAATGAAAATATAAAAAATATCATAGATTTTAAAGCATTGGATTTTGTTAATGGTTTAGATGCAGAAGCACAGGATAAGTTGTTGGCTAAAAGGATAAATTTAAGAAGTCCAGCATATCCAATTCATTCGAAGTTTTTTATTTTATCAAATAAAGATAAAAGTAAAACAAGGGTTATAGTCGGTTCTGCCAACTTAACGAATCAGGCACTAAATGAAAAAATAAAACAATTTGAAGATATTTTAGTATTTGATGATAATAAAGAAATATATGATATTTTTATTGAAAGATTTAATGAACTCACCAATCATACCATTGATTTTATTCCTTCGAAAATCAAGCAAGAAATGAAAGATAAGAAAAAAGAAATATCTAAATCTGCTATAAATATAATATCAGTAAATGATGATAACGAAACATCTGAGTCTTCAATAAATATAGATAAATTAAATGATATTAAAAAACCTGTTTTTATTAATTTAAATAATGAAAAAAAGGAAATTATAATAAATGAAAGTATCGCAGAACTACATGAAAATTTAGAAACTAAGATTAGTGAAGAATTTTTACCTTCTAATACTTTATCACAGATTCAGTCTGAAACACCTGAAATACTCAATAATCTTACCAAAGAAAAGGTAGAGATAGAAAAGACTTATAAAGTAATTAAAAAAGTAATTGTTAAATCGCAAAAGAAAGACACTCCGTTTAAACTGGAAAAAAACAAATCTAATATTCAAAAAATAATAAGAGAAACTATCCAAATTCATTCTATAGAAATGGAAAAAGAAGATCATTTAAAAAGATTTAATTTAAAACGTCTAGATAATCATGTATCTTTTAATAACAAAGAGGGTAATGTTTTGATATTAAAAGATGAATTGACTATTCCTTATTCTCAATATCAAACTAAAGATAGTATCACCAAATCATTAAAAAATATAGATAGTGTCATTCGTGGTTATGAAAAATATTTATCTAAATATAATGATGATATTGGTAAAAAGATATTTGAAGTTATACTTTATGCTTTCACTTCTCCATTTATTTCATTGATAAGAAAGAAAACCTTAATTAATGAAGCACGTCAGCATATACCATTATTTATGTTTGTGGGTGGTATAGCAGGTTCTGGTAAAAGTTCTTTACTTCGCTGTATTGCCAAAATGATGAAAAATGATCCATCTATCAAAGATTTTATAGACTATGACAGGATTTCTTTACATAACACACCAAGCACAAAAACAGTAGAAACAGGTGCAAATATAAAACTTATGTTAAAAGAAAATAATGTATTCCCTGTTCTTATTGATGAAATTCCTGCAAACTTTTTTACAGGAACAGGTGAAAACTTAATTGTATCTTGCTCTAATACAATAGATGAAAGTGTTGAAGAATATCCAGCTTTTATTGGTACAACTAACTGTTCAAACTATTCCATGAACGAACGTGCAACAAGAAGAAGCTATTATGTTAAACTGGACATTCCATTTATAGAAACAAAAAGACAAGAATCTCTTGATTATTACACCACGATTATAGAACAGTTAGACACAAGTTTATTTCAAGATTTTTTGGTTCGTTTTCATGAGAAATTATTAGATAATGAAGTTAAATTTGTAAAGAATGATAGTAATGGTCTATTTGATTTCCTTACTGTATCTAGAGATATTTTTAAACAGTATTATGAAGAATGTGGATTGCCTCTTCCACGATATTTTGGAGAAGGTCGCTTGAACGATTATAGAGAAAGTGGAATTGAGAAATGGAAAGATCTCTTTAATTCTGAATATAAGAATAAAGAAATTTTTAAATTTTCTAAAAAAGAAGGAGTGATTTATTTTCAAGCAAGCGAATTGGATAAAAACCAAAAAATGCATCAAGAAAGACGATCTCAGATTTATTTAAAATCATTACCTAATCATATATTTAATGGTGATGATAATGCTCATAATATTAAAATAAACAGTAAAGAATTTTTTGAATGGATTAATATAAAAAATCCTTATGGTAATTTTATAAGTTCATTATTTCAATAATAAGATGATTTATTATTAGAATAATAGAAATTACGAAATCAACAAATTATTATTTTGGGTTTAAAGTCAGTAGAAGGATCTACTTTTTTAAACATTTTTATATGAGATTTTATAATGTTGATTTAGTAATAAAAACCAGTAAAATAAATTTTACTTTTAAAAATAATATTTTTATAATAATATTAAAAAAAGAGGAGAAAAATAATGAAATATGACGATTTAAAAATAGGACAAAAGGTGTTTTTTATTTCGGCGGAACACAATATTCCAGCAGAAGAAGTTTTTATAACTGAAATAAATGGATATAAGACTTTTTCTATTGAAAGAAAGGGTAAAAGTGTCTCTTTTGAAATAGTTGAAGAAGATGGTTTGTTTAATTTTGCTATTTCTGATGAGAAAAAAGAACCAGAAAACTATGGTTTTTTATATCTAAATTTAGAACTTATTGATCAAGAAGAAAGATTTTACAATATTTTATATGATAATACGAATCAAATTGAAAATTTAAGTTTAGACGACAAACTAAAATTAACTAATTTTTTAGAAGAATTATTAAAAAATAAAGACAAATAAATATTATTTGAACATAATATTAAATATATATAAAAAAGACCCGACCTGGGTCTTTTTTATGGTAAGAAATCCATTGATTAAATGATTACCTTGCTATTTAACAAACACTATTTCATTTTTCAATTCATTAAAATTATCTACAGCATTTTTGCTCCTGACCGAAAATAAACTTTCACTTTCTATTAATATTTTTTTAACGAAATCAACAAAATCACTAGCAGCTTTAGACTTATCACAAGAACTTACAAAAGAAATAATCCATTCATAAGAACAAAGAGTTAAAAATATTTCATAATCTTTTTTATTATCTATTTTTGTTTTTATAATTTTATCTTTTATAATTAAATTATAGGATCTTTTAGTAAAACGAGGCTTAACGACTAAAACCTTATCTGTTTCAAAATCAAAGTGGACATCATCTTTTGTATATCCATTTAATAAATAAAATCTTGATAAATTTATCCAAAGATTTCCGGGGTAATTCATCCTTTCTTCTGGAGAAAAGAAACCCATTTCTTTTAAAAAAATATTCTCCACAAAATCATAAAATTCACTTTCTTTTAAATTTTTTCTTTTCATATCATTGTCCTATATTTATTTAAATAATAAGATACTATTTGATAAAAAAATAAAAAGCAATTTTAAAATTTAAAAATAATTATAAAAGATACTTAAGGATATTTAATTATATGCATTTCTTACTAAATTAGTAAAAAAATATTCGTCATACATAATTTTTATAAATCAAGTATTTGTTGACTATATAATAATAAAATTATCAAATAGTCAAACCAATAAAATATTACTTTTGGATTACTAAATATTATTTAGTGGATAAGATACCATTTATGGTATAGGAATGAAAGCAAGTGACCCGAGAGCTAAAGATCCTTCTCAATGGTTAGGCCAAAATGTTTTAGGTAAAGCTTTAGATAAAGCGAGAGACAGGATAATTCATGAAATAAAGTTAAGTAATGAAGAAAATAAGGTTCCTTCTAAAAAAATGAAAGTTTGATATCGGTATTGTATTAAATTATAAGACACTTTATCCAGAGGTGTCTTTTTTTATTTATTAAAGTTATTTTTTTCATTCTTTAAAATAACTTAAAAAATTTTGTTATTTAATGTATATTATTAAATTGTATTTTATTGTTAAGAATGATATATTAAACAACCAAAATATACAGTGGACTACAGATGAAAAAGAAATTAACTTTATTTATATTAATACCATCATTACTTATATCATCTAGCATATATGCTAATAGTTTACTTGGAACTGTAGGTGAAATATATGTAGCAAAAAAAGTTTTAAACCATAAAAAATTGGTTTTAGGCGGAGCTTTATTAGTTGGTATTGGCGGTTTTGCGGGTTATAAAATCACAAAAGAAAAATTTATTGATATGATAGAGCATCCTCAGGATCATGAAGATATGATGCTAACACTCATAGAAGAACATCCTTTACAATTAAATGCTTTTAAAGTCTTTTTAAATTATAATATAGAACATACTGATGATTTAGAATATAAGCAAAGTGTGCTCGATTTTGAAGACTATTATCATATAGGAAAAGAAGATGTAGTTTACAATAAAATAATAGAAAGTCCTGAATATAAAAACTATTTATCTATAGTTACTGCCAAAGCTAAATCTATAAAAGATAAATATAATGATGATAAAAATAAAAGAATATGTAATATAGAATATTATAATGAAATTGCTCACTCTTATGTTGACTTTCCTACAGAAACTTTGCTTTCCAAAGGAAATATTGATGATTTTTATAGTGTAAATCGTTACGGGAATTTTTCCAATATTACTGGTTCAGGTAAAACACCAGATCATATACCCTCTTACAAATCTATTGAGAAATTTTTAATACTCAAGGGAGTACCTAATATCAGTAATAAAAGAAAAGACAATCCTTTATTAGTTGACAATACTAGTGCTCTAAATATTAACACAATAGAACATCAAAAAGGAAGTAGAACTTTTGGAGGAAGAAATAATAATTCTGTTAGCGATTTAGACTCTGAAGATTTACTAAGTGCTTCACTTAAAGATATTGCTACATTTGCTACATATTTAATTATAGAAAAACACAAAAATCCTATTGATTATTTAGAATCAAGTTATACTTTATTAAAAAGAAACTATTACTTGTGCTTGTATGAAAAAGAGGAAGAAAATGAATAAAAATATAATTGATACAATCCAAAAAGAAGAATTTTTAAAAAGAGCTTTTTGGTTTCAAAGCAATGATCCTGATGATTTCGATGATATGTTTGAAAATGAAGCACAAAAGAAACAATTTTCTCATATTGATTGGTTATACTGGTCAGATCATCCTTATGCAACTTTGATTGGAATTATGGAAAATGGTTCTATTTTTGCAATAGATGATGAATTTGAACAGAATGTATTGACTGATTATTTTTTTAACATCCCTTTTATTTTTACAAAATTAATTATTAAAGATTATTCAAATCCTAAAAAAGCATTACTGGAAAATGAATTATATAAATCTAATTTGGCGGATTTGATAAAGTATACTAAATGGTGCAAAGAAAATAATATAAAAATTGATGACCAATATTTAGATATATTAAAACCTTAAGACACGACAGGGAAGAACTTTATTGGTTAGTGTAAAAGAAACAATGAACATTATAAAAACAGATGAAAAATTTAGACAAGTTTTTCATTTTGAAACTGATTCAAAAAAGAATTTCAATTACATGCTATCTGATACCGAATTGAGGAAAGAGCTATCTTTTGTAAACTGGATCTATATGAGCACTATTTCTCAAGCTACTCTTATTGGTCTTATAGAAAAAGAACAGATCTTCACTATGGATACTGATGGTGAAACTTTTATATTGTGCGACTCCTTCTTTGAAATTCCTTTTGAACTTGTAAAAGATTATTTAAGAGGTGAAAATTATAAAATGTCATTGCATAATAAGCCTGAACATAAAAAATATCTAGAAAACCTTGAATTTTATGCTAATTGGTGTAAAGAAAATGATATAAATATTGATAAACGGTATTTAGATATATTAAAACCTTAAAAAATAGGATAGTGGGAAAATGCAATTTTCTAAAGGTTTACTTAATGATTAATATAAAAGAAACAATACAACTGATAAAAACAGATGAAAAATTTAGACAAGTTTTTCATTTTGAAACTGATTCTAAAAAAAATTTCAATTATATGCTTCCAGACAAAGAATTGCGAGAACAATTTTCTTTTGTTAACTGGATTTACATGAGCACACTTTCTCAAGCCACCTTAATTGGCACTCTAGAAAATGGAGAAGTATTTACGATGGATGATGAAGGGAGCACTTTTATTCTTTGCAATTCATTTTTTGAGATACCTTTTAACGTTATTGATATTTATTTTATGGTAGAGAATCCAAAAGATATTCTACACAACAATCCAAAAAATAAAGAATATTTAGAAAATCTTAAATTCTATAGTCAATGGTGCACAAATAATAACATAACAATCAATGATAAATATTTGGATATATTGAAATCTTAAAAATACGACAACGGAGAACTTTATTGGTTAGTGTACAAGAAACAATGATATTAATAAAAAAAGATGAAAGACTTAGAACAGTGTTTAATTTCGAAACTGATTCTCAAACAAACTTTAATTATATGCTTACAGACGAAGAGTTACGAAAACAATTTTCTTTTGTTGACTGGATTTACATGAGCACACTTTCTCAAGCTACACTTATTGGCATTATTGAACAAGGTAAGATTTTTGCTATGGATACTGATGGTGAAACTTTCGAACTGTGTGAATCTTTTTTTGAGATACCTTTTAGACTAGTTAAAACTTATTTAAGAGGCAAAAATTACAAATTTAAATTACATAATAATTCTGAACATGCAGATTATTTAAAAAACCTTAAATTTTATGCCAATTGGTGTAAAGAAAATGATATAAATATTGATGACAAGCATCTGGATATATTAAGACCTTAATTTAAAATTTTAAGAAGAAGTTTTTTATCAGCATAGGTCGCAAAACCCTGTCCTTCATGGCGGGGATATAAGGTCTGTTATAATAAATAAAACTTGATTTTTCAGATATTAATGCTATAAAATTGATAATATTAAGTTAAATTAACAGGTGTTAAATATTCAATGAAAGCGGCAGTAAAATACAGATTTTATCCTACTGTGTCACAGGAAACTTTGTTAGCTCAAAGTTTTGGTTGTGCCCGTAAAATATGGAATCTGGTTTTAGCTGCCAGTAATGAAAAGTACGAAAAAACAGGTAAAGGTTTCACGGCAAAAGAAAGAAACGAATATTTAACCAATATCAAAAAAATGCAAGAGTACTTTTATTTAAAAGAAGTATCTTCTGTCTGCTTGCAGCAGAAGATAATACATCTTGGCAAAGCCCTGGATGCTTTCTTCGCTAAAAGAGCAGGTTTTCCAGTCTTTAAAAAGAAACATCATCGCCAGAGTATCACTATGATGAAGAATTCCCTCAAGTTTGAATCGAATAAATTATATATGGCTAAAAACAAAGAGCCTTTAGATATTCGTATAACGAGGGAATTACCCATCAACTTTTCATCTGCGACAATATCAAAAACCAAATCAGAAAAATATTATATTTCTTTTGTTTGTGAAAAAGAAATCAAACCGCTTCCTGTAAGTCAAAACAAATGTGGTATTGACTTAGGCTTAAAAGATTTTCTGGTATTTGATAACGGTGTCAAAATAGCTAATGAAAAGAAATATCTGGTCTATGAAAGCAAAATGAAGTTTTTACAGAGAAAACTGGCAAAACTTGATATTAAAAGAAAAAAATTGGGTTTATCTGTCAAGTTTCAAAACAAAAACAGAAATAAATTAAAAACAAAGATTGCTAAGTTACATGAAAAAATAAGTAATATACGAAAAGATAATCTGCATAAAATAACGAAAAACATAGTTAACGAAAACCAGGTAATATGTGTTGAAAGTTTGCAGATTAAAAACATGGTAAAAAATCGTCGGCTGGCAAGAGTGATATCTGATGCAAGCTGGGGGGAATTTATCAGGCAACTTGAATATAAATGTGAGTGGTATAGCAGGACATTAGTGAAACTGGATAAGTTTTATCCCAGTTCAAAGACCTGTTCAGCCTGCAATTATGTTATGCCGAAGTTGCCTTTAAATATAAGAGAATGGTCTTGCCCCGAATGTAACACAAGACACGACAGAGATATTAATGCGGCGATTAATATCAGAACCAGCGGGCTGCTGGGGTTAGCTTCTGGAGTAAATCATTAAAAGTTTTAGCTTTTTTTAAAAGTCAGAACTATTACTTTACGGTGAAGGAAGAAGAATCCTCGTCCTTTAGGGCGGGGAGGATGTCAAGAATTACCTTTTTTAATGTTTCTTAATCAAAACGATTCTACAATAGGTCAAATTCCTTGGATGCCTTGGATGGCAAGACGAGGAGAAATTGATATGAATACATATGAAAAATTAAAACTTTAAAAAAATTGGCTGGAAGAAAATAATATTAAGGTCAAGAAACAATATCTTGATATGTTAAACTAAAAATAAAAAGCTACTTCGAGTAGCTTTTTTATTGTCATTTATTTGGCATTACCACATCCCTGAACGAAACCGATAAGGATAGTTATAGTACATTTTTGATAAACTGTTAGGCATTAAAAATATGAATATTCTCAATCATTATTTTTCTTTTAAAAATTCCATCTTTTGTTTTCAATAAAATAAAAATTATCCTTTTGTAGTACATGATCACTAATAAAAGCAGTATAATTTATAAAAAGAGATAAAAGGAACGGTAATGGAAGAGTCAATTAACCACATCTTAAATAAAGATAACAGATTGCAAAAATCTTATGAATATCTTATAAGTCCTGCTAATTTAAATGATATTATTTCATTAATGGCTGATTTTAAATTTTCAAAAAACAACCCAGACTTAAATATAGAAGATAGCCTATATCAGGTTATTAAAGCTAAATTTGATAATGTTTCTCAAGAACAAAAAGACACTCTTTTTAAAGTAATGACGAACAAATCAAACGAATTTAAAGACTCCACAGATTCTATTAATGTATTAACTAAAAAGAGTAATGAGCTACCTTTCTATCAATTAATAAAATTCAGATTCCCGAAATTAATACAGCTTTTTATTGACCAGGGATATATGCCTGATAGTAAAGAAAAACAAATTATGCTTGATAAAGGATTATATAATAAAATCAATTATGGCTCATCATCTTATCATGATGAAAGCCCTGATGCTCATTCTGTTTTTTCCTCAATCAAAAAAGAATTAAGCAAGTTTTCACAGGGTCTTATTAATCGCAATCTAAATATAATTGATGACCTTTTTTCCACTGTTAAAAAAGAAGATATTTTAGCTTTTTTTGAAAAAGAAAGAGAAAAAGATTTAAGAATCCCCTATTTCTATGATTCTTATCCTCGACAGGCCGAGGATTGCTCAACAATAATAAAATGCATTATAGAAAAGGATTTAAATGGTATCTATGCTTTATTAAAAAATGACTTTACTTTGAATCTTAAAGAATATTGTTTAATGCACAGGCCTCTATTATCGGAGAAAAAAGATTTTACAATAGAAAAAAACTTTCCTGAATTTTATGAGAACAGAGAGTTTATTATTCAAAAGTTGAATACTTACCCAAAAGAATATAAGAAAGAATTAGTTCTAAATATTATGAGGGCGGTTGATTTAAATCATGACAGAGATCCAGATATACTTTTTAGTCTTAAAGATATGATAATATCATCGTTTGCTGATTTTAATGAAAGAGAAAAATTTGAATTTATAAATTTGAAAAATACATCAATCGCACCGATATTTTTAGCTCTTTTCAATACTCAAGATAAATCTTTTTTCCTTAAACTATTCAATGCTCAGGAAATTGAGTTTCCAAGAATATTTTTAAAAAAGATTTATTCTAAAATTAAACAAGACACTATTTATAAAGAAGAGTATGAGAAAATTTTTATAGCTCAATTAGAAACCTTTTCAACAGAACAAAAACAAAATGTAGTTGATATTATCAGATCTGGGAAATTAAAAGAATCAGAAGAAAGAATGAGTATAAGTTTAGAGTTGGCTTGTGTTATAGAAAGAGATATCTTAAGTATGAATATAACATCGAAACAGCAAAATAATTTAAAAACAAAAAGATTATGATATAAACATATTCACTATTTTTTTCATCAACATAAAGAGCTAGTTCATAGCTCTTTATAAATAAACCTTATTAATCCAAAATAAGTAGTTCTATTACCTCATCAAATTCTTCAGATTGAGTTTCCCAATAAATATCCGATGTTTCATATTTTAAATGTAAATTTGAACAAAAAATTTTATAATCTTCGATTACTTCTTCATAAGGCGGATATTTATGCATCTTAAAAATAGATTCTATAGCTCTTGTATCTTCTTCGCTATATCCATAAAAAAGCTCTCTAAATACATTGCAAACATTTTGAATTTCTTTTCCAGCCCCAAAAAACTCTCCTTCATTTCCATATATAAAATAGTGTTCTTTATATTTTCCAAGATAAAAACTATCTTGAGATCGAAAAATAATATCAGAATTTTTAAAAAAAATCTTATGGTTTTCATTTTCTACATCTTCTAAAATATCACTTAATATATTTTTCTTGCAAACAGAACTTACACAAAACAGAATATCCAAAAAACTATTTTTGCCTTTATTAATATAATCTTTATCCAAAGCTTTTAGAAAGTCAGACTCATATTTATTTAACCATTTCAATTAATTACTCCTTTAAATAATCTTATAATCAATAATTAAACTTAAATTTTCTCAAGGCATATGAGAATAAGGATCATTCCAGTCTTCTTCGGCTTGATTTTCAGCCTGATACCTCTTTTCAAAAGTGTCCTTTGTCCATTTTAGATAATATTTACAATCATCACACTCCATATGAGCTTTTATTTCTTCATAATCAATTGTTTTAAAAAAACAAACAATATTTTCGCTTCCACATTCAGGGCAAGGTATTAACATAGGTTCTCCTTTTATCATTAATTAACACCAATATTATAATAAAAAAAGAAATAAAACAAGTTAAAATAATGACTTCTAAATATATATTGATATAATTAATAAAAGCAAAATGGAGATGTGCTATGAATATGGATTTGGTTGAACAGGAATTTAAAAAAATAATGTCAGGTGAAGATTCACGTCATTTTAATATTATTTCAAGAGGTTTCTCTGTTAATAATAGAGAGGATTTTATTTATCAAAATTTCAAAAATTATAGAAAATTTTCAGAAAAAAAAGGTGCAGAGCTTCTTTTTGGAACAAAACAATATAAAGGCATAGACCATATTTTTATCAATATTGATAAAGAAAAATTTATTACTGATAATAATATAAGTTATGTGGAGCTTTATAAAAATGGTATCATTTTTACTGAAGGCGAATTTTTCGTGTTTTAATTTATTTAAATAAAATAGTTTACAAGGAAGTATTGATGTCAAAAATACAAAAAATAAAAGAAGAAAGGTTACATGATGGTTTTTTAAAAGTTGATCGTTATTATTTCAAGCAAGAAAAACCAGATGGTTCATGGACTGAAGAATTCACAAGAGAAGTGGTGTTAAGAAGAAATGCAGTTGCTTTATTTTTACATGATCCTGTTAATGATTTACTTTTATTCACCAAACAGTTCAGGCCAGGTTCAAGCACTCAGGGCGAACCCTGGATTTATGAGATGGTAGCTGGACTTATTGATGATAATGAGGATAAAGAAACAGCATTGTTGCGGGAAGCTCACGAAGAGGCTAATATTACCAATATTGAAAACATCAAACTTATCTCTTCTTATTATCCTTCTTGTGGGAGTTGCACTGAAAAAGTTTTTCTTTATTATGCAAATGCTGACCTATCAGATGTAAAAGGGTTTGCTGGTTGTGAAGATGAAAATGAAATTATAGAAATCATTACTCTTTCTGTAAATGAAGCTTTTGAATGGCAAAAATTAGGAAAAATAGGCACAGCCAACGGGCATGTTGCATTGAACTGGTTAAGATATAACACACAATAAATGCCAACTCTTTATATATTAAAAGCTTCCAGAAGGAAGCTTTTATGTTTAACCTTTATTTATCGAATCCAACTTTAACTCTTATTTATTAAAATATAAAGATCAACCACGCCAATTAATCCAGTAGTCTCTATTTATAATATTTGCTTCTTTTTTTCTGTTTATAATCAGATTTGAATTAGAATCATCTATAAAGTATAACCATAACACATCAGATACTGTTTTTATTTCTACAGGTTTATTCTCACTCCAGTAAATATAATAAATCTTTTTGTCTTTTGCCTGAATTGAGGTAAACCATCCTATTGATAAAATATCGCGGGGACCTCCAAGATACCTTTCTTTATACTTAAGCACTCTTGCTAATGGCAAGGCTTTAAAATCACCTACACTGTAACCTTTACCCTGCATTAACATCACGATATCATTCACGGTATTTGCAGGCACATCTACATAAGGCTTGCTATCATCATACGGCATAGTTCCATATTGTGTAGGAACACCGCATCCTGTCACAACAAAACAGATGCATAATAAAAAAGCATTTAAAATTAACCTCATGATATTTTACTTTTCTCCTTTAAATATTCTCTTATTAGTTCTGACTTTGATATACTAGGATTTCCTGCTGTGTTATATTTAATCTCAGACCAGTCTATTTTTTCAAGAAGTGCTATATCTTTTAAATCATCAACTTTTATAAAAATATGAGAGCAAGGGGATATGAATTCAAATCTATCCGGGTGTTTTATTCTTCCTGCATTGGCACCTACTCTTTGAAAAGCAATATCAGCAGTGTCTTTATTACAAAACAGAAGACCCTCGACTTGTGTAAGATTTTTTATTTTTTCCCTAATGACATCTGATTTTTTCCATATCTGAAACACACAAGGCACATTTACAGATCTTTCTTCCAGAACAAAAGAAAAGTCATCTATATCCCATTCCTGAACAAGATGCATTCTATTATTGAGTTTATTTTTTAAGCTATCTTTTTTAAATGTTTTAGGCACAATAAAAGCCACAATTTCAGAATAAAGAGAACACTTGTTAAAAAATTTTACAGCGAGATTTGAATTCTTACCAAAAGGGGGATTCCCTACGGTTATATATTTTTCTGAAGGCAATGTGTATTGCAAAAAATCAGACTGGATAATACTTTCTATTTTAGGCTCTATATCTATACCTATTTTGTTATCAGGCATGAGATTATAAAAGGACCCTGAACCAGCAGAAGGTTCAAGCCAGGTCATATCACTTATATCAATGCCACTTTCTTTTATAAAATTAAGCAGCCTTTCATAACATAATATTGCTGTTTCTTTATTTGTGTAAAACTGATCCAGTTCCTTTGCTTTATTTATCATTCAAATTCCTTTTCGGGCTAATTATATTTACAGGTAAGCCTATTGAACCAAACTGCTCTGTATGAACAATAACATTTTCTTCACCTACAGTTTCTATTAATTTATCAAGACCTATACTACATTGTAATCTTCGTTGAGTTTTACTGTCAATTTTTGCATTTAATTGAATTAATGCATCTGTTGATTCTATTATTTCCTGCTTATGTTTTTTCGCATAATCTCGTGCTTCAGTATGTTCACCTTTTTTGAAATTTTTTAAACTGTTATGAAAATCTTCAACTTGCTTAAAATCAAGATTTCCTTTTAATTTATCCAAAGTTTTTTCATTTACAATAATCTCATAAATTTCATTTATAGCTTTTCTGTTATTATTTTGCTCATATTTCCCTACTATTATTCTATGTGGTTCATTATTTGAAAATATGCGGCGGGCATCCGATAAACAAACCGTATTACTTTTTGTTGTTTTAACAGAGGTAGGAAGATTTTTATCTTTATCAAATTTACTTTCTATATCAAAACGACTGGTGTTTAACCGACCGTGATCTGATGATCCACTGTAGTTTATCTTAACGAGGTCTTCAAAGGATTTTCCATGTTTTTGATTATTACTCATACATTCTCCTGAATTTTATTATGCTAAAATTCTTATATAAATTTCAGGAAAAATCAAAATTAATTATAGAATAACTTATTAAAGTTTTGTGCTTTTCTTGGAATAATTATTCAAATCAGATTTTATTACGGAATTTATTCTTTTTGCTTCTTTTATAGATACAAAAAGATGATATAAACCATCGTTCATATATTTTAATCTCAAATATTCTTCAAATGATGTTTCAGACTCTTTTTCACGGATTTTAAAAATAGGAGGCAATGTTCGCAAAAAAAACCATAACATTGCCTTATTTTGACTGCTGGCAGCAATATGCTTTTCAAGATTTATATTAAATGTTAATTCAGACTCATTCATATAATCAGAAATTAATCTAATTTTTTCAATATCTTTTTTTCCATAAGCATAAGATAATGCATTATCAAGATTTTGATTTTTACAGTCAAATTAATACTTTTTTGATTAGAAATAAGCTTTTTTCCATACCTGCATCAAATATTGCAGTGTTACCTTTTTGATCGGTCATATTTATATCAAATCCTGAATCGAGTATTTCTTGTAGGTATTCAATATTTTCAGAGAATAACCATTTGTTCACTATACTATTTTCTTGATTACAACATTGATAATCTTCGTTCTGCATAGTTTAATTACTCTTTCTTATAAAATTTTTATAGAAAAAGACAGCATTCTCTAAGTTACCTTTAATTAAAATATATAAATTACTTGTGTTCCATTTCTTCATAAACCATTTTCAACAACTCATTACCTTTTTCTTTTTTCTCTTTGATAGTATGTTTGTTTTTTTCGTATTTTATATTTTGTTTTATTTCTTTTTGAAGAGATGATACATAATCAGGAAATACATTATAATAAGTTATTTCACCATTTTGGGCTTCCAGATAATACTGAAATTCTTCCATTGTGATATCTTTTGATAAGGATTTTATTGATGTCAAAGACAAACCAGTTTTTAAACATTCATCCAGGTATTTATGATATTTATCAGCTAAATTTGTGAAAACGAGATTTTTCAAATATTTAAAAGCAGCCTCAGAATTTTCTTTATCTTCTATTACCATTAATGTAGCAAGGGTAACAACTAAAAAAACAATACCAAGACCAACAGGTATCCATATAGGAGATGAGCTTACTATCAAATATGCAAATAAGCCATATATTCCCACATGAAATAGTGTTGCTTTAAAACCTTTAATGACATACAAAGGTTTTATATACCATTTTGTTTTCTTTCTCATCTCTTTAATATGCAAATAAAGATTATTGCTTACACTTTCCTCAAACTTTTCAATAATTCTGTCTTCTCTATCTTTATCTATATACATAACATTTCCTTTAAAATATGATTTTCAACTACTCGATTTTTACATATTTTATATATAAAGTACACCTCTTTTTTATTTTTCTATAGCTTTCTTTTCTTCATAAATCTGGTCTACTAAAACATCTGCTTTTACTTTTTTTACATCCAAATTTTTGTTATATTCAATAGAATTATAAATGTAAGGTATGCTTGAGTTGAAAATGTCTGAATAAGTAATTTTTCCATCATTATAATTCAATATCTCTTTAAGTTCGTCAGCGGAAACACAATCAGTTATTTTTCGCATAGACTCAAGACTTAATTCATGTTTGGAACAATCCTCCAAAACATGCAGGTGTCTTTTTTTAAAATCTAAAAAAAGAAAGGATTTTAATGTTGTAATGAATGGAGATTTTTCACCATAAGTTTGGGACATCGCTAACCAATAGAAAACCAGCAAATTCAAAAAACCTGCCAGCATCATAGATAATGGGTCATCATTTCCGGTTTTTAAAAACTCATAATAAAATGTAGCAATTGAAATATAGCTTCCAAAGACAAGAGCAGGAGTGAAGAAATTAATCATCATGGATGGTATTTTATTATACCATTTTATGTTTTTTTTCATTTGATTTATGTGAAAATCAAAGTCTTTGACTGCTGAAGCATTTATACTTTTTGTTGCTTTATTTTCCAAAACCAATTTCAATTCATAACTCATATTAGCCTCGTTTTATTTTCTTCTTAACTGAAAAGTAGTGTATAATTAAAACACGAGAATTTCCAAAATTATTTTTAACTTTACATTATTTCTGCTTCTTGCTTTTGTTGATAATCACTCCCAGATAAATTAAGGTTTCAAGAGAAAAGACTATAAACGATGAAGAAATAAAAACAATAATTGGAAATAAATCAAAATGGTTATAAATATATTCTGTTTTATGAAGTATAAATTTTGTTATCATAAATGATAGTACAAAACACAGAAAGATGCAGATTACATTTGTTATTACATCTTTAACTTTTTCTAATTTTCTAATTTTTTGCATAAAGTGATACTCCTGATTTACTTTATTAAAAGTATCACTTTTTTTTATATAGTTCAAATTTTAAATATTTTTTAAAGCTTAATAATAGTATATTCATCCATTGAACTACATTCATCTATAACTTCTTCTATCATATTTTTTACTTGTTTGTTATACATAAGTTTTTTAATAACTCCGCTTTCTTTTTGATATCTTTCAAGTATTTTAATATATATACTAAATATATGCGGGGTTAGCTTATCTACTATTTCATTAATTTTTAAATAATTCTTAGATTTTAAAAAATCACAGATTTCATATCTTAATTTTTTTATTTCATCCTCAGACTCTATCTCGCATACTTCATAAATACTCCAGAATATATACCATAGTATGTATTTATCTATAAGAAATATGTTTTTTTCTATATTTTGGTTTTTGCTTTCATTTTCTTCATTATTTTTGTTCAACACTTGTTCAAAATATCTTTTATTTTTTATAAACTTTGAGAAATTTTTATTTTCTCTTATAAAAGTATCTTTTTCTTGTTGTGATTTATTTTTTATTTTTTCTATATTATTAACTACACTTCTTATATAATTTAAATTTTCAATGAGTCTATTGTTAAGATAAAAAGTTTCTGAAAATTCAAATATTTTATTTAAATCTGGAATCGCGTTATTTCCAAAAATATTATTATAAATATCTTCATATTCTTTTTTATCTTCTCTAAATATTAATGATGTTTTAAAAAATAAATTTTCTTTCCAGTAAATTATTTCTGACATTTCATCCATTTTAATTCTATTTTTAATATTTGTTTTTGATTGATTTGATATTAGTTTTCCTCTTTTGGTTATATAATCTATGTCATACTTTAACAAACCGTTCTTTAACATATTTTGTTCTGGTTTATTAGAATAAAAATCAGTAGGTATTATTTTATTTTGTTTATTGCTATAATTAGTTAGATTTTTAGCAAACTTCGTGTCTTCATTTTTTGTGCTTTCCATTATTTTACATGTAACATATATATCTTTCATAAAATTTAAAGCATCCTGCTCAGGATTTAGACTTTTTAATTTTTTAAATTCTATTAATTTTTTTTCAAAAGCAACTTTCAGACTATTTACAGTTTGAGCACCATTAATGATCTGAGGTTTGTATAAAGTAAGTTTTTTATTGTTGCTGTTATTAAGACCAGATATATCTAGTTTATTGCATGTAATGCTTATACCATTGTTGAAAAAGTAAAAATATTCTGGCTCGTTAAGAGCTGTTTCTATTATTCCTTTATTGACTATATTTTTATCACCCAAAAAACCTCTAACATTTCTTTCTAAAATTGTAGTTCCTCTTTTTAAAATTTCAATAATTTTATCGCCTGACAATGGGAAAGTTACTGTGCTTCTCTGTTTTCCATTTCGAGCTTTTGGTGTAAAATAAATTAAGTCATTACTGCTGTTTATTTTTCGGTCTTGTATTACCTCTACTTTTATTTCTATTTTTTCTGGAGCATTTTCATCGTCCATATCTTCTTCATATAAATAAACAAATTTCTCCAATATATCGGACATATTAAAATAATCTATATTTTCATAATTTTTAAGTATATCTTCAGAACAATACCCCATATGATAAATTTGTTTTACTATACTATAATCTTTATATTCAGTGCTCAATAAATTTATAATATCTTTTATTCTTTTATTTTTACTATGAAAGTTTTTATCATCAAAGTAAGTAAATTTATCTATTAAAGAAAACCACTCTTTTCTCGCATCTTTGTTACCTTTTTCATCATAATGTTTTTTGCTTTTAAATTGAATTAAGTAAATCTTTTTAGCATTGTCATTCACTACGAAAGCATCAACACCTTCATCATTTGAACCTAAGCCGTATAAACTTTCTTCCACATCAACATTTTCGAAATACATATATAAAATATATTTTGAAAACGCTGAAGAAAATTCCTCTTTATCGTACATGCCTTTTATATAGTCACTAAACTTGTTAAACTTTTCTTTTTCTGTTTTTAATACTTTATTATTCATAAAAGTTCCTTTTTTTTTATGGTCTTGTTTTTTTATATTATAATATTTTCGATAGTTCAATCATTTGCAATAAAAATAAGTGTACTTATTATCAAAAAATGATATAATTTAATAATAATGTTTAAAAAGGTAAAAAACATGTACGAATATCAGGAAAAAAATCTTATAAAGATTCTCAATACTAAAAAAGAAGCCAAAGAGGTTGTTTTTGAAAACTTTATCAATGAGTTAAAATCAATCAACTCTTCATTTAATGGTGATAAAGATAAACAATTTAATATTAATGGTTCACAACTTAAGTATATAAGAGAAGTTGATAAGCACTTGAATATGAATCTTATGAACTATATTTTAAGATCAAAAAATGAATTAATTTATGATTATGTAATGAAAAATTATAAAGAACAAATAGAATTTAAAAATGCTAATTCATATTATGCTTTTTTAATTGAACTACTCAACCAGAAAAAACTGGAAGATTTTTTTCATTATGTTAAATTTGAAGAACAATTTTCAAAGGGGAAAGTATATTACTTACAGATCAATAAGCAACTAACCAAAAGAGATTCTTGTTGTTTTTCTTCTTCTGTGGGACACATTCATAATAATTTAATCAGACAGGCTCTTCTTTTAGATACTCCAGATGTCTACAATCATCTTATAGGTTCAGGAATGTATTCTGATAAGCAAGCAGGTCAGGAAACTTATAAAATTAAAAAATGGTTTCTCAATAGCGATATTTTAGAATCTACTCCTTCTTTTATTCTTAAAAACATGGAATATTTTAAAAATCAGAAAGATAGTGAAGTCTATGAACTTACATCTAAACTTGTTGAAAAGTACAATTCTCGTTATCAGTCACCACTCCAGCATTTTATTATTAAAAACTCAGCAAAAACATCGATTATTGTAAAAGATTTTAAAACAATTATAGATCTGGAATACAGTAATAATACTATAGAATCTTATTTTAAAAATAATATCCTTCACCACATGGGAGACTCATCTTTTACAGATAAAGAATATGAAACAATAGGTGCTATTTTAAAAAAATACAGTGAAAATAATAGCAGACCTGAACATATCATAGATATATTTGCTGATTTCTTTTTCAGACATAATTATGATATAGCACCATCTGTTGATTACACTAAACATGTACCTTATAGATTTGAAGAAAATCAAAAATTATATGAAATAATTACCCACTCTATGACCTTGGAAGAAAAACAGGAAATCCCCAGATTTTTTATTAATGGTATTTTTGATGATAAGGCTCACTATACTTATCCCACTGATAAAAGAGATCTCCTTGAAAACTTTTCCACAATAGAGGCTGTCTATAAAAATCATGCATTAACTCTCTTAAAACCAGAACATTTATTAAGGGTTAATTCTACTTTATTAGAAAATTCAAAACTGGACATTAATCTTTATAAATATGCCGATAAAGAAATATACCCGGAATTGCATAAACAAAGCAAACAGAATGAAACAAAAATATTTAAATATGGTTATAGAGCAAGTGAATTTACAGATTATCTTAGTGCAAGCTGTTTTTACTCAGCCAATACCAAAAGTATGGAGAATAGCATCTTAAAAGAGGATAAAGATTATATGTCAATTTTAAGAGAGTTAGCACTTATAAAAATCTATACTAAAGATGAGCATTTTTATAGTGAAAAATCGCAACGTATTGATGCTAAAATAGATACTCTTCTTAAAAAAACAAATATTATCCCTAAAGAAGAATTTAACAATTTTATAGTCAGTATGAAAGACATCATCAATAAAAGCACACCTGCTGAGTTAGAAATAAGCTTTTCGACATTGTTTGAAAAAATGCACCTTAAGAATGCTTTAAAAAGTATAGAGCCTGACTCTTCTCTTTCGAAAAAGAGAAGAATATAAAAAAAGCAAAACAAGATATTGCTATCTTGTTTTTTCTTTTTTTATTTTTGACTTTGTTAATCTAATCAAATATAACATGAGCAATAATATTAATAAGGAAATATATAATGATTAAAATTATCATCTTACTTCTGGTTGTTTATTTCATCTTTAAAATGATTCAAACTTATAAAAGAAGCAATTTTTTGTTTTCAAAAACTCAAAAAGCATCAAAAGAATTTGTATTTAATATTTTCAATGCAAGTGACAACAATGAAGAACTAGTTATGAATTTTTCCAAAATTCAGTTCGAATGTGATGATAATGCTATTGCATTTAAAGCGCTTGAAATGATACATTCTTCGAATAATCAATTAAGAGAAAAAGCTCAAGAGTTGTATTTTCATAATTGCTACTTATCCTGTGTTGTTGGCGAAATAAGAGTATTTTTGTTTTCCAACCTTGATAAAAACATCACCAAAGAAGACTTATTCGCAGTTCAAGATTCAGTAAATATGAGTCATATGCAAAAAGCACTTTTAGAGGATTTTATTCTAAAGGCTCGGGATTTGAAAAAGCTATACAATAAATATAAAAAGAATGAGACACTCGACAGTGATGAGAATGAAGCTATAAAAATTCTTATTGAAAAAGAAATGCTTTTGAGAAAGTAAGTTCATATCTATTTAAAAATCAGTTAAAAAAGTGAAATATAAAATATATGTCTTATGAATGATTGGTAAAAAATTTCAAAAGACATATTTTAAAAAAAACCTATTTAATACATTCTGGTTTTTAGTTATTTTTTAAGATAAAGAGAACTGGCAAACTCCTTATTTATTTTACTGTGGTCTGCCACTTCCATTTTATTCAAATCATATTCTTCTATAAACTCTTTAAATTCACCTAAGTTATTTTCAATTTGTTCAACCTGAAAAGCTTTATATTTTTCATCATCATACGAACTCATAGAATAAACGAATAAATCTTTATTTTTTAATTTTAAATTAACAATTTTTAACATTTCTTTTTCACTAAAATGCTTAGAAATTTCTAAAAATAATTCATAACTAAGATCGTCAAAAGCTATGTTAGATCTGGTAAAAAAACTCTCCTTAAAATTATAATATGCATACTTAAGATTTTTAAGAAAACCTTTTCCCTTTTTAAATGATTGTAAAAACTGACCTAAAAAGATAAAGAAGATAAAAGGCACCGTAATTATGGACATGCATGATATCCATAATGAGAGCAAATGAATAAGATAGTTAATATTATCTACACCTACATTTATATTAATAATATTACTAACCTCTAATAATCCTAATAAAGGGAGACTCAATAATATCAATGATTTTGTATACTTTTTCTTTTTTTTAAAAACTGGTGAATCTACTTTTTTAGAGTAAATAATTTCTAAAATTTTTTCAGAACCTACTTTCTCTATTATTTGTGTGGCATACTCTTGTCTGGTAGGCATGTTTAACTCCTGAATTATATTTTGTCTTTAATATTAAGAAACATACAATATTACTTTGCACTTTTTCAATTATAAGTTCTAAAAAAACTATTGGAATAATTATTCTTGTCGCTTATTATTAAAAATGTTATAATTTTTAAAATTAAAAAGAGATTGAACAATGAACCAAATTATGACGGCTGATGAAGCTTTTAATGTTTATATGAATAAATATCCATTACTTGGGATTTCTTTATCTGAAGAAGATGCAAAATTAAGATATTTTGATCATCTTTTTAATACTACAGGCAATGGTATTTATAATCATGCACTTTTCATTAAAGAACATGAAATAAATTCTTCTAACCTTGCTTTTATTCACAGTTATCCAGAAAAATATATTCAAGCTGACTCTCTTTATTATGCTTTTAAAGAGATTGATCCTGTTTATCCCTGGCCTCAAGGCAAGCAAGATTCAAAAGTAAAAGGTTTCTTTACTCTTGATGAAATATCCGCCATGCCAGGTATCGCTATTTATGAGAAATTTGAAAATTTCTTTAATGATGATGGTTCTGTTAAAGAAAAATTTATTTTTTCACCCTACCCAAATTTTAAAAAAGACAATTCCCTTATTTATAATTTGAATTTTTCAGAATTGGATAAGTCATGGATTGATGTCGCTATATGGTATTATAGTAAAGCTGAAGAATTTTTCTTAGGTGAAAATAGTCATCTCTATATCTATGCTTTTCCTAAAAGTAAAACCTCTGAAAATACATTTAAATTAAAACAAGAGATTGAAGATTGGAAAGAAGTTTTTAAGGATTTCGAAAAAGAAGGACTTTCAAAAGAGGAATATCATAAAATCATATCAAATCATTTTAAAGTAAGCTATAATGGTGATATTACTGATTTTATTTGTCAGATATGGGACATTAAGAAAAAAAGCATCATTGACTTTATTGATGACAGCTTAGCTTATCTAAAACAGGTAAAATACAGCATGGATACTCCTACTATTGGTAGAAAACGTAAATTTTAATTAGGAAAAAATATATGACACCACAAATCATGACGGCTGATGAAGCTTTTAATGTCTCAATGAATCAATATCCGAGTTTATACACATCTATAAATCTTGAACTTTCAAGATTTAAATATTTCGATCATGTCTTTAATACTATAGGAAATGGTTATAGAACACTTGAAGAGTTTATTGAAGGACACTCTATTACACTAAAAAACCATGCTCTCACTTTTGGATTTCCCGAAAAATATATAGGAGAACATGCTTTATATTCTGTATCTACAAAAACTATCGACTATGGTTCTTATAGTATGCCAGACCATCAATCTGAACTTGATGGTCTTTATACTGAAGATGAAATAAAAAGTATGCCTGAAGAATTTTATAAATTACAAATTAATAAGCATTATGACTTTTCAGAAATCCCACAAGACATTCATGTGCCATATCCTGGTTTTAATAAAGAATATGCAATGATATGGAAAATGGATATGATGCAACTTGATATTTCATGGACTCTTGAGGCTATTAATTTTTATGAAAAGTGCTATGAATTTTTCAATAGTGAAAATGCTCACCTTTTTCATGGAGCTGTCAGTGAAGATCCTCAAAAAGTTAAAAGAGCCATAGAAGATTATGAACAATTTTTTAAAGATTATAAAAAAGAAGGGATGACAGAACAGGATTATTTTGATGCAATAAGCAAAGCCTATGAACTTGAATATACTGGTGACACTCTGGACTTTATGAACAGACGTTGGGAACTTCGAAAATCTGAAATTATGGAGTTTATTAGCGATTCACTTAACCATCTCCATGAAATTAAAAACAAAAAGAATCCAAAAATGAAAATGTAATAAATCAACACATAAAAAGCCTCTTAAGAGGCTTTTTTATTATATTCAATTTAATATTCTATATTCATTATTTCTTTTCATCATACACAGAATCCAGTAAGGATTTTGCCATTGTTTTTTTCATATTTCCTTTTTCTAATTTTTTAGACTCACGAATATAGCCGTCTTTTAAATTTTCTACATATTTTTTGTCGGCAAAAATTTCAGCAATAGATTTTCCAAAAATATCTTTATAGTGAAGCTGACCTTCATTTTTATTAATCATACCTTCCAGCATTTCCTTAGGCACTTTATCAGATAATTTTCTGATAGAGTCAAGAGAAACAGGAGTCGCTGATTGCAAGCTATCAAGATATTTTCTGTAATCCTTTAATGTATAAAAGAAAATAATATTTCCAAAAGCTCTTTCAAATCCAAAACCTACCGCATTTAAAATGCTAAGAAACAAAAAATTTACTATGATAGCAGGTCCGAGTAAAGTCACCTCACCAGTTGAAAGTACAAAAGGAATAGTTATTGCATTATAAACATACAGCATCACATTAGGAATTTGTGGAAAAATTACATGTAAAGTAAAATTACATAGTTTACTATACCATTTTGCACTTTTCTTCATTTCTTTGATATGGAATTCTATATCATTGGCTGTTGCTTGCTTTACAGGTTTCATTTTGTAGCCTCTATATTTTATTCTTATCGAGTTTATTAAAAAAATGAATTATTCGCATTTTTTCTAACCATAAAAAAACAATTTAAATCAAAAATCTATCTGTAGATTAGATAATATTTAATGTTTTCTTTATTATATTTATTTCTTTTTCAAGAAAATTACTTAACAAAAATCGACAAATATTTCTACTTTTAATAGAATCTGGTTTTGAAAACCTGTCTTGGTAAGTTATTTTCAATTTAGATTTTTCATATGACTCATCCTTCCATACTTCATTAAATCTGTCATTAGGAAGGATAAAAATCCTTTCATCATCAAAATAGTAATAAGGATATTTATTTTTATCATCTTTTAATTTTCCATAAATTTGAGCAACTCCATATTCTTTAGAAAACGACATGATTTTATGGTTAAAGTAATCCGATTCTGCATCACTTAAGCAGTGCAGATTTATACCAATCGTGTTCTCTATTTTGGAACCATAAGGAATATCTTTTTCCATAAGTACAGAAGTTTTTTCTACTGTTACACAGTTTTTTGCTAAAAGTAGACGATCAGAATCCAATTCTTTTTGCAGTTTTAATGCCACTTCTTCTTTATAAAAATCTTTTCTAACTTTAAAAGATAAGCTATAGCTCATAGTTATTGCCTCATATGAAGGATACAAAATTTCATTAATTATATATTTTTACAACTTAATAATCAATTCTATTTTTAAATTTTTGAAGTTGATTAACCTATAATTAAATAATAATTTGATTTTATCAAAATTTATATTGTATATTTTCAAATCACATTAAAATCATATCTTAAAATAAAAAAGGTATAAATATGAACAAAAATGAAGCAGTTGAAAAGGTAAACAATGCATTAGAAAAAGCTAATTTAACAAAAGAAGATTTATTTGAAGATATGACAACAAAATTAAAGACAAAACCTTTTACCAAAGGTCATATTTTAGCTTATGCCAGTTTATCTGTTATACCTTTTTATTTATATACTTTCTTTATGATGGCCGTTTTTAATAAAATGGTTTATCCAGAAATAATTACGGCATTTCTTTTTATCTTAGGAAATATGATGATTCCTGCTCATTTTGTGATTACTATCAAAGATTTTGATGAACAATATAATTTTAAAGGAATGAAGGAAAAAAGAAAATTACGCGATTATATAAAATACAGTCATACTATGGTTCACGCCAATAATTGCTATAACAATAAAACTAATAATAAAATATCTTTAGATATTTATAAAAAAATATCAGCATTTTTTCAAAAAGAAGAACTCGAAAATATATTATCTCATAATTTAACTTATGAAGACCTTGGATTAAAAGACTATTTTCTGACAAAATCTGAGGAACATTCCATTTTCGAAGAAGCTAAAAATAATAAAATCAGGATTCATAATGAAAATCGTCTGCATAACCAAAAATTGAAAGAAGATAAAAATAAGAAAATTTATAAGCAATTAGCTCAATCTTTAAAAAATGAGGAATAAAAAATAATATCCCCTTTAAAAATAAATTGCTTTATTCTTAAAATTTTAATATTATAAGGTTCAAAATTTTAAGGGGGATATTATTATAAATAATCAACTTTCATTACATGCTATGCAATTACTTATAAGAACCACAGATCTTATCATTGAACCCACTGGGGAAATAGTAATCTTATCGCATGATAAACTTTATCCAAAAAAAATCCCACTTTATTTTTTAATGGAGCAGGTTCAGCATCAATATAAATCTCACTTTCTCTCCTTCTTTCTTGATATGCCTATTGCATTGCAGAATGGCTTAACCGTAAAAAATCTTGTATCTGGTTTACATCATTGGTTTCCTTTTTTAAATACTTACTGTTTAAAATCATTTGAAGATTATTTGCATTATTTTGACACAGAAAATCCCGATCAAAAAAATCAAGAAAAATGTGTTGCAGTTCATCTAAAGAAGTTTTTTAGTATAAAAAAACATAATAAAATAAGAAAAGGTATCGATTTAAACGAAATTATTAGAAATTATGACAAGTACAAAATCGAGACTGACTCCTATAACATAGGTGAAAGGGTAAGTATTGAGCTTGAAACACTTCAACAAGGCGGCACTGGGCTAAAATATGGTACAGATCCTTGCATTGATGTTAATTTCTTCAAAGATGCTAAAATCATTCTGGATAAAGAGGGGGTTTTTACAGGGACTGATAAAATAATAAACCCTCAAGGAGAATGTATCACCGAAAATAAAGAACAAGATGACTTTTTAAAGAAAAAATACGGCACTGAATATTTTGCTAAAATAAACGTTCAGTTTACTTTAAAAGATCTCATTGATGCCCTGTCTTCATTGCTTTATTTTAAAGCCCCATTAACACAAGAAAAACAGCAAGAAAACTTTGAGGGATTTTGTGAAGATTTTGAAGAAATCGAAGCAGATTTTTTATTAAATATAGAAAGAAAGCCTCATCACGAACAATTATTTGATAATTTATCAGGATTGTTAGAACAGGAAAAAAACAGAAATATGCATTAAATAAAACAAAAAGAGAGAGTGAACTCTCTTTTTTTGTTACTTGTTTTCAATATATAATGAATCTACAAATTCTTCGGCGGCTGTTTTTTCCTTCGCATGTTCTAACTTAAGATATTTTCCTTTTTCAAAATCAAATTCATCATTAAATAGGTTTTTTACATTTTCATTTTCACCTATATAAACACTACTAATATTTAAATCAGAATAAGTGAGTTTCTCATTTACAATCTGCAACATTTCTTCTTTTGAGAATTTTCCAGATAATTTCTTATACAAATCTAAAGATAATTTATGCTCACTAATATCTACAACTAAAGGAGTTTCAATTAAATATTTTGTTAATTTTAAAAAACTCAGGAAACTTGAATTTTCCGTATAGTTGAAATTTTTAATAAATGATGTTTTAAACTCATCATCTATATCATGATCTTTTAAGATTTTTTTTAGCTTATAATAAAATACGGTAGTAGCTATTAATACAGGAATAAACGGAATATTAAATGCATAAAATAAAGCTATACTTAGTGTTGAGCTGTAATTAGAGAAAATTAAGTCGTATAAACATAAAAAATTATTTGCCATACCAATAGTTAAAAAGCTCAATATGCCATACTTCGTAAAATTAGCTATTCTTTTAGCAATTCTAACATCACTACTATCCTTTTTAATGGGGCAATCTTCAATTATATCTTCATAGGACAATGAAGATATAATTTTCTTGACTATAGCATTTTTCATTTTTATTTATCCTTTTTTATAATTTGTTTTCTTCGTATAAAGAATCCAATAAAATTAAGCCTTTTTCTTTCTTTATTTCTTTTAGCTTTCCTGTTTCAACCTCTAAAATAGATTCGATTCCTTTTACTTTAAAGTGCTCTTTTTCCTCATAAATTTCTTTAATTGGTTTCCCAAAAATATCTTTATAAGTTAATACACCATTGCCTTTATTGATTATATCTTCAAGTTTTTCTTTTTCTATTGATTTAGTTAACATCCTTAATGTTTCTAGAGAACATTCAACCTCTGCCAAACTATCGAGATAGTCTATATGATATTCTTTTCTATTCAAAAATAAAAAATTTGATAAAAAAACAGATCTTATAAAATCTGAGGTAAATAAATACATACATAAAAAATCAAAAGATACACCTCCAATAAGTGTGAAAAATACTATCTCGTTGTCACTTGGAAACAATATTAACAATAGTATTGCTGACAGGTTCACAAAATAAAACATTAAATTTGGAGATATAGGTAATATACAATTATATAGGAATTTTGGTAGCTTAGAATACCACTTATGCTGTTTCTTCATTTCAGATAAATGAAATTCTAAATTCTCTATTGCACTTTTTGTTATTTTACTCATAAAAGCTCCGATAATATTTTATTTACAATTTTTCCAATTGTACATTAATAACAATTCAATTATCAAATAAAATTTAACCACTTTTAAAAGTGTTCATTCGTATAAGACATTTTTGCTATTTAAACATCCCCATGCTAATATCACAAAATCAAATAATATCTGGAGGTCATATGGAATTTTCATTTTGCTATACCTGGACTGATTTAGACAAAAAACATAAAATCAGGCTTGAAAGTGACAATATTGAAGAATTACCTGAAATTATTCAAAAAGGCGATATTTTTGTTATTCACGAGGTTAACAGAGATGGCTTGGTTGCATCAAACATAAATGGAGTTTTTCAAATCGACAGAGGAACTATCGTTAATCATTTTTCATGGCATTACGATAGATAAACCTTTTTGGTTTTCAAAGCCTAAAGGTCGTTCTTTTTATCCATCCTGACTAAAAAGCTTTGTTCTTAAGGGCGGGGAGTATGTCAACTGGTAATATAAAACTCAGAAATTATTATTAATTACTTAATCTTATAATAAAAATATTATAGTTTAACAATGATACATTATATCTGAGCTTTTTTCATTACTTGTAAAGTGATTTTGTAAATTCACTTAATAAAATTTTTTGGTCTTCTTGTTTTTTCAGATTATATTCTTTTCTTTTTTCTAATAGAATTTTTTCTTTGTTTAAATTATTTAATAATTCTTCCATATTCTCAATATTTAGCTTTTTTTGTTCTGTTTTTTGTTTTTCATTTTTACCTTGATATATTGAGTCAATGCCAAAATCTTTGTTTTTTAACTTCATCCCTACTATTTTTAGCATTTCATCTTCTTTAAAATGTTGTGATATTTCTTTATACAAATCATGGCATATATTATGATTTTCTATGTCTCTGTGTCCTATTCCCCATTCATATTTCATAGAATATAAAGCTTTTTTCATTTTTGAAAATAAACTTCCTTTATACTTATAGGTTTTTATTATAAAGATAAAAATATTTAACATCGAAAAGAAAACTAGACAACCAATAACACTACCTCCTAAGACGAGAGCTATCATTTCTATTAAATTAGGTTTTTTATAAAAATTAAAAACTAAATAGTAAATAGAATAAGCAAGAAAAAATATTGAGCTTGATGAAAGAATAAAGCCTAACTTCCTTAAAGATTTCTTTTTCCTGATTTTTTCAGGTTGAGAATATAAAATATCTATTATTTTAGCAGGTTTCACTTTTTCTATTATCTGGATAAGATAATCTTTTTTTTCACTCATATAAACCTCTATTATTGAAATTTCAAATTCAATGATAGTATATATTTTCTTATCTTTTCAATTTTTTTTGGATTGATTATTTAATATCATAGTCGTTTCTTTTCTTGAACTCTTTCACTGTTGTTATCGTTTTTGATGATTTCATTTATTAAATCTTTTTCATTGTTACATTTCTTCATTTTTTCAATTTCAACAGCCTTCCTTGATTTATTTACTGTCTCTTCACTAAAATAATCAGGATGGTAAATACCTTCTTCTGTTAATATTTTTGCATCAATTAAAATTTGCTTTCTTTCTTCATCAGTTCTTTTTAAAGCACTCTCTTTTGCTTTTTTAAGTAATTCTGTCATATCAAACTTACTGTCGCTTATGCCCGTGTATCTTCTTATGACCAGAAAGAAGATTTAAATAAACAAAAACAATTCCTTTCTTCTCTTAATCCAGATGTGTTAATTTCAGATATCGGTTCAGGTTTAAATTTTAATAAATCCAGTTTCAACAAACTTCTGAATCTTATTTTACACCATCAGATTAAAGAAATCCTGATAACCCATAAAGACAGGTTAATCCGTTTCGGCTTTCCTTTAATAGAAAAACTCTGCCTTCATTTTAATGTCAAAATAACAGTCATCTATGAAGAAAAACAGGTGTCTTTTGAACAAAACCTGATTAATGATTTGATTTCTATTATTACTGTGTTTTCTTCTAAACTCTATGGAAAACGATCTCATAAAAATAAAAACAAAATTAAAAAAGAATAAAAATAAATTTGATTTAATTTTAAAATTAAACTATAACTCTTTATTATTAAAGTAAAAATACAAAGAGGGTTCTTTACTGTTGTCTGAAAAACTGATTTCTGTTTCTTATTCAGAGAAGACCAAAAATATAAATAACAGAGAAAGCAGAAAACAAAAATCTGAGGATAAAACTTTAACTTTTTTTGAAGACAAAAGTAAAACAGAAAATAACAATCGTGTCTTTACAGTTAATACTGAAATCAGGTCTTCTCTTTTAACACCAGAAGAAATCGATTTTTTAGACAGTTATCTTAAAGAATATAATCATGTTAAGTTTAAGTACACATCTCTTTTACAGAAAGGAAGAATCCTTCCTGATTATAAGGTTTCAGATATAAAGAATCTGTGTGATGAAAACAATCAATTACCTTACAGGATTTTTAATGCAGGGATGATGCAGTCAGTCAATTCTCAGGTGAAATCTCAGCTTTCTAACAAGAAAAACTATCTGGAAAATACTCTGGACGATATTAAAGACTGCCTCAAAAAATTAGAGAAATCCCGTAATTATATCAAACTGTTTTTCTCTCACAGTTCACTCTACAGAAACAATCCTGAAAATCAGTCAAGGCTTCATCAAGCAAAAAGAAACATCGCTTCTTATACCCGAAGGCAGGATAAGCTTAATATAAAAAAAGAAAAACTTGAAAGAGAAATCAATAATAATACTTCTAAGTTCTGCTATGGTTCTGCTTATCTTTTACGACAAAGAAATCAGATTCATAAAAATGATAAAGTAAAGATAGCTTCGTGGAGAAAAGAATGGAACCTGCAACGATATGGGCAGATGTTATTCACAGGCTC
>Ga0308161_1000232_pt1 | contig 118914 bp, 107 predicted proteins | sample PhyFR2_FD_201034 | JGI IMG/M metagenome (GOLD analysis project Ga0308161, IMG submission 201034) | Phyllosphere microbial communities from UC Gill Tract Community Farm, Albany, California, United States - DLSLF.R2 | ecosystem: Host-associated > Plants > Phyllosphere > Unclassified | place...
TAAGCCGGGTTCTGTCGTGGACAGTCATTCATCTAGGCCAGCAATCGCTCACTGGCTCAAGCAGCCTACCCGGGTTCAGTACGGGCCGTACCATGTGAACCCCTATTTGGCCTTGCTCCGGGTGGAGTTTACCGTGCCACGGACTGTTACCAGCCGCGCGGTGCGCTCTTACCGCACCCTTTCACCCTTACCTGATCCCATTACTGGGCCATCGGCGGTTTGCTCTCTGTTGCACTGGTCGTGGGTTTCCCCCCCAGGCGTTACCTGGCACCCTGCCCTATGGAGCCCGGACTTTCCTCCCCTTCGCCCGTCTCCTTCAGAGAAGGACGACGACGAAGCGGCGACTGTCTGGTCAGCTTCGGCGCGCATTATAGAGGGTTTAGCTCGCGCTGTCACGCCCGGCGCGCAGGCAACGCGTCAGGCTTATGGCTGTTGCTCCAGCGCGTATTTATAGAGCGCATTCTTTTTCACCCCGTGGATCTCCGCCGTCAGCGCTGCTGCCTTTTTCAACGGCAGTTCCTGCTGTAACAGCGCCAGCGTGCGCAGGGCTTCCGCGGGAAGCGCCTCTTCGTCAGGATGATGGCCTTCAACAATCAGCACCATCTCACCTTTACGGCGATTTTCATCCTCTTTCACCCAGGCCAGGAGCTCGCCCACCGGCGCGCCATTCAGGTTTTCCCAGGTTTTCGTCAACTCGCGCGCCAGCACCACATAGCGGTCGGCACCCAGTTCCGTCACCATGTCCTGCAGGCTGTCCAGCAAGCGGTGCGTGGACTCATAAAAAATCAGGGTGCGCGGCTCTTCAGCCAGCGCCCGCAGGGCATCACAACGCGCCTTGGTTTTGGCGGGCAGAAACCCTTCGTAACAGAAACGATCAGACGGCAATCCCGCTGCGCTTAATGCTGTTATCGCTGCACAGGCACCAGGTAAAGGAACGATGCGAATCCCGGCCTCGCGGCAACGGCGGACCAGGTGATAACCCGGATCGTTGATTAACGGCGTGCCAGCATCAGAAACCAGAGCTATGCTTTCTCCCTGTTGCAGCCTGGTTAGCAAGATTTCTGCTTTCTGCTGTTCGTTGTGGTCATGAAGTGCGAAGAGTCGCGCATTGATGGCGAAATGTTGTAGCAACAGTCCGGTATGACGTGTATCTTCCGCTGCGACCAGATCGACGCTGGAAAGTACCGCTAGCGCCCGCTGGGTAATGTCAGCCAAATTACCTATTGGGGTTGGCACGATGTAGAGCGTGCTGGCGGAAATGTCTGCCCGATCGAGTTGTTTCATTGTTTCATCCGAATTGCCGATTTAATATTGAGCATCTTGAAAAAAACATCACTGGATACAGTATGCTTCCTTCAAAAATCGTTCGTCATAAAGCAGGACGCTTTGTGCCTGTCCTTCTTGCTGGTCTGATTTTAGCCGCGTGTAGCGGCCAGGGCCCCAAAAGCCAGTCCGTAGATATTCAGGGACCCGTTACCAATAATTCTGCCTACTATCTGCAGCAGGTGCAGCAAAGCAGCGATGATAGCAAGACCGACTGGCAATTACTCGCAATCCGCGCCCTGCTGAAAGAAGGAAAATATCCTCAGGCTGCGCAGGCCATCGATGAACTGCCTGCTCAGCTTTCCGATAAACAGCAGCAAGAATTACTGCTGTTGAAGGCCCAGTCGCAGATTGGACAGCAAAAGATTGCCGATGCTCAACAGGTCCTGAGTCAGGTGAAAACCAGTGAGCTGTCTCAGGATCAGCTGGCCCGCTACTTCGGTTTACAGATTGCCAGCGCGCAGGGTAAAACATCCCTGGCCCTGCTTCGCGCCTATATTGCGCAGGAGCCATTGCTGAAAGGTGATGACCGCCAAAAGAATATTGATGCAACCTGGCAGGCGCTGACCCAATTGTCGCAGCAGGATATGAATTCGCTGGTGATTAATGCCGATGAAAACATTCTGCAGGGCTGGCTGGATCTGCTGACGACCTGGCATGCTAATGCTCAGGATGCCACTATGCTGAAGTCAGCTATCAAAGACTGGCAGACGCGCTATCCCGATAACCCTGCGGCAAAAACCCTACCGACCCAACTGAGCCAGGCGCAGAACTTCACCAAAGCCTCGACCAGCACTATCGCGCTGCTGCTGCCCTTGAACGGTCAGGCGCAAATGTTCGCCAGTGCTATCCAGAAAGGGTTTAACGACGCGAAAAACGGTACCCTTGCGACCGCCCCACAGGCGACGCCGGGCAGTGCACAAGATCCTATCGCGATGAATCAGCAGCAGCCTGCTGATGCGAACACGGTCGTCAGCCCGTCAGCAAATCCTGCGGCAGCGCAGCAGGCCAGCAACGGACAGCAACCGGCCACGACGCAGCAGCAGCCCCAACAGCAGCAACAGCCCGCTGCCGAACCGGCCAGCAATGCCCAGGTGAAGGTTTATGACACCAGCAGCCAGCCTGTCGCGCAGGTGATGCAGCAGGCCCAGCAGGACGGTGCCACACTGGTCGTCGGACCGCTGCTGAAAAACAATGTTGAATCCGTCGCGAACAGCCAGACACCGCTGAACGTACTGGCCCTGAACGAGCCAGAGCACATCCAGAACCACCCCAATATGTGCTATTTTGCGCTGTCGCCTGAAGATGAAGCGCGCGATGCTGCGCACCACATCTGGGATCAGGGTAAACGTCAGCCGCTGCTGTTAGTTCCGCGTAATGGTCTGGGTGATCGTGTGACGGCAGCCTTTACAAAAGAGTGGCAGTCGCTGGGTGGCAGCACCGTGCTTCAGCAGCGCTTTGGTTCTGTTTCAGAGCTCAAGCAAGGCATTAACAGCGGTGCCGGTATCAGCATGAGCGGTACGCCGGTTGTCATGCCATCGTCTTCTCAGCCGCAAAGCGTATCCATTGCTGGACTGAATATTCCGGCACCTCAAACCACTGCTCCGGCAGCCAGCAGTGGCGGTGCGATAGATGCCGCCTACATCGTCTCGACTCAGGATGAACTGCAGCTGATTAAACCGATGATCAGCATGCGTACCGGTAGCCGCAGTAACGTTGCGCTCTATGCCAGTTCGCGCAGCGCGCAGGCGGGAGCAGGCCCGGATTTCCGACTGGAAATGGAAGGACTGCAGTTCAGTGATATTCCTCTGCTGTCCGGCGCTAACCCGGCGTTGATGCAGCAGGCTGCAAAATCGTTTAATAACGACTATTCGCTGGTGCGCCTGTACGCAATGGGGATTGATGCCTGGACGCTGGCTAACCACTTCAACCAGATGCGTCAGGTACCGGGCTTCTCGCTCGACGGCAATACCGGTAAGCTGAGCGCCACCACTGATTGTGTGATCAACAGGAAGTTGACATGGAACCAGTATCGCCAGGGCAATATCGTACCGGCCAGCTAAACCGCCGCCGTACGGGGGCCGAGCATGAACAACTCGCCCGCCGCTATCTTGAGCGGGCGGGGTTAACATGGGTCGCCAGCAATGTTTACTATCGCGCAGGTGAACTTGACCTGATAATGCGAGACAGACAATGTTGGGTGTTTGTCGAAGTGCGTTACCGACGTAACGCCCGATTCGGCGGCAGTCTGGCCAGCATTACCCGACAGAAACAACACAAGCTGCTGCGTGCCGCCTCTCTGTGGCTGGCGCAACGCGGCGGCAGTTTTGAAACAGTGAATTGCCGTTTCGACATCATTGCCATTACCGGCACGGCGCTTGAATGGTTGCCGAATGCCTTTAATGCAGACGTTTAGAACCAGGTGGTCGTGTGCAGGAAAGAATTAAAGCGTGTTTTACCGAAAGTATTCAAACTCAAATCGCAGCTGCAGAGGCGTTACCCGATGCCATTTCGCGGGCAGCGATGACGATGGTGCAGTCACTTCTTAACGGTAACAAAATACTGAGCTGTGGTAATGGCGCATCGTCAGCGAATGCTCAGCACTTTGCCGCCAGCATGATCAACCGCTTTGAAACCGAACGCCCCAGCCTGCCCGCACTGGCATTAAGTGCGGACAACGTGATGCTGACGGCAATCAGTAACGATCGCCTGCATGACGAGATCTATGCCAAACAGGTGCGTGCGCTGGGACAAACCGGCGACGTGCTGCTGGCCATCTCTACCCGAGGAAATACACGGGACATCGTGAAGGCGGTTGAAGCCGCCGTCACGCGCGATATGACTATCGTTGCGCTTACCGGTTATGATGGGGGCGAATTAGCCGGATTGCTGGGACCGCAGGATGTGGAAATTCGTATTCCTTCACATCGCAGTGCTCGCATTCAGGAGATGCATATGTTAACACTCAACTGTTTGTGCGATCTGATTGATAACACCTTGTTTCCCCACCAGGAATGACGGAAGGAGCACCAATGAAAGCATTGAACGCTGTAGCCATTGTTTTAACCGCCATGCTGCTGCAAGGCTGCGTCGCGGTGGTTGCTGGTAGCGCCGCTGTTGCGACCAAAACCGCCACCGATCCTCGCTCTGTCGGGACGCAGGTTGATGATGGCACGCTGGAATTACGCGTCAGCAACGCGCTGGCAAAAGATCAGCAAATCAAAACCGATGCCCGCGTCATTGCCACCGCCTATCAGGGCAAAGTGCTGTTAACCGGTCAGGCACCCAGTCAGGACATTGCCAACCGCGCGAAACAGATCACCATGGGCGTTGACGGCGCAACCGAAGTCTATAACGAAATTCGGATTGGGCCGAAAGTCAGCCTTGGCACCTCATCGTCTGACACCTGGATCACCACCAAGATCCGTTCGCAGCTGCTGGGCAGCGATCAGGTGAAATCGTCAAGTGTGAAAGTCACCACGGAAAACGGTGAAGTGTTCCTGTTAGGCCTGGTGACGCCAGACGAAGCCAAAGCCGCCGCAGATATTGCCAGCCGGGTCAGCGGCGTGAAACACGTCACTACCGCCTTCACGATGGTGAAATAACGCTGCGTTAGCCGCTGTCCAGACCTGCTGCTGCCGCACACAGAAAAGCCGCACCCTTTCGGGTTGCGGCTTTTTTTATATGGCAAACAAACGTTAACCGGCTCACCGTGCGGCTGAATACCGCGCTCCGCCAGCGGTGTTATCCGCTAGCATTACCCGAGAAGCATCAGACCGGGATATCAATCACCAGCGCGCGGGTCGGCGTTATTGCCGACAGCCACAGCTGCTGCTCTTCCTGCAAAAATGCGCCATCGCCACAGCCTAACTGTTCATGATGCGCAGCACCCGCTGAGGCCTCTAACGCGCCGTGGATGGATTGCAGATAGGCGCGCGCGCCCTGAAGCGGCACCAGGTGTTGTTCCCCTGCTGCCAGCTCAAGCTGATGAATCCAGACCTGCTGTCGCAGTTGAAGGCTGTTGTCGCTGCCATCGGGGGAAGCCAGCAACTGTGAACGCGTTCCGCCAGACAGGGTGATTTTCTGCATACGCGGGTTTTCACGTTCCGGGCAGGCTGCCAGCCAGAGCTGCATGCGCGTTAACGGGCGATCTTTACTCGGGTTAAGTTCGCTATAGCTCACGCCAGGCTGCGCGGAGAGGAGCAGCGCCTCACCTTCCCTCACGGTGATGTGATTGCCTTCGCTGTCACGGTATTCCGCCTCTCCCTGCAAAACGATGTTCAGCACATCCACCTGTGGATAGGTACGCGGCTGAAAAGCCGCGCCAGGTGCCAGAACTTCCTGATTTAAAACGCGTAAGGAGGCATAACCCATCAATTTGGGGTCGAAATAGTGGCCAAAAGAGAAACTGTAGCGCGCCTGTAACCAACCGTAATCGGCCTGACCACAAGCGGATGCACTGCGTGTCGTAATCATTCTTTACCTCCTGCATCCGTCGGCAAGGATCGACGACGGGTATGATTCCTTTATGGTAAAAGTCTGGACGCCGGATTGTTAGCCAGTTAATCTGCCCGGCATATTCAAATTTACTGACAGAGAACCGGGATGGCTAAAGATCGTGCGTTAACCCTCGAAGCATTACGTGTGATGGATGCTATCGATCGCCGTGGCAGCTTTGCCGCCGCCGCCGATGAGTTAGGGCGCGTGCCCTCGGCGCTCAGCTACACCATGCAGAAACTGGAAGAAGAACTGGATGTGGTCCTGTTTGACCGCTCAGGCCACCGTACCAAGTTCACCAATGTAGGAAGAATGCTGCTTGAGCGCGGTCGGGTTTTGCTGGAAGCCGCCGATAAACTCACTACCGATGCCGAGGCGCTGGCGCGCGGCTGGGAAACCCAGCTGACCATCGTCACGGAAGCATTAATCCCCACCGATGCGCTGTTTCCGTTAGTCACTAAGCTGGCTGACAAGGCCAACACGCAGATTTCCATCATGACAGAAGTCCTGGCGGGGGCATGGGAAAGGCTGGAACAGGGGCGGGCCGATATCGTGATTGCACCGGATATGCATTTCCGCGCCTCTACCGAGATTAACACCCGCAAACTTTACAGCATCATCAGCGTTTACGTTGCCAGCCCGGACCATCCGATCCACGACGAACCTGAGCCGCTTTCAGAAGTCACGCGGGTGAAATATCGCGGTATTGCCGTGGCGGATACGGCCCGTGAGCGCCCGGTTCTGACCGTGCAACTGCTGGATAAGCAACAGCGCCTGACCGTCAGTACGATGGATGATAAACGTCGCGCGCTTCTGGCTGGTTTGGGCGTGGCAACCATGCCTTATAACATGGTGGAACAGGACATTGCAGAGGGACGCTTGCGGGTGGTCAGCCCGGAGTATTCCCGCGAGGTCGATATCATCATGGCATGGCGGCGTGACAGCATGGGGGAAGCAAAAGCCTGGTGCCTGCGCGAAATCCCCCGCCTGCTGGCAAAGAAAAATTAACCTGACGAGAACGATCCCCTGATGTTTACAGTCGACTCAGGCAGTCCAGCGCGACGGTTTTAAAACAGGCAAAGTCGCTGCTGTCACGTAAACGCGTCATGGCCCGCTCGCGCATAAACGTCACAAACAGGTCGTAGATAGCCATCGCTTCTTCATACTCGTTTTTGCTGATCGCCAGCAGGAATATCACGTAAGCCGTATCGTCTCCCCAGGGAATACCTTGCGGGGCCAGAACGGTATAGACGACCGTTTTTTTCGCCATCAGGCCCAGCGAGTGCGGTAGCGCAATGCCCTCACCCAACATGGTGCTGACGATGGCTTCACGCTCCTCGACGGAGGCATAAAACGCGTCGTCCACCACGCCTTCCGCTTCCAGCTGATGGCACAATAACCGGAACAGCGCAGACTGGGTCATCGGTTCGTCGATAATCCTGAAATGACGGGCATCAAAAAATTTCTCCAACATATAGGGTCGGGTGCGATCGACCAGCACCAGCTTACCTATCTGCTCCAGCTGAAATTCCGTGGGGAAAGGTGCCACCACGACAACCGGTTTCTCTTTTTCACTCAGCCGCGTGGTGGAAATCACAAAATCTTCTTCGATGCGCTGACGGGCTTCATATTCACGCTGCGACAGGCACTGAGTGACCTGCAACTGCGGATAGTTACGCATCAGCATGGCTTCTATCATGCGGAGCGTGGAGTTGCCGCTGTCGCACACCAGCAGTACCTGAGGGCGACGCTGATAGCCCACATCATAATGGCGCTCCAGCCCGACGCCGATGTGGAGCACCAGAAAGCCAATTTCATTTTCGCTGATGGTATAGGGCGAATATTTGCCCCAGCTGGACACCGCCGCCAGGGTCACGTCATAGGCCATCGGATAATGCTGTTTGATGTTGCTTAACAGCGGATTAGGGATATGGATCTGGTAACGCACCCGCGTGATCATGGTTTTAATGTGGGTCAGCAGATCGGCCCGTAGCTGTGGATCGTTCTGGAGATTGTAATAGTAATGGGTGTTAATAAAACTGAGCAGGTAATCGACCAGCGCATCCGCATCGTCCGCATTAATGGCGCTGGGGGCCATGTCCTGAATACGTCGGGCGGCGATATTTACCCGCAGCCAGCTCTCTTCCGCCGGAGAAATGGGTTTTGCGATGAGCGGCCGCAGCGCATGAATCAGGGTTTGCGCCGACTCGCGCACGTCATCACCGATCTCTTCCGCCTGGGGATCGCTCAATGGGTAGCCTTCATTGATACGACGTATCGCCACCGCGCAGTAAAAGCGCAAATAGCGCTCGCCTTCATCGCTGAGGCGGATATTGTGCTGGGTAAAGCTGCTTTGCAGCAGCGGCTGTAGTGTATCCAGCAGGCCGTTTTCCAGCGATTCCGGCACAATCAATGGGCTGTCCGGCTGCTCTTGCTCGATCTGAATCAGCAGATCGGTTAAGCAAGTGCGAATCGCCACTTCACTGCCAAACAGTTTCATGCCGTGATGGGGTTTACTTTCGATGCTCAACTGATAACGCCCGAGCCAGTCGCGCACGTCGGCCATATCAGTTTGCAGCGTGGCACGACTGACAAACCACTCCTCCGCCAGGTTTTCCAGCTTCAGCGAATAAGCAGCGGTCAGAAAGCGCACCAGCAGGTAGCGGATTCGGTCGTGTGAAGTACGTGGTACCCGCAGCGGCGCGCGCGTTTGCTGTTGCAGCACGTTAAAGCGCTGCACATCGCTAATTTTAAGCTGGTAACCCGCCCCGCGATTCAACACAAACTGCGCGCCATGCTCCTGTAGCAAGGCGTTAAGCGCGGTGATATCCGTTCGTACGGTGCGCGTTGATACAGCGAAGCGCCGCGCCAGTTCATCCTGGGGCAGCGTTTCGTTTTTCAACGCGTCAAACAGTTGCGCAAGGCGCTGATTAGGAAATCTCACGTTGGGTTACCTGCTGCAGCCATTAACAAGGACGAGGTAAACGCCAGACTGCCAAAAACAGACGGCAGCGTTATCATGCCTGTGCGCCGTCATCACGTCCATGAAGCGGCGCACAGGCCTGGACTCAGTCCAGCAGACCTTTACAGATGGCCAGTAGCTGACGCACGTCTTCTACGCGGGTTTCACCACTGGCGGTGTCGATGATCGAACTGTAAACATGGGGAATGACTTTGCTTACGCCAGCATCCAGGGCAATGCGCAGGATCGGCCCGACGTTTTGCAGATCAATCCCGCCCGTGGGTTCCAGCCAAAAATCCTGCTTCGCACAGGCTTCGGCGACAGCGCGGAACTCCTCCGCCGTCGCCAGCCCGCCCATCGGAAAGTACTTCACGGAACTGCCGCCCATGTCTTTCAGGAGCGCAATCGCGGTATCGACCGGCACAATGCCGTCGCTGGCCTGTGAGCTGAGCGGCCCGGTGGAAATCTTCACTTTACCCGGCGTTCCGGTGGGCGAAATCAGCCCGTTGACCACGGTCTGTGACTGACCGAGCAGCGCACGACTGGTGCCCACGCCGGTAAACACCTGATTGACGTGCTGCGGCTGCAGCACCGCTGCAATCTCACTCACCCTCTGCGACATACGAGGATCGCCCGCCCCCAGACCGATGGACAGCGCGTTATCAATCAGCGCGGCGTATTCGTGCATATCCGCAATGGCGGCGTCGTTGCTGGTGTAATTTTTCGATAATACGCCAACCAGGACGTGCCCTTCTGCGGCCTGCCAGATAGCGCGGGCATTCTCTTTTGAGCCAGCCAGCACGTTAAGGCACAGGCGGTCCTGATAAAAATTTGGGGTGAGCGTCATGCTATTTTTCTCCTGTTAACAGCGCCTGAATGCGGGTGAAAATAATATGCAACTGGTCAGCACTGACGCTGCGCACGTCGGCCTCAATAATGCCTTCGTTGGCCTTGTAGCCACGGAAGTAAATGGCGATATCGCCGTTTTTCAGGGCCTGCACCAGGTCGCCGGTTTGGTGCCCGATCGCGCGTTCATCAAAGTGAATTTCTGCACGGGCAATGTCACGTCCGGCGGCATCCCACACAACGCGGGCGCTCACGCCGTTCAGCCCGTTGAGGTTGTTGATAAAAGGCGTCATTTTTTCCACCATCTGCGCGCCGGTGGTTTTTGGCTGGGTCAGGTAGGACTCAATCGCCTGCGTCAGGCCCAGAATGCCCTCTTTACCGACTTTCATGGTGCGACCAATGCCGTTGCTCTGGCGCTTCACCCACTCAACAAGCTGGTGTTTCCCGATAACCAGGCCGCTGGTAGGGCCTTCGATGGCTTTAGCTCCGCTGTAAATGACCAGGTCGGCACCCGCCTGGTAATAACACTGCAGATCTTCTTCTGCGGCGGCATCCACGATAAGCGGCACGCCATGCTTACGTGCCACCTCTGCCGCCTGCGCGACGCTCAGGTGGCTCTTTTGCACGCAGTGATGCGACTTCACATAAAGAATGGCCGCCGTCTGGGCGGTGATCGCGGCGGCAAGCTGCTGTGGAGAGCACTCATTACTGTAGCCGGCCTCCACAACCCGACCGCCGCCCAGCGCGATCATGCTGCCGACGGGCGCGCCGTAATTCACGTTATGGCCTTTCGGCACCACGATGTCATGCGCTACGGTTAGCGGTGCCGTGTGCAGGTTATCCAGCAGCCAGTCATCGTCTTTTACAATCACCGCCGCCACGCTCTGGGCGATGCCCGCTGAGGCACAGGATACCACCAGCGCATTTTCTACCTGCAGCAGCCTGGCAATGTAAGCGCCGGTCTTATCGACCAGATCCTTGACTTCAAAATAGTGCTCCAGGCCGTACTCAACCGTCTCAACCACGTCGCGGGCCGGTGTGGACACGCCAAGGATGGTCATGCGCCCAGAGGCATTAATGACCTGCTTCAGGCCATATTTCTCATACAGTGAAGACATTGTGTTTTTTCCCTTCTTCCGTCATCCAGCACTCACCAGCGACGATCGCCGCCAGTGGAATAAGTTGGCGATCGCCCTGTTCGGTCAGCCCTTGTGCATCCACAAATGACACGGGTTCCTGCGCCACGCTGAACAGGGTAAAGTCGGCGTCATAGCCGGGTTGGATACTGCCTTTGCTGTGCAATCTCAGCCCGCTGGCCGCCTGATGAGTTACGCAGGCAATAATCTGCGGCAGCGTCATCCCCACATTGAAAAATTTCGACATCACGTGCGCCAGGGTATAAACCGGCCCGTTCAGGCGATTGCGGCAGTAGATATCCGAACTGATGCTGTGCGGCAGAATGCCCTGCGCTATCGCCGCGCGTGCCACCTCAAAGCTGAAGCTGGCACTGCCGTGGCCGACATCAAGGCGCACGTCCCGCGCCAGCGCATTTTTCACCGCCGCACGGAGCTGCCCTTCGGGCGTCAGAATGCGGTTCGGCTTGCCGTTGTAACAATGGGTGATGATGTCACCGGAGGTCAGTAACGCGGCGATTTCATCCAGGTTCGGGGGAGTGTTACCAATGTGTACCATCAGGGGCAGGTTGCCATTTTCCTGCTGAATCGCCTTTGCCAGCACCAGCGGCGTGATGCCGTTTTCGCCCACCACACTGCTGCTCATTCGGGCTTTGAACCCCAGAATAAAGTCAGGATGACGCCGCACCGCATCGGCTATGGCCGGGCGATCAATCTGCGTCATATCCGCCAGTTCATTTTGGGTGACAATGCCGGTGCGGGCGATGTTCAGCAGGGCGTAAACCTGGGTGGTGGCCGCCCGCGTGATCTGCCAGAAATCATCGATGTCGTCTGCTCCTGTACTGCCGGCATCCACAACGCAGGTTACACCGCACGCCACACCGACGTGGTCAGGGTGATCGTGATAGATCGGCGAGTTGGCGTAGCAGTGCACATGCGAATCGATCCAGCCAGCGCTAAGATAACAGCCCGCCGCCAGCGTTTTTTCCTCTTTGGCCCTGCCGCTCACCTCACCCACCTCGGCAATTTTACCGTCGCGTATGGCGATATCGATCAGACTGTCATCCGGCAAACGTGCCCGACGCAGAATCAGATCGTACATAGAAACCTCCTTTGGCTCGCCCGATCGGCCTGAACCGATCGGGCATCGCCGCGATCAGATCGCGACCGGAAAAATCGCCCCAAGGATCATCGCGCCGAGGATCGCCCCGCCGGTGATCGGTTTATTCCACAGATAGAACACCAGCGCGCCCAGCAGTGAACCGAGGCCAATCGGGATCGAGGCACCCATGGCAGCCAGAATAATCAGCGGCCCCAGAAAGCGTCCTGATGCATTGCCCGCGCCCATCATCACGTCCGCACCATAGGTACTGTTGCTTTGATTAATGGTGAATTTACGCGCCAGAATGATGACGTAGCCTATCGCCACGCCAATAACCAGACCGGTGACCAGCGAAGCCGCAAAATTCGCAACCGGGAAGACAAAACCCGCGCCCAGCAGCAGCGCGGGCACGCCCAGCCCGACGCCGGTCTGAATCGCCCCACCGATATCCAGAATCCCGACCAGCGATCCTTCTATGATGCGGGCGAACAAAAAGCTGGCACCGAAAGCGGCAACCGCACCATAAACCCCCGTATCAATGCCCGCGCGTAACATAGAAACGAAAGCCACCTCGTTGAAAGCCCCGATGCCGTACAGGTAGTACATATGGGTGCCGGCAAACACGCCGGAGGAGAGCAAACCAACAAAAATCGGGAACGACCAGTCGGCATACCAGAAACCTTTGTTTGATTCTTCCATTGCAGACGCTCCGTTATTTGCCGCTCAGGCTGTTATGAATACTGTCGAGCCAGCCAGGAATGCCAAGCTGGAAGGATTGCAGCATCTTCATATCGAAACCGCGGAAGAAGGCGCTGAGAACAAACAAGGCGACGATGGCGCTCATCATGACTTTGGTCACTTTGTTCCAGCCGCTCTCTTCAACCCCTTTACCAATCAAAATGCCCAGCACCAGGCCCGGTACGGCATTGCCCATAATCAGCTGTGCCAGACCGCCAAAGATGGTGGCCCAGAAGCCCGACTTTTTACCGGCATCAATCGCCGCCAGCCAGAAGATCACCGGCATAACCGTGTTAACCAGCAGATTGGCGGCCGGCACCAGAACCTTCACCGCCGTGACCTGCAGGGCCGCTGGCACAGCAGAGGCGGTCGAGTTGAGAAAAGCTACCACCAGCATGCCGATGATGCCGCAGGCGATAGCCATCTTTTTAGGATCGTGCAGCGTTTGCGCGACATTGCGGTTTTTGACCATGATTGCCGCCGCGCCCCAGTTGGGGATGATGCGGTGATCCACATCCTGGGTGAACGCGCCAGCCGCCACAGAGGAAGCCCAGGCATTAAAGAAGAACCCCAACCCAAAAGAGAAGTGAGAGGCAGGATCGCCTTCACAGGAGTTGAGTTCACCCAGTGTGCGAAATGCGCCCATACCTTGTGTCGTCGGCGCATGGAACATGCGGGCGGCACCTGCACCCACACCGACGCCCACAAGGCCGCCGATAATTAACGACTTGAGCAAAATGATGAGAAACATCCTCTTTCCTTATATAAGTTGTTTGAGGCGAGGTTTACACGCGGGTGAAGTCGACTTTGTCACCGTCCAGACAGGTCACATTGATGGTGACCTCCAGGTCGACGCTGAAGTGCCTGCGCTCACGTGCCAGGAAAAAGAAAAGGAATTTTTCAGTTGTGACGCGTTCCAGCGCACGCACCACCTTTACGTCCTGCGGTTCAATGCGCAGCAGAATCTTATTGGCGTTGCGCAGGACTTCGTGCTGTACCCGGCTAAGCGCATCTGCAAAGGCTTTCGCCTTGGTATCGCCCTTACCGCTTACGGCAACCGAGGTTGTAAAGGTCTCTTTCATTCCTTATCCACCGTGTTTTTTGCGCCAGGCCTGAACCAGACGTTCACCCAGCTCTTCTTTGTCCATAAAGCCAAAGCCCAGCACGTTGGCCCCTTCATTAATGGCGGTCACGCCTTCGTCAACGGAGCGCATGCCGTGTTTGGCCTTATAGCCATATTTGTTTTGCGCCGTAATCGCACCTGCACCGCCGCTGCCGCAAAAGGAGATACCAAAATCCGCCGCCTCTGCTTTCATGACATCGCCCAGCTTCATGTCCGCCGCGACACCGGGCACGACCACCGCACGGCCACCCGCTTTCTCTACGCCAGCCGCGACTTTCTGTCCTTTACCTAAACGATCGCCAATCACTACGGTTACCATATGTCTGTTCCTCTCATGGTTGGAAAATTAGTCGTTCTTCGCTACTTCAAAGTGGACGGAGAGCAGCCAGGCTTCTTCTGGTGGTAAATTGCCAAACAGATCCACCACCTGCTGCGCCAGCGCCATCGACTCCCTGGAGATTTCATCAAACAGGTCAGCCTCAACCTCTGGCAGACTTTCCCCGGTCACGGATCGCAATGCCATGGCCCGCACATGCGAAGCCAGCATCTGGATCTGCACGGCATTCGGCTGGATGGATCGCTCAGCAAAAAGCGCCCCAATCTGCGACATCACGCGATCCGCCAGGGCCTGAATAGTTTGCTGTTCGTCTTGTGACGCATTCATCGCTACCGCTCCATTACACATACTCATCGTCTGCTTACCGTTACGCGTTTAGCGCGATCCCAAACTAACCAGCGACGGGACGGCTGTGGAGAAGGACTTTTTCCGTTTCAAAGTGGAAATCCTGCACCCGTGAGCGATCGGTAGCGCAAACTTCAGCTATCGCCTGGCCGGAATGTTTTTTTTGTTAACAGAAACAGAGAGTTAATAATTGGATGTAAAACGGGCAAGACGGCACGGGAGGGATAAGCGGAAATTTGGGTTGCTGGTCAGCCGTCACAAAACCAACAAACAGCAACCCTGAGGATCGGGTTAACAGAGAAACTTATGACGCCGCGTTCGAGGGTTTTGTTAATCGCTTCACGCCGGGGTTGTCGACAGCAGGCTGGAGGCGATATTTTTTACGTCGGCCAATGGCGGCCACGATCAGGGCGTAACGGGCTTCATTGAGCCTGTAGCAGAACCCCATGACCAGCGCCGCGACAATCGCCAGCGTGCAGGGCCAGATAAAGATCAACTGCCTTAACCCCGCCAGCGTAGCGCTACTTTGTACGGTGTTCGGCACGTAGCCTATCTGCGTCAGCATCAGGCCGGGCAAAAAACCCGCCAGCGCGGCAGAAATTTTACGAAAGAAGGTGTAGCCGGTGTAACAGGCACCTTCTGCCCGAATACCGGTTTTCCACTCGCCGTATTCTACGGTATCCGGTACCAGCGCCCAGTTAAGGCTGTTGACGAACGCCGTGCCGAAAAATGCCACGCAGGAGAACATGACGAACAGCAGAGAGCTGTTCCCCCAGAGAAAGTTACACAGATCGCCCACGGCCCACAGGAGTAACCCACCCAGGTAGACCTGTTTTTTACCGAACTGTTTTACCGCTGTGGGCACCAGCAGCACCCCGACCAGGATACAGCCCATACTGAAAAAGCCCATCCAGGCGAGCAGATGCACATCATTCAGGACGTACTGGGTGTAATACACCTGGATGGCCAGTTTGATGTTAAACGCCGCCAGGGTACACAGGTTCGCCAGGCACAGGACGCGTAACGGTGGATTGTGAAAGATAGCGCGAAATGCCGTTGCTACGCCGGGTTTATGATGGGCTGGCGTGACCTCCACATAGCGCTCTTTGACGCCGCGGTAACAGCACGCCATGCACAGCATTCCGCAGGTCACAAAGAGCGCAGCAGCCACCTGATAGCCCAACGCGCTTTTGCCGACAAACAGCGACTGGATTGGCATAAAGCATACGGTACACACCAGCAATCCCAACGTTGCCCCACCTTGTCGCCAGGCGGCAAGATGAGCGCGCTCCGTGGGATTTTTGGTGATAGCCGGCACCATGGCCCCATACGAACAGTTCATCAGGCTGTAAAACAGGCCGAACATCATAAACAGCGCCGTCGCGATCGTGGTCTTTACCGTCAGGCTAAAGTCGTTAGCAACAAACTGTGCCGCCGCCACCAGCGCTACCGGCAGTGAGAAACAGAGAATAAACGGCCTGAATTTGCCCCTGGTGCCAATATGGCGGCGTGAATCCAGCACAATGCCGGTGAACATATCCGTGACGGCGGTGAAGAATTTAGCCACCAGGAAAATCACGCCGCCGTACCAGGCTGGCATGCCCAGCTCATCGGTGTAGAACTTGAGTAAATAAAGCGTCCCAATAGTCAGCATCAGGTTGGAGCCAAAATCACCGAGGCCGTAAGCAAACTTCTCGCGCAGAGGGAGTTTCAGCGTGAGGGGATCGGAGCCTGTATTCATAAGTGATCCTTTTAGCGCCGCGACCGGCGCAGTCACAGAGCCAAATCAGCGCTGACGTTTACGGGCATCAATCTCTTCAATGATACGGACGTACATTTTTTCATTGAGGTTGTAGAAGCAGCCCATTGCCACAATCGTGGTGACCGCCAGCGCGCCGGGATAAATAAACATCAGCTGCTTTAAGCCCTCGACAGTGGCAGCAGACTGAATGACGTTGGGGACATAGCCGATTTGCGTTAGCATCCAGCCGGGGAAGAAGCCAGCCAGCGCCTGGGATACCTTACGGAAGAAGGTAAAGCCGGTATAAACCGTGCCTTCAGAACGGACGCCCGTCCGCCATTCGCCGTACTCTACGGTATCGGACACCAGCGCCCAGTTGAGGCTGTTCACAAAGGCAGAGCCAAAAAATGCCAGGCAGGACCAGGCGACAAAACTGACCGAACCGCCACCGATAAAATAGTTGAGCAGGTCACCAACAACCCAAATTACTAATCCACCGATATACACTTTTTTCTTGCCAAAGCGCCGCACCGCGCCCGGCATCATGAACACGCCGATAAAAATGCATCCCATGCTGAAAAACCCCATCCAGGAAAGCAGAACGGGATCGTTGAGGACGTACTGCGTGTAATACACCTGAATCGCCAGCTTGACGTTAAACGCCCCCAGCGTGCAGAGGTTGGCAATGCACAAGATAAACAGCGGCCGGTTACCGGCTATCGCCCGAAAAGAGGCTAACAGGCCAGGCTTTTGGGTCGGGTTGGCTGGCGCACTGTCGACATAGCGTTCTTTTACGCCCGCGTAGCACCACCACATAAAAAACAGCCCAAACGCCGAAAACAGCGTGGCGGCTACGATGTAGCCCAGTTGCGCATTCCCTTCAATCAGGTTCATCACCGGCACAAAACCCACCGTACAGATCAGCAGGCCCAGCGTTGCGCCGCCCTGTCGCCAGGCGGCCAGCGAGGCCCGTTCGTTAGGGTTTTTCGTCATGGCCGGCACCATCGCCCCGTAGGAGCAGTTCATCATGCTGAAGAACAGGCCGTAGAGCATGAAGAGCACGGTTGCCACTATCGTTTTGCCGGTCATGTCGAACGGCGTTCCAACAAAATTGGCGATAGCCAACAGGGTCACCGGAAACGCGGCATACAGCACAAAGGGACGGAACTTGCCTTTCGGGCCAATCCTGCGCCGCGAATCCAGCATGATGCCGGTGCCCATATCGGTAAAGGCAGTAAAAAACTTGGCAACCAGAAAGATGATTCCGCCGTAGGTGCCCGGCAGCTCCAGCACGTCGGTATAAAACTTCAGTAGGTAGAGCGTACCGATATCTAACAAAATGTTTGAACCCAGATCGCCCATGCCATAGGCGACTTTCTCTTTAAAGGGCAAACGTAATGTTGCCGGTTCATTGCCGGAAGGAAGGGGTTGCTGGCTCATGAGTTATCTCCGCAGCCCCACTGAGAAAGTCAGTGAGGCTGCTTTTTTCAGGATGGGTTAGACGGGTTCTGCTGCGCAATGTCAGCCCGGATAGCCGCCACTTTTTTGCCAAACAGCAGCTGCATCACGGCCAGCAAGCCAAACGACGGCACCAGCACCCACCATGCGGGGATAGCCAGCGCGCCCTTAATCAGCATGGAGCCGGAGGCAATCAGCAGGAGAAACACCATCAGGCGGAAAGCACTGACGGAGATGCGCTGGTGCACGTACTGGCCCACTAACGATCCCAGGATCATGGTGGGAATGCAGAACATCACCAGCTTGATTGTTGAGATCGTTAACATGCCGCTGGTGGTCAGGCCGCCAATAATGGCGATGTTATTCGCGGTGAAAAACGCATTGAGCGTGCCGCGAAAAGCCGCCGGTGCCAGATTCCTTAACATGCCGTAGATCACCACCGGTGGGCCATTGGTGGCAAAAGCCGATCCCAGCGCCCCGGCAATCACGCCCGTTGGCACCACAATCCAGTTTTTGTCATACACAGGCAGACGAGGAATAAACAGGCTGTAGAACGAATACAGAATCAGGAAGGTACCCAGTCCGGTTTTCATGATGTAATCCGGGAAATTGGACAGCGCGTAGATCCCCAACGGGATACCGGCAAACGAGAACAGGATCAGCACCAGGGCTGACTTCCAGTTGGTTTCTTTGCGCGACAGCCAGGCGGCATACAGCGCGGTTGCCGTGCCCACGATGACCGACATCGGGGCCGCCATTTTGACCGGCAGCAGTAAGGTTACCAGCGGCATGGTAACCAGCGCGCCGCCAAACCCCGCACAGATGCCGATAAAGGTGTACAGGAACATAATGGCAATAATGATCCAGACCACATCGGTGGTGATTTCCAGCCCTTCCGGTGTAAACAGAGTAAAGAAGTCCATAATCTTTTCTCCCGCTACTGTGGCAATGTTTGGCTGCCTGTTAACCCTAATGAAGCAAACAATGGCTGCCATTCGCTGTCGGCACGATAAAACACCGGCGGTTTGCCCAGCGGGGCGGCGACGGTGATATCACCGCCGTTAACCCTTTCACCGGTCCACATGTTGACCCAGTGGTCTTCGGGCAGGTAGAGCGACCAGTCGCGGCGGCCTTCTTCATAGACCGGCGCAACCAGCAGGTCACGCCCCAACAGATATTGGTATTTCAGCGCATAGGTGCGGGCATCCGCTTCATAGTGCAGAAATAACGGACGCATAACGGGCAACCCGGCGCGGGCGTTCTGCGCGACAGCCTGTTTGAGATAGGGTTTTAACGTGGTGAAGATCGTGGACATGCGGGCAAAGTGGGCAATGGTTTCTTCATCGCTATCGAACTGCCAGTTATCGCCGGGACGGTTCCCTTCATGGGTACGCATCATCGGGGTAAAGGTATTGAAGTCACACCAGCGAAGCAGGAGTTCTTTACTGCGTTGCATCCCATACAGCGTGGTGTAGCCACCGATGTCGCTGTGATGCAAACCGTGACCACTCATCGCCAGTGACAAGGCGGCAGGCACCACCGAGGCCAGGCCATCGTCCAGGCTCCAGTCCACATTTTGATCACCGGCCCACATCATCACGGAGTACTTCTGGCTGCCGGTATAACCCGCGCGCATAAAGAACAGAACGTCACCGAGTTTGCCGGTTTCTTCCAGCGCCTCATAGTTGCACTTCGCCCATAGCGCCGGCCAGGCGTTATGCATAATTTCGGCACTGACGCCGTTGTGCAGGTGGGTGTCCGTCGGCAGGTACTCGCCAAAATCCGCCATCCAGCCGCGACAGCCCAGGGCAATCAAATTGTCTTTGATCACGCCTTTGAACCACTGATATGCCTCCGGATTGGTGAGATCGACCACGCCCGCATAAAACTCGCCAAATTCAACGTGGTAATCCTGCCCTGCCGCATCTTTGGTCAGATAACCCTTGCGGGCGGCCTCTTCGCACAGACTGCGGTCGCTGGCCACATAAGGGTTGATATACGACAGGAACTGAACGCCTTCCGCTTTCCACTGCTGAATACGCGCGTCCAGATGGGGATAACGCGCGCTGTCCCACTGCCAGTTCCACATCACGCGCTTGCCGAAGGAGGTCATTCGGATGCCGGACCAGTCCTGCGCCCAGATACCGTTCACTTTCACGCCCGCCTGACGCATTCTGTCGAGCTTCTGCTGGCATACCTCGGTGCCGCCCTGAATACCCAGCGTGATGCCATCGTAAACCCAGTCAGGCAGTTCCGGCTGACGACCCAACAGGGCACTCATTTTTTCCAGCAGAGCAATATAAGTGTCAGCGCACTCAAAACGTAACGTGGCGTTATTTTCCCAGAAAGCCAGTTCGTGGTAATCCGCGGCACTGAAGTCAAAATTCATGTAGCCGCTGTTATCCGCGTGGCAGTAGTACTTCTGGCTGCTGACAAACGTCGGCTGCGGGAAGAAGGTCCAGTAGTAATCCCCCCCGGCATTCTCGGCACAGTCAGCCTGCCAGGTCACCGCGCTTTTTTTATTGCGCCCGACGCCCTGTTCGCTGGTCCAGAGTGGGAAAGGTTTACCTCGCAGATCAAAACAGGAGAATTGCTCGCCACAGCCGTAGATGTGATCGTCTGCCTGCGCTGACAACCTCAGCCAGATACGATTAAGCCCGCCAGAATCATTTGTCAGCGCAAGCTGAAGGCGGCCTTTTTCATCCGTGCCAATCGTCAGCGTGGCACTGAACACCTCGCCGCGTGAGAAGCGTACCGTCCAGCCGGTGTCCTGGGTGGTAATCACCGCCTCTGTGAGCGCCAGCTTTTCATTCAGCCGGTCTTTGATGCTGAAATTGCCGCGAAACATATCGATATCGGCCTCGCCGTTGCCAATCCACAGACAGGGTTTTTCCTTGCTGTGGCTCATAATCTGTCGGTTTTGATAAGTCAGTGAAAAGCCGTCACCGGCGGCAGTAAGCGTTACGCCTGCCGTCTCAGGATGTTGTAAGTGCATTCTGACCTCTGTGTTGTAGGATAAAGAAGGTAAGGTTTGGCGTTATTTGAGCCGATCACAGCCAATCGTGAACGTCATGTGATGGCGCGCCTGCGGCGCAAGAAAAATCACATCAATGCCAGAGTTGAACGCATCAGGTGGACAACTCATCGGTTCAGCGGCCAGGCCAGTGCGGCCAAGTTTTTCGCCGCTGTAAATTTGCAGCCAGGGTTGATCGCTGCGTAAGAAAACCGAAAGTGATTGGTGTGGGCAGGTTAATCGCACCGCCCATTCGCGTCCGGCCGTGCGGGTGTTCACACTGCAGTCGATCTGCGTCGATGCCAGCCGACGCGGGGTAAGAAAATCCCCTTCAGCAATCGCCGCGGGCAGCGTAAGCAGGCAGTCATCGACCTGGGTCATGTTGCAGGTCAGATAAGGATGCGAGCCAACTCCGTAAGGCGCGGGTTGGTTGCCCACATTCTGGCTGCTGAGAGTGACCTGTAGGCCCTGCGCGGCATCAAGTCGGTAAGTGGCCTGCGACAGCAATGCAAATGGGTAGCCGTAACTGGGCGGCAGAAATACCCTTAAGGTCGCCTCGCTGTCTGTCTGTTTGGTAATCTGCCAGTCACGCCAGGCCAGCAAGCCGTGAATGGCGGTGCCCCCTTCGTGGTCGTTGATTGGGAGCTGAAGCAGATTGCCGTTATGACGCCAGGTTCCCTTCGCGATGCGATTGGGCCAGGGAATAAGCACTTTGCCCATATGCGCCAGTGGCATGATTTCAGGCGGATGTGGGAGCACCAGGTGGTGGTCAGCATGCCTCAACTCAGCCAGGCCGGCACCCACGGTAACGATTTTTGCCTGATAGTCTCCGGCACGAAGAACAAGGGTTTGTCCGCTGCTGTGCATAGCTGGTACTCCCGTTTTTAGGTTTTTTAGGGATTATTTCGCGTTACAGTCCAGTAAGCCTGCCGCCACAGCCGGTGCCAGACCCGGAGCAAGTGGAAGGCGCGGGATCACCAGGCAATGCAACAGGTGATAGATATCCTGTTTGCCGTCCCACACTTTGGTGGTCACCTTGTTTTCGCAATCCAGCTCTTGCCACCATGAGCCGTTCTCGAAATCCATCATGTAGGTGATGCAGTAATCCCACCATTTCTGGTACCAGGCTTCGTATTGCGCTTCACCCGTGACGGTATATAAGGCATAAGCCGTGCCCATTGCCTCGACCACGGGCCAGCGCACTCTTTCACTCACCACCGGCTTGCCGTCCCAATCGACGGTGTAAACAAAGCCGTCTGCGCCATCCGGCGCCCAGGCGTCGCGAATGGTGGCGTGAAATAAGCCTTTCGCATCCTCAATAAGCCAGGCCGGCGGCGTTTCGAAGCGCGCCTCCAGCGCAGCATGCAGATGCAGCATCAGGCGTCCCCACTCAATCCAGTGTCCCGGCGTACCGCCGTAAGCCCGGAAGCGGTGAGCCGGATTCTCTTTGTTGTAATCGCGCAGGGGATTCCAGTCAGTATCGAAGTGCTCATTGACCCGGTACTCACCGTTGCGCGCGACGTCGTGAATAATCACCGAGGTGACACGCAGGGCGCGGTCCAGCCATTTCTTATCGTGCGTGACGTCATAGACAATCAGGAAGGCTTCCACGGCGTGCATATTGGCGTTGCCGCCACGGTAGTCTTCTGTCTTGCTGAAGGCTTCATCCCAGGACTCCAGGCACATCTGCTCGTCTTCACTCCAGAAGTACCGCTCGATCACGTCGATAGCGTCATTCAGCAACTGACGGGCAGCAGGATGCCCCGTCGTGACCGCGCTGGCCGCGCCCAGTAGCACGAAAAAGTGCTGATAACCCTGCTTGGAGGCATCGACGACACCTTCATCGTTTACGCAGGCGTACCAGCCGCCGTACTTTTTATCGCGCAGCGCGCCATTCAGGGCGTGAATACCGTGTTCGACCAGTGAGTAAGCCCCCGGACGGCCCATTGAGGCGGCCACGGCATAGACATGCAGCATGCGTGCGGTAATCCACAGGTGCGTACCCATATCAGGTTTTACCTGGCCGGTATTTCCCAGCCAGCCAAATCCAGTGGGTACCGCTGCGTTTTTACCAAAGTCGAGAATTCGGTCCGTTTCCTGTTCGAGCCAGCGGTTGTGGCTCAATGTGTTAAACCATTTCATGTGCTTTTGCCCTCTTAACGTTTAGCCATCATTTCATCTACGATCTCGCCCAGCCGTTGCAGCCTGGGGACGGAAACATCCCGTAACATCAGGTCGGTGTCAGGTAATCCGATGACGGAAGACCAGACGGCACGCCCGGCCAGGAAGCCCGATGCGCCCGCCTGCATGGCCACCCGGACGGCGCGCGGGAACAATTTTTCATCAATGCCCGACGAGAGGATGACCCACGGCATGGCGATCCGATCGTTGAGCTTTTGCGCTGCCGCCAGCAGATCAGACTGTGTGCCTTTGCCAAACAGCGGCATTTCCACCTTGTAGAGATCCGCTCCGCTGTTGCCTAATTCTGTGGCGGCATCGAGGATCGCCTGCTCGCGATCAAAGCGATCGCCACGACGCGGCGGTCTCACCACCGGTTCGATAATGCTGAGCAGTCCATGGCTGTGGCAGCGCGCGTTGAAGGCCCTAACCATGTCAAGACGCTGCTGCGGATCTTCATCACTGCGCCACAGCACCAGCAGCTTGAGCGCCTTCGCGCCGTCACGCTTTACCGCAGCCGGATCGACGTTTTTATCGATCACCACGCTGTCTACCGGGATGCCATTGCCTGGAATAAATTCATCTGCCGCGACGATGAGGCCGCAGCCGGGGGCAACCGCTTGCCGTTCGACGATTTGCTGAAAACAAAACTGTTGATCGACCAGGATCGCCGAGGCATAGGGCGATAAAACAGTGGCGGCATTGACTTTAAACTCGGTCAGCACGCGATCGCTGACCGGAAGTGACGCGCCAGCGGCGGCGAACATCAAACGCATCGCCTCACGCTGATCGACTGCGAGCATGGCGAAACCACCTGAAGGTCGGGTGATATCGTTAAGGGTGTAATGAGTCATGCTTCTTTCCTCTGAGTAAGCGTCACAATGTGTTGGAAGTGGTAAGGCCCGCGCTGGCGCGAACATGTTCGAGAATGGCGGTCCAGTCCTCGCGTCCGCGTCCGGCAGCGCGGGCCTGGTTGTAAACTTCACGTGAGGCCGCGCCAAGCGGCATCGGTACATGCAGCTGGTTGGCGACATCCAGCGCAATCCCTAAGTCCTTGTGGGCCAGATCGATCATAAAGGCCGGTGAACAATCCCCTTTCAGGACCTTGTTGGGCCAGGTCGTGGTGAAATGCCCTTTGCCCGCAGGCGTGCCGTTCATCACCTGCAGCGCGACGTCAAACGACAGTCCTAACCCTTCACACAGCACCGCCGCTTCCGCAGAAAGCGCATTCAGCGCGATGCTCATGTAGTTGTTGATCAGCTTGACGCGAATCCCCATGCCAGGCCCGCCGGCAGGGATCAGCGCATCACCCATCGCCATTAACACCGGTCTTGCCCGCTCAATCTGTTGTGGCGTGCCGCCCGCCAGCAGCAGCAGCGTTCCGGCTATTGCGTGGTCAGATGTGCGCCCCACGGGCACGTCCATCATGCTGAAACCGCGAGCGGTCATTTCGCCGATCAGCTGATCGGTTTGCAGCGGATGGATCGTCGACATATCAATCACCAGCGCATTGGGTGACAGCGTGGTGCAAATCCCCTGGTCGCCAAACAGCACATCACGCACTACGTCGCCGTTGGGCAGCATGGTGATCGCAAACTCGGCCCCTGTTGCCGCCTCGGCTGCGGAGACGGCCGCCCGGGCACCCTTGTCGGCCAGCCGCGCGACCGCCTGACGATCCACATCAAAGACGTTGAGCTGATGGCCTTGCTTAAGCAGATTGCTTGCCATCGGCCCGCCCATTTGCCCCAACCCAATAAAAGCAATTACCGACATAGCGCTCTCCCAAACCCTGTGATTGTCATATTTTGTCATCATGGATGATATTTACTGTCTGTTTTCGATCATATTTGTAATTTATGGTCAAAAAATTGACAGGTGTCACTTTTAAAACATTTGATGAAATTAAAATGACAGCACTGAAAAAAAGGGAGGAAGGGTCATGACACGTATTGCTTGTGTAGGGATCGCCGTATTAGATCGCATTTGGTATCTGGATACGTTGCCGCATCAGGGCGGAAAATATGTGGCAAACAACTATCGGGAAGTGGGCGGCGGTCCGGCGGCAACCGCGGCGGTTGCTGCCGCAAAGCTGGGCGCAGAGGTGGATTTTATTGGTCGCGTGGGTGACGACGACACCGGTAAAAGGCTGCTGTCTGAATTAAATCAGTACGGCGTAAACACCCGCTATACAAAGATTTATGAAGCCGCCCGCTCTTCGCAGTCCGCGATTCTTGTGGATGCCGAAGGGGAACGCATGATTGCCAACTACCCTAGCCCGGACTTACCGGAATGCGCAGACTGGTTAACAAAAATCGACTTTTCTCAATGGGATGCCGTGCTGGCAGATGTTCGCTGGCATCAGGGCGCAAAGCGCGCATTTATCCTGGCACGTCAACAGGGCGTTCCAACGATTCTGGATGGGGATGTCACCCCGCAGGACATAGGTGAGCTGGTGGCGTTAAGCGATCATGCGGCATTTTCAGCTCCTGGTCTGCAACGTCTTACCGGTCTGGAGGGAGAAACGGCGGCGTTGAAAAAAGCACAACTGCTCACAAATGGTCATGTCTATGTGACGCAGGGCGTGCAGGGCTGTGTCTGGCTGGAAGCCGGCACGCTGCAGCATCAGCCGGCTTTCGAGGTGAAGGTGGTCGATACCACCGGCGCGGGCGATGTCTTTCATGGGGCGCTGGCCTTCAGGCTGGCACAGAACGGCGCAGTCGCCGAGGCGGTACGTTTTGCCAGCGCGGTGGCCGCACTAAAATGTACCCGGCCGGGCGGACGCGCGGGGATTCCGGATTATGATCAGACCTGTTCTTTTATGTCAGTTAATGTATAAACTGTGAGCCATGGTGGTATTTAGAGAACAACCCATGATCCTTACGGACGTAACCGGTAATCCCCGCCACGATCGTTTACTCAGGCTGATCGCCGAACGTGGCTACATGAATATTGATGAACTTGCCTTACTGCTGGACGTTTCCACACAAACGGTACGCCGTGATATTCGCAAGCTTAGCGATCAGGGATTGATCACGCGCCATCATGGTGGCGCAGGGCGTGCATCCAGCGTAGTGAATACCGCTTTTGAACAGCGGGAAGTCTCGCAGACGGAAGAAAAACGCGCCATTGCTGACGCGATTGCGGACTATATTCCTGATGGCTCAACGGTATTTATCACTATTGGCACCACGGTTGAACACGTCGCCCGGGCGCTGTTGAACCACAAGCATCTGCGCATCATTACCAACAGCCTGCGGGTTGCCCATATTCTGTATAAATGCCCGCAGTTTGAAGTGATGGTGCCGGGCGGCACGCTGCGCCCGCACAACGGTGGCATTATCGGCCCGGTCACCACCGCTTTTGTCGCCGGTTTTCGCGCGGATTATCTGGTCACCAGCATGGGCGCGATTGAAAGTGATGGTGCGCTACTGGAATTTGATGTCAATGAAGCCTGTGTGGCGCAAACCATGATGACGCACGCGCGACATATTTTGTTAGCGGCAGACCACACCAAGTTTCAGGCCTCGGCAGCGGTAGAAATGGGCAGCATAAAGCAGGCGACCGCGCTGTTTACGGATAAACTGCCCGCAGCGGCCCTGCAAAATTTACTGAAAGCCCATCAGGTGGAAATCATCCAGGCTACGCCAGGCGGCGATGAGGATGCCTGAATAACTAACCCCGGCCGCGCCGGGGTTATCAACATCGTTAGCGGAACTTCTTGTGGTTTTCGTTACGGATAGCAGCCAGTTTTTGCGCTTCTGCTTTGGCTTCATCCAGCTTGCCCTGCTTCGCCAGTGCATCGGCTTTATCAATCTGGGCAATCAGGTCATCCATGCCTTTATGGAAGTCTTTCATTTCCGGGCTGTCAGGTGCTTTGCCTTCCAGTTTATCCGGGGTGCCTTTTTTGGCATCCTCGGCTTTGGCACGCAAATCACTTAACATTTTGTGCAGCTGATCGGCGCTTTTCGCCCCGTCCAGTGACTTGTAGATACCCGACATATCTTTCATATCGTGCTCAAGAGAGGCAGCACCGGCGGTAACGCTAACGGATAAGACGGCTACAGCGAACAACGACATAAGCTCTTTACGCATGCTCAGCTTCCTTTTAATTGTGGGAATGCTTTTTATAAAAAAACGGAGGGTCGATGCCCTCCGCTTGCTATCGCATAAACAACTTAAAAGAGATTTTACTGTCCGGCAATATACATTTCGGGGAGTAAGACCGAGCCGCACTGAATATTGCTGCGGGTTTCGATGTCATCGCCCACGGTGACGATGTTTCGCCACATGTCGCCTAAGTTGCCAGCAATGGTAATTTCGCTTACCGGATACTGGATTTCACCGTTTTCAACCCAGAAGCCCGCCGCGCCGCGTGAATAGTCACCGGTGATCGCGCTGACGCCCTGTCCCATCAACTCGGTCACCACCAGGCCGGTTCCCATCTGCTTCAGCAGATCGTTGAAGCTGTGTCCCTGACCGGCGATGCGCCAGTTGTGAATACCGCCCGCGTGACCGGTGCTGGTTAAGCCCAGCTTGCGCGCTGAATAGCTGGTCATCAACCAGGTCTGCAGCACGCCATCTTTGATGATGTCGCGAGCCTCAGTGCGCACGCCTTCGCTGTCAAACGGCGTCGATGCTAATCCTTTTAACAGGTGCGGCTGCTCCTGGATGGTGAGCCACTCCGGCAGAATCTGTTTGCCCATGGCATCCAGCAAAAAGGTGGATTTGCGATAAACGCTGCTGCCGCTGATGGCACCGACCAGATGCCCAAACAGGCCGGTCGCCACTTCGGGTGCAAAGATCACCGGCGCTTTCATGGTGTCGAGCTTACGTGGCGCAAGGCGCGACAGCGTCCGACGCGCGCATTCCGCACCAACCCAGTCAGGGCTTTTTAAATCTTCGATGGCACGCCCAATGGTGTAAGCGTAGTCACGCTCCATATTGCCGTTCTGCTCAGCAATCACGCAGCTGGACAGCGAATGGCGGCTGGAGCAGTAGCTCTGTAACATGCCATGGCTGTTGCCGAACACTTTGATACCGACGTGACTGTTAAAGCTGCCGCCTTCGGTGTTGGTGATGCGCTTGTCTGCCTGCAACGCCGCCTGCTCTGCCTGCGCCGCCAGTTTGATGGCATAATCGGCATCGATCTCCCACGGATGATAGAGGTCAAGATCCGGAGCCTGATAGGCCAGCAACTCGGCATCCGCCGGTCCGGCAAAGGGATCGGGAGACGTGTAACGTGCGATATCAATCGCCGCCTGCACGGTCCGTTTAATCGCATCCGGGCTAAGATCGGTCGATGAAGCACTGCCTTTGCGGTTTTGATGATAAACGGTGATGCCCAGTGCGCCGTCACTGTTGAATTCGACGTTTTCTACTTCGCCGTAGCGGGTGCTCACACCGATACCGGTGGTCTTGCTCACCGCGACTTCCGCGCCATCTGTACTTGCTTTTGCCAGTTCAAGCGCCTGTGCAATTGCCTGTTCCAGTGCTTTTCGCTGTTCTGCAACTTGAGTTGATACGTTCATCGACCTGCCGTCTAATCTTATGGTTGAATAATTTGAGTCTATCAGAGTCAGAGAACAATTTCGCAGTCACCCGATAAACTGGTAGGATTAGCCTCTTTTTTTTGGAGCCAGATATGACAAAGCAGCCTGATGAGTGGCTCGACGATGTACCCGATAATCACGAAGAAGACGAAGAAGAGATTATTTGGGTTAGTAAGAGCGAAATAAAACGCGATGCGGAAGAGCTAAAACGCCTGGGTGCCGAACTGGTCGACCTGGGTAAAAACTCGCTGGATAAAATCCCGCTGGATGAGCGTTTACGTAACGAGATTGAACTGGCACAGCGCATTAAGAAAGAAGGCCGCCGCCGTCAGTTACAGCTCATCGGTAAGCTGTTGCGCAGTATAGATGTTGAGCCGATCCGCATTGCGCTCGACAAACTCAAGAACCGCCATAATCAGCAGGTCGCCCTGTTTCACAAACTGGAAATGCTGCGCGATCGCCTGATTGATGAAGGTGATGAGGCGATGACAGACGTGATTGCCCTTTATCCGCAGGCGGACCGCCAGCAGCTACGTAGCATGATTCGTAATGCGCAGAAGGAAAAAGCGGGCAACAAACCGCCGAAATCCGCCCGTCAGATTTTTCAGTACCTGCGTGAGTTAGCAGAAACCGTCTGACCTTTCCTGGTATTTGCGGCTGAGCAACGCCCAGCCGCAGGGTTTTCTTCTCCCATCAGAGGGAGAGGAAATGATCCGCTAGCGATTAGCGATCCAGACGATCCAGCAGCTTTTGATGAATCCCACCAAAGCCCCCGTTGCTCATGACCAGCACAGAATCCCCCGGCTGAGCCGTTTTTGCGATCATCTCAACCAGCGTATCAATATCCGCGCTACAGTGAGCAGGCTGCATGCAGGCATCTGCAACATCCGCCACCTGCCACGGAATATGTCCCGGCTGGAACAGGAACACTTCGTCGGCGCGTGCCAGTGATGGCGCAAGCTCGTTTTTATTCACGCCCATTTTCATGGTGTTTGAACGCGGTTCCAGTACCGCCAGAATACGCGCGGTACCGCCCACTTTACTGCGCAGTGCGCTGAGCGTGGCAAGAATCGCGGTAGGATGGTGGGCAAAGTCATCATAAATTTTGATGCCGTTTACCTCACCGCGCAGTTCAAGGCGACGACGGGCATTGATAAAGCTGCCCAGCGCCTGGCTGGCGTCTTCCGGCTTCACGCCGACGTGGCGCGCTGCCGCAATGGCCATCAGGCCATTGTGCATGTTGTGCTCGCCCACCAGCGCCCAGTTCACTTCGCCAACGTTCTCGCCATCAAGCAGAACTTCCCAGCGTGATGCATCCGGGGTCAGTTTTTTCGCCTGCCAGTGACCGCCATCGCCGACGTGTTCCTGTTCACTCCAGCAGCCCATTGCCATCACCTGTTTCAGATTAGGATCGTGCTCTGGCAGCAGGATCTTGCCCTGGCCTGGTACAATGCGCACCAGATGATGGAACTGTTTCTGGATCGCCCGCAAATCGTCAAAAATATCGGCATGATCGAATTCCAGGTTATTCAGGATCAGCGTGCGGGGGCAGTAATGGACGAATTTGGAACGCTTATCAAAAAACGCGCAGTCGTATTCATCCGCCTCAATCACAAAGAATGGGCTTTTTCCTAATTTTGCAGAAACATCGAAGTTGCCGGGCACACCACCAATAATAAAGCCAGGTTCCAGGCCACAGGCCTCAAGAATCCACGCTGCCATGCCTGCCGTGGTGGTTTTACCGTGGGTACCCGCCACGGCCAGCACCCAACGGTCGCGCAGCACAAAATCGTGCAGCCACTGTGGGCCTGAGAGGTAAGGAATATTACGTTCCAGCACCGCTTCCACACAGGGATTCCCGCGCGTCATGGCGTTGCCGATAATGACCAGGTCCGGTACAGGATCAAGCTGACTTGCGTCGTAACCCTCTGTTAATGCTATACCTTGCTGCTCAAGTAAAGTGCTCATCGGTGGATAGACGTTGGCATCTGAGCCTGTCACCTGATGGCCAAGCGAGCGGGCCAGCATGGCCAGTCCGCCCATAAAAGTGCCACATATCCCAAGGATGTGAATGCGCATAACGAAGTCCATAACTCAAAAGTTCGGCGCACAGTGTAACCTTGCTTGCACACGGAAGAAACGGATTAGGACTATGGTTTTTAAAGTTCAATCGGCTAAACTGCGTACGCATCCACGGGCAGTTAAGTATGCCGCTGCCACTCCATCGATGATTCAGGGAATGTGTTATGAAAACGTTGGGCGAATTTATCGTCGAGAAGCAACACGACTTTCCGCACGCCACAGGTGAACTGACGGCGCTTATCTCAGCCATTAAGCTGGGCGCTAAAATTATTCACCGTGATATTAACAAAGCCGGTCTGGTCGATATTCTTGGTGCCAGCGGCGTTGAGAATATTCAGGGTGAGCAGCAGATGAAACTGGATCTGTTCGCCAATGAAAAACTCAAAGCAGCACTGAAAGCACGTGGCATCGTTGCCGGTATCGCCTCTGAAGAAGAAGATGAGTTTGTGATCTTTGAAGGCGAAGAAAACGGTAAATACGTCGTCTTGATGGACCCGCTTGATGGGTCGTCGAACATCGATGTTAACGTCTCCGTCGGCACCATTTTCTCTATCTATCGTCGCGTTAGCGAACCGGGTACGCCGGTTGTCGAAGCCGACTTTATGCAGCCGGGTAATAAGCAGGTTGCCGCCGGTTACGTGGTTTACGGCTCATCCACCATGATGGTGTACACCACCGGTTGTGGCGTACATGCGTTTACTTACGATCCATCTTTGGGTGTGTTCTGCCTGAGCCATGAACGTATGACCTATCCGGGCGTGGGTTACACCTACTCCATTAACGAAGGTAACTACATTCGTTTCCCGCAGGGCGTGAAAAAATACCTGAAATTCTGTCAGGAAGAGGACGTGGCGACTCATCGTCCTTACACCTCACGTTATATCGGTTCTCTGGTGGCGGATTTTCACCGCAACCTGCTGAAGGGCGGCATCTATCTCTATCCAAGCACTGCCAGCCATCCTAAGGGTAAACTGCGCCTGCTGTATGAGTGCAACCCAATGGCATTCCTGGCTGAGCAGGCTGGCGGTAAAGCCAGCGATGGTCAAAACCGTATTCTGGATATTCCACCGGTCACGTTGCACCAGCGTTGTCCGTTCTACTGTGGCAACACCGCCATGGTAGAGGACGTGGAGCGTTTCCTGGGTGAGTTCCCCGACTGCCGTCAGGGCTAAAAACGAAGGGCGCGATATTCGCGCCCTTTTTGGTTTACGACTGCTGTAGCCTGAACTGTGCCATCGCAGCCTGTAACTGCTCTGACTGCGACTCCAGTGAATGGGTCGCGGCGGTTGCCTGTTCCACCAGCGCCGCGTTCTGCTGCGCTGCTTCATCCATTTGCGTCACTGCATGATTGACCTGATCGATACCACGACTCTGTTCTTCTGAGGCCATGGAAATCTCTTTCATCAGCGCCGTAACCCGCATGACTTCACCGGCGATCTCATCCATCGTTTCGCCCGCGCGCGTCGCCATTTCACTGCCCTCTTTGACCCGCGTTTGTGAGTCGCTGATCAGCGTACGGATCTCTTTGGCCGCACTGGCACTGCGCTGTGCCAGCGTACGGACTTCGTTGGCGACAACGGCAAAACCGCGCCCCTGTTCTCCGGCGCGTGCCGCTTCAACCGCCGCGTTCAGGGCAAGGATGTTGGTCTGGAAAGCAATGCCGTCAATCACGCTCAGGATATCGCCGATGCGGTTAGCGCTGTCGGTGATTTCATGCATTTTTTCCATCACGTAATTCACCACTTCCGCACCGCGATCGGCGCTGTCAGACACGGCGTTAGCCAGCTGATGTGCCTGTTGGGCGTTGCTGGCGTTGAGACGGACGGTGGCCGTCAACTGCTCCATGCTGGCAGCCGTTTGCTCCAGCGATGCAGCGGACTCTTCCGTACGTTGAGAAAGATGCACGTTGCCTGCCGCCAGTTCACGGCTGCCGATATCGATCTTCAGGCCGGCTTCACGGACCTGATTAACCGATTCACGCAGCGCGTGCTGCATGCCTGCCAGCGCATTATTCAGTCGGCCCAGTTCATTATTGCCCGCCAGCGGTAAGGCCTGGGACAAATCGCCCGCCGCAATTTGCTCCAGGTGAGTAATCGCGTTGTTTAACGGCGTCAGCAGCATACGGCGTAACAGTACCCAGGCCAGCACCAGAAGCAGCAGTGACAGCAGCACGGCGATGGCAATCAGCACCTTCATCATGATTTCGTTACGCTGGGCTTCAGCCAACTGCGCATGCGTAATTTCATCGGCTTTTTTACCGAAGGTTTCTACCGCATTGCTGTATTTCACTGACAGCGGCTCCAGTTTGCCTTCCAGCAACTGGTAGTATTCATCGTTGTACTGTTTATCCAGCGCCTTCATCATCGGCAGGATGCCCTGATCAAGGTAGTCCTTATAGCTTGATGCAATCGCATCAGCCATAATCTTCCCTTCGGCAGTCACCGTACCGGCATCAACAAAACGCTTAAGATTCTGTTGAGATGCCACCACATCCGCCTGCGCGGTTTTGGTGATGCTTGCTCCCTCATCCAGTAAACCAATCTCAATTTTACGCACTGCCAGCGCAGCACTGGCACGTGCGCGCATTAAATCGGCATTACTTTGATACAAGCTGTTTAACTCAATCCCCTGAATGCGGTTAACCACATCCAGCGAACGATTCCCCTTATTAATTGCCACAATGCCCATCACACTCACCGCCAACAGCAGCAGTGTCATGAACGCCAGCAACGCCAGCAACCCCGTGCGCAGTGATAACTGTTTCATCTTGATCGTTTCCGTATGAGTAGTAAAAGGCGAAATAATTTCGACAACCCTTAAACGGAGAAAGTATCGGCAATGACCTGGGTAAACTTTAACGTCAATAGATGATTAACATCTCTATTACCGTTAACCTGTTAATGAAACTGACCGGTTATGTGGGTAAGCCAAAGAGGAAAAGCATGAAGAGAGGGTTAATACTGGCGCTGGTGGTTAACTGCGGAGGCGCATTCGCGCAGCAGTCCGATATCGATCTTCAGCTAAATCAGTGCCTTAATAAAGCCAGCACTACGCTTGCAATGGTGCAGTGTAATGACAGCGCCATGAAAGGCTGGGATAAGGAAATGAACACCCAGTACGGTTTACTGATGAAAAAATTAAGCGGTGAACCCAAGGATAAATTGCGTGCGGCACAGCGGGCCTGGCTCAGCTATCGTGATGCCTGGCTGGCCGCCAGCCGCAGCCAGCTCAGCACCCAGGGCACGCTGGGGTCCGTTGCGCTTGGCACACAGGGCATTGCGCTGGTGCGCGATCAAACGCTGATGCTGCAATCTTTAAACAAAGGCAGTTGCGCTAACCCCGACGATTGTTGATTAATGTCAGTTCGTTACTGGCTATTCGCCGACGTTTTCATTTACCTGCAGGAAAAAATCATGGCTGCTTATGCCTCCACGCTTATTTTAATCGGCCTTGCCGTGCTGAGTTACTTTGTTCACAACACCGCCGTAACCCTTTCTATATTGATTCTGCTGGCCATTAAACTGACTCCGCTGGCACAGTTCTTTCCTTACGTGGAAAAACAGGGCATTACGTTAGGCATTATCATTCTTACGGTGGCGGTCATGGCACCGCTGGCGAGCGGTTCGCTGCCTGCGTCATCCCTGCTGAAGTCCTTTGCCAGCTGGCAGTCGATTGTGGCGATTCTGGTAGGCATTTTTGTCGCCTGGCTGGGCGGACGTGGCGTGAGTTTTATGAGCGTACAGCCTTCCGTTATTGGCGGATTGTTAATGGGGACGGTGATTGGTGTGGCGTTTTTCCGTGGCGTCCCGGTAGGGCCACTGATTGCTGCGGGCATTGTTTCCTTGTTTATCACCGCCAAATAGCGTTGAGGAGCATTCTGAAACGCCAAAAAGGGGGCGGACTTTCACAGTCAGTTGGCTATAATAACCGACACTCAACATACGACGACTAAAGGAATACCCGATGAGTTTGAACCAGGTGCCAGCAGGTAAAGACCTGCCAGAAGATATCTACGTAATTATTGAGATCCCGGCCAATGCCGATCCGATCAAATATGAAGTTGATAAAGAGTCTGGTGCCCTGTTTGTGGATCGCTTCATGTCCACTGCGATGTTCTATCCGTGCAACTATGGTTACATCAACCATACCCTGTCGCTGGATGGTGATCCGGTCGACGTGCTGGTACCAACCCAGTACCCACTGGAGCCAGGCTCAGTCATCCGTTGCCGCCCAGTTGGCGTGTTGAAAATGACCGACGAGTCAGGTGAAGATGCCAAACTGGTTGCCGTTCCGCACACCAAGCTCACCAAAGAGTACGATCACATTAAAGATGTGAACGACCTGCCAGAACTGCTGCGTGCGCAGATCACCCACTTCTTTGAGCACTACAAAGATCTGGAAAAAGGCAAATGGGTTAAGGTTGACGGCTGGGATAACGCTGAAGCGGCAAAAGCCGAAATCATCTCTTCTTTCGAGCGCGCGGCTAAGAAGTAAAATCCGTTGTGCTGACATGACCGATTGCGGTTTTCAGTACAGGGCAAAAGAGAACATGCTTTTTCTTTTGTACCGAATACAGGCCCTACTACGGGCCTGTATTTTTTTATCTTAACGTTATTAATTCTTTGTATTTACCGTCTCAACGCTGACAGCCTTTTCGCGTGAAATCGACAGTTAAGCGATCGCGATACTGATACAGGTCGTAGTCCTGATTGCGCGCAATACGCTCGCCATGACACATTGCCATAACCAAATCGTTCTCGCTCACCGTGATATCGTCTTGTATCGGATTCGTTGCCTTAAAGCCTCTTATTGCCATATAAGGAAACGGAAACCACCAGTTAGCGAAATATTCAGGAATTAGCGCGCTAAGCACAGGGTAATTATTTAGAGAATTGAGATAAACAGGTGAACGAGGTGCGGCCCCATTAAACTGCATATAAAGCGTTCCCACGGACAATGCGTTGGTGTCCTGCTTTAACTGATGCGTAATCCCGGCATTGATTTCATCTTGTTGACGAATGGCATTACCGTATACATATATCCCCGTAAAGGCATAAAGCAAAGGAACAGCGACAATGACGTTTATAAAAGCCCCTTTTCCTTTCATCGCCCATGCCAGTAATGTTGCGCTGAATAACATAAACCCACTCACTGCCAGCATCACTCTGGGGGCAAGCAAAGGGTTCTGTAAAATAAGCAGGCTGCCCGGAATAATCAGGAATGCGGCGCAAGGTAATAGCAGCGCCAGCGCGGCAACCAGAATGCGGAGCGGGCTACGTTGATGTTGTACATAGCGCAACGCGATTATTGCCGCGGATATCGTAGCAACGGCCAGAACCGTCAGCAGCACCTCCATCCCTTTGCCATCTTTATAGAAGGTCGCATCGATAAAGTGCCAGTAGGCCAGCGCATTGTTGCAAATGGTTTCCCATAGCTGGTTATCTGCAATGCCGGGATGATTGGCAGCATGCTCACCAGAGAAGGTCCGGGGTAACAGGATTTTAAGGTAGATAACAGAAGCGACCAGAAACGCTGCACCTCGCTGAACAAGACCGCGAATAATCTGTAACGGCGGCGCATTGTTCACCATCTGACCAAATGCAGCAACAAAGACCATCATCACTGCAATATTGACAGCAATTTGATAAAGGCAATAAATGGCGAGGAGGACAAAAACAGCTGTCAGGAACTGGATAACCGGCTTCTGTACAGGAAATAATACCCATGCCAGGCTTAACACAAGCGCACATCCGATGGTGAGCACGTCAAAGCGATAAGAAACTATTTCAGCCAGATAAGGATTAGCAAAAAAGCTCAGCGTGGCTAACACCCCAACCCAGGTTTTTAACGCGCTAAAGTGGCGACGATGGTAGTGGGCTAACGTCACGGCAATAAGAACGGTGGTGATAATCAGCGGTAAAGGAAAAATGTCTGAAACATGGGAACTGAGGAACAGTGCTTTCATTAGCAGATCGGCTAATGGTCTTCCGTCTCGTCCCCAGAGCGCATTGCCCGTTATGGCTCTGCCGTTGTCATCAATATAAAAAGTATTTGCAAGTAACAACGGTAAAGAAAATAAAAAGGCAGCGACAAGATAAATATTGATTGTTTTTTTCATTACTCTTCACTTTGGAAATGTCTGTGCGTTCACGCGCTGAGTTTTAGTGATAACGGCGCTATTATGCAAGGCGTTTATCCGCCTGCAAGCTTACAGGAAAAGTATTTGTATTATTAATAACCCAAACCGCCCTTCCCATAACGTTTATACATTGTGTCATGATTAAATCCTGTCTTGCATACCCGCGCATGGCACAGAAGACATCACCTTTCGGCATAAGAGCCCTGGAAGACACAGCATCGACTGAGGGCATTGATAAAAGGGTTCATGAAGATCATGAACCCTTTTATCCTGAATCGCATTCGGCTTAACAGGTTGGTTATCCCAACGAATTATTCGCTTTCCTGCTCCTCTTCACGCTTCAGCCAGTCACCACTCATAATACGCTGGCGTCCTGAGACTGAACGTTGATAAACATACAGCCACGCGCTACCGAACGGCGTCTGAATCAGATGACGTTTGTATTCTCCACCTTTAGTACGAAGCGCATCTAACTCGGCGAGGATGGAGGCATCAATCCGGTATACTTCGCAATATACCTTTCCTTCGCCATTAACCACGCCGGGATAGTGACCAAGACTGTAGAGTTCATAGCCCTCAATCTGATGGTCACCCAACCATTGCGCGTGTGTCATCCAGTGACTGTTTCCCTGTTTGCGCCGTAAACTGCCATAGACAATTATTCGCATTGCTAAAACTCAAACTGATAAAGCAAATCAAGAGCCTGATCCACACCGGACACGGCTTCCAAATAGAGTTTAGGCATCAGGCGGTAACGTAAGGTTAACGTTGCCAGTGAATCAAAGATGCCCACTCCGTATTTTACTTGTAGACCCGGCAGTACATAGCCACTGACCTGCACCTGCTGACTGTCGCCAACGCCGGTGGTATCAAGAGCAAGGTTACTGACGCCGAATGTCTCGCCGATTTTACCCACAACCTGACCACTTTGTGCAACCCCTAACCCCACTAACGCCGAAGTTAGTGCATTACCGTCACCGTCGCTCTTCAGTCCCTGCCCCCGTAACAGGTAAGAAAGGGCTTCCTGCTGTGACATCGCCGGGTCCGAGAACACTTCAACTTTTGGCTCGTCCGCCAGTCCGGTAACGCGCAGGCCTGCCGTCACGCTGTCCTCTGTCGCATCCGGATTACGAATCGCCTCCAGGTTGATGTAAGGCTGATCCGGTGGCCCGGCGAATTGCAGTTCACCTTTGCGTACGATCAAATCCTGGCCATAGGCATGGAAACGGCCGGAAGGAATATTGATCTGTCCGTTCAGTCCAAGACCTGATTTGTCCTGTACCATTTTCATGTCGCCATTCAGTCGCGCTTTCAGGCCAAATGCGGACAGGCGCACGTCGTTGCCGACATGGATAATCAGGTTACTGTTAATCGGTATTGAAGCGGTTTGAGGCTCAATCGGTTTAAGGTTTTTATCCAGCATGACCTCGTCAGAGGAGACGCCCACCGCGCTCTCTGGCACCTCTTGTACCGTAATGCGTGCCCAGGGAATATCCACCCGGCCGTCAAGGTTAAAGGCGGCTGGTGTGGCTTCAAAGACCACATCCGGTGAGACATCCATCCGCACCATTGGCGGCACCGTAACCCGTACCCGACTTCCTTTGGCGGCGACACGTGCACGCCAGTTGTCCAGTTGGCTCCAGTCCGCATCACCCGTGAGGTTGATATTGCCCTGCGCGGTCTGCAGCAGACCATTCAGGGTTGAGCTCATGCCGTTAAACACCATATTGAGGCTGGCGCGGGTTAAATCCACCGGCATAAAGTTGCCTTTCACATTCACATCTTTCAGGCCGAGTTGACCAAAGACCTGGGGCTGCTGTGCCGTTCCGCCGAGACGTAGGTTACTGTTCAGGTTGCCTTTAATGCTTTCGCCCTGCATCAACGCCGGATTGATTATCGCCAGGGAGATATTGCGGATATTCACATTACCGCCCAGCGTTCGGCGCTGTTGCGGATCGGTGATCTGCACATTGCCATCCAGTTGACCGTTGTTAACGATACGAATCAGCCAGTCGAGCTGCGCCCGCCCATCGCGCAGTGCGGCATTGATATTGAGCGTGTTAAAGGCGACAGGCAGCGTATTGCCCTGCACATCCTGCGCGACTTTAACGCCGTTGCCCTTCAGCGCCAGGCTGCCGGTCGGCAGTTTGCCGTCCGCCGTCCAGTTTACTCGTGCATCCCCGCTAAACACGCCGCTCAGCTGTGTCTGGTTAGTGAGGAAAGGTTTTAACATCGCAAGGTCAAAACGGTTTAACACCACATGAGCATGGCCATCTGGCCCGGCTTCTATGGGTTCAGGCACACAGAGTTGCGCATTGGGGTTTTGCCAGCAGTGCGGGCCAATGGTGGCGGTCTGTTTCTGATTGACATAGTCGATCGCCATGGCGCGCGTCAGTCGCCATTCACCCACCGGCGTATCAAAACGCGTATTGTTAAGATTGCCCTTCCACTGCTCGGTCTGACGGTCGAAGCTGCCTGTCAGCGCGAGCTGGCCTGACAACGGCTTGCCCTGCACGTTGAGTTTGAGCTGGTGCTGCTTTTCATCGCCATCGGCATTGAGCGTCAGCAGGCTGATATTAAGTGCATCCTGCGTCAACTGCTCAACCCGCAACCGCAGCTTACCGGCGATTTGCTCGCTGGAGCGCACATCACTTTTCAGGGTGATGCGGCGGACAAGCAGTTGCTGCCAGCGTAAACCGGTGGCGGTAAGATCGGCCAGCAGTTGTGGCGCTTTCAGCGTACCCCGTGCCTTGATATCCCCTTTAACCACCCCGCCCAGCCCCGGCAGCGCATTATCGAGATGCGGAGCATCAACGCTGGCATCCAGGTTGAGTGTATCGGCCAGGCTGCCTTTTACATCCAGATGATTACGTCCCAGCGCTATCTTGATGCCGGGGATATCCCACTGGTTGTAGCTGTTGCCCCGCAAGGTGCCGTCAGCGCTTACCGCGTTCTGTTTAACGTTACCTTTTAGCATCAGCTGCGGTACGCTCACCTGCCAGCTACCACCATACAGGCTGCCACGGGTGGTAATCTTACCGTCCAGTTTAGCCGGCCAGTCAGGATACTGGCGCGCGGTATTGATGCCGTCCAGCGTCAACTCACTGCGCCAGCTGATGGCTTTGCTCCAGTCCACCAGCGCGGTGAGATCGATGTTGCCCTGCAACGCCGCCACACGCAGCTTATCCAGACTGAACTGTTGCACGTTGCCTTTGCCATCCAGCGCGACCGTAGCAGGCGGCACCGATTCCCCTTTGACCGAGGTGCGGAGAGACATGACATAGTCTGTCGCCTTGCCTTTGAACTGATAGTTAAGGTTATCGGCCTGATACTGAATCGCCCCGGTCAGCGGCCAGCGTAACTGCGGACTGGTCAGGTTTAACGCCAGCGGTAGACCAGCCACGGCGGGTTGAGCGCTGGCATCAAGCTGTGCGCGTACCGGGCCGGAAAGGTTCAGCGCCAGTTTCAACTCGTCACGCATCGCCCCCTTTAAGGTCAAACTGAGTTTTTCCCCTTTAACAGGGTCAACGTTCACCTCACCGTTCAGGGCAAAATCAACGGGCCAGTTGTCAGCCAGCGTAGCCTGACCACCGCCGTTCAGCTTGCCCAGATTTGAGTCAACCTCCAGCGTTTGCAACTGCATATGGCGGTCCAGCGTTTTCGCCTTCACCCGCAGTCGGCTAACCGAAATATCAGTATCACCGGTGATGCGTAGCTGCTCGCCCAGAATTTCCTGTACATCAATATCCAGCGGTAACTGAAAGTCGGGCAGCGCGGGCAACAGCGGTTTTGCAAACAGCGCCTGCAAGGTTTCGCCCAGCGGCTTCTCATCCGGCTGAGGCTGTTGTACTTTGGGTTGCACCACCTGCTCTTTAGCCACCTGCGCCGCTTTAGGCAGCGCGATCAGCAAACTTTGGATATGGGTGGGATTCAGCGTCAGGGCACGATCCTGCCACTGCAAGCCGGTGGTAAAATCCGCCAGCGAAATAGCGCTCTCATCGACTTTCACGCTGATGTTGTGCAGGCCCACATGACGCAGGCTGATCGGATAAGGTGTGCTGAGATTGCTGGTGCCGCTCTCTTCTGCCGAGGGTGCCGTCGATGGCGTCATCTTTTTGCTGTCGACCACCACACTGATATCTTTCAGCGTCAGATCGTTAACACAGACCGACGAGTGCAGCAGGCAGTTGAGATCCACAGCCAGATGGATAGTGCCCGCATTGACGCTGACGCCAGGCATCTCATAGCGCAATCCACTAAGGGTAAGATTACGCCAGCCGCCGTCCACTTTGTTGATCGACAAGCCCGGCACCCAGCGCGACGCGCCGTTTAACACCAGATGTAATCCCGGCGTCGTACCAATCAAAAATGCCAAACCCGCAAACAGCAAGACCAAAAAAATCAGAAAGCCAATCAGGACCTTTTTCCAGCGCTTCATAGTTCAGGCCCCAACCCTACGTAAAATTGCACACCATGCTCCTCGCTATCCCCAATGGGGCGGGCAATATCAAACTTAATGGGCCCCACCGGTGATGACCAACGCACCCCAATACCTGCACCGGTTTTTACATTGCTTTGCTTAATGTCATTGACCGCCTCGCCTGAGTCGACAAACACCGCGCCCCACCATTTGCCGCTGACGTTGTACTGATATTCCAGCGAGCCGGTAACCATTTTGGATGCGCCGGTCAGCTTGCCGTCACTGTCACGTGGAGAGACGTTTTTATATTTATAACCGCGAATACTGCGGTCACCACCGGCAAAGAAGCGCAGATCCGGCGGCACTTTGTCAAAGTCGTTGGTTTCAATCCAGCCCACCGTACCGCGGGCGATAAAACGGTTCTTTTCACCCAGGGTGCGAATCCAGACGTTTTGCGCCTGCAGGATTAAGAAATCGACATCTGAACCCCATGTGGTATCGGACACATCTGCGGAATAACGCTGCGAATCGCCCCAGGTTGGCATTAAGCCGCCGCGTGAACGGGTGCGGTTCAGACTGACGCCGGGATAGAGCAGCATCGTGGTATTGGTGACGTTACCCTGCGTAAAGTGATCCAGGCTCCAGCGCAGGTTAAGGGCTCTTTGCCAGCCGCTGCTGCTGTCCCAGTTGCGCGATACCGCCAGCGTACTGGTATCTGCTTTGGTGTCGTTAAGATCGGTGCGTTTCAGGCCGCCGGAAAAGGTGTAGTACTGCTCCAGTGGGCTTTTCAGCAACGGGACTTTGTAACTGAGATCGACCTGTTGCTCGGGCGCGGAAACATAGGCACTGGCGGCCATACTGTGGCCCCGATCGTTAACCCAGGGTTTTCTCCACGTTCCTTTCAGACGCGGTCCAACATCCGTCGAGTAACCGACACCAGCTTCAATAGTATTTTTAGCGCGGGGTGACACCACGGCATTTAAGGGCAGAACTTTGGTTTTACGACCCTGCTTAAACTCGGGCGCAACCACCACTGACTGGAACCAGCCGGTCGCGGAAAGACGGCGATTAAGTTCAGCCAGATCGCGGGAACTGTAGTAATCCCCCTCTTTAAAGGGCACTAAATTTTGCAGATAAGCTTCGCGGATCTGCGAGCCTTCAAAAGTGACATCACCAAAGCGATAACGCGGACCGCTGTTGTAGTCCAGATCCCAAAAGGCTTCATGGCGGTCAACAGACACACCTAACTGGCTTTTTTCAAACTCACCATCGAAATAGCCGTTACGCAGGGCAAGGTTGGTAAAGCCGCTTTTGAATTTATCGTACTGGCCGTGGTTAAGCACCGTCCCGACTTTGGGCCGCCCCTGCGCAATCCAGTTTTTATAATCCGCATCGTTTTTCGCCTGACCGGTAACGACAATCGTACTGCCCGCAATTTTTATCGGCTGACCAGGCGTAACACGGGCGATTAACACCGGACGGCCACCCTGAGGAGGCGCGGGGCGCGATTCGAAGTCGATATCCGGCTCATAATAGCCAAGCGCGCGCAGCCCCTCTTTGATCGCCGAAGAGACGCGAGAGCGAAAGCGGCCATCGTTGGTGACTTCGTCGCTGCTAATGGTCGACAGGCGTGCCCTGACGTTTTTTTGCAGTTCTCCGGTTAGCCCTTCCAGCTGTAGTCGAACCGGTGCCGCCCCGAAGGCGGGCGCGACGAGCAGCAAACCCGTCATGCAATAAACATAAAATCGTGGCACTTGTACTCCTGTCTGTCATGCCTGCCCCATTCCACAGGGCGCGTGTTAATCCTCGTTACCGATACAATCGCGACGGCAACTCACTCATCATAGCCGCACTTTTTGCCAACTGGCAGTGTACAACGAGATCTAAGCCAAATTGAGCATTATTGTCGGCAAAACCCACTTAGGTTACAACGGCGTTGTAACGTCCTGGGCGCTTCGCGGTTTGCCTGCTTATCGGCGCGGGGGAGGACAAGACAATAAATACTCACGCAGAGAGCCATCGTTTGCCCTCTGGCGGCGGCATCGTCGCTGCTGCTATAATCACCCACCGCAGGCATCCCGCCTGTCTTCATTTCTGCCCCTGCACCTCACTGATATTGTTGAATGGGCGCAGACATTTTTGGCACGGATAGCTCCCCTTAAGTCGCCACTACAGGGAATGAGCGCATAAACCGCACGCTGCCCAGGCCAAAAATGACAAGTGAATAACTCTTTGGATCTCATATGCTTGATAGCCTACTTGTCATTCTGCTACTGATAGTAATCAGTGCTTTTTTCTCTCTGTCGGAAATCTCGTTGGCCGCCGCCCGCAAGATTAAGCTGAAACTTCTTGCTGACCAGGGCAACATCAACGCCCAGCGCGTTTTGAAAATGCAGGAAACCCCTGGCATGTTCTTCACCGTGGTGCAAATCGGTCTGAATGCCGTGGCTATCCTCGGTGGTATCGTGGGTGATGCGGCGTTTTCGCCGGCCTTTTCCAGCCTGTTCAACCGTTTTATGTCACATGACCTTGCCGAACAACTCAGCTTTATCTGCTCGTTCACCATCGTAACCAGCCTGTTTATTCTGTTTGCCGACTTAACGCCGAAACGGGTCGGCATGATCGCGCCCGAAACCATTGCTCTGCGGATTATCAATCCCATGCGCTTCTGTTTGCTGGTGATGCGCCCGCTGGTGTGGTTGTTTAACGGTCTGGCCAACGTGTTCTTTCGCGTCTTTAAACTGCCGATGGTGCGCAAAGACGATATCACCTCAGATGATATCTATGCGGTTGTGGAAGCAGGCGCGCTGGCCGGTGTACTGCGCAAACAGGAACATGAGCTGATCGAAAACGTATTCGAACTGGAATCCCGTACCGTACCTTCATCCATGACCTCACGTGAAAACATCGTCTGGTTCGATCTGCATGAAGATGAAGTCAGCCTGAAAACCAAAATCGCTCAACATCCTCACTCCAAATTCCTGGTCTGTAATGGCGATATTGACCACATTGTCGGCTACGTTGATTCCAAAGAATTGTTGCTGCGCGTGCTGGGTAATCAGAGCATGGCGCTGAACAGCGGCGTTCAAATCCGCTCTGCGCTTATCGTACCGGATACCCTGACATTGTCTGAGGCGCTGGAAAGCTTTAAAACGGCAGGCGATGACTTCGCGGTCATCATGAACGAGTATGCGCTGGTGGTCGGCATCATCACACTTAACGATGTCATGACGACGCTGATGGGCGACCTGGTAGGCCAGGGCATGGAAGAGCAAATTGTCGCGCGTGACGAGAATTCCTGGCTGGTGGAAGGCGGTACGCCAATTGATGATGTTATGCGCGTGCTGGATATCGATGATTTTCCGCAGTCGGGTAACTACGAAACGATTGGCGGCTTTATGATGTATATGCTGCGCAAGATCCCGAAACGGACGGACTTTGTGAAGTTTGCAGGCTACAAGTTTGAAGTGGTGGATATCGACAGCTACCGAATTGACCAGCTGCTGGTAACGCGGATTGATGAACGACCGCCGATGCTGAATGTGGCAAAAACCGAAGAATAGAAAGACTAAGGGCGCCATCGGCGCCCTGTTTTTTAGTTGAACTCTAGCTTGAGACGAACGACCTGGCGGTTAATTTCTGACATCACGCTCAGGTGCTGTTTGTCTTTGACCCGTGGGATCAGGACTTTACCTTTATCAAACTCGAATGCGCCAACATCCTTGATGTATAACCTTCCTTTAAACAGCGTCTTAACATATTTTGCTATCTGTAGTGGATTATAGCGCTGGAAGATTTTCATACTGATTAACTCCTTCATTTTTAAGCACGCTTCACCGTTGCCAAATTCGGTACGGGTCCATGAAGCGCGAATTCGAGATAAACTATAGAACACTCTGTTTGCTTCGCACGATAAGAAATAAGTTTTTTTACCGTTCTGACAGAACATTACAGAATACTCTGTTATTTACTTTTCACTATTCAGTATAAACCTTCATTCGTTACGGAATTGTGTAGTTGATAACAAAGCTGACAGCTTTTTGAGACAGGCGCATCATCCCTGCTTACTATTACAGTTGAATGACTAACTGGTCTGATCACTGGAGAGGATGATGATGCGTGTAACTCTGGCAGCACTGGCTTTATCACTGTTAATTCCCGTCAGCGCGCTGGCTCACGATATCGAGCTTGGAAAACGTGTGCCGGCGGTAGGCGTTAATGATAAAGGCGAGCTGATTTTACAGCAGGAAAAATTCAGTTATAAAAACTGGAACAGCGCCCAGCTAAGTGGAAAAGTGCGGGTGGTACAACATATTGCCGGACGCTCATCAGCGAAAGAGATGAACGCTGCGTTGGTTGAAGCAATTAAGGCAGCCAGGTTGCCTCACGATCGCTATCAGACCACCACGATTGTTAACACCGATGATGCTATTCCCGGCACCAGCATGTTTGTCCGCAGCAGTATTCACAGTAATAAGCAGCAGTATCCGTGGTCGCAGTTTATTGTCGACAGCCAGGGTAACGTGCAGCACGCCTGGCAATTGAAGCAGGGCGGCTCGGCTATTGTGGTGTTGGATAAAACAGGCCAGGTTAAATACGTTAAAGATGGTGCCCTGTCTCAGCAGGAGGTTGAGCAGGTGATGACCTTATTAAGGTCGCTGTTGCAAGAGTAGATAAAGATGAAGGCGGGAGGCTGATGCCTCCCGCACTGCATCAAAACAGTGAAACGCGAAAGCCCGGGTTAAGGAAAGACTCACGCGGCGCGTAGTCCAGCGTTCTTCCCTGCCAGTCATGTACGTGCGCACCCGCAGCAGCGGCTACGGCATGGCCCGCACCGGTATCCCAGATGTTGGTTGGCCCAAAACGCGGATAGAGTTGGGCTTTCCCTTCAGCCACCAGGCAAAACTTCAAGGAAGAGCCGGTCGCAACCGTCTGGTGTTCACCCAGTTGCTTCAGGTATTCCTGCATCTCTTCATCGTCATTATGTGAACGACTCACCACCACTAACGGCGGACGCGCATCAAGCACATGAATTTGGTGTCGCTCTCCGTTCTCTTCTTTCCAGGCTTTGCCCTCTGCGGCGGAATACATCACGCTCAGTGCGGGCGCGTAAACCACGCCCATGACCGGCTTACCCTGCTCAATCAATGCGATGTTCACGGTAAACTCACCGTTACGTTTGATAAATTCTTTGGTGCCATCCAGCGGGTCGACCAGCCAGTAGCGCTGCCAGTGCTGGCGGACATCCCAGCCAGGCGGATCTTCTTCTGACAGGATCGGGATATCCGGCGTCAGCCGTTTTAAGCCCGATACAATCACATCATGAGCGGCCAGGTCTGCCGCCGTGACAGGAGAATCATCCGCTTTGTGGGAAATCTCTGCCGGAACAGAACCGTTGTAGACCTGCATAATCGCGTCGCCTGCTTCACGCGCCAGTTGGCTTATTTGCTCTAACATTTTTCACCTCATGTATGCGAATGCTACGCGTTAACTGTCATACCCGTTGGAGTACAGTCTAGCAGCTTCACGCTTACCGCTGATTTCAGGCAAACATTCTGAATCATTTTTCAGCTATATCAACACAATAGACAGAAATAGCAACGATCTTATTCGGCTTAAGCGATGAGATCGACGGCCCGAGCCCGACCGATGGCAGGCTCAAAACGTTACATCCATCACGATTTAATCTGCCCTTTCATCAGACTTTTACATTATTTTTGTAGCCTTGATCTTTTAGCTTTGGGAGAGAGCATGTTTAAGGCGGGAATGATGTTACTGGCGTTGAGCGTTTCAGTTGCAGTACAGGGAGCCACCGTGGATTTGCGCGTGCTGGAAACAACCGATCTGCACAGTAATATGATGGACTTCGACTATTACAAAGATACGCCCACAGAAAAATACGGTCTGGTGCGCACGGCGTCGCTGATCCATGCAGCACGTCAGGAAGTCACCAACAGCGTATTAGTGGACAATGGCGACCTTATTCAGGGCAGTCCCTTGGGCGACTATATGGCAGCCAAAGGACTTAAACAGGGCGATGTTCATCCGGTCTATAAAGCCATGAACACGCTGGACTATAGCGTGGGTACGCTGGGTAACCATGAATTCAACTACGGCCTGCCCTATCTGCACAAGGCACTGGCGGGCGCGCGTTTTCCCTATGTCAATGCAAACGTCATCGATCTTAAAAGCGGCAAGCCGCTTTTTACCCCTTATCTGATTAAACCCACTCGCGTGACCGATCGTGACGGGAAAACGCATACTTTGCAGGTAGGCTATATCGGCTTTGTTCCCCCGCAGATTATGGTGTGGGATAAAACTAACCTGCAGAACAACGTTCGGGTAGATGACATCACTGAAACCGCACGCCGCTACGTGCCAGAAATGCGAGCGAAAGGCGCGGATGTGGTTATCGCCCTTGCCCACTCGGGCCTGAGCAGCGAACCCTATCAGGCGATGGCCGAAAACTCTGTCTACTACCTCAGCGAGGTTGCGGGCATTGATGCCATTATGTTTGGTCATGCGCATGCCGTGTTCCCGGGCAAGGAGTTTGCCGGGATCAAAGGTGCGGATATCGAGAAAGGCACACTAAACGGTATTCCTGCGGTGATGCCAGGCATGTGGGGCGATCATTTGGGTGTGGTAGATCTGGTGCTAAGCAACGGTGGTGGCCGCTGGCAGGTCACTGGCGGTACAGCACAGGCGCGCCCCATCTATGACACCGCCCATAAAAAATCGCTGGCCGCTGAAGATCCCGCACTGGTTAAGGTTCTGAAAGACGATCATCATGCTACCCGCGAATTTGTAGCTCAGCCCATCGGCAAATCGGCTGATGTGATGTACAGCTATCTGTCACTGGTTCAGGACGATCCGACCGTACAGATTGTGAATAATGCGCAGCGTGCCTATGTTGAACATTTTATTCAGGGCGATCCCGACCTGGCGAAGCTGCCGGTGCTTTCAGCGGCGGCCCCCTTTAAAGCCGGCGGGCGCAAGAACGATCCTGCCAGCTATGTGGAGGTCGAGAAAGGCAACCTGACGTTCCGTAATGCGGCCGACCTCTATTTGTATCCCAACACCCTGGTGGTGATGAAAGTCAGCGGCGAACAGGTGAAAGAGTGGCTGGAATGCTCTGCGGGCCAGTTTAATCAGATCGATCCTGCCAGCAGCCGGACGCAGCCGTTGATCAACTGGGATTTTCGCACCTATAACTTCGACGTCATCGACGGTGTCAGCTATCAAATTGATGTGACACAACCGGCCCGTTACGACGAAGAGTGCAAACTGATCCATCCTGATGCTTCACGCATTAAAGATCTGCGCTGGCAGGGGAAACCTGTCGATCCTAAAGCGACCTTCCTGGTGGCGACCAATAACTACCGGGCCTACAGCGGAAAATTTGCCGGAACAGGCGATAAGTACATTGCTTTTGCCTCGCCGGATGAAAATCGCGCAATACTGGCGGCTTATATCAGTGCAGAAACCAAAAAGAATGGCGAGGTCCGTCCGCAGGCCGATCATAACTGGCGACTGGCCGCGATACATAGCACACAACCTCTTGATATTCGCTTTGAGACCGCACCTGGCGATAAAGCAACTCGCTTTATTCAGCAGTATGCGCAATATCCGATGAAGGCAACAGGGAATGACGAGACGGGATTTGCTATCTGGCAGGTAAATCTACAGCAGTAAAATACCTAAGGGCGGCACGGCGCCGCCCTTATCCTTTACAGGATTTCCAGCAGTTCAACTTCAAAAATCAGGGTGCTGAACGGCGGAATGGAAGCACCGGCACCGCGCTCACCGTAAGCGAGGTCGTGCGGGATCACCAGTTCCCACTTAGAGCCAACAGGCATCAGCGTCAGCGCTTCGATCCAGCCTGCAATCACGCCAGTCACCGGGAATTCAGCGGGTTCGCCACGGGCAACGGAGCTGTCGAATACGGTGCCGTCAATCAGTTTGCCGGTATAGTGCACACGTACGCGGTCCTGACGGGAAGGAATCGCGCCTTCGCCCTGGGTAATCACGCTGAACTGTAAACCTGACTCGGTGCTGCTGACGCCTTCACGCTGGGCATGCTGCTGCAGGAAAGCCTGGCCTTCTGCGGCCATCGCTTCCACGCGCTCACGACGCACGCTTTCAGCCCGCTCATGAACTTCACGCAGCGCGCGGTGAACTACATCAACAGGCACCGCGGGTGAGTTCCCTTCCAGCGCGTCGCGCAGGCCCGCGAGCAGTGCTTCTGGCTGCAGCCCCTGCAGACCAGACTCCAGCAGCTGCTGGCCAACCTGTAAACCAATACCGTAACTTGCTTGTGCTTCGACGCTGTCGAAAGAAGGGGTAGTCATCTTCGTTCCTTTCACTCTCGGATATAGTAAGACGGGCAGCATAGCAGCGCAGGCCGCTGGCGTAAAATCCGCAGCGTCGTAGATGACTTTTGCTGGCGAAAGAGAAACAATACGCAGGTCAAATTTATCAATGCTGGCAGGCACTTCGCGTCCACATTGCCCATACTGTATAAGTGACACGTTTCCCCTTATCAGTGGCACAATAAGAAAGAGAGAAAATATGGGCCAGATTGCCCCTCGTCGCCGCAGGATGCTCGCACGGCGTATGTTAACCCGGTTACAAGCTCGACTGCCGCAACGAAAGCAGCCGCAAGGTGCCGGAGCGGAGGAACCCGATATGACTTCAGACGTCCCGTCTCGCCTGCCAAACTGGCTGTATCGCCTCTGGCATTTTACAGACGATATTCGCTGGATGGACCCGCTGCCGGCGTTGCACCGCCGTGGAATTGTGATTGCCGTATTCATCCTGTTGCTGGCCTTCCTCTGGCCGTCCAGCACACCGCAGTATCCGGTAGAGCGTCCCGTTACCCCCTCGGCTGAAAAAGAAGTACCGATGCAGGCGGACATTTATGATAACAAACCCGCTAAATCCACCTCCCAGCCGGAGGCAAAAGCTGATTCACAGGGCGACTGGCGCAGCTACCAAATTGCCTCCGGGCAGACGCTGGCGCAGCTGTTCCGCGACAATAACCTCCCGGTTAATGACGTGTTTGCGATGGCGCGCGTGGAGGGCAACGGTCAGCCGCTCAGTACGCTGAAAGAAGGCCAACAGGTGAAAGTACGTCGGGATGCGAAAGGCGTGGTAACGGGATTAACGCTGGATGGTACGAACGGTCCGGTGCTGTTTACCCGCCAGCCAGACGGCAGCTTTCTGCGCGTGGAATAAGCGACAACCGGTGGCGGAACGCCACTGGATGGGCGCTAACACGGTTGTTTGATGTTCTTTACCAGCGCGCTTCCCACGCAGACCCGCAGCGCAAGTAAAGACAGGATGATTTCAGCCTCGGCAGGAAAGCGCGCCGGGCGCAGCGTTCCGGCTACAGGAACAGAGACAGAGACAGAGACAGAGACAGAGACAGAGACAGAGATTTGGCACCCGGTTGGCCAACAATAAAATAGCGCTGCATTCTGTGTTGAACATGTCGATGCTTGTGCGGTGCGGCAAGCGGGCAAAAGGAAGGTTATTCAGGGCTTAAAACAAAAACGCCGACACAAGTGTCGGCGTTCAGGTGCGGCAGATTAATAAAATTAACCTGCTACTACGTTCACGATCAGTTTCGCGAATACTTCGCTGTGAACCTGGAAGTCCACTTCGTGCTCACCGGTGGTGCGCAGAACGCCGTTCGGTAAACGAACTTCGCTCTTAGCCACGTCAACGCCAGCTGCAGTTACAGCGTCAGCGATGTCGCGAGTACCGATGGAACCGAACAGTTTACCTTCATCGCCTGCTTTAGACGTGATGGTAACGGTGCCCAGTGCGTTGATTTTTTCTGCGCGCGCATTTGATGCTGCCAGAACGTCAGCCAGTTTGGCTTCCAGTTCTGCACGGCGTGCTTCGAAGAATTCAACGTTTTTCTTGGTAGCAGGAACAGCTTTACCCTGTGGAACCAGGAAGTTACGAGCGTAGCCCGCTTTAACGTTAACCTGATCACCCAGGCTGCCCAGGTTTGCTACTTTATCAAGCAGAATAACTTGCATTACCTTATCCTCTTAAAGTCGTTAATGGACAGTTGCCGATTACTGATGACGATCAGTGTACGGCAGCAGAGACAGGTAACGCGCGCGCTTGATAGCACGAGCCAGCTGACGCTGGTATTTTGCGCGAGTACCAGTGATACGGCTTGGTACAATCTTGCCGCTTTCAGTGATGTAGTTTTTCAGCGTTGCGATATCTTTATAATCGATCTCTTGAACGCCTTCCGCGGTGAAACGGCAGAACTTGCGACGACGGAAATAACGTGCCATTTGGCTAGTCTCCAGAATCTATCAATTCAATCTGCTCGGCATGTAACACCATTTTACTCTGACCATTTCGCGCCTGATGGCAGCTGATAAAGCCTTCGAGAATGAGTTGCGTGCCGACCGTTATATGTTGAGTAATCACCTGATGGGCGCTGCCGCTAATAATAACAGGCATTCGACACCAGGCTTGCCGGTGAAATCCGGCCTCCTCCTGCACCGAGTTGTGCTCAAGCACGAACTGACAGTGCGGAATTCCTGACGGGCTAATTTTCCGAACTGGCGTCTTACACACAGTGCCAGACAAGCGCAGCCGATTAACCGTCACGATGGATTACTCTTCAGAATCCCCAGCATCTGAGTCATCAGCGGATTCGTTAGCAAAATCTTCGCGGCGCTCACGACGCTCGTCTTTCGCTTTAACCATCGGTGATGCTTCAGTTACCGCGTTTTTAACGCGCATAACCATGCTACGGATAACGGCGTCGTTGAAGCGGAAGTTCGTTTCCAGCTCATCGATCGCTTCCTGCGGCGCTTCTACGTTCAGCAGAACGTAGTGTGCTTTGTGCAGTTTGTTGATCGGGTAAGCCAGCTGACGACGGCCCCAGTCTTCCAGACGGTGGATCGTGCCCTCTGCACCAGTGATAGCACCAGTGTAACGCTCGATCATGCCCGGAACCTGTTCGCTCTGGTCAGGATGAACCATAAATACGATTTCGTAATGACGCATCGAAATTGCTCCTTACGGATTATTCAGCCTCCTGTCAGGGTCAGCTGCGGCCCACGGAAGCAAGGAACGTTATAGGTTGTGAATCATTGAAATGACACACACCTCTGAATGCAGCTGAAAAATTGACGCGTAATCATACTGGCGACGCCGGACAAACTCAAGCGGGGATTTCATGTAAATGGTCGGAAATCGCCCTGTTTCCCGCCCTTTTGTGCGGAAAGTGGGAACAGGGCGATAAACCGTGGCAGAAGCAGGAGGTGATGGCGTTGACGGCTACAGCTGACGCTTGAAAAAGCTGACCAGCGCGGTCAGGCCCGACGGCGTGATTTTGTGGCCGATATGCTTTTCAGACAAGGTGATCAGATGAGCATCAAGCCCCTGTTCGCGCAGAGCGCGATCCAGCCGCTGGGTTTCCGCGAAAGGCACCACTTCGTCAGCCTCGCCGTGCCATAACAGGAGCGGCCGGTTCGCAAGATTCGGCAGGTGGCTTGAAGGATCATAATCCGCCAGCGGAGCCATGCGTTTGGTGAACAGGGCTTTGTGCTCTTCGCTCGTCACCGGGACGGGAGGGAAAAGCGTCTGGCTGAGCTGCATAAAATAGCCGGAACCCATCATACAGGCGACGCTGTGAATATGCGGATAGCGCGCCATAATGCCCAGCGCCGTCATGCCGCCCATGGAAGCGCCCGCCACGGCAAGACGTTCACCGGCAATCAGATCGTCGGCGCGCAACGCCGTTTCTATCAACGGGAATTCATCGATGTTCTGTTTAAGAATGTCCCAAAAATGCGTAAACCGCGTGTCGGCATCGCCATTGTAGCGCGCGCCGTGCATATCGGCGTCGGGCATCAGCGCACGAAATCCCGCCTGTGCCAGTGCCACAGCAAAGTAGGCGTACACCTCTTTCGACGAGGTAAAGCCATGATAAAACACTACCGTTGGCAGTCGCTGCTGGCGCTGGCCCGCAGGTGCCGCATGCAGACATTCAATACCTGCAAACCTTTCCGTGGTGAGTTCTATCATTTTTTCTCCTGAAACAGGGGCTGATTAGGACGCCTCGCCAGCGAACAGAAGCTGGGTGAGGGTTTTCAACATTACAATAGTAATAATTTCTTAACTAAACATTTCCGCTGCGCTGCCGTTGTTAATGCATATTTGACAAGAAAACAAAGGTATTCTATGAAACGTTTCTCTCTTAGCCGCACTAGCCTCGGAGTGAAGCTGTGCGTCATAACGTCCTTCAGTGTAGGCGTTTTGTTGTTGGCCTTGACACTTATTCAAAGCCAGAATGCTTCACGCCAGCTGGAAAGTCTTGCCGTAGATGACATGGTCAATCAGGTGCAGGGCATCACTGAAATGACGTCCATGTTTAATGCGACGCTGACCCAGGAAGTGGGCAACTACACTCAGCTCTTCGTCAGCTTTTTACCTAAGCGCTTCAGCCGTGATGAAACCGCACGTATTCAGGTTGGTGAGTTTTCCACCCCGACGCTGCGCGCCGGACTTAAAACCCTTAACCTTGATCAGACTGCCGTTGATGATTTTACAGATCGCACCGCGGCAGTCGCCACCATCTTTGTCCGTGATGGTGATAATTTCATCCGGATTTCAACCTCACTGAAAAAGCAGGATGGTAGCCGGGCGATCGGTACCCAACTGGACCGCGCCAGTGCCGCCTGGAAAAGCGTGACGAAGGGGGAAACCTACCGCGGACTGGCCACCTTATTTGACCACCGCTACATCACCCAGTACCAACCGATAAAAGACGACAGCGGCACCGTCATCGCGATTTTATTTGTCGGCGTACAGATCGACAAACAGTATGGCCTGATGCGCGAAAAAGTGCTGGCTCGCCGTCTTGGCGATAGCGGACATTTTTATGTGCTAAACGGATCGCCGGGCGCAGCGCAAGGTCAGTATCTGTTTGATAAACAGAACGAAGGCAAACGTCCAGACTGGCAGGATAGCGTCATGAAGCAGCTGCTGACCCAGCCCGAGGGCGTGCAGCAAGCCGAGATCGACGGTGAAGCCAGGATGCTGGCCTGGCAACAGTTACCCGGCTGGAACTGGATTGTGGTCGGTGAAGTTAATCGTGACAGCCTGCTGGCACCGGTTATTCACAGCCGAAATATGTTTCTTATCACCGGACTGATTCTGGTGTTGCTGTTTGCCCCCTGCTTTGTCTGGTACAGCCGCCGCGCCATCACGCGCCCATTGCAACAGGTTATTCACTTAGCCGAGCAGTATGCCGCCGGTAATTTGCTGGAGCACCTGGACACCAGGCGCCATGACGAAGTTGGCCAGTTGATTAACGCGATCAACGGTATTGGCGAAGGTCTGGAGAAAATTGTCGCTCAGGTTCGCAGCGCCGCGCAGGAGATCAGCGACGGCACGGATACGATTGCGGCCAGCAGCCACAACATTAGTGCGCAGATTGGACGCCAGGCCAGCAGTGTCGAAGAGACATCGGCCAGCATGGAGCAGTTTGGTGCAACCGTTGAGCACACCGCCGATAGCCTGCGTCAGGCGATGTCTCTGGTCGCCGAAGCCAGCGGTATCGTGAATAACGGCAACCAGACGGTGACGCGCTCGGTCAGTACCATGTCGGCGATTAACGTATCGTCGCAGAGCATTGCTGACATTACTCATGTCATTGAGTCCATTGCATTCCAGACCAATATTCTGGCCCTGAATGCCGCCGTTGAAGCGGCGCGTGCAGGTGAACACGGTCGCGGATTTGCCGTGGTGGCAGCCGAGGTGCGCGCGCTGGCACAGCGTTCGGCTCAGGCAGCAAAAGAAATCGATACGCTGATTGCGACTTCGATACGTCACGTCGCGGAAGGTCATACGTTATCCGAGCAAACCCGGGATGCGATGAGTAATATCGTGACGCATATTGAGCAGGTACAGGCATTGATGGGTGAAATTAACGTGGCCGCGCAACAGCAGTCGGCGGGCATTGGTCAGGTAAACCTGGCGATGAACCAGATTAGCCAGGCGACGCATCAAAATAGCGAGTTGGTGGCACAGGCAGAACAGACGGCGCAGAGCCTGAGTGACAAAGGTCATCATTTGACACAGTTAGTCAGCGTGTTCTCAATCAAGTCGTGATGATTGCGAGCCAGTGGCTTACACTTGTCCTGTTAACATGACTGCCAGGAATCTGCTATGCGTTACGCTCTGTTACTGACGTTAAGTCTGTTTTTAAGTGGCTGCTCGCTGTTCCAGGATACGCCAAAAGCCCCGCCCGCGCCGACTGGCGAGGCGCAGTCCATTACCCGTGCCCAAAGTTACGGTTTACCGAAGCTGGGTACCATTAGCGCCAGCGTACGCGGCTCGCCCGATGACGCGGAGCGCGCCATTGCCGCGCGCGCCAACCAGGCCGGTGCCGTTTACTATCAGATTCTGATGGTTGATGAGACGATCACGCCAGGCATCTGGTACACGACCGCTATCCTGTATGGCGCCTCACCTGCCGCTGGCGCGCGCCAGTAACCGGTCAGTCAGTGGGCCCTCGAGTAAGCGCATACCGCGCCTGTCGAGCCACTGACTGCACCACGCATCCGCCAGCAAGGGCTCGGCATGCTTCAACAGCTGCGTTGCCGTTGCCAGATGCAGCAGATTTTCGCTGAGTTCGCGGGCCTGAACCTCATCAATTTTCCTCAGGCCCAGGGCTAACTGTCGCCAACTGCGATCGAAATGGCGATTACATCCTTTCACTGCGTCAAATTCCTGTTTGAGCATGTCCAGCATGCCGCCCTGTTTGGTCAAAACCCGCAGGACGTCCAGGCACATCACGTTGCCCGATCCTTCCCAGATGCTGTTTACCGGGATATCACGATAGAGGCGAGGCAGTTCACTCTCTTCGCAGTAGCCTGCACCGCCCAGCATCTCCATCGACTCGGCAATAAAGGGCGATCCCGCTTTGCAAATCACGTATTTTGCCGCCGGGGTAAATAACCGGGCAAACGCCGCCTCATGTGCATCGCCCGGCGAGGACCACGCGCGTGCCAGCCGCATCAGCAGTGCCGTTTGCCCTTCTAACTGCAAAGCCTGACGTGCCAGCACTTGCCGCATCAGCGGCTGATCCACCAGATTTTTCCCCATAACCTGACGCTGATGCGTGTGATAAAGCGCGACGGAAAAGGCGCGGCGCATTTGGCCGTGGCTGCCCAGCGCGCAGTCAAAACGCGTCATGCCCGCCATCTTGAGGATCAGGCGCACGCCGTCTCCCTCGTCGCCCAGCAGCCAGCCGGTCGCCTCTTTGAACTCAACCTCGCTGCTGGCGTTGGATCGGTTACCGAGCTTGTCTTTTAGCCGCTCAATGAAAATGGCGTTACGAGATCCATCCGGCAGTAAGCGGGGTAAAAAGAAGGCGCTTAGCCCCTGCTGGGTTTGCGCAAGAATCACATGCGCATCACTTTGTGGCACAGAGAAAAACCATTTGTGGCCGACGATTCGATACGCTTCGCCACTTCCGCGCCCATTAAGAGGCTCCGCACGCGTCGTATTGGTCAGCACATCGCTGCCGCCCTGCTTTTCGGTCATGCCCATGCCAATCAGCAGTCCACGCTTTTGATCGCCCGGAACCGCATGCGTATCATAATGATCGCTGAGTAAAGGATCGATCCAGGATTCAAAATGGGCAGGCAGATAGCGCTGTAGCAAGGGAATCGCAGCGTGGGTCATGGTCACCGGGCAGAGCGTCCCGGCCTCGACCTGGGCATGTAAAATAAACCGGGCCGCACGGGCCACACTGGCATTGGGTAGTACGTCGGGCTGCCAGCTAAGGTTATGCAGGCGGCTGGCGCAAAGGCCCTGCATCAGTAAATGCCAGGCCGGATGAAAGCGGACGTCATCCAACCTGACACCGCGAGCGTCGTAACGATGGAGTTCCGGCGGACAGGCATTGGCGAGCCTGCCCAGCTCCAGGGATTCGGCGCTGCCCAGTTGCCTGCCCACCGACGCCAGCCATTCACTGTCCCATCCGCCGCCTTCACGTAACAGTGCGTCACAGAGGGGAACATCGGACAGAAACAGGTTGCTGTTACTGAGGGGAAAAGGTTGATTGAAAACGGTGTGCGTTGTCCAGGTCATAACGGCTCCTCGCGGATGTCACCCACTTAGTATGTAAGGTGCGTTACCATTATGACCGGACAGAGAAACGAATTTGCGGCAGCGATCACGCGTTGCGCTGACGTACCGCTTCAAACAGACACACGCCAGTGGCGACTGAGACATTGAGGGATGAAACGCTTCCGGCCATCGGAATGCTGATCAACTCATCACAATGCTCACGTGTCAGGCGGCGCATACCTTCACCTTCTGCGCCCATCACCAGCGCCATCGGGCCGGTCATCTTGCTTTGGTAAACGGTATGGTCGGCTTCGCCGGCGGTGCCGACAACCCAGATGTTATATTCCTGCAACAGGCGTAAGGTGCGCGCCAGGTTCGTCACCCTGATCAGGGGAACGTTTTCGGCAGCACCACTGGCGACTTTTTTCGCGGTCGCGTTCAGCGGTGCGGAGCGATCTTTGGGAACAATCACGGCATGGACACCGGCAGCATCGGCGCTACGTAAGCAGGCACCGAGGTTGTGCGGATCGGTAACGCCGTCCAGCACCAGCAGGAATGGCTTCTCCAGGCTCTGTAACAGGTCGGGCAGATCCCCTTCCTGATACTGGCGGCCGGGCTTCACCCGCGCCACAATCCCCTGATGCACGCCGCCTTCTACCTGGCTGTCCAGCCATTTACGGTCGGCCAGCTGAATCACGATCCCTTGAGCTTCTAACGCGGTCACCAGCGGTTGCAGGCGACGATCGTCGCGGCCTTTGAGAATAAAGACGTCCTGGAAACGCTGAGGATCACGTTCCAGCAGTGCCTGCACGGCATGGATACCAAAAATAATTTCGCTCATCAATCTGCTCAGTGGTTGGAAATGAATGGATAACAGCCCCTGCGCGCTTGCAGGGGCTGATGTGCGCATCAGGCAGGCTTCGCCTTCTTCGCGGCACGCTTGGCCTTAGTGGCGGCGGCGATTTTACGGGTTTTCTCTGAAACTTTTTTACTTTTTTTCTCAGTCCGGGCCTCGGCAGGCTTACTGCTGCTGTTGCGGAAGGCTGAATCCGGCTCGAAATTGGTTTTACGGCTGGCCTGGCGACGATGTTTTGTCGGCGCTTTGCCATCACGCTTCGCCTTATCCCGTTCGGTTTTGCCTTCACCACGAACCTGGCGCTTACTGGACACCAGCGCAAAGTCGATTTTACGCTCGTCCATATGGACCGCTTCGACCCGCACTTCAACGGTATCACCGAGACGATAGGTACGACCGCCGGATTCACCAATCAGTCGCTGTCCTACGGGATCGAAACGATAGTAATCGTTGTCCAGCGTCGAGACGTGAACCAGCCCGTCGATAAACAGATCGCTAAGGCGCACAAAGAAGCCGAACCCGGTTACGCTGGAGATCACGCCATTGAAGACGTTGCCCACCTGATCCTGCATAAAGTCGCACTTCAGCCAGTCCGCAACGTCGCGGGTCGCTTCATCGGCACGGCGCTCGGTCAGGGAACAGTGCTGGCCCAGCTGCAGCATTTGCTGCATGTCGTAGTGGTAACCGCCGGTTTCCGTGGTCAGCCCTTTCACTTCGCCCTGCTCTTTTGCCAGCAGATACTTGATGGCGCGATGCAGCAATAAATCCGGATAGCGGCGGATTGGCGAGGTAAAGTGGGCATAAGAGGACAGCGCCAGACCAAAGTGGCCGCGGTTTTCTGGATCGTACACCGCCTGTTTCATGGAGCGCAGCAGCATAGTTTGCAGCATTTCCGCATCCGGACGATCGGCAACCTGCTTCAGCAGCGCGGCATAATCGATCGGTTGTGGTTTATTACCGCCCGGTAAGCTCAGGCCCAGCTCATTCAACACGGTGCGGAAGCTCTTGATGCTGTCATCGCTTGGACGATCGTGATCGCGGAACAGCGCCGGCTCCTGGTGCTTCTCAACGAAACGCGCGGAGGCGATGTTCGCCAGAATCATGCACTCTTCAATCAGCTTGTGAGCATCATTACGCGAGGTACGCTCGACGCGTTCGATGCGACGTTCCGCGTTAAAAATAAATTTCGCTTCTTCGGTTTCAAATGAGATTCCGCCGCGCTCTTCACGCGCGGTTTCCAACACCTGATACATGTTGTGCAGTTCCTGCAGATCTTTCACCAGCGGCGAGTATTGCTCGCGCAGTTCCGGGTTGCCCTGCAGGATATTCCAGACTTTGTTGTAGGTCAGACGTGCGTGGGAATTCATCACCGCTTCGTAATGTTTAAAGCCGGTAAGCTTACCTTTTGACGACACGGTCATTTCGCACACCATACACAGGCGATCGACCTGTGGATTCAGTGAACACAAACCGTTCGACAGCACTTCTGGCAGCATCGGAACGACCTGCGAAGGGAAATACACCGAGGTACCGCGCTGCTGCGCTTCGTTATCCAGCGGTGTACCGGGGCGCACGTAGTAACTCACATCCGCAATGGCAACCCACAGCCGCCAGCCGCCACCGCGTTTTTTCTCGCAGTAAACCGCATCATCAAAGTCACGCGCATCTTCGCCATCAATGGTCACTAACGGCAGGTCGCGCAGGTCAACGCGGCCTTTTTTCGCCGACTCTGGTACTTCTTCATTCAGTTTGCCAACCTGCGCCTCAACTTCTGGCGGCCAGTTGTGTGGAATCTCATGGGTGCGCAGTGCCATATCGACCGCGAGGCTGGTGCCCATGTCATCGCCCAGAATCTCGGCGATTTTGCCAATCGCCTTCGAACGACGCGTGGGACGCTGCAACAGCTCGACCACCACCACGGAGCCCATACGGGCATTCATGGTTTCTTCAGGGCCAATCAGGATGTCGAAGCTGAGACGACTGTCGTCTGGCACCACAAAACCGACACCTGCGTCCGTAAAATAGCGGCCGACGATCTGATTGTTACGCGGTTCCTGCACCCGCACCACGCGGGCTTCACGGCGACCTTTGCGATCGGCACCCAGTGGCTGAGCGAGAATCACATCGCCATGCATACAGAATTTCATCTGTTCAGCCGACAGGTAGAGGTCATCCTTTTGTCCTTCCGCCCGGAGAAAGCCATAGCCATCACGGTGACCAATGACTTTTCCACGGAGCAGATCGAGACGTTCTGGCAGGGCATAACACTGGCGGCGGGTAAAAACTAACTGACCGTCACGTTCCATCGCACGTAGGCGACGGCGCAAGGCTTCGAGGTGCTCTTCTTCCTGCAGGTTCATCTCTTGTGCCAGCTCTTCACGGCTGGCGGGTTTTTCTCGTTTTTCTAACAGAGCCAGAATAAATTCACGGCTCGGAATAGGGTTTTCGTACTTTTCAGCTTCTCTGTCCAGAAAAGGATCTTTTGACATTAGGGTTCCTCCGATGTCATTTAATATTCATTGCCACCGGCGGTTCGGACAATATAATTTCATATAAAGGTGTATTACCTTCCACTAAATCTGCCAGCGTATAGCCATCCAGCTCCTGTAAAAACAGCTGCACGGCATCATGTAAGGCCTTTTTGAGGCGGCAGGCAGGCGCGATGGAACAGGTCGTGCAATCGACTAACTGTAGTGGCTCCATTTTGCGTACCACTTCACCAATCACGATGTCGCTGGCGCGCATTCCCAGGCGAATACCACCGTTTTTGCCCCGAATGGCCGAGACAAACCCTGCACGACTAAGCTGATTGATAATTTTGACCATATGATTACGCGATACGCCATACGTATCGGTGACTTCAGAAATATTGGTCAGCCTGCCTTCAGGCAAGGTGGCCATATAGATCAGCGCCCGCAGGCCGTAATCGGTAAAACTTGTTAGCTGCACAGTGACCTCAGTCAATCATCCGGTGGCACGCCTATGCTCGCCCGTCCTGCTTTTTATTTCAATATTGAACTGGCTCTTACGTATCGAGCTACGATGATAAACCAGACTGATGACGGCTGTGTATTTTTTTCAGCCAGTGAAAGGTTTGACAAGCGAAGGGGCATTTAGTGGCATTAAATAACATAAAAAACAAAGGCCGGACAATGTCCGGCCACAGGATGATTAGGCGTTGAAAGGATCGCGCAGAATCATCGTTTCGCTGCGATCGGGACCTGTTGAAATAATATCAATCGGTACACCCGTCACGTCTTCTACACGTTTAATGTAGTTACGCGCGGCCTGAGGCAGGCCTTCCAGCGTTTTGACACCAAAAGTGGTTTCGCTCCAGCCCGGCATGGTTTCATAGATCGGCTCAATGCCTTCCCAGTTTTCCGCTGCCAGCGGCGTGGTGGTCACTTCGCTGCCGTCAGGCATGCGGTAAGCCACACAAATTTTCACTTCTTTCAGACCGTCCAGTACGTCCAGCTTGGTCATACAGAAGCCGGAGAGCGAGTTGATCTGCACGGCACGGCGTACCGCGACCGCATCCAGCCAGCCTGTGCGACGACGGCGGCCAGTTGTGGCACCAAATTCGTTACCCTGCTTGCAAAGGAACTCACCGGTTTCATCGAATAACTCGGTCGGGAACGGGCCTGCACCCACACGCGTTGAATACGCTTTAACGATACCCAGCACGTAATCCACATAGCGTGGACCAATACCTGAGCCGGTCGCAACGCCACCTGCAGTGGTATTAGAGGACGTGACATAGGGATAAGTACCGTGGTCAATATCCAGCAGTGTCCCTTGCGCGCCTTCGAACATAATCAGATCGCCACGCTTGCGCGCCACGTCCAACAGTTCAGAAACGTCAACGACCATACCGGTGAGAATGTCGGCAACCGCCATCACATCACTCAGCACTTTGTCGTAGTCAACGGCTTCTTCTTTGTAGTAATGCACCAGTTGGAAGTTATAGAGATCCATGACTTCTTTCAGCTTAGCGGCGAAGGTTTCTTTATTAAACAGGTCGCTGACGCGCAGTGCACGACGGGCAACTTTGTCTTCATAAGCCGGTCCAATACCGCGGCCTGTTGTACCAATGGCTTTCGCACCGCGCGCTTTTTCACGCGCCATATCCATGGCCACATGGTATTGCAGGATTAACGGACAGGCTTCAGAAATCAGCAGACGTTCGCGTACCGGAATCCCACGCGCTTCCAGGCCTTTCATCTCTTTCATCAGAGCTTCAGGTGAAAGCACCACACCGTTACCAATAATGCTGGTCACGTTGTCGCGCAGAATGCCAGAAGGGATTAAGTGGAGTACGGTTTTTTCACCGTTGATGACAAGTGTATGGCCCGCATTGTGGCCGCCTTGATAACGCACAACGTAATTAGCGCGCTCAGTCAGAAGGTCTACAATCTTACCTTTACCTTCGTCACCCCATTGGGTGCCCAGTACGACGACGTTCTTACCCATTTCTCAAAATCACCGATTGCTTAAAAAAGGATTCTACCATCTGATTTTGCGGTTTTCAGCACTTTTAGCATACGATTGCGCGCTTTTTTGCCTGGGTTTTGATCACTACAACATCCAGGGGTAAAAACAAGGCTGAGATACCATTCAGACGGCGATACTGACCCATTACAGCTCGCCATGCAGCCGCAACATACAATAGATCACCATACCTGCCACCACTAAGCCACCGCCAAACCGATGTAACAGGCGATCGGGTAACTGCGTCATGCTCAAAATCACCCGTCGCCACAGCCGTGGCATAAACATCGGCCCCAAGCCCTCAAGCACCAGCACTAACGCCAGTGCCATCCAGATATTCACGTTCATACTGCATCCAAAAAAAAGGCCGACAACATTGTCGGCCTGTTAGTTATATCAGTTCTTAACGCGTGGCGTTAGAAGGTGCCTTCATGTAGCGGAAGAAGTCGCTATCCGGGCTCAGTACCATCACGTCCTGATTGTCATTGAAGCTGTTTTCATACGCGCGCAGGCTGCGGATAAACGCATAGAAATCCGGGTCCTGACTGAATGCGTTGGCAAACAGCTTCGCAGCTTCTGCATCACCATCACCGCGGGTAATCAATGCCTCACGCTGTGCTTCTGCAAGCGTACGGGTAACCTGGTAATCGGCCTGAGCACGCAGTTTTTCGGCCTCTTCCTGACCCTGCGAACGCTGGCTTCGTGCAACGGCTTCACGTTCTGCACGCATACGGTTAAAGATCGCATCTGACACTTCTGTTGGCAGATTGATCTGTTTGATCCGCACATCAACCACCTGAATGCCTAGCGCCGCCATACTGTTTGGATTTGGCGCAGGCTCACTGCTGTTGGTTTCACGCTCGACACGCGCGGCCGCACTGGCGATAGCATTATCCGCTGCAGGCGTGGCCACTTCATCGTCGCCCCCCGCCGTGCCGGTATTCAAGGCATCACGGACATCGGTGGTTAAACGCCCACGGGAATCGGTCACGATGTCTTTGACATCAAGACGTCCCATCTCTGAACGTAAACGGTCACTGAATTTGCGTTTCAGCAGCACTTCGGCCTGAGAAACATCACCACCGCCGGTCGCCAGGTAGTAACGACTGAAATCGCTGATGCGCCACTTAATGTAAGAGTCCACGATAAGGTCTTTCTTCTCTTTGGTCACAAAGCGATCGGCCTGGTTGTCCATGGTCTGGATACGCGCATCAAGCGTTTTCACCGTTTCGATAAACGGAATCTTGAAATGCAGGCCCGGCGCAAACACCTGCGGTTTGTTTTCGCCGTCGCGCAACACTTTACCAAAGCGCAGAACAATGCCTCGCTCACCTTCCTGTACCACGAACAGCGACGCATAAAGTGCCACCAACGCGATAATGATTAGTACAATTACTGGCTTACGCATTGATTACTCTCTCCCTTCGCGCTGGGTATCGTTGCGCTGAGCATTAGCCCGACGCTGATCCATGATGCTGTCTGGACTGTATGACGAGGTGTCACTGCGGCTGGCACTGCGATCGCCAAGCGATGGCAATGTTGAGCTGCTTTTCTGTCCACTTTTCGCGGATGAAGTCTGACCGCCACGCATCAGTTGATCAAGAGGCAGGACCATGAGGTTATTACCGCGGTCGCTTACCAGCACTTTCCGTGTATGGCTCAGTACGCGCTCCATGGTCTCAATGTACAGACGCTCTTTAGTGATTTCTGGCGCAGCTTTGTATTCAGGTAAAATCTTGGCAAAACGCGCCACTTCACCCTGAGCTTCCAGAACCGTCCGCTCTTTATAAGCGCGCGCTTCTTCCAGAACACGTTGTGCCCGACCGTTCGCACGCGGCTGAACTTCGTTGGCATAGGCTTCGGCTTCACGTACGTATTGCTCACGGTTTTCACGTGCGGCAATCGCATCGTCAAAGGCAGACTTCACTTCTTCCGGTGGACGTGCCGCCTGGAAGTTGACGTCAAGCACCGTGATGCCCATATCGTACGGACGAATGGTTTCGTCGATTTCACGTTGCGTTTCGCTACGCACGACCGTACGACCTTCAGTCAAAATACGATCCATGGTAGAACGGCCAATCACGCCGCGCAGGGCGCTGTCGGTGGCCTGACGCAGGCTGTCATCAGCACTGGTCACAGCAAACAGATAGCGTTCAGGATCGGTTACGCGATACTGCACGTTCATTTCAACGCGCACGACATTTTCATCCGAGGTCAGCATCACGCCAGACGCGGCCAGTTCGCGAACGGCCTCGACGTTGACGGCACGAACCTGATCGATAAAGGTCGGTTTCCAGTTCAGGCCGGGCTCGACCAGGTGGCTGAACTTACCAAAGCGAGTAACGACGCCGCGCTCCGCTTCTTTAATGGTGTAAAATCCGCTCGCGGCCCAGATGACGATGGCCGCCACGGCGACGATGCCAAAAATTTTGCCGCTACCGCCGGAACTGCGCTGACCGTTATCACCTTTTTTGCCACCACCGAATCCGCCGAGCTTTTTGCTCAGTTTACGGAAGATATCATCCAGATCAGGAGGCCCAGATTCCTTACCTCCCTTATTCCCCCCAGAGTTGCCGCCTTGATTATTGCTGCTTCCCCACGGGTCGCGGTCCTGTCCGTTATTTCCGGGCTGATTCCACGCCATGTCATTACTCCATTTATAGTTTTAGCGGCTTACCCGTTGTATTTGATATTGTCACAGCGCGGGTTGTGCTCCTTGCCTGACCGTAAGCAAAATCGCAGTCAGAGATGAATCAACCCACACCGCACGACAACATAAAATCCTCAGAGTAAGTTCGATTTGGCAATATCAAACAATATAACTGGTCAGCGACGGCTCCTGCTTGCATAAGCGGCGCCAGTCAATAATCGGCATTCGCACATGCAAACCTACACTGCCGTCTTCTTCGTTCCACTCTTTTTCAATCGCCTGCAACTGATAGAAGCGGCTGCGTAAGCGACCCGCATCCGGTGGCAGACGTAAATCATACTGCGCAATCTCACCTGACAGTCGCTCGGAAAGCGCCTGCCATAATAAGGGAATACCGACACCGGACTGCGCGGACAGCCACACGCGAACCGGCATATTGTCTTCATCACGGTCAATGCGTGGCTCGAAACCGTCCAGCACATCGATCTTATTCATGATCAATAGCGTGGGGATTTCATCAGCTTCGATTTCTTCCAGCACCTCATTAACCGCATCGATGTTTTCGTTAACCCGCACATCGGCAGCATCGATGACGTGCATCAGCAGTGTGGCCTGACGCGTCTCTTGCAGAGTGGCTTTAAAGGCGGCAACCAGGTCGTGCGGAAGATGGCGAATAAAACCGACGGTATCTGCCAACACCACTTCGCCCACATCGGCAACGTTCAGCCGACGTAGCGTCGGGTCCAGCGTTGCAAAGAGTTGATCCGCGGCATAGACATTGGCAGACGTGATGGCATTGAAGAGGGTAGATTTACCGGCGTTGGTGTAGCCCACCAGTGAAACGGTCGGCACATCGGCTTTGGCACGCGCCTGTCGTCCCTGCTCGCGCTGTTTCTCAACACGTTCAAGACGCGACAAAATTTGGCTAATGCGCCCACGCAGCAAACGGCGGTCAGTTTCTAACTGGGTTTCACCCGGGCCACGCAGGCCGATACCGCCCTTCTGGCGTTCAAGGTGAGTCCAGCCACGTACCAGACGTGTTGCAAGGTGACGCAACTGCGCCAGCTCAACCTGCAATTTACCTTCATGGGTACGCGCGCGTTGGGCAAAGATATCAAGAATAAGGCCAGTGCGGTCGATAACACGGCACTCGCACAGGCGCTCAAGATTACGTTCCTGAGCGGGCGTTAAGGCATGATCGAAAAGGACGACCGATGCTCCACTTGTTTTTACCGCATCGGCAATTTCAACGGCCTTTCCTTCACCGACAAAATACTTGGGATGTGGCGCTTTACGACTGCCGGTAATAACCTGCAGTGCTTCAACGCCAGCAGAAGACACCAGGGTTTCGAATTCCTGTAAATCTTCCAGCTCTTTGTCTTGGGAGAACCAGATGTGTACCAGTACGGCCTGCTCACCGGCATCATAACGGTCAAACAAGCTATAACCTCGCTTATATAAAAAGACCAGGACGGAAAGCATGACGCTTTCCGATCCTGGTGAAACGGTGCCGCTTTACTCTGCGTTATCACCGTCTTGTTGTGGCTGCGACTGAGCAGAAGTGCTGCTGCCGCTATGATGGTAATTATTGCTGCTGCCACCGCCAGGATTATTGCTATGGTGAGAAACCGGGCGTGAAGGCACAACGGTAGAAATGGCATGTTTATAAACCATCTGACTTACCGTGTTTTTCAACAAAATTACGAACTGATCAAAGGATTCAATCTGACCTTGCAGCTTAATACCGTTGACCAAATAAATCGAAACCGGAACACGTTCACGACGCAGTGCGTTCAGAAACGGGTCTTGTAATGATTGCCCCTTAGCCATTCTATCTTTTCCTTATATGCTTGTTGTTTGTTGCTTGTAGAACACAGTGGTTCTGAAAAAAACTGCGTAAAAATTTGCGCACGTAACTTGCCAATTGTACACAATCACCCATGCTTCGCACTAACAACCTTCAGTACTGTATCACGCGCTAAGTGAGGTTCATCACTGTCTAGCCAGTGAATATTCTCCCAACCACGTAACCAGGTCATCTGGCGTTTAGCGAGTTGCCGGGTTGCGCAAACTCCCCGATAAACCATTTCGTCGTAATCGATCTCGCCAGCTAAATAAGACCACATCTGGCGATAGCCAACACAACGAATGGAAGGCATATCCGTATGCAAATCACCTCGTGCAAACAGGGCCCGAGACTCCGCTTCAAATCCTGACGCCAACATCTGCTCAAAACGCAATGCGATGCGTTGATGCAACAGCTCGCGACTCGCGGGGGCGATAGCAAACTGATGGACATCGTAGGGTAACGCTTTACCAGAAATTTTTGTCAGTTCCGTTAAAGTTTTACCCGAAATAAAAAAAACTTCCAGTGCTCGCGAAAGTCTCTGCGGATCATTCGGATGAATACGACTGCCTGCGACCGGATCAATTTCGCAAAGTTGACGATGTAAAGCTTCCCAGCCTCTTTCATTCGCCATTTGCTCTATTTTTTGACGAACCTCCGGATCGGCCGAGGGCAGCGGCGACAATCCTTCAAGTAACGCCTTGAAGTAGAGCATAGTTCCACCAACAAGCAACGGAATTCGTCCATGCTGAACGATATCCGCCATTTCTGCTAACGCATCACGTCGAAACTCTGCCGCCGAATAGGCTTCAGCCGGATCGCGAATGTCCAGCAAACGATGAGGCGCCTGTGCCAGCTCTTCAGCAGAAGGTTTTGCCGTACCGACATCCATCTGACGATAAATCAAAGCCGAATCAACGCTGATAAGCTCTACAGGCAACTGTTTGCGCAGTTCAATCGCAAGTGCGGTTTTACCTGACGCTGTAGGCCCCATCAAAAATATTGCCTTAGGCCGGCCAGCCTGGTTCAGTTCACTCATGCTTCAACGCGTTTACCGCGCTCTCAATCTCGATGGCTTGTACTAAGCCAGAAGGTGGCGATTTAAGTAACTGCGGACAAAGCCTTTCAAGCTCAGCCAACAGGGTAATCGCCTGGGAGTGATTCCAGTTTTGAGGCTCTGCATCTTCACGTCGCGCCAGCCACTGGGCCAGTTGCGTAGCAGAGTTCTCTTGCTGCCGGGCGAGATAGCCTAACAGTTCAGGAATCAAGATTTGTAAATTTTGTGTTCGTAACGGTAAAGGCACCGCCCGCAAAATAATGTGGTCACCCTCAGGGTGTAAATCAATGCCCATCTGATTAAGCAGGCTCAGATTTTCCTGGGCTGCTTTGCGTTCGGCAGGGGCGATTTTTAAGCGCACCGGAATCAACAGCGGCTGTGATTTCAGCCCACTTTCGCGGGGTTCTAGCTGTGCCTGCTTTAACCAGCGGGTCGCCACAGGCAGCGCCATCAGCAGTAAACTCTGGTCCTGTTCAAGCAGGGCATATTGCCCGTCAAGCACGGTTAACACACGGCCAAAGCTATGGGAATGGGCCGCCAAAGGCGGTGCGGCACTGACTGGCGCACGTGCCGCAGGCTCTGCACTTTTTGCTGCAGGTGCACTGGCAGGCGTTTTCAGCAGTTGCTGGTAAACCCGGCCTTCGCGCTGACTGTATCCCGGCTCTTTGCTTTGCCCGGCAGCCTTCGCCGTGACAGCCGGCTGGCTAAAATGGTTGCCGCCCGCCGCCTGACGGTTTTCTTGCTGCCAGCGCGGAGCCGGTTCTTCCGCCTGCAACGTCGGCAGGACGGGCGAGGCACTTTCCTGCAACACACTCATCACGCCCTGATAGATGAAGTCGTGCACCAGACGCGACTGATGAAAGCGCACTTCGTGTTTTGCCGGATGCACATTCACATCCACCTGATGAGGATCTATCTCTAAATACAACACGTAGGCAGGTTGTTGGTCATCCTGCAGCTGGCTCTGAAACGCCTGGCGAATGGCATGATTAATCAGCTTGTCACGCATCATGCGACCATTCACATAACAGTACTGTATATCGCTCACCTGACGCGACCCGGCCGGATCGGCAACCCAGCCGCGTAACGCCAGATCATCATGCTGCCACTCAATGCGAAGCGCATGCTGCATAAATGTCGTGCCGCAAATCGCCCCCAGCCGACGCTCACGTTGCCCTTCATCGTTGACAGCCCGGTACTGACGCATCAGTTTGCCGTTATGGCTCAATGAGATAGCAACATCAAAGCGCGCCAGCGCGATGCGTCGGATCACTTCATCAATATGACCAAATTCGGTTTTTTCGGTGCGCATAAATTTGCGACGAGCCGGCGTGTTGTAAAACAGGTCGAGCACTTCCAGCGTAGAGCCACAAGGATGGGCGGCGGGTTTAACGGTAACCGCCATATCACGCCCTTCGGCGTAGGCCTGCCAGGCTTCGGTTTGTTCGGCCGTGCGCGATGTCAGGGTCAGGCGAGAAACCGAACTGATACTGGCTAAGGCTTCACCGCGAAAGCCCAGACTCATGATGGCTTCAAGATCGTCCAGCGAGGCAATTTTACTGGTGGCATGGCGAGCCAGCGCCATGGCCAGTTCGTTCTTTGCAATCCCACAGCCGTTATCGCGGATACGAATCAGTTTTGCGCCACCCTTCTCAATATCCACATCAATGCGCGTTGCACCTGCATCAAGGCTGTTTTCCACCAGCTCTTTGACAACCGAGGCGGGACGCTCAACCACTTCTCCGGCGGCAATCTGGTTAGCAAGTTGCGGCGGCAAAATTTGTATTGGCATGCTGGATATCCTTGTGGCTGGCAACCCGGCGCAGAGGCCGGGCTAACAATCAGGATGCAGGGATTTTCAGATTCTGACCCAACATCACGTTGGTGGATTTCAGGTTATTCGCCTGGAGAATCGATTTTGGGCTGACGCCATAATGGGCGGCGATACTGCTCAGCGAGTCACCGCGCACCACTTTATGTCGCACCGGACGGCGCGCCACTGGCGAAGCGGGCGCAGTGCGGCTTGCCACGGCACTGGCAGGCACTTTCAACCGCTGACCGACCCAGACCACATCCCGCTTCAGGGTATTCATTTGCCGCAAGGTGGCCATGCTGACGCCATATTTCGCTGCAATCCCTGAGAGCGTTTCGCCGCGCGTCACGGTATGACGCTGAATAGCCCCCGTATACTGCGTCTCGCCGGTCGCCGGATTACTGGCTACGCTGCCCGCTGGCGGCGTATCCAGCGGCCGGTTTTCCTCCTTTGGGACCGATTGTAGCGGGTGCGCCAGGAAATAAGCGCGCAGTCCTTTATATATCGACTGAGCAATCTTATCCTGGTGTGCGCTACTGCCGAGCAGTCGCTCCTCCGAGGCATTACTGATAAAACCGGTTTCCACCAGAAGCGAAGGAATATCCGGCGAACGTAACACGCCAAGGCTGGCATGCTCAGGTAAACGCTTGTGTAAGGACGTCACGCCACGCAGTTGCTGTATGACCTTTGTGGCGATGTCGTAGCCGACGCGCTGCGAGTGACCAAACTGCAAATCCAGTACGGCCTGACTCAGGTAAGGATCGGCCTGGCTGTTCGCCAGCAAATCACCGGCTCCACCTAAGAGCTCAGACTGTTTCTCTTTCTGTTCCAGCCAGTTGGCCATTTCACTGTTGGCACGACGGTTGGATAATACCCAGACCGAGGCTCCCGTTGCTGCATGACTCGGTGCCGCATCGGCGTGAATCGACACCAGTACGTTAGCATTTGCTTTACGCGCAACATCCGAGCGGCCCATCACGGAGATAAAGTAGTCGCCATCACGGGTTAAAACGCCTTTAAACATCGGGTCGTCGTTTAACAGCACTTTCAGTTTGCGCGCGATGGCGATGGTGACGTTTTTCTCTTTAAGCCCATGCTGGCCTATCGCCCCAGGGTCCTGACCGCCGTGACCGGCATCAATCGCCACGATCACCGTATCATCCCGGTTGGCCACACCACCCGGACGGGCGGTGCTGTTAGTGTTGGTTACCGTGGTCACCGGATTAGCGTTAAACGGATTGCTGGCGGCGGTTTCCCGCGCACGCGATGGCTGTGCTTCCGTCGTGACAACAGGCGCACTGCGTGTGACGGCAGGACGTTTGCCCTGAATGGTGAAAACCACGCTGTAGTTATTACCATTACGTTGCGTGACGGCACGGGTTTTTCCCGACTGAGTCAGCTCAAAGACCAACCGTATGCTTTGTTTATCTTTCGGGGTACTGGTACGAATGCGCTTAACGATGTTATCGCCACTAAACGTCAGCGGTAAGCCTTTAATGACACCGCTTTGGCGAATATCCAGCACCACGCGATCGGGATTGTGCAACGGAAAATAGGCGTAAATCGGCTGACCGGAAAAACTCAGCGTCACCGTGGCCTGATTTCCACCGTTTGATACCTGAATATCAGACAGATTCGCCGCAAACAGAGGCCTGGCGATAAGTAGCAATCCTGCCAGTACAAGCATTTTCATCCATGACATCATGCCTGCGCCCTGCCTTGTTCAATCTGTTCAACCCAGCGCTGCCCCAGCGCGGAATGCGCTACCAGCTCGGCTTCACGTGCCTCATTGACGTAACGCAGCGTCAGCGCGACATCCGGCGGTGGCAAAATGCCTGCGCCCTGCTGAGGCCATTCGACCAGACAAATAGCATCGTTCGTGAAGTAGTCACGAATGCCCATGAATTCCAGCTCTTCTGGATCGGCAAGGCGATAGAGATCGAAATGATAGACGGAACGCCCCTCCAGAGCATAAGGCTCAACCAGGGTATAGGTCGGGCTTTTCACATTGCCCGCGTGACCGGATGCCTGCAAGAAACCGCGGCTGAATGTGGTCTTCCCCGCGCCGAGGTCGCCATAAAGATAGATCACCGCCGCATTGCCGCAGGCATGCGCCAGTTGAGCACCCAGTTCGAGTGTTGCCGCCTCATTGGGCAAAGGTATAACACAGCTCTTCATGCTTCTTGATTCATCTCTGGATTAACAAACTGCCACAGCAGATCAAATAAGTCTGATGCCAGCATGCCGCGCGTGCCCCGCTGCTCAGCCAACCTATCAGCGGCAGCACCGTGAACAACGCAACCTGCACAGGCAGCATCAAACAGCGCCAATTTTTGTCCCATTAACGAGGCAATAATACCGGTGAGCACATCACCCATACCACCCGATGCCATCCCGGCATTACCCACATCGGCAAAAGCCATTTGCCCGCTTTCACTGGCGATAATCGTGCCCGCACCTTTTAAGACAGCCACACCACCATAGCGTTTCGCCAGATCCCGAGCAGCTTGTAAGCGGTCACTTTCAATTTCGCTGGTTTTGACACCCAGTAAGCGAGCAGCCTCACCAGGATGCGGCGTTATAATGCGATTCTGACGTTTCTCCGCGCTTATTGCCAGCAAGTTAAGTGCATCTGCATCCCAAAGCATGGGCTTTTCAGTGCTTTTAACCTTTTCGAGTGCCTTTTTGCCCCATTCCCGCTGTCCCAGCCCCGGCCCAATTGCGATAACGTCAGCCCACGCGAGTGCTTCATCCAGTCGCGCCTCGGTTAACGCATCCACCATGATCTCAGGGCGCGCAGTCAGGATGGGGAGAATATTATCTTTGTGAGTAAGTACTCGCACCAATCCACTTCCCGTGCGCAGTGCGGCTTCTGCCGACATCCGAATAGCACCTGCCGTCCCGCTGTCGCCGCCAATCACCAGCAAACGGCCCTGATCGCCTTTATGGGATGTCGCCTTACGCGGTGTCAGCCAGTGAGACAGGAAACGCGCATCGTAGCGTGCCATGGGCGGCTGCTGTGCCGCCAGAAAACCCTGTAATCCCAGGTCGGCAAGGTAAAGCGATCCAATACAGTCACGGGCTTTGCCGGTAAGTTGCCCGGGTTTCAGCGCAATAACGCTTAACGTGTGCGTGGCATTCATGACGCTTCCCGGCGTATTTCCCGTTGCTGCAGACAGGCCGGAAGGAATGTCCACCGCCATCACCGGCGCGGCATGCACGTTTGCCTGGTCTATCAGAGTGGAAAAAGGGTCGCCAGGCGCACGGCTGATTCCCGTCCCCAGTAACGCATCGACGATAATATCGACCTTTTCGGGCCAGACCGCATGAGGCGCATGGATCTCACCGCCCGCTTCAAGCCAGCTGCTTCTGGCGGTTTCTGCTTCTTCGGGTAAGGGTTTGCTGCCTTCACAGGCCAGCAGCGTTACCTGTTTGCCTGCGGCCTGTGCCAGCCTCGCAACGACGTAACCGTCGCCCCCGTTATTGCCGGGTCCACACAAAACCAGCCAGTGCTCTGCATCCGGCCAGTGCGCACGAATATGCTCATAGACCGCCTGACCCGCACGTAACATCAGTTCATACAGGGTGATGCCGAGTGCATCTGCCCCCTCACGCTCAAGTTGCGCCAGTGCCTGCGCAGGCCAGACAGAGTGTGGTAAGCTGTCGGCGTTTCTCTTCGAATTCTGGTTAGTCATGTCATACCCTCTCGATCTTGATCAACTCGCTCAACACATTAAACAGTGGGGACGCGATCTGGGCTTTCAGCAGGTCGGCATTGCCGACACCGATCTCAGCGCTGAAGAGCCGCGCCTGCAGGCCTGGCTGGACAAGCAGTACCATGGCGAGATGGAATGGATGGCACGCCACGGAATGATGCGTGCCCGTCCGCATGAACTGCTACCCGGTACGCTTCGGGTTATCAGCGTTCGCATGAACTATCTGCCTGCCAAAGCCGCTTTCGCCAGCACACTGAAAAATCCCCAGTTAGGTTATGTCAGCCGCTATGCGCTGGGCCGTGATTACCACAAAGTATTGCGCAATCGACTGAAAAAGCTTGGAGAAATGATTCAGGCCCACTGCGGCGAAAGCCATTTTCGGCCGTTTGTTGATTCTGCCCCCCTGCTTGAACGTCCTCTGGCGGTGAAGGCGGGATTAGGCTGGACTGGCAAGCACTCGCTCATTCTGAACCGGGAAGCGGGCTCATGGTTTTTCCTGGGTGAACTGCTGATTGACCTGCCCCTTCCCGTCGACACACCTCAGGAAGAACAATGTGGACGCTGCGTGGCCTGCATGACCATTTGCCCGACAGGGGCCATTGTCGCGCCCTATACGGTGGACGCCCGACGCTGCATCTCCTATCTGACGATTGAGCTTGAAGGTGCCATCCCCGAAGCGTTGCGACCACTAATGGGGAACCGGATTTATGGTTGTGATGACTGCCAGCTCATCTGTCCCTGGAACCGTTATGGACAGTTGACAGATGAAGAGGATTTTTCACCTCGTGCAGCACTGCATGCGCCAGAGCTAACGGCGCTGTTTCAGTGGGATGAAGCCAAATTCCTGCGGATTACTGAAGGCTCTCCCATCCGCCGTATCGGCTATCAGCGCTGGTCACGCAATATTGCGGTGGCGCTGGGCAATGCGCCCTGGAGCACTGAGATCCTCACCGTACTTGAACAGCGACGAGGTGAAAGTGATTTGCTGGATGAGCATATTCAATGGGCTATTACTCAACAACAGGTTAAGCGGAAACGCGATGAGATTGACGTTCAACCCGCGCAGCAGAAAAGGCTGGTCAGGGCTGTTGAGAAGGGATTACCCCGTGATGCTTGATTGCGCAACGTTCGCAAGCTATAGATTTCCACATCCTGTGAATAAAAATAAAAACACCTTGTCATTCAATCGTAATAACACAAGTGACAGAATCAAATAACATAATGAAATATTATTAATTCTTTATATATCATAAAGTTAAATAAAATTTGTGTTATTTTGCAAATAAGGCTAGCGTCTGGCTTAATCCATAAAGCTGTGGATAACTCTGTTTAAAAAAGTTTTACGGAATGGCAAAAGTGGCGTGGACAGTAACCTGCCTGCTGTGGATAACTCTGATTGTCGTGCTGAAGATCTTCATTCAGCCTGTAACACTGAGACGAAGTAAGTGACAAAAAACTGGAGCGGGAAACGAGACTCGAACTCGCGACCCCGACCTTGGCAAGGTCGTGCTCTACCAACTGAGCTATTCCCGCATAGAAGGGCACTACTAAACACATTTTGGAGCGGGAAACGAGACTCGAACTCGCGACCCCGACCTTGGCAAGGTCGTGCTCTACCAACTGAGCTATTCCCGCATAGAGGGTACTGCTAAACATAATTTGGAGCGGGAAACGAGACTCGAACTCGCGACCCCGACCTTGGCAAGGTCGTGCTCTACCAACTGAGCTATTCCCGCGCCTTGTACCGTAATAAATTCTTCACCGGTACGGGGTGCGCATTATACGAGAAATCGCTGCTGCTGCAAGATGCTTACAGCAAAATTTTGCGCTTTTGATGCGTTTGCTGATAATTGCAGCAACCTGGCGATTTCCTGCGCACCCTTTGCGGTTTAAAGCTGCAAAAAGTGTTGGCGGTAGTACGCCAGCTCGGCAACAGACTCGCGAATATCATCTAAAGCCTGGTGCGATCCGCTCTTTTTGAAACCCGGAAGAATGTCTGGCTTCCAGCGACGAGCCAGTTCTTTCAGCGTGCTGACATCCAGATAACGGTAATGGAAATAGGCTTCCAGCTCCGGCATGTACTTAAACAGGAAACGGCGATCCTGCCCAATGCTGTTGCCGCAAATCGGGGACGTATTGGCTGGCACCCACTGCTGCAGGAATTCGATGGTTGCCTTTTCTGCTGCGCGATCGTCAATCTTGCTGGCCTTCACACGTTCCACTAAACCGCTATGAGTATGTGTACGGACGTTCCATTCGTCCATCAAGCCCAGCTGCGCATCTGACTGATGAACCGCCATGACCGGACCTTCTGCCAGAATGTTAAGGTCGGCGTCGGTAACGATAGTGGCAATCTCAATAATGCGATCGCGTTCCGGATCGAGTCCGGTCATTTCAAGGTCAATCCAAATTAGATTATTTTCGTTTCCAGTTGCCATGCTGTTACCTGTGGTTGCTGAGTCGTCATTCATCGTGAATAAGGTGTATCATAGACGTTTTGCCCCCCAGGGCGAAATCCAGCTAAACCAGTGAGGGTGAGTGAGTAAAAATAAACTGTCGAAAGGTCAACAACGTCGCGTCAGCGCTAACCACGATCGCCGTTTAAACCAGCGCAAAATGCGCCCGGAAGCGGACGATAATATGTTCGGTCAGGACGCAGAAGGCGTGGTGGTCAGCCGATTTGGCATGCATGCCGATGTCGAGGACAGTGCAGGCCTGACGCACCGTTGTAATATTCGCCGCACGATCCGCTCACTGGTCACAGGCGATCGCGTGGTGTGGCGTCCCGCGTTAAACGGCGGCAAAGGTATTGTTGAGGCTGTGCATGAGCGTACCAGCGTTCTGACGCGTCCCGACTTCTATGACGGCGTGAAACCCATTGCCGCGAACATCGATCAAATTATTATCGTGTCAGCCATTCTGCCAGAGCTGTCATTGAACATTATCGATCGCTACCTGGTGGCCAGCGAAACGCTGGATATTGAGCCCCTGCTGGTGCTGAACAAAATCGATCTGCTGGATGACAACGCACGTGCATTGGTTGATGAGCAGATGGAGATTTACCGCAAGATTGGTTATCGCGTCTTGATGGTTTCCAGCCATGCGAAAGATGGCCTGAATGCGCTGCAGAATGCGTTGACTGACCGAATAAGCATCTTTGCGGGTCAGTCTGGCGTAGGCAAATCCAGTCTGCTGAATGCCCTGCTCGGCTTCGACCAACAGAAAGACACGGCCATTCTGACTAACGACGTTTCTGACGTATCCGGGCTGGGTCAACACACGACCACCGCATCCCGGCTTTATCATTTTCCAGAGGGCGGGGACGTTATTGATTCTCCCGGCGTACGTGAGTTTGGTTTGTGGCATCTTGAGCCGGAACAAATCACGCGTGGATTTGTCGAATTCCGTGCATTCTTAGGTGATTGTAAGTTTCGTGACTGCAAACATGACACCGATCCGGGCTGTGCGATTCGTGAAGCCGTTGAAAACGGAAAAATCGATCAATCCCGCTTCTATAACTACCACCGTATTCTGGAAAGCATGGCGCAGATGAAAAGCCGGAAAAACTTCGCTGAGAGTGAAGATTAAGGCCCGTAACGACGTATTCGCCATCTGACTGGGGCGCTGTTACAATCCGCTCCCTTTTTGTCAATGTTATGAAAGATAGCCAGGAGGCTAGGGTGTTTGATCGTTTTAAACTCGGCTTGAATCACATTCTCCCAAAAAAATGGCTGACTGAACTTGCAGGTTGGGGAGCAAGCCGTCGCGGCGGCTGGCTGACAAAACTGGTCATTGATGGTTTTGTCTGGTACTACAACGTCGATATGGCGGAAGCGCGTAAACCTGATACAGCCAGTTACCGCACCTTTAACGATTTTTTTGTGCGCCCGTTGAAAGACGATGCACGCCCGATCGATACCGATGCCAGCCTGATCGTCCTGCCTGCTGATGGCGCAATAAGCCAGCTCGGATGTATTGAAGGCGACCAGATTTTCCAGGCGAAAGGCCACTATTACACGATTGATGCCCTGCTGGCCGGTAATGAGCAAATGGCCGCCCAGTTTCGTGATGGCGCATTCGCTACCACCTATCTGGCCCCGCGCGATTATCACCGCGTACACATGCCATGTAACGGTATCCTGCGGGAAATGATCTACGTGCCCGGCGATCTTTACTCCGTTAATCCACTGACCGCACGCAATATCCCTAATCTCTTTGCCCGTAACGAGCGCGTAATTTGTTACTTTGAGACCGATATGGGACCTATGGTGCAAATTCTGGTGGGTGCCACCATTGTCGGCAGCATTGAAACGGTTTGGGCGGGCACAGTGACGCCGCCACGCGAAGGGATTATCAAACGCTGGCATTACCCGGCAGCCGATCATGACGGTGCCGTCGTATTACTTAAAGGTCAGGAAATGGGCCGCTTCAAACTGGGTTCAACCGTTATCAATCTGTTTGCGCCTGGCAGGATCAAACTGGCAGAAAGCCTTGAGGCCGAAACTAAAGTTCGGTTGGGCCAGCCTATGGCGATCGCCCTTCCACTGACGACTACCGCGCCTGACGCTGTCGAGTAGAACCTATGTTCGTGCGTTCGATCTTTTGTCTGCTGCTGAGCCTCTGGCTCAGCACCGCCACGCTAGCCGCCACTCTGCCTGATGCCAGCCAACTCAAACAGCAGTTGGAAGAGGTCAAAGCAGCGAAAAATTCCGCCTCGCAAACCGAGCAAATCCAGTCGCTGGAGGCCGCCCTGGCCTCGCTTTCTGAACGCGATGATGCTATCGAACGCGCGCAACAGTACCAGCAGGTTATAGATGACTTCCCGCGCCTTGCCCGTGAGCTGAGGCAGCAGATCGCCACGCTTAACGACAACGCTAAGAGCGTGCGCAGCACCATGAGCAGCGCGGAGCTGGAACAAGAGATCCTGCAAATCAGCAGTCAGTTGATCGAAGAAGGACGCCAGGCGCAGCAGGAGCAGGACCGCGCCAGGGAGATCAGTGACTCCTTGTCACAGCTGCCGCAGCAGCAAACAGAAGCGCGCCGTGCGTTAACCGAGAGTGAGCGGCGCTTACAAAGCGCGGGCAGCGCTGCCACACCGGCCGGTCAGGCCCAGCTAGCGGCACGCCAGGCAGAAAATGCCGCGAACAAAGCCAAAGTGGATGAGTATGAGCTGGCGCAGCTGTCAGCGAATAATCGTCAGGAGCTGGCCCGCATGCGCGCCGAAGTGCATCAGCGCAAAGTGACTCAGCTCGATAATTATCTGCAGGCTTTGCGTAATCAGTTGAACGAACAACGTCAGCGCGAGGCGGAAACCGCGCTGGCACGGACGGAACAGCTGGCGGAAAACAGCGGCGATTTACCGCCCGCGATTAGCGAGCAGTTTCGTGTTAACCGCGATTTATCTGGTGCGCTGAACCAGCAGGCGCAACGCATGGATCTGGTCGCGTCGCAACAGCGCCTCGCGACGAATCAAATTATCCAGGTACGTCAGGCGCTGGCGACGTTACGGGAGCAGTCTCAGTGGCTGGGCGCCTCTAACTTACTCGGTGATGCGCTTCGCGCGCAGGTTGCGCGTTTACCTGATATGCCGAAGTCGCAGCAGATCGACAATGAAATGGCACAGCTGCGCGTCCAGCGCCTGCATTATGAAGATCTGCTCGAACGTCAGAACGCACTGCGTAAAGCCCATCAGGCAGACGGGCAACCTTTTACCAGTGACCAAAAGCGTATTCTGGATGCACAGTTAAAAACGCAGCGAGAACTGCTGAATTCCCTGATTTCTGGCTGCGATACGCTGATTCTGGAAATCACCAAACTTAAAGTTGCCAATACTCAGCTTCAGGATGCGTTAACCGAAGTTAAAGATGCCACGCATCGCTATCTGTTCTGGACGGCTGATGTTAGCCCTATTTCATTAAGCTATCCTCTGGACGTGGCGAAAGGCCTGTCCCATTTGCTGACCCTGGATACGCTGGGGCAGCTTGGCAAAGCCCTGGCGATGATGTTTACCAGCCGCAGCACCGTCTTACCCATTCTGGGTGCAGTGCTGCTGGTCGGTTTTAGCCTTAGCACACGTCGTCACTTCAATGCTTTTCTTGAGCGCTCAGCCAGCAAGGTCGGCAAGGTCACTCAGGATCGCTTCCGCCTGACCATCCGAACCGTGTTCTGGTCGATTCTGGTGGCGCTTCCGCTTCCCGTGCTTTGGGCAACCCTGGGATACGGCCTGCAAAATGCCTGGCCCTATCCTGTCGCTGTGGCCATTGGCGATGGCATCACAGCTACCCTGCCTCTGCTGTGGATATTCATGGTCAGCGCCCAGTTTGCCCGTTCTAACGGCCTGTTTATCGTGCACTTCCGCTGGCCGCAGGTACGCGTGGCACGCGCGATGCGCTACTACTCATTAAGTATTGGCCTGATCGTGCCCTTGATCATGCTGCTGATAACCTTTGACAACCTTGACGATCGCCTGTTTTCAGCAACGCTTGGCCGGCTGTGTTTTATTTTAATCTGCGGTGCCCTGAGTATTGTCACGGTGAGCCTGAAGCGAGCGGGTATTCCGCTTTACCTTGATAAAGAAGGTAACGGCGAAAATATGATTAACCGCCTGCTGTGGAATATCATGATCGCCATTCCGTTGCTGGCGGCGCTGGCCTCAATGATTGGCTATCTTGAAACGGCTCAGGCGCTGCTGGCGCGTCTGGAAACCTCCGTGGCAATCTGGTTTTTCCTGCTGGTTATTTACCATATCATCCGCCGCTGGATGCTGATTCAACGGCGCAGGTTGGGTTTCGATCGCGCACGTCAGCGTCGGGCCGACATGCTGGCCAACCGCGCACGTAATGAAGAAGAAAAAGATCAGGCGCAAAACACTGACGTCATTGAAATTGAAGAGCCTGTGATCGATTTAGATGCAATCAGCGCCCAGTCACTGCGTCTGGTGCGTTCGATTCTGACGCTGATTGCACTGGTCTCATTTATTGTCCTGTGGTCAGAAATCCATTCTGCGTTTGGTTTCCTTGAGAATATCCGCTTATGGGATGTGAACACCTCCGTACAGGGCGTGGAGAGCATTCAACCTATTACGTTGGGTGCCGTCCTGATCGCCATTCTGGTGTTCGTGATTACTACGCAGTTGGTGCGTAATATGCCCGCCCTGCTTGAACTGGCGCTGTTGCAGCATCTTGATTTGTCGCCAGGCACAGGTTATGCCATCACCACACTGACTAAATATCTGTTGTTGCTGATTGGTGGCTTGCTGGGCTTCTCATTGATTGGGATTGAATGGTCGAAGCTACAATGGCTGGTGACCGGCCTGGGTGTTGGCCTGGGATTTGGCCTGCAGGAGATTTTTGCGAATTTTATCTCCGGTCTGATTATCCTGTTTGAAAAACCCATTCGTATCGGCGATACCGTCACTATTCGCGATCTGACTGGCAGTATTACGCGCATTAACACCCGCGCCACCACAATTACCGACTGGGATCGCAAAGAGATTATTGTGCCCAATAAGGCCTTTATCACAGAACAGTTCGTTAACTGGTCGCTGTCAGACTCCGTCACCCGCGTGGTGCTGACCATCCCTGCACCTGCGCAGGTAAGCAGCGAGGAGGTGACTACCTTGCTGAAACTGGCGGCTGAACGTTGCAGCTATGTCCTGGATACACCACCGCCGGAAGTCTTCCTGGTGGATTTGCAACAGGGCATACAGTTGTTTGAACTGCGTGTGCATGCGGCCGAGATGGGCCATCGCATGCCGCTTCGCCATGAATTACATCAGCTTATCCTGCATGGCTTTGCCGAACATGGCATTGAAATGCCGTTCCCACCGTTCCAGATGCGTGTCGAAACCTTAAGCAGAAAAAGCGCTGCCGGGACGGGGGCGCCAACAACGCGGACCTTCAGATCAGGCGGGTTGTAAAATAAAAAACGCCCGGTATGACCGGGCGTTTTCCTGTTTGGGCGGTGATATTATTGCTTCACAAACGCTTCGCCCTGGGCGATATCTTTTTTCAGGGTTTCCAACATGCCTTCCAGCGCCTGCTGCTCAAACGGACTCAGCGCACCGACAGCTTTATGCTCCGCGATACCGTTCTTACCCAACAGCAGCGGTTGCGAGAAGAAACGGGCATGCTCACCCTCGCCTTCAACGTAGGCACACTCCACAACATTCGCTTCGCCGTTTAAAGCACGGACCAGTGACAGACCAAAACGTGCGGCGGCCTGCCCCATAGATAACGTTGCTGAACCCCCGCCGGCCTTCGCTTCCACCACTTCTGTACCGGCATTCTGGATACGTTTGGTGAGATCTGCGACTTCCTGCTCGCTGAAGGTGACGCCAGGAACCTGAGACAGTAACGGCAGAATAGTGACACCGGAGTGCCCACCGATCACCGGGACTTCTACTTCGCCAGGTTTTTTACCTTTGAGTTCAGCCACAAAGGTGTTGGCGCGAATAATGTCCAGCGTCGTTACGCCAAACAGACGATTCTTGTCATAAACACCGTGTTTCTTCAGCACCTCAGCCGCAATCGCCACTGTGGTGTTAACAGGGTTGGTGATCACCCCAATCAACGCTTTAGGTGCCGTAGTGGCAACCTGCTCAATGAGATTACGTACAATGCCAGCATTGACGTTAAACAGATCGGCGCGATCCATACCGGGTTTGCGTGCAACCCCGGCGGAGATAAGCACGACATCAGCACCTTTTAAAGCGGGGGTGGCATCTTCTCCACTGAAACCCTTGACCTTAACCGCGGTAGGAATGTGGCTAAGATCGACCGCAACGCCCGGTGTAACGGGAGCAATGTCGTAGAGAGAAAGTTCTGAACCTGCGGGAAGCTGGGTTTTGAGTAGAAGTGCTAGCGCCTGGCCTATGCCACCAGCGGCACCGAGTACGGCAACTTTCATTCATAACTCCTTATTAAGATGGGGCAGAGAAAAGCAGAAATTCCATCTGTGTCAGACCTAAATCAACTGCTCAGGCGATGACGCGCATCCGCGACTATTTTACGTGCTTACGCACTTAATCTCCGGATTAAAAACGCACTTAATCATCTCACTATCTTCCTCACGCCGGATTGCAGTCAGATGGCAGACCTGTTCGTCCCGTCAGCATTACCCTGGGTAAGTGACATTCACAAATGCAGCCTTTCCACCCGGTAACCCTCCAGAGTGTGATCGATATAACCTGAGACCGACAATCTTGACGTCGGCAGACAGAGAACGGCAGTGTACATTTTTATTTTCTTACCTCATCAATAATATAACACCTTTGCAACCTTTGCCTTTTCAGGCTGTGAGCTGGGTTTTGGTCTGAGTAAATTCTTTGCTATTATCGCCGCCCGCGATGGATACCGCTTCGTACAATTAACAACCGATTGCATAAAAATTCATTTATATGCATAATAATGACTTTACTGCGGCCCGAACCGCGGTTTTTCTTACGTTTACTGGTAACTTATGCGAAACCCATCGAAACAAGACGATCTGATCAAAGCCTTCAAGGCTTTATTAAAAGAAGAAAAATTCAGTTCTCAGGGCGAAATTGTTCAGGCGCTGCAGGAAGACGGCTTTGAGAACATCAACCAGTCTAAAGTTTCTCGGATGCTGACAAAGTTTGGCGCGGTGCGCACCCGCAATGCCAAAATGGAAATGGTGTACTGTTTACCCGCCGAACTCGGGGTGCCTACCACGACCAGCCCTCTGAAGAATCTGGTTCTGGACATTGACTACAATGACGCGCTGGTGGTGATCCATACCAGTCCTGGTGCCGCACAGTTGATTGCTCGCCTGCTGGATTCTCTGGGTAAGTCCGAAGGTATTCTTGGCACCATTGCTGGTGATGACACTATCTTTATTACCCCAGCCCGCGCCTTTACCGTCAAACAACTTCACGACGCGATCCTTGTGCTGTTTGAACAAGAGTTGTAGTCGTTACGCCTGACCGGCAGCACACTGCCGGTTTACCCTGCCCTTTCTCTTTCATCCCTTCTCCAGACCATCGCTCGCCAAATACATTACTTTTCAATGAATTAACATTAAGCCGTGATGCTTTCAGAACAAGAAATATTGGTCATACCTTTTATGCAACTTACCATTACGCGCTATTTTACACTGCTTTACATTCAAATAGTGGCGCTATCACCCAGACCAAAATAGTTAAGCAGTCAGATCGACCATGATTTTTCGCACTAAAAGTTAAAGTCACGCATCTTACTGTTTTTATGCGTAATTACCTGCCTGAGATAGGTTTTTCACCAATTTTAATAACTTTTGGTTATAAAAAAATCCCATAAGGTTAAATTGAGTCAACAAAACATTATTAGGCAGGTATTAATTTCTTCCGTTATTAGTCCTATACTTACTTTCGTGATGTGAATCACACTAATAAAAAAGAAGAACAACCACGACGAGGACATCTTTTTATGAAAATTAAAACTACCATCGCTGCCTTAAGCATTTTATCTGCCCTGTCATTCGGCGCTTCAGCAGCAGATTATATCTCTGCTTCGCAAGCACAGAATCTGCAATCTGTCGGCACAGTCAGTGTCAGTGGTGTGGCCGGTGCGCCATCCGATATCAGACAGCAACTGAGCGATAAAGCCGATCAGCAAGGTGCAAAAGCCTTCCGTGTTATTGAGGCCTACAACGATGGCAACTATCACGCGACCGCTGAGCTGTACAAATAAAATCGTTGGTACTGACAGGTAACCAGCTGCTATCCACGCGTTCGCTGGTTAAACATTATTACCGGAGAATGAATCATGAAAACCCAATTAACGATTGCCGCGCTGAGCCTGGCTTCACTGCTCTCTTTTGGTGCTAACGCCGCCAGCATGGTAACGAATCAACAGGCGCAGGATATGAACCTGCAGCCGCTGAATCAAACAATTAGCGTGAGTGGTATCAACGGCGACCAGACCAATATTCGCCAGGTCCTGTCGCAGAAAGCCGATGCACAAGGTGCAGGCCACTATCGCGTCATTGAGAACAACCGTGACGATACCTTCCACGTCACCGCTGAACTGTACAAATAAGCTATCCGCGGCCAGGCGGCCGCCCCTGACAAGATCGACGACCCGCTCTATGTTATTCATTCCGCAGGTTGTTGATATAAATGAGGAAAAATCATGAAAATCAAAGCAACCATCGCAACTGTTAGTCTGCTCTCCGTAATGACTTTTGGCGCTTCCGCAGCGCAACTCGTGACAGCAGACCAAACGCAGAACTTGCAACCTGTGGGAACCGTAAGCATCAGTGGCGTTGCAGGTGCCCCTGTCGACTACCGTTCACAGCTGTCTCAGAAGGCAGATGAACAAGGTGCCAGCGCTTATAAAATTATCGAAGCGAACACCGGTGACAGCTATCACATCACCGCGCAGCTGTATAAATAGTTCCTCGTCTTAAGTATGACGAACCCTTTAGCCCCGCTCGCCGGGGCTTTTTTTATGTCCGTCAAACAGAGAAAGTCCGGCATTTGTCACGATCCATGCCGGGAACCCGAAGCCGTTCTGGCAGCATAAAAGGGGTTATCGCGGTGTTCAGGGATGTCAGTAGGCAGATATCGCGAGGCGGTGGCGGAAAGCCGTTCATGACCGCCGATACGATCAGCACGCCAGCGGCTAACAGAGAGAAACGTTAGTGAGAAAGCTGTGTCAGATCCTCGTCGGACAGCCCTGTCATTGTGATGACGGTGCTGCGATCGAGTCCACTTTTCAGCATGGTGTGAGCGATTTTAAGTGCGGCGGCACGTTCACCCTCACTGCGTCCTTTCTCAAGACCACGTTGTTCACCGAGCTGAATACCTTGCTCGAGGCCTTTCTCAATGCCTTTCTGCTCAAGTTGCTGGGCAATGGTCATTAGTGCGTCCCCGTGTTGCGGCACTCGCTGTGCCAAATTACGTAAAAAAGCGTCGGCATCAGACGCTTCACCCGCCTGCACGATATAGTGTACCAACGATATAACCTGTGATGAAGAAAGATATCCGGTGAGTAAAACAGGGGCCAGTTTATCAATCAGCTCAGCCAGATCGCGTTGATGGATATGCTTCTGCAGTAATGTCAGCGCGGCCATGCTGCGATGACCGACAATATCATCATCCGGTATGACGGTAACATCCACCAGCGGGAAGGCGCTACCGTACAGCTTAGCGGCGAGCGCAGGTGTTGTGAATTCGTCCAGCCATCGGGTACTGAAAGGGTAAGGACTACGTTTACCACTGTAGAATAAAACCGGTATCACGAGTGGGATCGTTTTATATCCCGCATCAAGATGGCGCTGCATGGCCGCTATTGCATAGCGCATCATCCTGAATGCCATATGCCTGTCCGGAGAAGACTGATGTTCAATCAGCACATGGATATATCCCTCATCGCGGCGCGTGGTTTTTAAGCTGTAAAGCACATCACTAAAATACTGACGTAGATCCTCTTCAACAAAAGATCCTGACTCCAGCTTCAGCGTGCTCAGATCGCAAATAGCGAGAAACTCTGCTGGAAGATGCAGTTCCATAAAATCACGCGCGATGGCGGGCTGAGACAGAAACTGCCGGAATGTCGCGTCGTGGGGCGTGAGTGGGCTTTTTTTTCTTTTCATTTAACCTGACCAGACCATAACGGGCGCAGGTTATCACGCTCTAAAAATTTGAAGAGAAACCAAACAAGAGGTTGCGAGGGCTGTCGAGAAATGTCGATTTTCTGCCGTAGCTGCACACTTCCGGCGACCGGTTAACCCACCGAACGCTGAGGATGTCTTAACGTGGTGGCATGCTATCGAGCGATAGGTTATACGACGTTAAACTGGAGCTGTCCTTCCAGCTCTTCTTCAGCCTCGTCGAACAACAGAATTAAGGCACCATAGCGGCGTTTTTGCCCCTGGCCAAGATTCACAAATTCAATTTTTAACGGCATGGGTAGCCCCTGGCTGACAATGACGTCCCAGAGCCCATCGAGATCGCAGATAAACCGCGCTTTCAGGGCGAAGCGATCGCAGAACTGGCGTAAGAAATGGGCCTGATCGACAATCTCATTAAAATCAAAACGCTCGACTCTCATACTGACGACTCCCGTTATCCGGCTCTGGGCGACCTGAGGCCGCCCGGATATTCATCTAGCTTAAACCGCCGAGGTGCAGCGCTTTGACCTCCAGGTACTCATCCATCCCCAGCACCGATCCTTCACGTCCCAGGCCCGATTCTTTCACGCCGCCAAAGGGTGCCAGCTCTGTCGAGACAGCACATTCATTAATGCCAATCATTCCGCTCTCCAGCGCCGAAGATACCCGGAATACACGCTGCAGGTTTTGCGTATAAAAATAGGCCGCCAGGCCATATTCAGTCTGGTTGGCGCGACGGATCACCTCTTCTTCATCATCAAAGCGGAAGCAGGCTGCCACTGGGCCAAATGTTTCTTCCTGGGCCAGCTTCATCCCTTCATGTGCATCGCCGATGACGGTGGGTTGCCAGAAGTTTCCTCCCAGCGCATGTCGCTTGCCGCCAGCCAGCACCTTGCCGCCCTGAGCCACCGCATCCTTGACATGCTCTTCAACTTTTTCCAGTGCTGAGGTTTCAATCAACGGACCGACAATCACGCCGTCCTCCATCCCGTTTCCGACCTTGAGCTTGTCCACTTCTGCTGCAAGCTGAGTGGTAAAACGTTCGTAGACCGCACTGTGGATGAAAAAACGGTTAACGCTGACGCAAACCTGACCGGCATTACGGAATTTGTTAGCAATGGCGCCCTGCACGGCCGCATCAATATCTGCATCCTCAAACACGATATAGGGTGCGTTGCCGCCCAGCTCCATCGAGACTTTTTTCATCGTCTCTGCAGCGTTACGCATGAGCGTTTTCCCTACCGCCGTTGAACCGGTAAAGGAAATTTTACGGACGGCCTTGCTGGCCATAATGGCATCGCTAATGGCATGTGTGTCGCCAGCCACCCCATTAAGCACGCCATCAGGGATACCGGCTTTTTTTGCCAGCGCCAGTAAGGCGAATGCGGAAAGCGGCGTGTTATTCGCAGGTTTAATAATGCCTGTGCATCCTGCTGCCAGCGCGGGACCTAACTTACGTGTCAGCATCGCCATCGGGAAATTCCATGGCGTGATAGCGGCAACTACGCCGACCGGCTCACGGGTTGCCAGAATACGCGACCCCGCTTTGGCTGGCGGAATAATTTCACCATTGGCGCGTTTAGCCTGCTCGGCAAACCACTGAATAAAGCTCGCGGCGTATTCCACTTCGCCCTCGGCTTCCTTGAGCGGCTTACCTTGCTCCGTTGTCATCAGCTCAGCCAGCCAGCGTTTATTTTCAATGATCAACCTGTACCAGCGGTAAAGCAGTTCTGAACGCGCCTTCGCGGTCTGTGCACGCCATGCCGGAAAGGCCTCTTGTGCCGCCTTAATCGCTGCTTCCGTTTCGGTTTTACCCGCTTTGGCTACCTGAGCCACACGCTCACCGGTGGCAGGATTGGTCACGTCAAAGGTGGACGCCGTTTGCAGCCACTGACCGTTTACCAGATAGCCCGTCTGGAACAGTTCGCTGTCTTGCAGTGGAGAATGCATTGGGTTGCTCCTGTCAGTTTTGTCTTCTGTCAGGAAAGTATAGATGGCAAAAATGACAGGTCAGGTAACAGGGGGCAGCATCATGGCCGCCAGCACCTGTGGCAGCCATAATTCAGATTTGGACGAGCGTGTTTTGATATTTTGTCAGCATCTCAGCCAGCCGCTTCACCGGCTCGGTCACGCTGTCCGGCGCGTCATAGTGCGCCAGCTTATGCTGATAGACATCCAACTCTTTGAGTAACCGTTCAAAATAATAACGTCGCTTTTCATCACTGCGCACCGAGATAACCCGATCGGCAGTGTGCCGTAACTGGCGGTGATACGCGGATAAATCGGCGTTAACCGGCACATCTGCAGCGCGCAGGCGTTGATGACCAATAATTAAGGTCAGCGCAATGCGATATTTATCAATATCCCCAGGGAACAGGTTAAGCAGCAAAAAGAGCTGCTGATAGAGCGCCGGAAGATGATTTTCACGGCGGCGAGCCTGGTTTGTCGTCATCGCCGAAACCGCCGCATACATGAAGCGGTTAAGCAGTTTACGTCCCGTGCGCGCTTTGGATTTATCCCGAATTAACAGGATGACCATCAGCGCAACAAAGCTGCCTATCCACTGTCCCAGTGCACTGTCGATGAACAGCGTGAAGTTGAACTGCATCGGATTATCCAGCACCAGGACGTTAATTGTGCCGACCATGGCACCGAGTGTTCCGATCTGTCGGCGCTGAATTAACATGCCTGAAATAAACCCTAACAGGCCAATGGCAATGCACAGTAGCGTGGCGCTTTGTTGGGTATTGGGCAAAATATACATAAAATAGAGCGCACCCAGCGGCACAGCCACCGTCATACCGTAAACAAAGTCTTTGGCCATCCTCAGCGGATTGGGCATCCGCATCGCCAGTGCCGTAATCACACCCAGCATGACCATACAGCCGCTTCCTGAGGTCCAGCCAGTATACAGCCAGAACAACGAACCGAGGGCGGTGGCCACGAAGGTGCGAATACCGTTAATCATCGCATGATGGGTTTCCGCAGAACGCGCCTGGATCACCACCTCTCGCTGAAGAATACGCTCTTCCAGGTCAGTAATACGGCCATTACTTTTGATGCCGTTAATCAGCAGCTGATATTCCGTTGCGGCCTCAACCCAGCTTTCCAGCGTCTCTGGTGCCGTTTTACTGCCGGCGGCAATTAACCGTCGCAGCGTTTTCATACGCTTGTGTACAGCTTCTGCCGTGGCGGCTTCTTTTCCGATCAGCACGCGATACTGGGTAGGAATGTAGTCAGGCCGTGAGTTTTGGATTAAGAACGTTTCGGCGGCCTGAGTAATCAGCGTCAATGACAGAGTATTCAGCATTTGCAGCCGGCGGCTGGTATTCTGCCAGCGCGAAGACTCCATCATTAACTGACTGCGCATGCTGCTGAGCGCCGTGGTACGCCGCACCAACGCCCCCCAGGCTTTATCGACTTCTTCTTTGTCCTCATGCGCGACACACAGTTGTAGCAACCTGTAATGCGCCACCAGCAGCGACTCGACTTCGGCATCAATCACTTTCTTAATCGAACGTGGCGAGAAAATCATATCGGCCAGAATGGCGCACAGAATCCCCAATATGATTTCGCTACAGCGTTCCACGGCATATTGCGGAACCAGCGTCAGTCCACTATTGGCATTTGCCGTGACGACAATGATTAATGCGGTGTAGCCTGCCAGCCCGAGCGCATAGGAATTCTCTACCTTAATCAGTGAAGACAGCCATACGCACAAACCCGCCCAGATACAACATAGCAGCAGCATAACGACCGGCGCGCGTACGGTCGCAATCATGATGACCAGCGCGGCGATACAACCGATAAACGTCCCGATGATACGAAGAATACCGCGATAGCGTAATGCACCCGAATAGGGATCGCCGCCTGCCGCAAACGCCGTTCCGCCCGCCACAATCCCCGCAGTCATGACCGCCCAGCGGGGGGTTTCAAGGTTAAGATGAAAGCCGATCATCAACGCGGCAACCAGCGCAAAGGTCAGCTTTATCGGGAAACGCAGGAACTCAATCATATCGCCCTCTTAACCAAACTCACGCAGACGGTTAAGGAAGGACATGATGGGCGAGGTCTCAGTATGCTGACGATCATTTGCACCGGTGATGACCACGGTGGCCGTCGTCCCGGCGGGATAAAGATTGCCCGGTTCCTGATCGAGACGGATGCGTACCGGCACGCGCTGCGCCAGGCGCACCCACTCCAGATTCGACTGCACCGTTGCCATTCCTTTACTGTCAACGCTGCTACTGCTGTTGGTCACGCCTGCCGCGATGCTGTCAACCGTACCGCGCAACGTCACGTTGCTGCCCAGCGGGGTAATTTCTGCCCGGAAGCCGGGTTGTACGCCGTGCAGTTTGGTCTCTTCCAGATAGGCCAGCACGTAAAATGAGCGCTGCTGTACCAGCGCGACGGCAACTGAGCCACGCGTAATAAATTCGCCCTGGTAGACATTCAGGTTAGTTACCCATCCATCTGCCGGGGCCTTGATGGTGGTGCGCTCCAGGTCGATCTTCGCCAGATCGCGGGTAGCGATAGATTTTGCCAGTTGGTGTTCGCTGGTTTGCAAATCGTTGTTGGATTGTTCAATTGCTTCACGTGACATCGCAGACGTGCCGAGTCGGTTTCGACGTCCGGCCTCTCGGCGTTTTTCATTAACCAGCGCCTGGTAATATTCCACGTCGGCCTGTGCTTCATCTAAGGCTTTTTGATAGCGTGGGCGATCGACCACAAACAGCGTGTCGCCTTTTTTTACCAGTTGGTTATCGCGAACGGGGACTTCGGTAATCAACCCGGTGACATCAGGTGAAATCGCAACGACATCGGCCGCAAATCGTGCATCGCGCGTCCAGGGCGATTCGGTGTAGAACACCCAGGCACGGAATATGATAATGACAGCGATGATGACCAGCAAAAGGGTGATGGCGTAACGCGCGATTTTTCTTATAAGCGTGTTCACGTAAACCTCAAACAAATAAACGGGATACCAGATAAAATACACAGCAGTAAAGGGCTGTATTGAAGAGTGCCGGGTGCCAGACAAGATCGTAGATACCGCTGGGCGTCAGCACGCGTTTCACCAACCAGAACAGCATGAGTGAAACAATGAGTTCGATGAAGATGGGCGGAAAAGAGAGCCCAAACATGACAAATACCGGAAGTACACTCATTAAAAATCCTTAGTTCGATACGGCCGGGATAATTCACCGCCTGAAGGACGCAAACGCCAGTGCGCCATAAGCCACATCTGAACTACGGCTGGCTTAATAATAGCGTATCATCGGGTGTTTTCAGGTAATGAAGCGTCGCCAGGTCATACCCCGGTAGGCTTATAGTAACGCGCTTAACTATACGTTTTCTACTGAATGTGATCTAAATCACTTTTTAGCCAGAGTAAACAATGGAACGACTTAAAGGTATGTCGATATTCGCGAAGGTGGTAGAACTGGGTTCTTTCACCGCGGCCGCACGGCAGCTTCATCTTAGCGTGTCATCGATCAGCCAGATCGTCGCCAAACTCGAGGATGCGCTCCAGGTTAAGTTACTTAACCGCAGTACACGCAGCATAGGACTTACTGAGGCCGGTAAAATCTATTATCAGGGCTGCCGCCGCATGCTGGCAGAGGCTAACCAGGTTCATGAACAGCTGTATGCCTTTAATAACACGCCGATCGGTATATTACGTATTGGCAGCTCTTCTACAATGGCGCAGAACGTGCTGGCCGGTATGACCAGCGATATGCTGCGTGATTATCCCGGATTGAGTGTCAACCTGGTGACCGGCATTCCCGCGCCAGATTTGATTGCGGACGGGCTGGACGTGGTGATCCGGGTGGGAGCATTAAAGGATTCCAGCCTGTTCTCGCGCCGACTTGGGGCGATGCCGATGGTGGTCTGTGCCGCTAAACACTATCTGACGCAGCACGGGACGCCGGAAAAACCTGGCGATATCGCGAAATTTGCCTGGCTGGAATACAGCGTCAGACCTGATAACAATTTTGAGCTGATTGCCCCCGAAGGCATCGTCACCCGTCTGTCGCCACAGGGGCGTTTCGTTACCAATGATTCTCAGACGCTGATCCGCTGGCTTAAGGCTGGCAATGGCATCGCCTATGTACCGATGATGTGGGTGGCGGATGAAATCAAGAAAGGCGAGATTGATATTTTGTTCCCGCAGTACCAATCCGATCCGCGACCGGTTTATGCGCTCTATACCGAAAAAGACAAACTGCCGCTGAAAGTACAGGTCTGTATCGACTATTTGACCCACTATTTTGAGCAGGTTGCCGAGCAGTACAAACAGCACCGTAAAAGCTAAAAACCCGCCAGCTGGCGGGTTTTCTGTCTCTGTCAGGCGGTGCCACCGATAGTGAGCTTATCCAGCTTCAGCGTAGGCTGGCCCACGCCAACCGGCAGGCTCTGTCCCTCTTTACCACACACGCCAACGCCTTTATCCAACGCCAGATCGTTACCGACCATAGAGATTTGCTGCATCGCTTCGATACCGGAGCCGATCAAGGTCGCCCCTTTCACTGGTTTAGTCACTTTGCCTTTCTCAATCAGATAGGCTTCTGACGTTGAGAACACAAACTTACCAGAGGTGATATCGACCTGACCGCCGCCAAAGTTAGGCGCATACAAACCGTACTCCACGCTTTCGATAATATCCTGTGGCGTGGATTTACCGGCCAGCATATAGGTGTTCGTCATGCGCGGCATCGGCAGGTGCGCATAGGATTCGCGACGACCGTTACCGGTAGGATTTACCCCCATCAGTCGTGCATTCAGCTTATCCTGCATATAGCCTTTCAATACGCCATTTTCGATCAGCACATTGTACTGTCCAGGAACGCCTTCATCGTCGATAGCCAGCGACCCACGTAATCCCTCAATGGTCCCGTCATCAACCACGGTACACAGATCCGAGGCAACCAGTTGGCCCATCTTGCCGCTAAACACTGACGTGCCACGGCGATTAAAGTCACCTTCCAGACCGTGACCTACGGCTTCGTGCAACAGTACGCCCGGCCAGCCTGCGCCCAGCACAACCGGCAAGGCGCCTGCCGGCGCAGCCACAGCAGACAGATTGACCAGCGCCATGCGTACGGCCTCACGTGCCCAGGCATCGGCCCGCACGTCGCCATTCTCATCGGCCAGGAAAAATGCATAGCCGGTACGCGCGCCGCCGCCGCTTGAACCGCGCTCACGCTTGCCCTGGTCTTCAACCTGGACACTGATGGACAGACGAACCAGCGGACGCACATCGGCAGCTAAAGTACCGTCGGTTGCGGCTACCAGCACCTGCTCATATACGCCGGTCAGGCTGGCATTCACTTCCTGAACGCGGGGATCGGCAGCACGTGCAACCTGGTCAACACGATGTAGCAACGCAATTTTGTCCTCACGGCTCAGGCTGCCGAGCGGATCGACTGGCGCATACAGAGAACGGTTAACCACGGCAGACAGCGTCTGAGCCTTGCCGTTGCCCTGTTCACGCACGATGCTTCGTGCCGCTTCGGAGGATAAGCGTAAGGCATTCAGCGTGATTTGGTCGGCATACGCAAAACCCGTTTTCTCACCGCTGACGGCACGCACGCCCACGCCCTGATCGATATGATAGGACCCGTCTTTAATGATTTTATCTTCCAGAACCCAGGATTCATGGAAGCTGGACTGGAAGTAGAGATCGGCATAGTCCAGACGACGTTCTGAAAGCTGCCCTAACAGGGAAAAAAGGTCCTGCTGATTAATGTTGTTAGCAGTTAGCAACTGCTCACTTACCAGATTCAGAGTCATCGTTTCTCACTTAATATGTGCTCGGATAATCATAGCCTGCGGCAATTATGTTACGCCGTCAAATATCACTTGTTATAGGTTTCGCGTGGCTTACGCATTACTTCATCTATTTCAGGCTTATCCAGCGGTCCGCTGATGTGATAACGCAGGACTGAAATTTTACTCCAGAGCGGTCCCAGCACCTTGCTGGCGGCAAATACCGCCGCCCCCACCACCGGATTAATGGCAAAAGCAGCCGCCACGCCCACTGACGCAGAAATTTCTGGCGTGACTATCGCTTCCATATCAATGCGGCGTTTCACCAGGTCCATATTGCCCTGCATGGCGATATCCGCCTCCAGGCCGTCAACCAACAGGTTGTCAGTTCTCACGACGCCATTTTCAATCCAGGCGGTGCCGTTGATGGAGTCGAAATAGAACCCCTTGTTAAAGGTATCGCTGAAATCAAAACGCAGTTTGCGTAACAGGGCATCGAAGCTCAACAGGCGCAGAATCTGTCCGGCGGCGCCGGTATCCACATCGCTTATTTGTCCTTTACCAAAGTGCGTTTTCAGCGTGCCGCTCAGCGTTTCTGCCGCGGGCTGCCACGGTGCCGAGCGCCAGTGCAGGTCATAATCAATCTTGAAGGGCGCATCTCGCAGCGGCGTATTCACGCCAAACCAGTTGGTCGCGTTATTGATGTTGCTGCCCTGCAGCGTGCCTTTTAAAGAGGTGCGCTGGTCGCCTGGACGGTTAACCCATTCGCCCTGAATGTTCAGCCGCGAGCTGCCGGTATCCACTAAACCGTTAGTAAGTGCTAACGTACTTCCTTTAGGCTGAAGCCGGGCCGTGACCCGTCCATACTTCTGCCCCATCAGCCAGCATTCAGCGCATTGCAGTTGTAAAGCAGGCCACTGGCTAAAGTCGATCTGATCGCTTTTTTGCCCCAGAGGTGAGGCGGACGCACTTTTCTTATCGCCAGTGCTCTCCCAGTCTGGATTGTAATAAAGGTAATCCAGGGCTATTTGCCACGGCGCTGAAGGTGAGGTGATTAACTGCCCTCTTAGCTCGTCAGCATTGACGTTAATCCGGTTTTTTCCACCCATGTCCTGGGTTAATGAGGTATCAACGTTATGCCAGCGCTGGCCTGCCAGACTCACAGAAGGGCTACGCAGGATAATATTGCCCGGAAGCGTTGCACCGCCCACCTGATGCTCACCGGTTGAACGGGTCGCACCACCTTCGCCAGCCGTCATCAGTGCCGCCCACGCCTCACCATCCAGCGCAGGTAAGTTGAGTACCATGCCTGAATGATCTGGCAGCGTCGGTATTGTCTTTGTATCGTTGAGCCAGATACCACGGTCAACGCGCAGGGCCGGCTCCAGCAGCCAGCGGCTGTTAAATTTGTGCCGTTCATCTACGCTACCGCTGAGATCAAAGTGCGTTAAATCGCCTTTAGCGTTGATGGCCACAGGCAGGCTTTCGCCCGCTTTTTTATCCAGTGGCGAAGGTAAGCGACTACTTACTTCCTTCCCGTCACCTTTCAGCGCGATGTCGTAATGCGCACCGCCCTTATGCGGTAAGGCGACGTTAACCTCGCCCTGCCAGGGAAGATGCCCAGCCAGTTGGCTGCCCACCTGGGGCGGAATACCGGTGATTTTTGCCAGTTGCCAGTCAGCCAGTAACTTAACGTTAATGCCAAAATCATCAGGATTTTCTTTTGTGCTAAAGCTGACATTAAGGGGCTGACCAAACCAGTCCGCCTGCATCTGATCGCTTTCAAGATTGCCGTTGTTATAACGGAACTGCCCGGTCAGATGGGTCATGGTGGTATTCAGCGGCTTGATATGCAGGCTATTGTTATTCATCACCACATCACCACTGGCGTGAACGTCCTTGCCATTCAGAGGAATATCAAGCTTAAGGTGGCCTTTGGTCAGACCTTTAATCTGTAACTGTTCAAGGGCCGCCCCCAGGGAGGACTTGAGTGGCGTGTGCTGGAAGTAATCGCCAATTTGCTGACCATCACCGCTGATATCGCCGTTGATAATCAGCTTTTCCTTCATGTAATCAGGAATGATGGCGCTGACATTACGCGCCTCCACTTCACCCAGTTTAGCCAGGGGCGCATGCATCCACAGGCCATCATTCAGGAAGTTAAGATCGATATCGAGGTTGCTAATATCCGGCCAGCCGGGCTGGAAACCATAGGTTGCGTGGCGTAAAGGCACCCAGACCTGAAACATGCCGTCGTTATGCTGAAAAGGAAAAAGCGCCGGATTGCCGTTGAACAGCAGCGTGGCATTCTCCACCTTGCCGCCTTTAACCGCGCCGCTCAGGTAGCGCGTGAGCGAATGCCCCATCAGCGGTGTGGGGAAATAGCGCCAGGCATCGCCCGCATCGCTGACGTTAATACCGGCCAGGATATCAAGTTGAGGCTGCGTATCGGTGTTCTGCTGATAACGGAAGTCGCCATGTGCCCAAAGTGAACGCGCCTGGATATCAAGATTATGACCTGCCAGGGTCAGGCCGTGCGGGTCACGCAACCAGCTCATACTGCCGGTCACCTGCTTGATCTCCAGCGGTGCCTGGAACATATCACCATAGGGCACCGTGGCCTGGCCCATCGCAATCGTGGCCTGCCCATTATTCAGGCTGCCTGTCGCTTCGCCATTTAAATGGCTGATGCCGGGAACCAGTTTCCAGAACTGCCAGCTGAAGTCGCGCCACTTAACCTGAAAGCGCGTCTGCTCAGGCTGATCGACAGGAATATCCAGCGCCAGCCCGTCAATTGTGCCGCGCGGTCGTAATGCGCGCCAGTTATCAAACAATGCCGGTGATAAGGGCGCAAACAGCGGCACCAACGGTGCGATGTGGTCCAGCGCCAACTGTGTTGCACGTACCCGAATCTCAGGCTCGCTGTTGCTGCCCAGCATCTGCGTGTCCTGAGGTTGCCAGAGGAGTGAGAAATGACCGGCAGGCCAGGCATTACCGTCTGTGCTGAGCCTGGTTTGCGGCACATTGACCACCCAGCCATTTTTGTAACGCGACAGATGGGCAGTGAGGTTATCAACGTTCAGCGTGTGGGGACCGCTCTCGCCCTGCCAGCTTGCGCCGCCCTTACTTAACAGCAGATCGCCGGCATAGACGTCGCCATCACGCAGATTAACCCAGGCCGCCAGGCTGAACCGGGCACTATCAAGCCGGGTGTTATCCCTCACCCAGCGGCCCAGCCATGGACGCATATCAACATCATCGGCCTGCATCCAGATACGACCATCGTTGAGTAAGCCATTACTGTCTTTCAGATCAAGACGAACCTGCACTACGCCGTGTTGTCCAGTAAAGCTCGACAGGCTGACTTCACCTTCTGCCCGATGTCGGGTGTTTTCGTTCAACCAGGTGAGGTTAGGAATCGCCAGTTCAGCATGCTGACCGGATGGGGTAATAAAACGGATGGTGCTGTCACGCAGAGTAAAGTGATCGAACTGACGCAAAAACAGATCGTTGACCTGAGTGAGCTTAAAGCTGTGCTTGTCGCTGTCACTGGTCAGCAGAGGCTGAGTGCTGTCGAGATGTAATTGCCAGAAGGTCAGGTCGCGGAACTGCCAGCGCCAGTGGAGCAGTGACTGCCAGACATCCAGTGCAACGGTGATACGTGCGATGGAGAGCGAGCCGGTCTCCTTCATATCGACATTTAAGTCGCGGATTTGTAGCGTGGGGCCGAAATTTTCCCACTTTCCTCGGAGTTGGCTGGCGTTAACCTTGACACCGCTGGTGTCGGAGACGAACTGAAGAACCTGACTACGATAGGCGTCAAGATGCGGCATCGCCAGACGCAGCGCGCTGACAAGCAGCGCCACAATCACAATGACTGTCGCGAGCAGCAGTAACATAATTCTTGGCAACTGCCTCACTCACACCTCTCCTTGTCTACCGTTAACGACGGATGGTTGCTGCTCATACCCGGCGTCTTATGACATAGCGGTATGGGTTCACATTTTACCCCAAAATGTGCAGTCAGGCATGGTGAGCCTGACCAGCCAGTATTACATCATCACCACGTCAAACTGTTCCTGGGTATAAAGCGCTTCTACGTGCACCTTCACCTGTTTACCCACGAAAAGTTCGACTTCGGCCAGCGCATGGGACTCATCTGTTTTCAAGGCCTCACCGACGGTTGGCGAAACGTACACCAGGAATCGATCCGAGTCATAAGCATGATGCACGCGGACAATTTCGCGCATGATTTCGTAGCACACCGTTTCAACTGTTTTCAGCGTGCCGCGCCCTTTACAGACCGGACAGTCCTCACACAGCACGTGCTCAATACTTTCGCGCGTGCGCTTGCGGGTCATTTCCACCAGCCCTAACGCTGAAAAGCCGCTGATACCGGTCTTAACCCGATCTTTATTCAGTGCCGTTTCCAGCGAATGCAGCACGCGACGGCGGTGGTCCTCATTACTCATATCGATAAAGTCGATGATAATGATACCCCCCAGATTACGCAGCCTTAGCTGACGTGCAATCGCCTGAGTGGCTTCCACATTGGTATTAAAGATAGTCTCATCAAGGTTTCGGTGCCCGACAAATGCCCCCGTATTGATGTCTATCGTCGTCATCGCTTCAGTTTGATCGATGATTAAGTATCCGCCAGATTTGAGTTCAACTTTTCGTTCCAGCGAGCGCTGAATCTCATTTTCAACATCAAACAGATCGAAGATAGGCTGCTTACCATTGTAAAGCTCAAGCTTGCTGGACATCTCGGGAATGTATTCACTGGTGAACTCGTTGAGCAAATCGCAGGTGAGCCGCGAATCGACACGAATGCGGTCCAGCGCTGCGCCAGCAAAATCACGCAGAATACGTTGTGCCAGCGCCAGTTCACCATAAAGCAGACAACGCGTTTGATTACGTTTTTTTCGTTCGCTGACTTTGGTCCACAGGCGCTTCAGAAAGGCCGCATCCTGTGCCAGTTCTTCTTCACCAATGCCTTCGGCTGCGGTGCGGATAATAAAGCCGCCCAAATCGTCACAGTAGTCGGCTACCACGGCTTTCAGCCGCTCTCGCTCTTTTTCACTGGCGATACGTTGAGAAACGCCAACATGCGCTGCACCGGGCATGAACACCAGATAGCGGGAAGGCAATGTGATATCCGTCGTCAGTCGCGCGCCTTTGGTGCCCAGCGGATCTTTCACCACCTGAACCACCAGATCCTGTCCCTGGCGAACCAGTTCTGCGATATCCCGTACGACAAAATTTTTCTTTTCATCACCCGCAACACATTCGGTGTGCGGCATGATGTCAGAAGCGTGCAGGAACGCGGCTTTATCCAGTCCGATATCCACAAATGCCGCCTGCATGCCAGGCAGCACCCGGCTGACGCGTCCTTTGTAAATATTGCCGACAATGCCGCGTCGGGCTTCACGCTCGATATGGATTTCCTGCAGGATTCCGCCATCAATATAGGCGACTCGCGTTTCAGCAGGCGTAACGTTAACCAGTAGCTCAGCCGTCATGTTAACCCCTTACGGCACGCAGTGACTGAAAATGGTCGATCAGCTCTGCTGTCTCAACCAAGGGCAATCCGACCACCGCGTGATAACTTCCATTGATTTTACGCACAAAGTTTCCGCCCTTCCCCTGAATACCGTAAGCGCCGGCTTTATCCATAGGTTCACCTGTCGCGATGTAATCGGTAATGTCGCTCGGGGTTAAGTTACGAAAAGTCACCTCGGTGACCACCAGACAGTCCAGTACCTGCTGACGGTCAGCCAGAGCAATCGCCGTCATGACCTGATGGGTTTTTCCTGAGAGTTTACTGAGCATCGCGCTGGCATGGTCGGCATCGCGCGGTTTTTCCAGCACCTCACCGTTGAGCACGACGATGGTATCCGCGCCCAATACAGGCAGGTCATGCGGGGCAATCAGCGTACCGGCTTTTGCTTTGTCATGCGCCAGGCGACGGACATACACCTCGGCCGATTCATGCGGCTGACGTTGTTCTTCAACGTCAGTGATGATGCGCTCAAAGCTCAGACCAAGTTGAGTCAGCAGTTCGCGTCGACGGGGAGACGCGGATGCCAGATAAAGGGTTACCATAAATTTCCTTATTGAACAGCGAACTGACGGCGGATCTTTCTCATTAATAAGAATAGCCACGGCCAGAGAATCCCGTCGACAACACTGCTCCAGAAAATTTCAGGGCGGAATGAGACGTTGATCACCAGAAACTCCGCCCAGAAGACGATCACATCCATTGCTAATGACAGCACCATAACCATTAACGCCTGCTGCCACAACGCTAAGTTACGGAATAACTGGAATTTAAACGCCACCAGATAGGCGATGATGCTAAGTGCCAACGCGCGAACGCCAAGCGTGGAACCCGCGATTAAATCCATAATCGCGCCCAGCAGAAACCCACTTCCCACATTAACACGGTGCGGAAGCGCCAGTACCCAGTAGACCAGGATCAGCAATAACCATGAAGGCCGGAACATATAGATTTGTTCCGGCCATGGCATGATTTGCAGAATAAAGGCCATAAGAAAGGACAGCCAGATAACCCATCGTCCCTGGCTGCGATATCGACTCAATTCTGGCCTCCGCGTGAGCGGGAAGCGGACCCTTGTGGGTTGCTTTCGCTACTGCCAGAAGCAGGCGTGGTGGTCTGGGTAGCAGGTGCAGGCGGGCCCATTTCACCCGCGGGGGGCAGCACCTGCGGCATCATCTGCATCAGGCGTTCATTAGCGACCCGATGGACTTCGTCAGGTGCCATCGGCATATCACCGTTGTGATCCGCGCCCCACAGTAGCAACAGGTAACGCAGACGTTGCAGACCTGCGGTTGGATGTGCCTGGATGACCGTGTACGCGCGTTGCGTATCGACCTTAACCGATGAAACCACCCCTACCGGATAGCCCTCAGGGAAACGCCCACCTAAGCCCGACGTCACCAGTACGTCACCGACACGAATATCGGTATTGCCTGGCAAGTGTTCCAGTTGCAGATCTTCCGTACACCCGTTGCCTGCCGCGATCACACGAATATCATTACGCAGTACCTGGATAGGCAGCGCATGTGATGCGTCACAAATCAACAGTACACGACTGGTAAACTGGCCGACGGCGATGACCTGGCCCACGACACCTTTATCACTGATAACCGGCTGGCCTTCGTAAACACCGTTAGCACTGCCTTTATCGATAACCACTTGATCGGTGTAGGGATCGGTACCGGTGGAGATAACCTGAGTCACCATCTTATGCTCGTCCTGACGCAGCGGGGAACCCAGCAGCTCGCGCAGGCGCGCGTTCTCCTGCTTGTATTGCCCCAGCATAAGCAGGTCGCTGTTCTTCAGAAAAAGCTCTCGACGTAACGCTTTATTTTCCAGTTCGAGCTGCTGGCGAGAAGCCAGCGTGTCTGACACGCCATCAAGAAGCTGGCGCGGCCCATTGGCCAGGAAGTAAAACGGACTGACCGACGTGTCCAGATAGTTGCGTATTTGAGTAAATGAACTCACGCGACTATCAGCGATGATAATGGCAATCGCCACAATCACCGCCAAAAATAGACGCAATTGCAGAGAAGGCCCTCTGCTAAAAATCGGCTTCATATAATCTGCGTGTTCCTCGACTACAAGGTAAGAAAGTACGGGCGAGCCGCACTTTCCTGGGCTGGTCACATCATACCGATGCGTGCAGCGCCGGTTTACACGCTACTCCCTGCGCACTGTTACAACGATTCCAGCCGGTTGAGGCAATTATTCTTCGCTGAATAAATCGCCGCCATGCATGTCGATCATTTCCAACGCTTTTCCGCCACCGCGCGCAACGCAGGTCAGTGGATCTTCAGCGACGACAACAGGAATACCTGTTTCTTCCATCAGCAGGCGATCCAGGTTACGCAGTAACGCGCCGCCACCGGTCAGGACCATGCCGCGCTCAGAAATATCAGACGCCAGTTCCGGTGGGCACTGTTCCAGCGCAACCATTACCGCACTTACGATACCGGTCAGTGGCTCTTGCAGGGCTTCGAGAATTTCATTGGAGTTGAGTGTAAAGCCGCGTGGCACACCTTCCGCCAGGTTACGACCACGCACTTCAATTTCACGCACTTCATCACCCGGATAAGCCGAGCCGATTTCATGCTTGATACGTTCTGCTGTCGCTTCACCAATCAATGAACCGTAATTACGGCGCACATAATTAATAATGGCTTCGTCAAAACGGTCACCGCCGATACGAACGGATGAAGAGTACACAACGCCATTCAGGGAAATCACGGCAACTTCAGTGGTACCACCACCGATATCCACGACCATTGAGCCGGTGGCTTCAGAAACCGGTAAACCTGCACCAATCGCGGCCGCCATTGGCTCTTCAATCAGGAAAACTTCACGTGCGCCCGCGCCTTGGGCCGATTCACGAATCGCGCGGCGTTCAACCTGGGTTGCGCCTACAGGCACGCAGACCAGCACGCGCGGACTTGGGCGCATAAAGCTGTTGCTGTGAACCTGTTTGATGAAGTGCTGCAACATTTTTTCCGTCACAAAGAAATCGGCAATAACGCCGTCTTTCATTGGACGAATAGCTGCGATATTGCCTGGCGTACGGCCAAGCATCTGTTTGGCGTCATGACCCACAGCCGCCACGCTTTTCGGTGAACCTGCACGATCCTGGCGGATAGCAACCACGGAAGGCTCGTTCAGCACGATGCCTTGTCCTTTTACATAAATCAGGGTGTTCGCGGTACCCAGGTCAATGGACAAGTCATTTGAAAACATGCCACGAAATTTTTTAAACATACTAAAGGATAATCCTGCAAGCTGGAGGCGGAAAATAAAATCCGCTTACTTTACCAACCACACGAAGCTGCCACAAGGCGCAAAAACGTTCTGCTTCGGTGAAAAAATAGACGGCATTCGTTTTACATCATTTAAGCCTGTTACGCATTCGAGCGGAACAGCGATATCACGGCATCAGAGCAGCATGTTAAAGAATTTTCTTAACTTTACTCCGACATAAAATCTAACATTTCAGGCGACGTATTCTGCACGTTTATCGTTCCATATTCATCAAAAGCTGAGGCGAAGAACGTGAAACCGGTCAAACGGTTAAAAACGGTAACGCTGGGAGTACTTTTTTACGTTACTGTTAACCGGCTGTGAAGGTGAAAAAAAGTCACCCTGTCCACCTTCTACTCCTAATCCTACCAGGGTTTGCCACTCTGCATTGGTGCGCACGCCCGCGGCATACAGCTGCGTCCCGGTGGGCTTACAGACGTCCAGCAAGCTTCGCACAAACAGCTGATTTTCCGTACGCCGCTCAATGTTGCGCACCAGTCCTGCATCCAGCTTGATTAATTCAACCGGTAACTGCCGGATGTAAGCACTGCTGACCACCGTCAGACCGGCCTGATTAACCGCGATACGACAGCCGAATGCCTGCAATGAGTGGAAGATCGGAATCAAATCGCTGATGTGTTGACAGACATCCCCTTCCGCAAGTTCAAATAAAAATCGCTTTCTTTGAGATTTTGGGCACTGCAGCAACATATTGTACAACCAGACAATAAACGGACGTTTCAGCAGCGAGTCGATATTGATGGGGATGACCAGTGTCTCTTCTGGCCACAGTTCAGATAAGGCGGCAACGCGTAATACCATCTGGCGGTCCCAGCTTTCGGCCATGCCGAGCTGCTGCACCAATGGCATATATTCAGCCGACAGTACCTCTTTGTCCCCATCATAAATGCGCGTGAGCAGTACGCGATGTCGCACCTTACCCTCTTTGTCCACCGCAGGCTTCTGATATAAACGTGGTCCGCCGCGACTTAAGGTATTTTCCAGCAAGGTCCGCCAACGAACGCTGCCGCGTCCTGCATCCAGAGGGTTTCCTGCGCCATTAGACCAGTTATTGCCGCCTGACAACGTCGCGCGTCGCGTGGCCATTTCGACATTTTCCATGACCTGCGGCACCGTCTGTCCGCTGTGCCAGGCACTGATGCCGATGTGAATAAAATCGTCGCGGTTAACCTTGCGCATAGGCGGCAACGCGTCAACCGCATTGATGAGGTGATCAGCGATACTGTTTGCCTCTTTCAGGCTACGATGCGGCAGTAATACCGCGAAATCACTGCGAAAATAGCGCGCCAGAAGTGCGCCAGGATAACGCATGACAAACGTGGACAGCATGTTGACGACGTTAAACAGGTACTCTTCGACCAGCACTGGCCCCAGTGAATCATCGTGGGTGTCGAGCTCAGGAAAACGTATCATCATGACTACGCCATGCGTCCCGACATCTTCCTGATCCTCAAGCAGCGTTGCCAGCTGACTATCGAAGAAAAGGCGGTTATTCAGCCCCGTTCGGCCATCCTGAGCCGCAAAGGTTCGAATCAGCGTATCGATGCGGACGCGCTGCTCGCCCGCTTCCTGTAAATCGGACAGTAACAGGTCGATCGCACGGCTGGCTCTGGGCGGCCACTCATCAGCATGCTTTTGCCGACAATGCCGACGTTCTCCACCAAGTATTAATGCTGAGCGGCTTTCCAGTTGCTCCATCCCGCGCCATTGACGTACCAGCCAACGATGAGTAATGGACAGCATAACGGCCACGATCAGTACGACCAACAGCAGCGCGGCAAGCGTATACGTCGCGGGAATAGAGTGCAGCCAGGTTTGTGCGGGATCGAGTATCGTCAGTTGCAATCGCATACCCGGCTGGTGCATCAGCGCAATGTCAAAATGGATATAGCGATTTTTTTGATGCTGCAGCATTTGGTTTTCATGGCGGGAAAGCGTGAAAACAGTCTGCCGACCATTATATAAGGACAGCTGTTCGGCGTTAATAACGGGTAATACCGGCGTAAGCCAGGCTTCCAGCGCTTCGGGAGGCTGTTTCAGCAGGACTTTATCCACTTCGGTTGCCAAAACCTGTACCCGATTTTCTACACGCTGATGGGTGAGCCAGAAAACACTAAAAGCACAGCCCACCAGCATTAAAACCATTGCCAGTACGCTAATAAATGTAATAAATGCAGAAAGTTTGGTAGTTAATCGCATCCCTGTGCCTGTTTCACTACGGTTGCCGCCGGATCACGCCGCCTCTCTGCACGTTAGCCGGAAGAATTTTGAGCAAAATAACACAAATTGTTTCCGGCAACAGCGAGGTCATACGCGAAGCCGCAGTATAACGTTGAGAAAGGCCCAGAGCGCTTAATTATCCTTTTTTCAGCGCATTCTCATTGGAAGCTTCAGCCAGGAAATTTCACATTTTTGCAGCAAAATTCGCCAGCTTAAGCAATAGTCATCATGCTGATTGTGAAAATCGAGCTGGAGAAGAGACGATGAAGCCGACAAAACGCCTGACCGAAGCAGATGTAACGCCAGAAAGCATCTTTAATATGAATCGTCGTCGGGTGCTTCAGACCCTGGGACTGGGGGCTGCTGCAATCAGCGTCCCGGGCATGGCCAACGCCGATATTCTGAGTTGGTTCAAAGGTAATGACCGCCCGCCCGCGCCGGCGGGTCGGGCGCTGGACTTTACCAAGCCCGCACAATATCAGGCCAACCTGCCGTTAACGCCTGCGGATAAGGTTTCCGGCTATAACAATTTCTACGAATTTGGCCTGGATAAAGCCGATCCGGCAGCGAACGCGGGAACGTTAAAAACCGATCCCTGGAAGCTGACGATAGAAGGCGAAGTGGCAAAGCCCGTGACGTTAGACATGGATGATATTTTTAAACGCTTTGCCATGGAGCAACGTATCTACCGGATGCGTTGCGTTGAAGCCTGGTCGATGGTGGTGCCGTGGATAGGTTTTGAACTCAATAAACTCCTGAAGCTGGCGGAACCCACCAGCAAAGCGCGCTTTGTTGCTTTTCAGACACTTTATGCCCCCGATCAGATGCCGGGTCAAAAGGACCGCTTTATCGGGGGTGGGCTAAATTATCCTTATGTAGAAGGCTTACGGCTGGATGAAGCCATGCATCCCCTGACCATTCTGACGACGGGCGTTTACGGTAAAGCCCTACCGCCACAGAACGGTGCGCCAATTCGGCTTACCGTACCCTGGAAATATGGCTTTAAGGGCATTAAGTCTATTGTGAAAATTACGCTGACGCACGACCAGCCGCCTACCACATGGAACCAGATTGCGGATAATGAGTACGGCTTCTATGCCAACGTGAACCCGCATGTGAATCATCCTCGCTGGTCGCAGGCCACCGAACGTTTTATTGGTCCGGGTAGTGCTTTTAATGTTGATCGTCAGCCCACATTACTGTTCAACGGTTATGCCGATCAGGTTGCATCACTCTATCGCGGTATGGATTTGCGGGAGAATTATTGAGTGCGCCTGTCAATAAAGCAGATCGGCTGGCTTAAAGTGCTACTGCATCTGGCGGCTTTCTTACCGCTGGTTTACTTGATTATGGCCGCGATGCAGGGAGGACTCAGCGCCGATCCTGCCAAAGATATCCAGCATTTTACCGGCCGTATGGCGCTGAAACTGCTGTTAGCAACCTTGCTTGTCTCGCCGTTAACACGCGTGGCCAGGCAACCGCTGCTCATTCGGACCCGTCGCCTGTTGGGTATCTGGACTTTTTTCTGGGCCAGCCTGCATCTAACCAGTTACTACCTGTTGGAGCTGGGCGTGAATAACCTCGGCCTGCTCGGAAGCGAATTGATTTCACGTCCTTATCTGACACTGGGCATTATTTGCTGGTTTATTCTGCTGGCGCTGGCGATCACCTCTTTTCAACGCATGCAGCGCAAACTGGGCAGGCGCTGGCAAACCTTGCATAACTTTATCTATCTGGTCGCTATTTTGGCGCCGATTCACTATATGTGGTCGGTAAAAATCCTGTCTCCCCAACCGATCATTTATGCGCTTTTAGCCCTGATATTGTTAGCCTGGCGCTATAAAAAGTTCATTAAATGGTGGCCGCGCTAGTCTCTTCTTATTGCCGATCGTCTGCGAAAAATGCGGCCTGCGAGCCGCATCCGATCAACTTCGCAGATAAGACCAGTATTTTGCTGCGAAATGCCACGAAACGGATATAATGCCCGGCTTTATTGCGATGTGACGCTTCTTTTTCACTGTGACGGGTGACAAATGGAAAGCGGCAAGGTATTTTACGCGATGCCTCAATGATTGCGGGAGATGGCAGCAAGATGGCCGATAAATTACATATTCTGCTTTTGAACGGTCCCAACCTTAACCTGTTAGGGACGCGTGAGCCTGATAAATACGGGGATGTTACCCTGGATCAGATTGTTTCCAGTCTGAGCCATCAGGCAGACCAGTTGAATGTAAGGTTAAGCCATTTGCAATCCAATGCTGAGTATCAGCTCATTGATCGCATTCATGAGGCAAAAGGCAATGTGGATTATATCATTATCAATCCTGCCGCGTTTACGCATACCAGCGTAGCAATGCGTGATGCTCTGTTAGCGGTGAACATTCCATTTATTGAAGTTCACCTGTCAAATGTGCACAGCCGCGAGCCTTTTCGCCATCACTCCTATTTTTCTGATGTCTCTGCTGGCGTCATTTGTGGGCTTGGCGCTGACGGTTACTCGTGGGCATTACAAACGGCAGTGAAGCGCCTGTCTCATACTAATTAATCAAACTGAGTACGGAACCCCATTCATGGATATTCGTAAAATTAAAAAACTGATCGAACTGGTTGAAGAATCTGGCATTTCTGAGCTGGAGATCTCCGAAGGCGAAGAGTCTGTTCGTATCAGTCGTGCACCTGCAAATACTGGTTATCCGATGATGCAACAGGCTTATGCTGCGCCCATCGCTCAGCAGCCTGCTCTGGCGAACGCCGTCGCACCTGTTGCCGCCGTCGCAGAAGCCGCGCCTGCTGAAATCAGTGGCCACATCGTACGTTCACCTATGGTAGGGACCTTCTATCGCACACCAAGCCCGGATGCGAAAGCATTTGTGGAAGTGGGCCAGAAAGTCAATGCAGGTGACACGCTGTGCATTGTTGAAGCCATGAAAATGATGAACCAGATTGAAGCCGATAAATCTGGCGTAGTTAAAGCCATTCTGGTGGAAAGTGGTCAGCCGGTAGAATTTGACGAGCCACTTGTTGTCATCGAATAACGGGGCGAACCATGCTGGATAAAATTGTTATTGCTAACCGCGGTGAGATTGCGCTGCGCATTCTGCGTGCCTGTAAAGAACTGGGCATTAAGACTGTTGCGGTTCACTCAAGCGCGGATCGTGACCTTAAGCACGTGCTGCTGGCAGACGAAACGGTTTGCATAGGCCCGGCGCAGTCGGTCAAAAGTTACCTTAATATCCCGGCGCTGATTTCTGCCGCCGAGATCACCGGCGCGGTGGCGATTCACCCCGGTTACGGCTTCCTTTCTGAGAATGCCGATTTCGCCGAGCAGGTTGAACGCTCTGGCTTTATCTTTGTTGGTCCAAAAGCCGACACCATTCGCCTGATGGGCGATAAAGTGTCCGCGATTACGGCGATGAAGAAAGCCGGTGTGCCTACCGTTCCCGGCTCCGATGGCTCACTGACCGATGACATGGAAAAGAACCGTGCCTTCGCCAAGCGCATCGGCTATCCGGTCATCATCAAAGCCTCTGGCGGCGGCGGCGGTCGCGGCATGCGCGTTGTGCGCAGCGATAAAGATCTGGAACAGTCCATCAACATGACGAAAGCGGAAGCCAAAGCGGCTTTCAACAACGACATGGTTTACATGGAAAAGTATCTGGAGAATCCTCGCCACATTGAGATTCAGGTACTGGCAGACGGTCAGGGCAATGCCATCTATCTGGGCGAACGTGACTGTTCGATGCAGCGTCGTCACCAGAAAGTGGTGGAAGAAGCGCCAGCACCGGGCATCACGCCAGAATTACGTGGATTTATCGGTGAGCGTTGTACCCGCGCCTGTATTGATATCGGCTATCGCGGTGCAGGTACCTTTGAGTTCCTGTACGAAAACGGCGAGTTCTATTTCATTGAAATGAACACCCGTATTCAGGTTGAGCATCCGGTTACCGAGATGATCACGGGCGTTGACCTGATTAAAGAGCAGTTGCGCATTGCTGCGGGTCAACCGCTGTCGATTAAACAGGAAGACGTGGTCATTCGTGGTCATGCGGTCGAGTGCCGTATCAACGCAGAAGATCCGGTGAGCTTCCTGCCAAGTCCTGGTAAGATTACCCGCTTTCATGCGCCGGGTGGTTTTGGCGTACGTTGGGAGTCCCATATTTATGCCGGCTACAGCGTGCCGCCTTATTATGACTCCATGATCGGCAAGTTAATCACCTACGGTGAAACCCGTGATATCGCCATTGCACGTATGAAAAATGCCCTGGCGGAGCTGATTATCGACGGGATTAAAACCAACATCGAACTGCAGATGCGAATCATGTCCGATGAGAACTTCCAGCAGGGTGGAACCAATATCCACTATCTGGAGAAAAAGCTCGGCCTGCACGAGAAGTAATCGCAACGCTGAGTCAGTTTGAGGCCGGATATTCCGGCCTTTTTCTTTTCCCGCAGGCGTTAAGGTCACACTATGGACGCGCGTTATTTACAGGCTCACAAAGAAGCTCGCTGGTCACTCTATCTGACACTGGCATGGTTAGCCGTCTGGGGCGGTTCGGCCTGGTTAGGGGGAAATGCGATGGGCATAACCGGCTTGCCGCGCTGGTTTGAGCTCTCCTGTATTTTTGCTCCTCTGCTGTTCATTTTTTTATGCTGGATGATGGTGCGTAAGGTCTTCCGGAATATGTCGCTGGAGGATGACAATGAACACTGAAATCATTCTTCCGCTACTGGCTTATTTGGCCGTCATTGCTGGCTTGTCCGTATTTGCGATGCGTAAACAACGCAAAGGCAACTTTCTGACCGAGTATTTCCTGGGCAGCCGCTCAATGGGCGGATTTGTCCTGGCAATGACCATCACGACCACCTATATCAGCGCCAGCTCGTTTATAGGCGGCCCGGGTGCGGCCTATAAATACGGTTTGGGCTGGGTGTTGCTGGCAATGGTGCAGGTTCCCGCGGTCTGGCTGTCGTTGGGCGTACTGGGTAAAAAGTTTGCCATTCTGGCACGCAAGCACAATGCGGTAACACTCAACGATATGCTCTATGCACGCTATGGCAGCACGCTGCTGGTCTGGTTAGCCAGCCTGAGCCTACTGATTGCCTTTGTGGGCGCGATGGCCGTGCAGTTTATTGGTGGCGCACGTCTGCTGGAAACCGCTGCCGGCATCCCTTACGATACCGGACTGCTTATTTTTGGCGGCACTATCGCACTCTATACCGCCTTTGGCGGCTTCCGTGCCAGTGTCCTCAATGATGCGATGCAGGGCATTGTGATGCTGATAGGCACCTTCTTACTGCTGTTTGCCGTCATTCATCATGCTGGCGGTATTCATTCGGCCGTAGACAAGCTGCACGCGATCGACCCCAAACTGCTGTCTCCTGAGGGCCCGGGCGATATTATTACGCCGACCTTCCTGAGCTCGTTTATTGTGCTGGTCTGCTTTGGCGTCATCGGCCTGCCCCATACGGCGGTGCGCTGTATCTCTTATAAGGACAGTAAAGCGCTGCATCGGGCCATTATTCTTGGCACCATTGTCGTTGTGCTCCTGATGCTGGGGATGCACCTGGCTGGCGCACTCGGTCGGGCGATATTACCGAATCTGACCGTGCCGGACAGCGTTATCCCCACACTGATGATCACCGTGTTACCGCCTCTGGCTGCAGGGCTGTTTTTAGCGGCACCGATGGCGGCGATTATGTCCACCATCAACGCCCAGCTGTTGCAGGCCTCCGCTACGCTGGTCAAAGACCTGTATCTGCGCATCGCCCCGCAGCAAAGTGATAATGAGCCACGCCTGCGGATTTTATCGGGAACGGTGACCTTTTTGCTCGGGATCATACTGCTTTTCGTCGCCTGGCATCCGCCAGACATGATTATCTGGCTCAACCTGCTGGCTTTTGGCGGTCTGGAAGCGGTTTTCCTCTGGCCACTGGTTCTGGGTTTATATTGGGCGCGCGCCAATGCGGTCGGTGCGCTCAGCGGCATGGTGGTGGGCGGAGGCTGCTATGCCGTTCTGGCGACCCTGGGTCTGCAACTGTGGGGTTTTCATCCCATTGTGCCTTCATTATTGTTAAGTCTGCTGGCGTTCCTGGTCGGCAACCTGTTTGGGCGTTTACCGCATGCGGTCAGCGCACCACAACACTGAATTAAGAGAGACGTTATGCCGTGGATTCAAATCAAAATTAACAGTTCTGGCGCAAACGCTGAAGAACTAAGCGATGCGTTAATGGAAACAGGTGCCGTATCTGTCACCTTCCAGGATACGCACGATACACCGGTCTATGAACCTATGCCGGGCGAAACCCGCCTGTGGGGCGATACCGACGTTATCGGGTTATTCGACGCGGAAAGCGACATGGAGGGCGTAATTGCTGAACTTTCTCAGCATCCTCTTCTTGGTGAGAATTTCCGTCACAAGATCGAACAGATCGAGGACAAAGACTGGGAACGTGAGTGGATGGCAAACTTCCATCCTATGCGTTTTGGTGAGCGCCTGTGGATCTGCCCGAGCTGGCGCGATGTGCCCGATCCGGATGCCGTCAATGTGATGCTCGATCCCGGACTTGCTTTCGGTACCGGTACTCACCCTACCACCTCGCTTTGCCTGACCTGGCTCGATGGTCTGGATCTGGCCGGTAAAACCGTGATCGATTTTGGCTGCGGTTCAGGAATACTTGCGATCGCGGCGCTTAAGCTCGGCGCGTCGCAGGCGATCGGTATTGATATCGATCCTCAGGCGATCCAGGCCAGCCGTGACAATGCAGAGCGTAATGGCGTTGCCGATCGTTTATCGCTGTACCTGCCGCACCAGCAGCCGGAAAACCTTCAGGCCGATGTTGTGGTGGCTAATATCCTTGCCGGGCCGCTACGTGAATTGGCACCGCTTATCAGCGTGCTGCCTAAATCGGGCGGGCATCTTGGTCTATCCGGCGTGCTGGAGAGCCAGGCCGAGAGCGTCTGTGAAGCCTACGTGCCGCACTTTGCACTCGATCCTGTTGCGGTCAAAGAAGAGTGGTGTCGTATTACGGGCGTCAAAACAGCCTAGTCTTTAAGACGTTGCCCGTCACAGAAGCAGTCCTGCCAGTTCGACAGGACTGCCTGAATGCCTGTGCCGTCGGTTCCGCGTTTCGCTTACAACCGTTACCGACAGCACCGAAGGCTGTAACACTCAGCAGCACAGCTTTTGCCGTCGCTTAAGCCGTTGCTTGTATCGTTAATCACGGTATGTGACGTTTTTTATCTGGCAAATGCCGAATCTTCGTCGGAAAAACCTTTGTTCACAAAATAAACACAAATACTTAAGCATTTGATTTATAAATAAATTAATTCATATGCCTGCGATAAGATGAGGGCAAAAGCCGTTTTCTTATGAATTGTTCAAAGTTTGGCCTTTCATCTTCCTAAAAAAATGCGTAATATACGCCGCCTTGCAGATACAGTATGGCATTACGACTTCATGCGCATTGGAAACCTCCAACTGAGAAATCGACTGATTGCAGCGCCGATGGCCGGTATTACTGACAGGCCTTTCAGAACGCTTTGTCACGAGATGGGTGCAGGGATGGCGGTTTCTGAGATGTTGTCATCGAATCCCGAAGTCTGGGCCAGTGACAAATCTCGTTTACGCATGGTGCACAGTGATGAACCCGGCATTCGTGCCGTCCAGATTGCAGGATGCGATCCCAGTGAGATGGCCCAGGCTGCGCGTATTAATGTCGATGCTGGTGCACAGGTTATTGATATTAATATGGGTTGCCCGGCAAAAAAGGTGAACCGCAAAATGGCGGGTTCCGCCTTATTGCAGTATCCCACAGTAGTGGAGTCTATTCTCTCTGCCGTGGTGAATGCCGTTGATGTTCCGGTAACATTAAAAATTCGTACCGGATGGGATCCAGAAAACAGAAACTGTGTCGCGATTGCCCAATTGGCTGAACGCTGTGGCATTCAGGCTTTGACGATACATGGCCGCACTCGTGCCTGCCTGTTCAACGGAGACGCTGAATACGACAGTATTCGGACAGTTAAGCAGAGTGTTTCTATTCCGATTATCGCGAATGGAGACATAACTGACCCGCATAAAGCCAGAGCAGTGCTCGACTACACCGGAGCCGATGCTCTGATGATAGGACGCGCTGCTCAGGGAAGACCGTGGATCTTCCGGGAAATCCAGCATTATCTGGACACTGGGGAGCTGCTTGCCCCGCTGCCACTGGCAGAGGTCAAGCGTTTGCTTGTTTCGCATATACGTGAGCTGCACGACTTTTACGGTTCAGGCAAGGGATACCGTATAGCGCGAAAGCACGTCTCCTGGTATCTCCAGGAACATGCCCCAAATGACCAGTTTCGGCGCACATTCAACGCCATTGAGGATGCCAGCGAACAGCTGGAGGCGTTGGAGGCATACTTCGAAAATCTTGCGTAACGAAATAAAGAGCTGAAAGAACTATGTTCGAACAACGCGTAAATTCTGACGTACTGACCGTTTCAACCGTTAACTCACAGGATCAGGTAACTCAAAAACCTTTGCGTGATTCGGTTAAACAGGCACTGAAGAACTATTTTGCTCAACTGAATGGTCAGGATGTGAGCGACCTGTATGAGCTGGTTTTGGCTGAAGTCGAGCAGCCTCTGTTGGACATGGTGATGCAGTATACCCGTGGCAACCAGACCCGTGCTGCCCTGATGATGGGTATCAACCGCGGTACGCTGCGTAAGAAACTGAAAAAATACGGCATGAACTGATTCAGTTCAGACCGTTAATCTCGCCAGCCTCAGGGCTGGCGTTTTTATTTGTGCGCTAACGCGCAAATTGTTTTAAATCCTGTGAAACAGTTGCGTCAAATATGGTAACTGTAGTTGCAGTCGCCAGCGTGATTTTTACAGGCCGTCCTTTTTAAACTGTCTCCCGCTACACGCTCATCTTTTTCTGATCGCCTGCCTTTCAACCCTGTCATAACAGTCTTTTGTGAGCCTGATTAACATTTTACGCAACACCTCAATCGCTTACAGCCACCACCTGCCATGCAGCTCACAATGTTGCTAAATAGTGAAACAATTTGCACTAAATGTGATCCCTTCGACTCGAAATGCTTCCTTTTGGTGCGTCATATTATTGCAGCCCTCCAGATGATTCAGATTATTACCCGATCTTTCAGGTGACTTCAGGATTATGCAAACCTGGCACTGGCTTTGCAAAGTCGTGGATGGCCGATCGCCACAGACAGGAACGCACATCAAAGTGCGCAATACATAACAACACAACACGACATGCCACACAGGATGCTTTATGAAAAAGATGATGCTCTCTACTCTGGTTGCTGCGGCTTCTCTGCTTGCCGTTGCTCAGCAGGCTCATGCAGGTACCACACTTGATGCGATTAAAAAGAAAGGGTTCGTTCAATGTGGTATCAGCGATGGCCTGCCGGGTTTCTCTTATGCAGATGCCAGCGGCAAATTTACCGGCCTTGATGTGGATATCTGTCGTGCAGCCGCCGCCGCCGTGTTTGGTGACGCAACAAAAGTGAAATATACCCCGCTGACCGCAAAAGAACGTTTTACCGCTTTGCAGTCAGGGGAAGTCGATATTCTTTCTCGTAACACCACCTGGACTTCATCACGTGACGGCGGCATGGGCTTCATGTTTACCGGCGTTAACTACTACGATGGCATTGGCTTCCTGACCCATAAGAAAGCCGGCCTGAAGAGTGCGAAAGAGCTGGATGGTGCGACCGTCTGTATCCAGGCTGGTACTGATACCGAGCTGAATGTGGCTGACTTCTTCAAAGCCAACAAAATGCAGTACACGCCGGTCACCTTTGACCGCTCGGATGAATCTGCCAAAGCACTGGATAGTGGCCGCTGCGATACGCTGGCATCTGACCAGTCTCAGCTGTACGCCCTGCGCATTAAATTAGGTAAACCAGATGACTTCATCGTCTTACCTGAAGTGATCTCTAAAGAGCCACTGGGCCCGGTTGTGCGTCGTGGTGATGATGACTGGTTCACCATCGTTAAATGGTCGCTTTTCGCCATGCTGAACGCAGAAGAGATGGGCATCAGCTCTAAAAACGTTGATGAGATGACGGCTAAACCTACCACACCTGATATGGCGCACCTGCTGGGCGCTGAAGGCGACTTTGGCAAAGATTTGAAGCTGGATAACAAATGGGCTTACAACATCATTAAACAGGTTGGTAACTATCAGGAAAGTTTTGATCGTAACGTCGGTAAAGACAGCCCGCTGAAAATTGCCCGTGGTCAGAATGCGCTCTGGAACAAAGGCGGCATTCAGTACGCACCACCGGTACGTTAATCACGCCTCACCCGTCGGGCACCGTTTTCTACGGTGCCCCAGCAAAGCTTTCGTTACTGAGGTTTAAACATGTCACAACGCCCAACCGTGAAAAGGGATTTTTCGTTCGGTAATCCCACGGTTCGAGCCTGGCTTTACCAGATAGTTGCGATCATTACCGTACTTGCTGTGGTGGGCTATCTCATCCACAACACCGTTATCAATCTCGCTAATCGCGGTATTACTTCCGGCTTTGGTTTTCTGGAACGCAATGCTGGTTTCGGCATTGTGCAGCATCTTATTGATTACACTGAAGGTGACACCTACGCACGCGTCTTTTTGGTGGGCCTGACTAACACGTTACTGGTGTCGGCACTCTGTATTGTTTTTGCTTCAATACTGGGTTTTTTTATTGGTCTGGCGCGTCTTTCCGATAACTGGTTACTGCGTAAAATCGCCAATATCTACATTGAAACCTTCCGCAATATTCCCCCTTTGCTGCAGATTTTCTTTTGGTACTTTGCGGTATTACGTAATCTGCCCGGTCCACGTCAGGCGCTTAACGCTTTTGATCTCGCCTTTGTCAGTAACCGCGGTCTGTACGTACCCTGGCCGACCTATGCGCCAGGCAGCTGGCCTTTTGTTATTGCCCTTGCACTGGCTGTTGTAGCGATTTACGGCCTGTTCCGTTTTAATCGTCAGCATCAGCTTAAAACCGGTCAATTACGTCGCACCTGGCCTGCCGCCATTGCGATGTTATTGGTGTTCCCTTTCCTTGCACATCTGGGCTTTGGCGCAGCGATGCACTGGGATATACCTGAGTTACGCGGTTTCAACTTCAGGGGCGGCTTTGTCATGATTCCTGAACTGGCCGCCCTTACGTTGGCGCTGTCGATCTATACCTCCTCTTTTATTGCGGAAGTGATTCGCTCAGGTATCCAGGCCGTGCCCTATGGGCAGCATGAAGCGGCCCGCTCGCTGGGGTTGCCGAATCCCGTTACGCTGCGTCAGGTCATTATCCCGCAGGCCATGCGCGTAATTATTCCGCCCCTTACCAGCCAGTATCTGAATATTGTGAAGAACTCTTCACTGGCTGCTGCAATTGGTTATCCCGATATGGTGTCGTTGTTTGCCGGCACGGTGCTCAATCAGACCGGACAAGCCATTGAGACCATTGCTATCACCATGAGCGTTTACCTGATTATCAGCCTGCTGATTTCAATGTTGATGAACTTCTACAACCGCAAAATCGCGCTGGTTGAGCGTTAAGAGAACGGGATAATTATGTCTGTCACTGCACATGAAACACCGCTGATAGCCTCCTCGCCGTTGAATCGGGCATGGCGATGGGCACGCAAGAACCTGTTTTCAGGTTGGTTTAATACCTTATTGACCCTGTTCTGTATCTGGCTTATCTGGCATGTGATTCCACCTGCTCTGAACTGGCTGATCTTTGATGCGAACTGGTTTGGTACAACACGGGCTGACTGCACCAAAGAGGGCGCATGTTGGGTCTTCATTCATGCTCGCTTCGGTCAGTTTATGTATGGGCTCTATCCTCATGAACTGCGCTGGCGCATCAATCTGGCGCTGATCATTGGGCTCGCGTCTCTCGTTCCGATGTTTGTTAAACGTCTGCCTTATCGTGGGCGCTATATTGCCGCCTGGGCAGTGTGTTATCCCCTCGTTGTCTGGTTTCTGTTGTATGGCGGCTTCTTAGGACTCGACCGGGTCGAAACCCGTCAATGGGGTGGGCTCACGCTGACGTTAATCATCGCGTCTGTTGGTATCGCGGGGGCATTACCTCTGGGTATTTTGCTGGCGCTGGGGCGACGCTCCCGGATGCCGGTGGTACGAACGCTGTCAGTGATTTTTATTGAGTTCTGGCGTGGCGTGCCGCTGATAACGGTGCTGTTTATGTCATCGGTTATGTTGCCGCTGTTTATGGCAGAAGGGACGACCATCGACAAACTGGTGCGCGCATTGGTTGGCGTCATTTTGTTCCAGTCGGCCTATGTGGCCGAAGTGGTACGTGGTGGGTTACAGGCGTTACCAAAAGGGCAGTTTGAAGCCGCTGAATCATTGGCGTTGGGATACTGGAAGACCCAGATGCTGGTCATCCTGCCGCAGGCATTAAAGCTGACTATTCCGGGACTGGTGAATACCATTATTGCGTTATTCAAAGATACCAGCCTGGTGATCATTATTGGTTTGTTCGATCTGTTTAGTAGCGTGCAACAGGCTACCGTCGATCCCGCCTGGTTAGGCATGTCTACTGAAGGCTATGTCTTTGCCGCGCTGGTCTACTGGATTTTCTGTTTTAGCATGTCGCGTTACAGCCAGTATCTGGAAAAACGTTTTCACACCGGGCGCAAATCGCACTGAGGTTTCTATGACACAAATAATAACTGATTCAACCAATGCGATGATTTCGCTTGAAAATGTGAACAAGTGGTACGGGCAATTTCACGTGCTGAAAGATATTAATCTGCAGGTGAAACCTCGTGAACGTATCGTGTTGTGTGGTCCCTCTGGTTCAGGTAAATCCACCACGATTCGCTGCATCAATCATCTTGAAGAGCATCAGAAGGGCCGTATTGTTGTAGATGGTATTCATTTGAATGAGGATGTGCGCAATATCGAGCGAGTTCGTACTGAGGTCGGTATGGTGTTTCAACACTTCAATCTTTTCCCTCATCTTACCGTTTTACAAAACTGTACGCTGGCACCGATGTGGGTTCGTAAGATTGCCAAAAAAGAGGCTGAAGAGCTTGCTATGCATTACCTGAAGCGGGTGCGTATTGAAGAGCATGCACATAAGTTCCCAGGTCAACTGTCTGGGGGACAGCAGCAGCGTGTCGCTATCGCACGTTCGTTATGTATGAAACCCAAGATCATGTTGTTTGACGAGCCGACATCTGCCCTGGATCCAGAGATGGTAAAAGAAGTACTCGATACGATGATTGGGCTGGCAGAAGACGGTATGACGATGTTGTGTGTGACGCATGAAATGGGCTTTGCGCGTACGGTAGCCGACAGAGTGATCTTTATGGATCGCGGTGAGATCGTAGAAGTTGCGCCGCCGCAGGAGTTTTTTGCGAATCCCCGGTCAGAGCGCACTCGCGCTTTCCTGTCTCAGGTTATTCACTGACCCTGCTTCATCTCTCAGCACCTCCGTCATACGGAGGTGCTGTTCTGCCGCGCCTGACAACTGCATACAGCGCGTCTATTCCCCGTATATTCTCACTTCGCTAACGCTGATTACACAAAGCTTCAACTGCCAGAGTTGCCTGTCCGCAATCGTACTTCATTGCGCCAGCAGTCCTTCTTCTGGCCGGTTACATGGCCTTTATTGGCCGTTTTACGGGTCAGGAGAGAGCCACCCGGCTGTTTTAAGTGCATCAACAGTGTTTGTGGTGACCCATATACGTTTAACAGAGATTTTTTACCGAATAACAGACGTAAAAAAGCCCTGAACTTTCGTTCAGGGCTTTTCTGTTTGATGCCTGGCAGTTCCCTACTCTCGCATGGGGAGACCCCACACTACCATCGGCGCTACGGCGTTTCACTTCTGAGTTCGGCATGGGGTCAGGTGGGACCACCGCGCTACAGCCGCCAGGCAA
>Ga0308161_1000235_pt1 | contig 118082 bp, 100 predicted proteins | sample PhyFR2_FD_201034 | JGI IMG/M metagenome (GOLD analysis project Ga0308161, IMG submission 201034) | Phyllosphere microbial communities from UC Gill Tract Community Farm, Albany, California, United States - DLSLF.R2 | ecosystem: Host-associated > Plants > Phyllosphere > Unclassified | place...
CTAGGCGACGGGCCAGGTAGAGGTCGATCAGGTAGCGCGCAATCGAGCGTGACGCCGGCAACGGCGGCAGGTCGTGGATGTTGAACCACTGCGCGTCTTCGATCTCGTCGGCCTGGGGCACGATATCGCCACCGGCGTACTCGGCGTGAAAGCCCAGCATCATCGAATGGGGGAACGGCCAGCACTGGCTGCCCATGTACTGGATATTCTTGACCTCCACCTGCACTTCTTCGCGCACCTCGCGGATCAGGCAGTCCTCGGCCGATTCACCCGGCTCGGCAAACCCTGCCAGCGTGCTGTACACGCCCGTCACAAAACGCGGCGAACGGGCCAGCAGGATCTCGTCGCCACGGGTCACCAGCACGATCATGCTCGGCGAAATCCTAGGGTAACTGCGCAGATCGCACGCCTGGCAGAACATCGCCCGCTCTCGTGGCACCTGGACCATGGCCTGGCCGCAACTGCCGCAAAACCGATGCTCCCGCGCCCAGGTACCGATCTGGGCGGCGTATCCGAGCACTTTGTAGAGCGTGTGATCACCTTGCAGCATGAAGCCGCGCAGGCCTTGCCAGCTGCAACCCGGCACGTCAGTGGCGGAGTCGAGTTCCAGCAAATACACCGGCTCGCCGTCGAGGTGGCCGATGCCGTGCTCGGCGAACAGCGCCAGGTCCTGGCGCTTGAGCCATTCCCGAGGGAACAGCGGGCCGTTGGGGTCGTGCAAAAAGCCGTCGCGGCTGCGGGCGACGGCCCAGCCGCCGGGGGTGTCGTTGTCCAGCAGCGTTGTGGTAATCCAGCCTTGGGTCATGTCAGTCAATCCACGAATTCGGGTTTCTGCTTACTCATATGGGCCGCGATGGCCACGCGCAGGTCGTTGGATTGCAACATAGCCGCGTTCCAGGTGGCAACGTATTCCAGACCATCATTGACTGTATGGTCACGCATATAGCTGATCATGGCCTTGGTGCCGGTCACGGCGATCGGTGACTTGGCGGCGATCTGATGGGCGATGTCCAGGACGCCGGCCAGCAGTTGCTCATGATCGGCGTAGACGCGATTGACCAGGCCAATGCTGCGTGCTTCCTCGGCGCCGAACTGGCGCCCGGTGTAGGCCAGTTCACGCAGCATGCCGTCACCGATGATGCGTGGCAGGCGTTGCAGCGTACCGACGTCGGCGGCCATGCCGATGTCGATTTCCTTGATGGAGAACTGCGCATCTTCAGCGGCATAGCGCATGTCGCAGGCGCTGATCAGGTCGATGGCGCCGCCGATGCAGTAACCGTGGATCGCCGCCAGTACCGGCTTGCGGCAGTTGTCGACCGCGTTGAACGAGGCTTGCAGCTCCAGGATCTTGCGGCGCAGCAGGCGTGCGTTGCGCCCCACGTCCTTGCCGAACGCATTGGCCACCGAGGCCAGCATCATCAGGTCGATGCCCGACGAAAAATGCTTGCCGGCGCCGCTGAGCACCACGGCCCGCACGGCGTCGGTGTCTTCGATCCATTGGAAGATGTCGATGATCTCGGTCCAGAACACCGCGCTCATCGCGTTGATCTTTTCCGGGCGGTTGATCTGCACATGGGCAACGTTGCCAGTGACTTCGACGACGAACGCTTGGTATTCGGACATGGCAGTGATCCCTGGCTGGCGAGTGATAAGGCCCGAACTATAACAAGGGTACACCACGGCGCATCGGCCAAAAGCGGGACTGGCAAAAAACCCTGCCAGGCGCCATCCTTGGCGCTTTAAGCCGCCCTACCCGCGGCGCTCGACGTTTTAAGGAAATGCCATGCACGCCCAACCCCTCGCCACCGCCGATTTGGACTTCATCGAAGAAACCCTGCTCAAGTACGGTGATGACCATTCGGTGCTGAACCTGGCGGAACTCGACGGCTACTTCACCGCCCTGGTGTCCAGCCCGACGCAGGTGGATGTCGCCGAGTGGTTCCCGGCCATCTGGGGTGGGCAGAACCCGCAGTGGGACAGCCTGGACGACGCCCAGCGCTTCCTGGAAGTGTGCGTGCGCCACAGCAATACCCTGGCCGCCCAACTGGCAACCGACGCCCAAGGTTTCAAGGCACGCTTCGATGACACCGACCATCAAGGCCACACCGTGACCCTCGCCGAAGAATGGTGCTTTGGCTATATCCGTGGCGCCGCCATCGGCAACTGGCCAGCACTGCCCGCCGCACAGGCCGCGCTGCTGGAGAAGATCTCCTGGTGCGCCGAACAGGACAACTTCGAATTGCCGGCCGACCTGGATGTGCAGGCCCACCAGCAACGCGTCAGCGAGATCGAACCGGCGGCGCGTGCACTGCATGATTACTGGCTGAGCCAGCGCTAAACCTCGACAAGCACCGCACCTTTGGCCGATTATTCGGGTCCGCCCGTCGGCCACTCCGTCCCACCTTGCCTTGATCAGGAGCCTTGTACCTTGAGTTCGCAGAAAACCGTGACCGTTACACCGCCCAACTTTCCCCTGAACGGCAAGGTCGCACCGCCCGGCTCCAAATCCATTACCAACCGCGCCCTGCTGCTGGCCGCCCTGGCCAAGGGCACCAGCCGCCTCAGCGGCGCGCTGAAAAGCGACGACACCCGCCACATGTCGGTGGCCCTGCGCCAGATGGGCGTGACCATCGATGAGCCGGATGACACCACCTTTGTCGTCACCGGCTCCGGCAAGCTGCAATTGCCTGCGCAACCGCTGTTCCTCGGCAATGCCGGCACGGCGATGCGCTTTCTGACGGCCGCCGTCGCCACCGTCGAAGGCACCGTGGTGCTGGACGGCGACGACTATATGCAAAAGCGTCCCATCGGCCCGCTGCTGGCCACCCTCGGCCAGAACGGCATCCAGGTCGACAGCCCCACCGGTTGCCCACCGGTGACCGTGCACGGCGTGGGCAAGGTCCAGGCCAAGCGCTTTGAGATTGACGGCGGCCTGTCCAGCCAGTACGTGTCGGCCCTGTTGATGCTGGCCGCGTGCGGTGAGGCGCCGATTGAAGTGGCGCTGACCGGCAAGGACATCGGCGCCCGTGGCTATGTGGACCTGACCCTGGACTGCATGCGTGCCTTTGGCGCGCAGGTGGACGAGGTCAACGACACCACCTGGCGCGTGGCTCCTACCGGCTACACCGCCCATGACTACTTGATCGAACCGGATGCATCCGCCGCCACCTACCTGTGGGCCGCTGAAGTGCTGACCGGGGGCCGCATCGACATCGGCGTGGCCGCGCAGGACTTCACCCAGCCCGACGCCAAGGCCCAGGCCGTGATCGCTCAGTTCCCGAACATGCAGGCCACCGTGGTGGGCTCGCAGATGCAGGACGCGATCCCAACGTTGGCGGTGCTGGCGGCGTTCAACAACACCCCGGTGCGTTTCACTGAGCTGGCCAACCTGCGGGTCAAGGAATGTGATCGCGTGCAGGCGCTGCATGACGGCCTCAACGAGATCCGTCCGGGCCTGGCGAGCATTGAAGGTGACGACTTGCTGGTCGCCGCTGATCCTGGGCTGGCCGGTACGTCCTGCACTGCGCTGATCGACACCCACGCCGACCACCGCATCGCCATGTGCTTTGCCCTGGCAGGCTTGAAAGTGTCGGGCATCCGCATTCAGGACCCGGATTGTGTCGCCAAGACCTATCCTGAGTACTGGAAGGCCTTGGGCAGTCTTGGGGTCGCGCTCAGCTACTGAGTCAGCGGCGCCGGAATGGGGAGGGAATGCACATGACAATTCGCCAACCCTGCCCACCCGGCGCCTGTGTCTGCGACCGCGAGCAACTGCTTGAGGCGCCCGGCGCCGACCTGCGCATCCTCAACCTCACGCGCCAGGAAGAAAAACGCCTGCTCGACCGCCTCGAAGACCTCAAGAGCCTGCAAGACCTGGAGCGCCTGCAACAGCTGATGTACCAGCAATTGGGCATCCGCGTGCACATCGCGCCAGGGCACACCGAGGTCAAGAGCATGCGCGGGATCCAGATCGTGATCGACGAACTGCCAGGCATGTGCCGCAAGACCCGGCAATCGATCCCGGCGGCGATTCGCCGAGGCTTGGAGAAACGCCCGGAAATCGCCTACCGCCTGCTGGACGCCCACGACCTGTTTCGCGAGGGGTGAATCAACCGGAGACGGTCTCGGTTGCGAACAACCCCTGCCCCACGGCCTTCGCCGTTTTCAGATGCGCTTCGGCCGCGCCGCCCTCCGAATCCAGCAACAGCTCGGACGTCAGCACCTTCGCCCCGCAGTAATCAAAGATGCCGTAGTCGATCTGCGTGCGCATCGCCTTGGCATAGCCGTGGCGGTCAAACGCGCTGTCGTCGGCTGCGCCGAGGGCCAGCAGGTGCACTTGTAAGTGACGCAGTTTTTTCGCCACTGGGGTATCCGGGCCATAGTCGATTGCCCAGCCATTGACGAACACGCGGTCGATCCAGCCCTTGAGCAGCCCCGGCAGCGACCACCAATAGATGGGGAACGCGAGCACCAGGGCGTCGGCGCGGTCGAGGCGCGCCTGTTCGGCAAGCACATCGGCCGGTGGCGTGGCGCGGGTGCGGTGGACAAGGTGGTCGGCGGCGCTGTAGCGCGGGTCGAAACCTTCGGCGGCGAGGTCGGCGATTTCGTAGGTGTGACCAGCGGCGATGAGGCCTGCGGCGACTTGCATGGCGATACTGTGGGTGAGGGATTGTGGGTCGTGATGAGCTACAACGATCAGTGCGTGCATGACATGGACTCCTTTTCGGTTTAGGCTGGGCTTATTTACTTTTAGTAAGTTAATTCGAGTAAGTTACTTTTGGTATATAAGCATGTCAAGCATTGAATCCCCTGCGCCACGTCGTCGTTTGTCCCGTGAAGATCGTCTGAGTCAATTGTTGGAGGTGGCTTGGCAACTGGTGCGCGAAGAAGGCACCGACGCCCTGACCCTGGGTCGCCTGGCGGAACTGGCGGGGGTGACCAAGCCGGTGGTCTACGACCACTTCGTCACCCGGGCGGGGTTGCTGGCCGCGCTGTATGAAGACTTCGACGGACGCCAGAACCAGGTGTTTGCCCAAGCCATCGAAGCCAGCAGTGCGAGCCTGGAAGACCGCGCGTGGGTCATCGCCGCGTCGTATGTGGACTGCGTGTTATTGCAGGGTCGGGAAATTCCGGGCGTCACCGCCGCCCTGAGCGGCTCACCGGAGCTGGAAACCCTCAAGCGCAAGTACGAGGCGATCTTTCTCGACAAATGCCGCGACGCCCTGGCGCCCTTCGCCCCCAGCGGCACGGTGTCCCAAGCCGGCCTGCGGGCCATGCTGGGCGCGGCGGAAGCCTTGTCTCATGCAGCCGCCGGTGGCGAAATCAGCCGTGAAGAAGCCCAGCACGAATTGCTGGCGACCATTCTGGCAATGGTCAACCGCACGGCTGTTGTGTGACCTGAGCCAGGCCCAACGAAGCCTCGCTGACGCCCGGCCCAGGCTATTTGACCAAGCGCTTCTCTTTAGAGGGGCGATAGCCGAAATACGAGCTGTAGCATTTGCTGAAATGACTCGGCGACACAAAGCCACACGCCACCAGCACCTCTACCTGTGACAACTCGGTGTGCTGCAACAACCGCCGCGCTTCGGTCACACGCAATTCCATGTAGTAGCGCTGTGGCGTGGTACCCAGTTGCTCCTTGAACAGTCGCTCCAACTGTCGACGAGAGCGGCCGGCGTAGACCGCCAGCTGGTCCAGCTCCAAGGGTTCTTCAAGGTTGGCGTCCATCAGCTTCACCACCTCACGCAAAGGCGCGCTGACGCTGACGTTTTCGGTGGGCTTGATACGCCGGTAGCGGGACTCCTCGAAGGCCAGGATGTCTTCGATACCCTCGACCAACGCCTTGTCGTGCAGGTTCTTGATCCAGTCCAGGGCCATATGGAAGGCGCCTGAAGGGCTGGAGGCAGTCAGCCGGTCGCGGTCGATCACATAGGGTTCGCTGGTGACGTGGGTGGCTTTGGACACTTCCGCCAGCGCCGGGCGATGTTCCGGGTGGATAGCGCAGCGGTAGCCCTGCAGCAGTCCGGCGCGGCCGAGGAACCAAGCGCCGTTCCACAGCCCCGCGAGGTGGACGCCGTGCTCGGCAGCGTTGCGCAGCAGTTGGATGAATTCCTCGCTGGCCTTGAGTTCGGTGCGAAATCCGCCGCAGATCACCAACAACTCCAAATCATGCAGCGCAGCAGTATTCAGGCACGCATCGGGGCGGATGACCAGGCCCAGGTCGCTGGTCACTTCGCCGTCGCCCCAGCCAAACGTACGTGACGCGAACAGATCGGGGCGTAGCAGGTTGGCGGTGACGAGGGTGTCGAGGGTCTGGGTGAATGCAGGCAGGGAGAAATGTTCGAGCAACAGGAAGCCGACGCGGGTGACCGACGCCGGCTGTGAGGTTTCATTGAGGTAGCGCAGGTTCTTGCCTTTCATGCCACCGCTGAATTGACGTCTTTCCATCGAGGGTTGGCCCACTCTTATTGTTGATGCAATGGGCGCCATCTTAGGGGGAAATGCGGTGGCTGTCTCAGGCGCTGATCCTGAAAAAAGCACAGGACCCTGAAGCCCGTGGCAGAACAGTGCAGAGCGCATCTGATACGGTTTTTTCTTTGTTATCTGCGCCTGTATTGAAATGCCCTCAAGGCGGACAATAGCCCCAATCCTTATTCCCTTCCCTTCGGAGGCCTTATGACCAAGATGGCGATTTTCCTGTTCGTTTTTTTAGTGCTGACCATCGGCATCGGCCTGCTGGCGACCATCTCGCCGGTCTAGCACTTAACTGGCAAACAACATCGGGTACAGCGACAGCACCAGCAACCCGGCCATGGACCAGTTGAACAGTCTCAGCCAGCGCGGCTCACGCAGCACATTGCGCAGGCCGCTGCCACACCCGACCCAGACGCACACGCTGGGCAGGTTTACCACGGCAAACACCAGCGCAATCACCAGCACATTGACGACATAGCCCTCGGCCGGCGTGTAGGTGGTAATGGCTCCCAGCGCCATGATCCACGCCTTGGGATTGACCCACTGAAACGCAGCGGCGCCGAGGAACGTCATGGGCTTGCCGCGTTTTTCATTGCTATCGGACATGCCGCCCGACGTCGCGATCTTCCACGCCAGGTACAACAGGTACGTTGCGCCCACATAGCGCAACACGGTGTAGGCCCAAGGGAACACCTTGAACACTTCGCCCAGCCCCAGGCCGACAGAAATCACCAGCAGCATGAAACCGATACTGATCCCGAGCGCATGGGGCATCGAGCGGCGAAACCCGAAATTGACCCCCGAGGCCAGCAGCATGGTGTTATTGGGACCTGGGGTAATCGAAGACACGAACGCGAACAGCACAAAGGCTGAGAGCAGGCTGGTGGAGATGAACATAAGGCAGCATCCAAGCAGGGGTGGTATGCCAGGGACAGTAGTGGGTTCTGGCCTCCCCTGCCCCATACAGCCAGGCGCGGATCGAGGCGTACACTTTTCACAAAGCTTTCACAGACGCCGGGCTAGGGTGAACTCAGCTCCTAATAAACATCCCTTTTAGCCCGCACTCCCCATCGCGGGCTTTTCTTTGTCCGGGATTTATCCCAGGCAAAAAAAGAGGCAGGTCATTGTTCATGACCTGCCTCTCGTTGACTGATGGTTAACGCTGGCCGCCGCCACCAGGACCGCCGCCCTGACCATGCCCCCCACCGCCATGCCCGCCGCCCCCACCACCGCCCGGCGGCATAAACATCCAGCAGCCCGACAAGGTCGACAACAGCGCGACAACCACAGCTGCCTTGGTTAGGTAATTCAACTTCATGACAACACTCTCTGTTTTACAAGGTTGGGTGTACGTAAAGTAAGACCGCTGCAAATGAAGTCCGTCACGGCTTTCGTGTAACGTCTTGGTAGGGTTTGTGTTGTAGTGGATACAGGTATGGGGCGTGGGCTTGAGTAGAGGAATAAGTAGATGCAAGAGTTGATCCAGGGCCTCGACGGGCCCAGAACCGCCCAGCAGGAATTGTTCTACGACCTTGAAGATGCAGCGGCTGTTATTGGGTGGTCAGTGATGGAGTTGACCGCTCTCGCGGCGAATGGCAATGCGCCGAGCGACGCAGCCGGCCTGATGAAGATTTGTGCGCTGCTGGCCAATCAACAAGAAAAACTTGCGGCGTACGCGAGTGAAGTTAAGGGGCTGCGCATCAACAGGTCAGAGCCGAACGGCAACTGATTCAGCGTGTCGGGTCAAACGGCTCCAACTTTTCACCAGCCCATAAAAAACCCCGTAGACGTTAATCTACGGGGTTTTCAAGAGTGGAGGCCGAGGTCGGAATCGAACCGGCGTAGGTGGATTTGCAATCCACTGCATAACCATTTTGCTACTCGGCCTCAAACGATCAGTGCCCTGGTTGCTGACATTCACCGCATAAAAACTTGAGTGGGCTATAAAGCCATGCCTCTACTCTAACTCATTGAATACATTGAAGTTTTTAATGCTTCGTTGCGTTCGATGGGCGCCATTATGTACTCATTTGCCAATGGCTGCAACCCCTTGATTTCAAAAATATTTCGCATTGGCATCAAGGAGTTGCGTGCCTGCCCTACTCCTTGACGCGCTGCGTCTGGTACTGCGGGTCGGCCTTGATCTGGGCGTCGGTGAACGGCAGTGGGCGCAGTTTTTTCTCGGAGAAGGCTTGGGTCTGGTCCTTGGCGTATTTCGATGCGGGGTTGCTGGACAGGGAGAACGTCAGTACGCCTTGGGCACGGGGGCCCTGGTCGTCGAAGGTGACGATTTGCAGGTAGCTGCTGCCGCTGACCACTTCGCGCTTGCCATCGGCACGGGGCACGGTTTGCATGGCGTTGTAGATCCCCAGTTCCTGGGGGCCGCCGTGGATCGGGGTTTGGCCGGAGACTTGGACATCACCCCATTTGCTAGCGACCGTGAGGCCGAGCTTGGCGAAGTCGGCGGTGGAGGCCAGCATGGCTTCACGCAACGCCTTGGCGACGGGCGCACGGTCGATGGCCAGGCCACGCGGTGTAGTCAGGGGTTGGGAGGGGTCGAATGCCACGCGCCAGGCGTCAGGGATTTGCTCCAGCTGTTCCACCAGGTTGATGAAGTGCACCAGCCCCAGGCCGCTGTCGAGGTTGGCGTGCCGGTCCCAGTCGTTGAGGCTGGTGCACAGTGGTTTGAGCGCAGCCGCGTCGGTGCCCAGGTGTTTGGCGCAGAACGCCAGCAAATCCGGCATGACTTGGCCGGCCAGGTACACCTCGTTGTCCACCACCATGTTTTGCAGGTCGGCAATGCTGATCGGTTGTTTTTCCAGGGAGTTAAGGCGTTGCAGGGCAAATCGGGCGCGCGGGCCCAGGCCGATATGGTCCTGGCTGATCACGGGTGAAAAGCCCGTCAGCGGCGCCTTGGGGTTGACCATCCAGGCCGAATCGTTGGAGTGCTGCACGTAGTCGCTGCGCTCCAGTTGCGGCAGTTGATCGGCCGGGAAGATACCGGCCTGGGCTGCGTGCGGGTCGACGTCCCAGGCGCAGGCGCTGTGGGCGCCGTCGAGCATGATCATTTGCAGGCCGGCACGCGGGTCGCTGCATTGGGCGAGCTTGGCCGCGCTGACGTTGGGCACCACCGACAAGTTCATGTACAGGCTCTGGCCCTGGTCATCGGCAGCCAGGGTGTTCACCCACGGAATACCTTGCAGGGTGTGCACTGACGTTTGCAGCGCTTTAAGGCTGCCGGCGCGGTTCATCGCGTACCACTGTTGCAGGACGCGGTCGTTGCCGAGGTTGGCGTCGCGCAGGCTGAAGGCGTAGTGGCTGTCCCAGTCCAGTTTGCCGGGCCATTGCACGACGGGGCCGAACTGCGAGCTGTACACCGGATGAACCACGGGTTTGACGCTGCCGTCCGCCTGCTTGACCTGCACCGTCACCGAGGTTTTTTCCAGGGGGATGGATTTGCCATCGAGCATATAGCGCGTCGGGTCTTTCGGATCCAGCGTGAGGCGGTACAAGGTGAAGTGCTTGGACGTGTCGACCGTATGGGTCCACGCCACATGCTGGTTAAAGCCAATATTGACCACCGGCAGGCCCGGCAACGCGGCGCCCATCACATCCAGTTGGCCTGGAATGGTCAGGTGCATCTCATAGAAGCGCATGCCACCGACCCACGGAAAATGCGGGTTGGCCAGCAACATGCCGCGCCCATTGAACGAACGATCACGGCCCACCGCCACGGCGTTACTGCCACGATCCAGGGTGAAACGCTGCTGGTTGGCGGACGCCAGTTCAAACGCCTTGGCAGTAGGCTGCACGCTGGCCGTGGTTTGCGGCGGCGCTGCGCCCACCAGCGCTTCGGCGAATTGGCCGACACCGCCCTCCACCAGCAGCCTGCGGGTCAACTTCACCAGATCTTCAGCCACCAGCGGCCTTACCCACGCAGCCTGACACTGGGCAGGGGCGCCCTGCTCTTTCAGATAGCGGTTATAGCCGGCGACGTACCCTTCAATACGGTCTTTTATCTCAGGGGTCTGGGCTTTCCAGAAGGCCGCCACCGTCTCCGGGGTATTCAGCCAGGTGAAGAACACATCACTGGCCAGATTGTTGCGTTCTTCCAGGGTCGACTGATCGGGGCCGAAAAACTTTGCCCGCTCGCCATTCACCGTGACCACCTCATTGGCCAGCAGGCACAGGTTGTCCTGGGCATAGGCGTAACCGATGCCGAACCCCAGGCCACGCTCATCGCCGGCCAGGATATGCGGCACCCCATAACTGGTACGGCGGATATCCGCCGACGCCTGCGTCACCTGCTCGCGCGCCGATGCGGCCAGGCTCAACCCCAGCAACAACCCTGCGACACCTATCCTGGACAACCCGTTGGAAATAATCACGCAGACTCCACAGTCAAATTGAACACCCTCACCGGGGGCAGTTACCCCACCGTAAGAACGCATAAAACCGGGAGAAATTTAGCCGCGTGGCAGCTTTATCTGAAGGACGTGGGTTGTGACAAACCCGACACTGACGAAATTTCTACATCCAACACTTCATGATTTTGCTCGCTCGTTCGTCTTATTAGATAAGAGCGCCATCATTTTCCTGATCAGGCTCTGATAAGGAGTTTTTGCATGTACAACCCGCAAGTGCCCACGGACGGACATTCATCGGTTGCCGACGTCAATTTTGGCGGCGGCACGCAAGCGTTCGGCAAAGCGCCCGAACAGCAAGGCAACCAGCGTATTCGCCATTTGCTCAAGTGTTTCGGTTTGCGCACCAGCCTGATTCGGCTGAAGGTCATCGACGCCCTGCTCACCGCTGCCGACAATCAGCGCACCCTTGGGGTACGCGGCGTGCACAGCCATTTGCTGGAGCTGGGCATCCCGTTGTCGTTTCTCAGCGTGCGCGAAGTGCTCAAGCGCCTGTGCAGCGAGGGCGTGATCACCCTCAATACCGATAAGAGCTACAGCCTCCATGAAGAGGCTGCCAAGGTGCTCGAAGGGCGGGCCTGAAGTCAGCGCTTCACGCCCCGGCCTTGATGTTTAGAGCTTGACCTTGCGGCGCATGATGCCGTTGATCACCACCACGATCACCGCGACGGCAATGGCGATGGTCTGGAACGTTTTCTCACTGATGACCCCGGTGTTCTGCAAGTAGGACAGACCAAACATCGTCCCCAGTACAGCCAGGGCAATCAGAAGCGAATATTTCAAACGTTGCTTTTGCGTCATGACGGGTTCCTGAACCTTAAGAATGTAGCCGGACCGAAGTCGGCAGCGCCTCATATTACAGACGATGAATCGCTTTGGCTCGTACGACGTCTCCCGAGTGGCCGCGTTGCAGCCCGGTGCCGGGTTGAGCGCACAGCTCAACCAGCCAATCCACAAACACGCGCACCCGCTGCGACAACTGGCGATGCGGCGGATACAGCGCGGTCAACGCCATGGGCGGCACCGGCAACTGCGGCAGCACTTCCACCAGGGACCCCTCGGCCAGCCGCTGCTTGGCGTGATAGTACGGCGCCTGGATCAGCCCATACCCCGCTTCGCAGGCGCAGAAATAACCGTCGGCACTGTTGACCGCAACCACCTTGGACAGGTTGACCGGACGCAACTGCGCGCCCACTAGAAACTCCAACCCGAACCGTTTGCCGCTCGCGCTGGAGACGTACTCGACCATCTGATGCCGCTCCAGGTGTTCCAAGGTTTCGGGCACGCCCCTACGTTCAAGGTACGCAGGGCTGGCCAGGGTGACTTGATCCATCATCGCCAGCGGTCGCGCCACCAGGGATTCGTCCAGCGCCAGACCGCCACGCAGCACACAGTCCACGCCTTCGCGAATCAGGTCCACCGGGCGGTCGTTCAGGCCGATTTCCAAGTCGATCTGCGGATACCGAGCGGTAAACGTCGGCAAGGCCGGGATGACAAGGTAGCGGCCGATACCCGCCGGCATATCGATGCTCAAGGTGCCGCGCGGGTTTTGGCGCTGGGTGGAGAACACCGCTTCGGTTTCCTCCAGGTCCGTCAGCAACTGCACGCACCGCTGGTAATACGCGGCGCCGTCCAGGGTCGGGCTGACCTGGCGTGTGGTGCGCTGCAACAATTGCACCCCCAGGTGCGCCTCCAGTTGCTTGATCAGCACGGTCACCGAGGCGCGAGGCAGTTGCAGGCTGTCGGCGGCCTTGGCGAAGCCGCCCAGCTCGACAATCCGGGTGAACACGCGCATGGCGTTGAAACGGTCCAAAGGGCTCGTCCTGTGTGGATTATTTAGATATTACGAACAGTGATAGTGGTTTTAGCCTGTTTATCCCGATTTTGTCGAGAGTAACAATGGACCCCTTCATCAACCGGAGCTGAACCCATGCACACTCGTCAACTCGGCAAAAACGGCCCCCGCGTCTCCGCCATCGGCCTCGGCTGCATGGGCATGACTGACTTTTACACACCCGACAGCGACACCACCGAAGCCACCGCCACCCTGCACCGCGCCCTGGAACTGGGGGTCAATTTCCTCGACACCGCCGACATGTACGGCCCTCACAGCAACGAGCAACTGATCGGCAAGGCCATCGCCGGCAAGCGCGACCAGGTGTTCCTGGCCAGCAAATTCGGGATCGTCCGCGATCCGGCGAACCCTGCCCTGCGCGGCGTCAACGGCCGCCCCGAATACATTCGCGATGCCATCAACGGCACCCTGCAACGCCTCGGCGTAGACACCCTGGACCTTTACTACCAGCACCGCATCGACCCGCAGGTGGCCATCGAAGAAACCGTCGGCGCCATGGCGGATCTGGTCAAAGAGGGCAAGGTGCGTTATCTGGGCCTGAGCGAAGCATCAGCCGCCACCCTGGAACGGGCGCACAAGGTTCACCCCATCAGCGCGCTGCAAAGTGAATACTCGCTGTGGAGCCGCGATCAGGAGTACAACGGCTGCCTCGCCGCCTGCCAACGCCTGGGCATTGCGTTTGTGCCCTACAGCCCGCTGGGGCGTGGTTTTCTCACCGGCGCGCTGAAACGCCCTGAAGACTTCGCTGCCGATGACTATCGCCGCACCAATCCGCGCTTCCAGGGCGAGAACTTCGCCAAGAACCTGGAGCTGGTCAAGCAGGTCCAGGCGCTCGCGGCTGACAAAGGCGTGACCACGGGGCAACTGGCACTGGCCTGGGTGTTGGCGCAGGGCGAGTACATCGTGCCGATCCCCGGCACCAAGCAGCGCAAATACCTGGAAGAGAATGTGGCGGCAGTATCAATCGCCCTCACCGCGCAGGAGTTGGCCGCGCTGGAGACGATCTTTCCGGCCGATGCAACTGCCGGCCTGCGCTACCCCGCAGAGGTCATGGCGATGCTGGATATCTGACGATGGGGGCGCCGTCCGGCGGCGCCTTCATTTTCTTGCACGGACGTACCTAAAGCTGCGCATTGTCAGGCCGATAGCCCTACGAAGCTCTAAAAAAGCCGCGTCGATAATAAACGCTTCGTAAGGACGGCCCCATGCCCCCACTGCGCTCTATCCAAGCCCGCTATACCCTGTTTCTGGTGCTGTTTGTCCTGGTGTTGTTCGTGTTGACCGTCGTGGGCATCGGCCAGTTGGTCGCGCCCAAGCTGCGACAGACCGAAGAACAGGTGGTGCTCAACCGCATCAGTGAGGTGGCCGAACAGATCCAGGGCGAACTGAACAAGGTTCAGGCCCAGCAACGCACTATCACCCAAACCATTCCGCTGCTCGACAGCGACGCCATCGACAAGGTCCTGCCGGGCCTGGTCGACCAATATGGCGAGCTGAAAGTATTCGGCGGCGGCATCTGGCCGCTGCCCAACCAGCGCACGCCGGGGCGCAACAAACACAGTACGTTCTGGCACCGCGATGCGTCGGGCAAGCTGGCGGTGAACACCTTCTGGAACAGCGACCCCGCGCCCAACTATTACGACCAGAGCTGGTACAAGGGCGGCCTCGCTTCGCCACGCGGGCAATGCGCCTGGGCGGCGGCCTACAAGGACGACGCCAGCCAGGAGCCGCGCACCAACTGCGCCATGGCGATCCAGCGTGACGGCGCCGCCTATGGCGTGGCCACCATCGACGTGACCCTGGGCTTCTTCAATGACCTGGTCGCCAGCAAGGAAAAAGACATCGGCGGGCAAATGCTGATCGTCGAAGGCGACGGCAAGATCATCAGCAACAGTTCGCGCCTGAGCAGCCCGGTAGTGTTGAAGAACATCAGCGAACTGACCGCCACCTCGGCATTTGCCACCCAGGTCAGCAAAGCCCTGGCTCATCGCGACCAGGCGCTGCAACGCAGCGAGTTCGACAACGGCGGCGTCGCCAGCACTTTCTATATGCGCCCCATCGAAGGCACGCCGTGGTTCCTCGCCACTGCCCTGCCCACTTCGCTGATCACCGCCCAGCGCGATGACGTGCTCGGCAGCCTGGCGCTGGTGCAGATCCCGATGGTGCTGTTGCTGGTGTTGCTGGCCGCGTATGCGATCCGCCAACTGGTGCAGCGCATGAAAACCCTGAAAGCCAACATCGACGCACTCTCCGCCGGCGATGCCGACCTCACGCGGCGTATCACTATCCGCGCCGAAGACGAGTTGGGCGCCATCGGTCATTCGGTGAACCGGTTTATCGTCTACCTGCAAAACATGATCGGCGAGGTGACCCAGGCCACCGGCGCCATGTCCTCAGGGCTTGAGCAACTGCAACGGACCTCGGCCCACACCAACCAGATCCTGGTGCGTCACGCCTCGGAAACCGACCAGACCGTCACTGCGATCACCGAGATGAGTTCCACCGCCGACAACGTCGCGCAAAACGCTGCGGAGACGGCCTCGTTCACCCAGCGTGCGAATGAACATGCCGACCGCTCCCGCGTGGTGGTTGGCGAAGCGTCGACCAGCGTCAGCGCTTTGATCGGCGAAGTCGCCAGCGCCACCCACACCGTGGAAAACATGCGCCAGGACGCCGCACGCATCACCGAAACCCTCGGCGTGATCGGCGCCATTGCCGGCCAGACCAACCTGTTGGCCCTCAACGCCGCGATTGAAGCGGCGCGGGCCGGCGAGCAAGGCCGCGGCTTTGCCGTGGTAGCCGACGAAGTACGCGCCCTGGCCGCGCGCACCCAGGCCAGCACCTCGCAGATCAACGAAATGCTGGCCCGCCTGACGGCCGGTGTGAGTTCGTCGGTCGCGGCCATGGAAAACACCCAGGCCAGTTGCCAATCGGCGGCGGATGCCACGGCGCGGGTAAACACCGGGCTGGATGAAATGGCCGGTTCCGTCAGCCATATCAACAACCTCAGCACCCAGATCGCCACGGCCGCCGAGCAGCAAAGCGCGGTGACCGAAGAGATCAACCGCAGCATGGTGCAGATCCGACACATGGTCGAAGAGCTGGTGCAAAGCGGCCACGCCACTGAAACCAATACCCAGAGCCTGCTGGACGCCAATGGCCGGGTGATCGCCTTGATGAGCCGCTTTAAAGTGCGTTGAACAATTCTCTGAATGCTCCCGTGCAAAGCGCGGGAGTCAGACTATTCTGACAGCTCCAAGTGTTAGCCCCCGCCACACAGGAGGTGTGCCATGCGCGCTGTCGAGCAGTCGGTCCGCTTGGAACGGATCAGTCAGGAACGCTTTATCCAGGCCCCCATTGATGCCGTCTACGACTATGTGACCCAGCCGGATCGCTGGCACGAATGGCACCCCACCTCCCTGCGCGCCGACACCGGCACCACCGGTTCACTCCCCGCCGGCGCACGCTTTACCGAAATGATCGACTTGCTGGGTGTACGCGTCCCCATGAGCTACCGCGTGCAGATCGCCCAGCGTCCAAGCGAGTTCAAGGCCGTGTTCACGTCCCTGGCCGTCGATGGCTCCATCCACTACTTCCTCCAGCCGTTTCGCGACGGCACGCTGTTCAAGCGCGTCCTGACCTATGAGACCGAATTGCAATTGGCCAGCCTGCATGAGCGCATGATCGAGCTTTCGGCCAAGGCGCTGGACCGGCTCAAGCTGCGGCTGGAAAACGCCGACTCTGTATAACTTTGAAACATTACAACGAGGTCCCCGCGAGAAAAGCGTGGAGAATGCCCGGCTTACTGCCTGGTATCGGACGAAAACCTGATGAAAACCTCATTGCGATTGGCCCTGCTTTCAGCCCTGTTCACCACGACCCTGGCCCAGGCCGCTGACTTGATCCCGATCGACGTGCACCGTGACGCCAACTGCGGTTGCTGCAAAAAGTGGATCAGCCATCTGCAAAGCAACGGCTTCAAGGTCAACGACCATGTCGAAGCCGACATGAGCGCCGTCAAGCAACGGCTGGGCGTGGCGCCGCGCCTGGGCTCCTGCCACACCGCCGTGATCGACGGCAAATTTGTCGAGGGCCATGTGCCCGCCGAGCAAGTGCTGGCCTTGCGCAAGCGCGACGACCTGCTGGGCATCGCCGCACCGGGCATGCCGATGGGATCGCCCGGCATGGAAGTGGACGGGCGCGGCGAGGCCTATCAGATCATCGGCCTGACCCGGGACGGCAAGGATGTGGTGGTGGCTGACTACCCGGCGCACTGATCGGTGCTGATGGGTTACTTCGGGCTGTTCGTCGCCGCCTTTGGTGCGGCGACCCTGCTGCCATTGCAATCGGAAGCGGTGCTGGTGGGCCTGTTGGTCAGCGGGCATTACAGCCTGGGGTGGCTGCTGGGCATCGCCACCCTGGGCAATGTGCTCGGTTCGCTGGTCAACTGGTGGTTGGGGCGCTGGGTCGAACACTTCAAAGGGCGACGCTGGTTTCCGGTCAGTGATCGGCAACTGGAAAAAGCCCGCACCCATTACCAGCGCTGGGGGCACTGGACGCTGCTGCTCAGTTGGGTGCCGATCGTCGGCGACCCGCTGACGCTGGTGGCCGGGGTGATGCGTGAGCCGCTGTGGCGGTTTGTGCTGCTGGTGACACTCGCCAAAGGCCTGCGCTATGCGGTGCTGGCCGCCGCGACCTTGCACTGGGTGTTAATCCCCACTTAATCCCTCGCTAAGAGCATCCGGGCAACCTTTGTGGAGCCCCGCCCATGCCTCTATTCCGTGCTTTTTGCGTCGCCGGCCTGCTGACGGCCAGCACCGCCCCTGCGTTCGCGGCCACCTACGGCCCCGAGCTGCAAGGCTTCCACTACCCGTATCCGCTGGAGCATTTCCAGTTCCAATCCCAAGGCGAATCCCTGCAAATGGGCTACATGGACGTGCCGGCAAAAGGCACCGCCAATGGTCGCGCCGTGGTGTTGATGCATGGCAAAAACTTCTGCGGTGCCACCTGGGAAGGTTCGATCAAGGCCTTGAGCGACGCCGGCTATCGCGTGATCGCCCCGGACCAGATCGGCTTTTGCAGCTCCAGCAAACCCGAGCACTACCAGTACAGCTTCCAGCAATTGGCCCTCAACACCCATCAACTGCTGGAAAAACTCGGCATTCAAAAAGCCACCCTCCTCGGCCACTCCACCGGCGGCATGCTCGCCACCCGTTACGCGCTGATGTACCCCGAACAGACCGAGCAACTGGCGCTGGTCAACCCCATCGGCCTGGAAGACTGGAAAGCCCTCGGCGTGCCCGCGCTCAGCGTCGACCAGTGGTACGCCCGTGAACTTAACGTCAGCGCCGAGGGGATTCGCAAGTATCAGCTCAACACTTACTACGTCGGCCGCTGGAAGCCGGAGTACGAGCGCTGGGTGGACATGTACGCCGGTCTGAGCAACGGCCCGGGACATACGCGGGTCGCATGGAACTCGGCGTTGATTTACGACATGATCTTCACCCAGCCGGTGTACTACGAGTTCAAGAACCTGCAAATGCCCACCCTGTTGCTGATCGGCACGGCCGACAACACCGCCATCGGCAAGGATGTCGCGCCGCCAGCGGTCAAGGCCACGCTGGGCAACTACGCGGTGCTGGGCAAAAACGTGGCCAAGCTGATTCCCCACGCAACGCTGGTGGAGTTTCCCGGCCTGGGCCACGCGCCGCAGATGGAAGAACCGGCGAAGTTTCACCAGGCGCTGTTGCAGGGCTTGAACGCCCTTTAATCCAACCTTTTTCGAGGCACGCGTGAATGTCGGTACAGATCGCAGTGATTGATGATTGGCAGAACGTCGCCAGTGGCGTGGTGGATTGGTCGGTACTGGAGTCGGTCGGCCAGGTGCACTTCCTGCACGATTACCCGGCGGATAGCGCCGTGATGATCGAGCGCCTGCAAGCCTTCGAGGTGATTTGCGTGATGCGTGAACGCACCACCTTCGACCAGGCGCTGTTACAGGGCCTGCCCAGGCTCAAGTTGCTGGTCACCGGCGGCATGCGCAACGCCGCCATCGACATTCCTGCGGCCAAGGCCCTGGGCATTCAGGTCTGCGGCACCGACAGCTATAAACAGGCGGCGCCGGAATTGACCTGGGCGTTGATCATGGCCTCCACCCGCAATCTGCTGGCCGAGGCCAACTCCTTGCGTGCTGGCGACTGGCAGGTCGGTTTGGGCGGTGACCTGTACGGCAAGACGCTGGGTATTCTCGGGCTGGGCAGCATCGGCCAGAAGGTCGCGCAATTCGCCCAGGTGTTCGGCATGCGCGTGATTGCCTGGAGCGAAAACCTCACACCGGAACGTGCAGCCGCAGCTGGCGCAACCTGGGTCAGCAAGCAGGCGCTGTTCGAGCAGGCCGATATCCTTACCATCCACCTGGTACTCAGCGACCGCAGCCGTGGCCTGGTGGATGCCCAAGCGCTGGGCTGGATGAAACCCACGGCGCGCCTGGTGAACACTGCGCGCGGGCCGATTGTGGACGAGCAGGCGCTGGTCGAGGCGTTAAGCAGTGGCCGCCTGGCCGGGGCGGCACTGGATGTGTACGCCCAGGAGCCGTTGCCGCTGGAGCATCCGTTTCGCCACTTGCCGAATGTACTGGCCACGCCCCATGTGGGCTATGTGAGCGAGCAGAATTACCGGCAGTTCTACCAGCAGATGATTGAGGCGATCCAGGCGTGGGCCAACGCAACGCCCATTCGCGTGCTCAGCTGACGCACCAATACAGGGCACCCCACACCACAGCAGCACCCACAATCCCTGTAGTGAGCAGGCTTGCCCTGCGCCGGAGCGCGAAGCGCTCCCAAATCGCCCGCCAGCATAGGGACAGCCTCCCCAATCGGGCCGCTTCCCAGCCCAGAGCAGGGCTCACCCCAAACCTACACCCAATCGGTTAATAACCGTTCAATGTCTGGTTACAAGTATTTTGTCCTACAAAATCTTCTTGGAAACCCTACAGGCTCTGGGATCTGTCCTAGACTCATGACCGATGGGTCCGTTCCAAAACAAAAACCCCGCAAAAAATCGAAACTTTCAGACTCTGCCATTGGTCCAGTTTTAAGGTAAGGCGAGCACATTGGCTTCACGGCAAATGCCCGTCCATCCAATCTTTTTTCACAACCCGTGCAACTGGCATACGCCTTGCCAGTTTGTACAGTGCTTGTGCGCCTGGCCGCAGGATGCGGCCAATCGGAGCTAATGGCAGCGGGCCATTAGCCGACCAACAAAATGGGAGTGCATTATGATCAGTGCCGCAGTAGATACTCAGGGAGAGCGTTTCAGTCAGCCAGCAGGGGGGCCTACGTCGTTGGCCGACCTGCCCAGCACTGTGCGGCCGGTCGTGAGTCAAAACCCGAATCGAAAGAAAGTCCTGTTTGTCACCTCCGAGTTTGCCGACCTGGTGAAAACCGGCGGTCTGGGCGACGTGTCCGCTGCCCTGCCCCGCGCCATGGCCCACCTGCATGATGTGCGCGTGTTGATCCCCGGCTACCCGCAGGTGATGGAAAGCGACAACCCGATCCATATCATCGGTGAGCTGGGCGGTCACGCCGCGCTGCCGCCGTGCAAGATCGGGCGCATGGACCTCAAGGACGGCCTGGTCATCTACGTGTTGATCTGCCCCGAACTCTACGAGCGCGAAGGCACGCCCTACGGCGCCAACAACGGCCGCGACTGGCCGGACAACCATATCCGCTTCGCCCGCCTGGGCCTGGCCGCCGCCGATATCGCCGCGAACCTCGCCCAGATCCACTGGTGCCCGGACCTGGTGCACGCCCACGACTGGCCCGCTGGCCTGGCCCCGGCATATATGCACTGGCGTGGGTCACGCACACCGACCCTGTTCACCATCCATAACCTGGCTTATCAGGGTGTGGTCAGCCTCGCCTCCACACCGGAGCTGGGTATCCCGCCCCACGCCCTGCAACAGGAAGGCATGGAGTTCTACGGCAAGATGTCGTTCCTCAAGGCCGGCATGGCGTATTCCAGCCATATCACCACGGTGAGCGCGACCTACGCCCAGGAAATCACCACCCCGGAATTTGGCTGCGGCCTCGACGGTTTTCTCGCCGCCAAGACCCAGCAAGGCCTGCTCAGTGGTATCCCCAACGGTATCGATGAAAGTTGGGAAACCTCCACCGACGAACACCTGACCCACAACTTCAATATCGGCGACTGGGAAGGCAAGGCCATCAACGCCGCCCATGTGCGCGAACTGTTCGGCCTGCACGACTCCACCGGTCCGCTGTTCGCGGTGGTCTCGCGCCTGGTCTATCAAAAAGGCCTGGACCTGACCGAAGCAGTGGCCAGTTTCATTGTCGAGAACGGCGGCCAGATCGCGATCATCGGACGCGGCGAGCCGGAAGAAGAACAGGCCATGCGTGAACTGGCCCTGCGCTTTCCCGGGCAAGTCGGTGTACGCATCGGCTTCAACGAAACCGACGCCCGCCGCATGTTCGCCGGCAGCGATTTCCTGCTGATGCCCTCGCGCTACGAGCCCTGCGGCCTGAGCCAGATGTACGCCCAACGCTTCGGCTCGCTGCCGGTGGCACGCAATACCGGCGGCCTGGCGGATACCATCGAGAACGGTGTCACCGGCTTCCTGTTCAATGAATCCACGGTGGCGAGTTATGAGGAAGCGCTGAGCCGCGCCTTCAAGGTCTTCGCCTTCCCAGACCTGCTCAACGCCATGCGCTGCCGCGCCATGACCCAACCGTTCAACTGGTGCCAGGCAGTCGAACCCTACGCCGAACTCTACGAACAACTTGTGGCCAAGGCCCTGGGGAAATCAGTCAAGTAATCAAGGGAGGTCTCTATAGATGCCGTTACGGACTCTGGAAACCTGGCCCCACGGCGCAATCATGCTGGACGCGCAACACACGCGTTTTGCCTTGTGGGCGCCAGACGCGTTTTATGTCAGCGTTGAATTGGAAGACGGTAAATCAGTCGCCATGCTGCCGCAGGCAGAGGGCTGGTTTGAAGTAGAAATAAAATGCGCGGCGGGCACGCGCTACCGCTACAACATCGACGGGGAAAAGGACGTACCTGACCCCGCCTCCCGAGCCCAGGTTGCAGATGTGCATGGCTGGAGCCTGGTGGTCGACCCCCTCGCTTACGAATGGCGGCACAGCCAATGGGCCGGTCGCCCGTGGCATGAGGCGGTCATCTACGAACTGCACGTCGGCGCACTGGGGGGCTACGCCGGCGTCGAGCAGCACCTGTCGCGCCTGGCCGAGCTGGGCGTGACCGCGATTGAGTTGATGCCGTTGGCGCAGTTCCCCGGCGAACGCAACTGGGGCTACGACGGCGTTCTACCCTACGCCCCCCACTCCTCGTACGGCACGCCTGAACAGCTCAAGCACCTGGTCGACAGCGCCCACGAACACGGCCTGGCCGTGATCCTTGACGTGGTCTACAACCACTTCGGCCCTGACGGCAACTACTTGGGCCAATACGCCCAAGGCTTCTTTCGCGAAGATGTGCACACACCCTGGGGTGCCGGGATCGATTTCGAGCGCCGCGAGGTGCGCGATTTCTTCCTCGACAACGCACTGATGTGGCTGATGGAGTACCGCTTCGACGGCCTGCGCCTGGACGCCGTGCACGCCATCGACAATCCCGGTTTCCTGCAACAACTGGCGCAGCGGGTGCGCCAACAGGTCGACACCGGCCGCCACGTATGGCTGGTGCTGGAAAACGAATTCAACCAGGCCAGCCTGCTGGAGCATGATTTCGATGCACAGTGGAACGACGACGGCCATAACGCGCTGCACGTGCTGCTCACCGGTGAAACCGACGCCTACTACAGCGACTTCGCCCAGGACACCACCGCCAAGCTGGCCCGCTGCCTGGGCGAAGGGTTCATCTACCAGGGTGACACCACCCGCCATGGCCATCGCCGTGGCGAGCCCAGCGCGCACCTTCCTCCCAGTGCCTTTGTGCTGTTCTTGCAGAACCATGACCAGATCGGCAACCGCGCCATGGGCGAGCGCCTGCACCAACTCTGCACGCCCCAGGCACTCAGGGCCGCGACCACGTTGCTGTTGATGTCGCCGATGATCCCGCTGATGTTCATGGGTGATGAAGTCAATGCCCAGGAACCCTTTCTGTTTTTCACCGACCACCACGGTGAATTGGCGGAAGCGGTGCGTGAAGGCCGGCGCAGCGAGTTTGCCGACTTCGCCGCGTTCCAGGATCCCGAGCGACGCGAACGCATTCCCGATCCCAATGCCCTGCCGACCTTCGAGCAATCGGCCCCGGTGTTTGCCGACAGCGAACACGCGCAGCTCTACCGCCACCTGCTGACCCTGCGCCATCGCCACCTCGTGCCGCACCTGCCCGGCAGCGTGGCACTGGGCGCCCAGGTACTGGCAGACGGCGCCGTCACAGCGCGCTGGCGCCTGGGCGACGGCAGCCTGTTGCAGATCGACCTCAACCTCAGTGCCACGCCCGTGAATCACCCGGCGCCGCAGCACGTTATTTTCGCCACGCCCGCTGAGCAAGGCGCGCAACTGCCGCCGTACAGCGCACGCGTCAGCCTTTCCCCTGTTGGAGAACACTCTTGAGCGAAGCGAACCTGGAAATCCTCGCCAGCCGTGCGGGCCTTGCCGTCGATTGGATCGACGCCAACGGCCGTCCGCAACGCGTGACACCCGATGCCCTGCGCGCCGTGCTCAAAGGCCTGGGGCACCCTGCCGACACCGACGCAGAGATAGACGCCAGCCTGTTGGAACTGGAACAAAAGCAGCAAGACAAACACCTGCCGCCGCTGCTGACCATCGACAGCGGCCACGGCCTGGACCTGGCGCGCTACTTCGAACCCGACACCTTGTGCCGCGTCAACCTGGAAGACGGCGAAACCCTGGAGCTGCGCCTCGATGGCAACGCGGTGCTGCCCGGCGTGATCGCCCTCGGCTACCACCGCGTGCACATCAACGACCAGACCTTCACCCTCGCCGTCGCCCCCACCCACTGCTACAGCGTCGCCGAAGCCGTCGACAGCCAACCCGCCCGTGCCTGGGGCCTGAGTGCCCAGTTGTACTCGCTGCGCCGCCTCGGCGATGGTGGCTTCGGCGACACACTGGCCCTGGAGCACCTGGCCCGTTCGGCCGCCGAACGCGGTGCGGATGCCCTGGCGATCAGCCCGATGCACGCGATGTTCAGCGCCGACACCGGACGCTACAGCCCGTATTCGCCGTCGAGCCGGTTGTTCCTTAACAGCTTGTATGCCTCGCCCGGCTGCATCCTCGGCGAACGTGAAGTGCGCAGCGCCATCGAGGCGCTCGGTCTGGAGGAGGAGCTGCACGCGCTGGAGCAACACACCCTGATCGACTGGCCCGCCGCCGCCAACGCCAAGCAACGCCTGCTGCGCGCCCTGTATGAAGACTTCCGCCACGGCCAGCATCCGCAACATGCGGACTTCCTGAGTTTCCGCCAGGCCGGCGGTGAAGCCCTGGAAAACCACTGTCGCTTCGAAGCCGTGCAAACCGCCCGCGCCGCTGCCGGCGAAGACCTCGACTGGCGCCACTGGCCGCAGGAGTGGCGCACGCCGCACAGCCCGGCGCTGGCACAGTTCGCCGAGGACAACCGTGAAGAGATCGGCTACTTCGCCTTTACCCAATGGCTGATCGCCCGGTGCCTGGAGCGCGCCCAACAAGCCGCCAAGGGCAGTGGCATGGGCATCGGTTTGATCGCCGATCTGGCCGTCGGCGCCGACGGCGGTGGCAGCCAGGCGTGGAGTCGCCAGGATGAGTTGCTGGCCGACCTGACCGTGGGCGCGCCGCCAGACATCCTTAACCGCGCCGGCCAGGGCTGGGGCATTTCCGCGTTCTCCCCCGAAGGCCTCAAGCGCAACGGTTTCCGTGCCTTTATCGAGATGTTGCGTGCCAACTTCGCCCATGCCGGTGGCTTGCGCATCGACCATGTGATGGGCCTGCAGCGCCTGTGGGTGATTCCCATGGACGCATCGCCCCGGGAAGGGGCTTACCTGTATTACCCGGTGGACGACCTGTTACGCCTCTTGGCGCTGGAATCGCACCGCCACCAGGCCATCGTCCTTGGTGAAGACCTCGGCACCGTGCCCGACGGCCTGCGCGAAAAACTCAGCGGCCGCTCAATCCTCGGCATGCGCGTGCTGCTGTTCGAGCAGGGCCATGACGGCCAGTTCAAGCCGATCCTCGACTGGCCGGACAACGCCCTGGCCACCACCAGCACCCACGATCTGCCCACGCTCAACGGCTGGTGGCACAGCCGCGACATCGACTGGAACATCCAGCTCGGCCTGATCGATGCGCCCACCGTGGAGCAATGGAGCGAACACCGCCTGCGCGAACGTCAGGCGCTGCGCCAGGCCCTGAGCCAGGACCCGCAGAACTTCGTCGAAGAGATCCGCAACGAAACCGATCATATGATCGACGCCAGCGTGCGCTACCTCGGCCACACCCGTGCGCCGCTGGTGCTGTTGCCATTGGAAGACGCCCTGGGCGTCGAAGAACAAGCCAACCTGCCCGGCACCACCGACACCCATCCCAATTGGCGCCGACGCCTGGCGGGTGAAGCTTCAAGTTTGCTGGACAACGCCGGTGCTGCGCGACGCCTCGAATTGCTGGCCGTCGCCCGCAACCAGGCCCATGAGCGTGACCGATGAAGACCCTACCCCTGCGCGCCACCCAGCGCCTGCAATTTCATAAAGGCTTTACCCTGGACGACGCGGTGCCTTTGGTGCCGTATTTTGCCCAGCTTGGCATCAGCCATCTGTACGCCTCGCCGCTGCTCAGCGCCCGAGCCGGCTCCATGCACGGCTACGACGTGGTCGACCCTACCCGCGTTAACCCGGAACTGGGCGGCGAGCCCGCCTTGCGCCGCCTGGTGGCGGCGCTGCGTGAACACCACATGGGGCTGATCCTGGATATCGTCTCCAACCATATGGCCGTCGGCGGTGCCGATAACCCGTGGTGGCTGGACCTGCTGGAGTGGGGCCGCCTGAGTCCGTACAGCGAATTCTTCGATATTCAGTGGCACTCCCCCGACCCGCTGCTCAAGGGCCAACTGTTGATGCCGTTTCTGGGCAGCGACTACGGCGAAGCCTTGCAGGCTGGCACCCTGACGTTGCATTTCGATGCGGTTCACGGCGCATTTCATGTCGAGCATTACGAGCACCGTTTCCCGATCTGCCCACGGGATTACGCGTTGATCCTGGGTAGCGATGAACCGCTCAAACCGCTGGCTGAGCGTTTTGCCGCCCTCGCCTATCAGGACGACGCCTACGCCGAAGCCGCATGGCTCAAGCAGGCATTGGCCGAGCGCGCCACTGAAGTCATGCCAGCCATTGAAGAACGCTTGAGCCAGTTCGACGGGCGCCGGCCAGAGGGCTTCAACCGCTTGCATCAGTTGCTGGAGCAACAGGCCTACCGCCTGGCGAGCTGGCGCACGGCGGCGGACGATATCAACTGGCGGCGCTTCTTCGACGTCAATGAGCTGGGCGGCCTGCGCGTCGAACGTACAGCGGTGTTCGAAGCCACCCACGGCAAGATCTTCGAGTTGATCAGTGAAGGCTTGGTGGATGGGTTACGCATCGACCATATCGACGGCCTGGCCGACCCCCGTGGATATTGCCGCAAGCTGCGTCGCCGGGTGGATGCTCTTGCGCCAGGTCGGCATTTGCCGATTTATGTCGAGAAGATCCTCGGCGAAGGCGAAACCCTGCGTGAAGACTGGCGCGTGGACGGCACCACCGGCTATGAATTCATGGACCAACTGTCGTTGCTGCAACACCAGCCGGACGGTTTTGCACCGCTGGCAGAACTGTGGATGCGCCATACCGAACGGCCCTCGGCGTTTATCGAAGAAGCCCGCCTGGCCCGCCAACAGATTCTCAACGGCTCGTTGGGCGGGGATTTTGAAAGCGTCGCCCAGGCGCTGCTGCAAGTGGCCCGCGACGATGTGATGACCCGTGACCTGACCCTGGGCGCGATTCGCCGGGCCTTGCAGGAACTGATCGTGCACTTCCCGGTGTACCGCACCTACATCAGCGCCCTCGGCCGCAGCGCCGCCGACGACGCGGTGTTCCAGCAGGCCATGGACGGTGCCCGCACCACCTTGAGCGAGGGCGACTGGCCGGTGCTCGATCACCTCGAAAAATGGCTCGGCGGCCAGCCCTGGCGCCAACGCCCGGTGGGCCGGGAGCGCAAGATCCTCAAGCATGCCTGCGTACGCTTCCAGCAACTGACCTCGCCCGCCGCCGCCAAGGCTGTGGAAGACACCGCGTTCTATCGCTCGGCGGTGCTGCTGTCGCGCAATGATGTGGGCTTCAGCACCGAGCAGTTCAGCGCGCCGTTGACCGACTTCCATTCGATCAACCAACAGCGTTTGCAGGCCTTCCCGGACAACCTGCTGGCCACCGCCACCCACGACCACAAACGCGGCGAAGACACCCGTGCACGGCTCGCAGTGCTCAGCGAGTGCGCCACTTGGTACGTGGAGCAGGTTGAGCAGTGGCGCAGCCTGGCCGCGCCGTTACGCATTGATGCCGCCACGCCATCGGCCGGTGATGAGCTGATCCTCTACCAAGTGCTGCTGGGCAGCTGGCCGCTGGACCAGGGGGTTGACTTCGACGGCTATCAACAACGCCTGTGGCAGTGGCAACAGAAAGCCCTGCGCGAAGCCAAGTTGAACAGCAGTTGGAGCGCGCCCAACGACGCCTACGAACAAGGCGTCGAAGCGTTTCTGTCGCGCCTGCTGCTCAGTGACGAAGGCCGCCCGCTGCGCACCGCGATTGCGACGGCCGCCCAGGCGATTGCCCCGGCGGGCGCGCTCAATGGGCTGGCGCAATCCTTGCTTCGCATCACGGTGCCGGGTGTGCCGGACCTGTACCAGGGCGCTGAATTCTGGGACTTCAGTCTGGTGGATCCGGACAACCGTCGCCCGGTGGATTTCAGTGCACGGCAACGGGCCCTGGATACGCCGCCGGATATCGGCGAACTGCTGTTCAACTGGCGGGACGGGCGCATCAAGCAGGCCTTGATTGCCCAGGTGCTGGCCTTGCGCAAGGCGCAGCCTGAGCTGTTTCGCAGCGGCACTTACACGCCGCTGGAAGTGGTCGGCCAACACGCCGGGCGGGTGGTCGCATTCTGCCGCGAACACCAGGGCAAACGCTTGTTGGTGGTGGTGCCACGCTGGCCGCATGACCTGCTGGAAAACGGTGTGATTCCCCAGATCAATGCGCAGGTTTGGGGCGATACCCGACTGAAATTACCGTTCGCCGCACCAACTCAAAACTGGAAGGGACTTTTTCATACAGGCGCAGTCACACCAGACAAGGAGCTGTTGATCAGCACTGCCCTGGGGGATTTCCCGGTCAATGTCTTTATCAATCCTGATGATCAAGAAAGCTGAAAATTTTCTGTGAGGAGCATTGTGATGAGTACTGAAGACAAACGCATACGCGAACTGGCGCATCAGATCTGGGAGTCTGAAGGTAAACCCCATGGGGAAGACGCACGCCACTGGGAGATGGCGCGCAAGCTGGCCGAAGCCGAAGCGCTGACGCCGAGCAAGCCCAAGGCGGGCGCCAAGCCCAAGGCCGCCCCCAAACCGCCTGCCAAGGCCAAGCCGCCGGCCGCCGTTGCCGGCAAGCCGACACCGCCAGCGGCGAAGAAGCCGGCGGCGCCGAAAAAGCCCAAGCCTTAATCCCATCAACCTCCTGTCGACGCGTTGGCGGGAGGTTATTTCATCACACTGATTGTCAGCTGAATGTTCGTCGGCACGGCGGCGTTCGGCCCGAAAAAGACCCTGCAGGAGCAACTTCAATGAGCAAACCCGACAAAAGCCAAGCGACGCCGGACCATGAGCCGTCGCGGATTCGTGAAGGTTTGCCCTTCCCACTCGGCGCGACCTGGGATGGCCTGGGTGTCAACTTTGCGCTGTTTTCGGCCAATGCCACCAAAGTCGAACTCTGCCTGTTCGATGACTCGGGCGAAGTGGAACTGGAGCGCATCGAGCTGCCGGAATACACCGACGAAATTTTCCATGGTTACTTGCCCGACGCCCATCCTGGGCTGATTTACGGCTATCGCGTCTACGGTGCGTACGACCCGGCCAACGGTCATCGCTTCAACCACAATAAATTGCTGATCGACCCCTATGCCAAACAACTGGTGGGCGAACTCAAATGGTCCGAAGCGCTGTTTGGCTACACCATCGGCCATCCCGACGACGACCTCAGCTTCGACGAGCGCGACAGCGCGCCGTTCGTGCCCAAGTGCAAGGTCATCGACCCCGCGCACACCTGGGGCAACGACCAGCCGGTGCGAGTGCCGTGGGACCGCACGATCATCTATGAAACCCACTTGCGCGGCATCAGCATGCGTCACCCTTCTGTGGGCGAATCCGTGCGCGGCACCTGCGCCGGGCTGATGGAAGACGATGTGCTCAAGCACATTCGCCAGTTGGGGATTTCTTCGGTGGAGCTGCTGCCGGTACATGCCTTCGTCAATGACCAGCACCTGCTGGAAAAAGGCATGACCAACTATTGGGGCTACAACAGCATCGCGTTCTTCGCCCCCGACCCGCGCTACCTGGCCAGTGGCAAGATCGCCGAGTTCAAGGAGATGGTCGCGCACCTGCACGAGCAGAAGCTGGAAGTGATCCTCGACGTGGTCTACAACCACACCGCCGAAGGCAACGAGCGTGGCCCGACCCTGTCCATGCGCGGCATCGACAACGCCTCGTACTACCGGCTGATGCCTGACGACAAGCGTTTCTATATCAATGATTCCGGCACCGGCAACACTCTGGACCTGAGTCACCCGTGCGTGCTGCAAATGGTCACCGACTCATTGCGTTATTGGGCCAACGAGATGCACGTCGACGGCTTCCGCTTTGACCTTGCGACGATTCTTGGCCGTTACCGCGACGGTTTCGACGAGCGCCACAGCTTCCTCGTGGCCTGCCGCCAGGACCCGGTACTGCGTCAGCTCAAACTGATCGCCGAGCCGTGGGACTGCGGCCCCGGTGGCTATCAGGTGGGTAATTTCCCACCGGGCTGGGTCGAATGGAACGACCGTTTCCGCGACACCGTGCGCGCGTTCTGGAAAGGCGACGACGGCCAGCTTGCGGACTTCGCCGGGCGCATGACAGCCTCCGGTGAGATGTTCAACCATCGTGGCCGTCGCCCCTACAGCTCGGTGAACTTCATCACCGCCCATGACGGCTTCACCTTGCACGACCTGGTGTCGTACAACGACAAGCACAACGAAGACAACGACGAGAACAACCAGGACGGCAGCAACAACAACCTGTCCTGGAACCACGGCGTCGAAGGCCCCACCGACGACCCGGAAATCAACGCGCTGCGCCTGCGCCAGATGCGCAACTTCTTCGCCACGCTGCTGCTGGCACAAGGCACACCGATGATCGTCGCCGGTGATGAGTTCGCCCGCACCCAACATGGCAACAACAACGCGTATTGCCAGGACAGCGAGATCGGCTGGGTCAACTGGGACTTGGACGATGACGGCAAGTCGCTGCTCAAGTTCGTCAAACGCCTGATCAAACTCCGCCTGGCGTACCCGATCCTGCGGCGTGGGCGCTTCCTGGTGGGCGACTACAACGAAGACATCGGCGTGAAAGACGTGACCTGGCTCGCCCCCGATGGCAATGAAATGACCACCGAACAGTGGGAGGACAGCCATGGCCGCTGCCTGGGCATGTTGATGGATGGCCGCGCCCAGGAAACCGGGATTCGCCGCGCCGGTGCCGATGCGACCTTGTTGCTGGTGGTTAACGCGCACCACGACCTGGTGAATTTCCGCCTGCCGCCGGTGCCCGAGGGTGAGTTCTGGACCTGCATGCTCGACACCAATGACCCCGCCGTGCGCGGTCAGGAGCGTTTTGATTTTGAACACGAATACGCCGTGACCGGCCGCTCGCTGTTGTTGTTCGAGCTGCAGCGCGAAGACGAGGTGTGACATGGCTTTGCATGGATTCCTTCAAGGCTACCGGGGCTATGCGGACACGCAGGCCCTGGGCGAGGCCCTGAAGGCGCTTCAGGAGGAAGGCCTGGACCAACTGCCGCTGCCCGGCAGCGGCCAGACGTTGGCACGCTTCAGCCGCCTGGCCCAGGTGGCCGGGCATGACCTGCGCCTGTGCAAGTTATTCGAGGGCCACACCGACGCGCTGGCGATCATTGCTGAGCTGGACAGCCCCCTGCCGCCCCTGGGCAGCACGTGGGGCATGTGGGCCGCCGAACCGCCGAGTGCCAAAGTGCGCGTGCGGCGCGACGGCCATCGACTGATCGTCGACGGTCGCAAAGCCTGGTGTTCCGGCGCGGCAGTGGTCAGCCATGGGTTGCTGACGGCGTGGGACGAGGAAGATCGCCAGCAATTGGTGGCGGTAGAGATGCGCATGCCGGGTGTCACGGTGACCGATGAAGGCTGGCATGCGGTCGGCATGGCCGCTACGGGCAGTGTCGAAGTGCTGTTCACGGAGGCCGCCGCAATTGCGGTCGGCCATCCGGGTGACTACCTCAGCCGTCCCGGCTTCTGGCAAGGCGGGATAGGGATTGCGGCGTGCTGGTATGGCGGCGCCCAACGCCTGGCGCAGGTGTTGCGTGAACAATGCGCCAAGCGCCCGGAGCCCCATGCCCTCGCCCACTTGGGCGCCGTCGACAGTGCGTTGAACGCGGCCGCCTGCGTGCTGCGCGCCAGCGCCGAGCACATCGACCGGGAGCCCAAGGCCGATGCCCGCGCCCTGGCCCAGCGGACGCGGGCCTGCATCGAGGACACGGTCACGCAAGTGATGCACCACGTGGGCCGTGCGGTCGGTGCCGGGCCTTATTGCAAGGACCCGCACTTTGCACAACTGATGGCGGATTTGCCGGTGTACCTGCGCCAGAGTCACGCCGAACGTGACCTGGCCGGGCTCGGTGAGCTGGTCGCCGGCGACCCTGCAGGGAGGTGGCAATTATGAAACCCAACCCGATTGTCGGCCAAGGCACGCCGCTGCATCGCTGGCAGACGTCGCCACGGATGGCCGAGTTACCGCAGATCAGCGTCGAACAACTGGTGCCTGAGGGCCATCGCGCAGTGATCATCGCGCCCCATCCGGATGATGAAGTGTTGGGTTGCGGCGGGTTGCTGCAAGGTCTGGCTGCGCTCGGCCGCCCCATACAGCTGATTTCGGTGACCGACGGCAGCGCCAGCCACCCCGGCTCCCGGCGCTGGCCGGTGGAGCGCCTGAGCGTGGTGCGGCCTCAGGAATCGGCGCAGGCCCTGCATCGACTGGGGTTGCCGTTGCACAGCCTGAAGTGGTTGCGCGCCGGGTTCAGCGATAGCAACGTGGCCATGCGCGAAGATGAACTGAGCGCGTTTATCCAGCGCTACCTCAAGCCCACGGATGTGGTGTTCACCACCTGGCGCGAAGACGGCCACTGCGACCACGAAGCCGTCGGCCGCGCCAGTGCCAAGGCAGCCCAGGCAGTGGGCGCGACGCTGTATGAATTGCCGGTGTGGACCTGGCACTGGGCAACCCCCGAAGACAGCCAGGTGCCGTGGCACCGTGCGCGCAAAATTCCCCTGTCCTGCGAGACCGTGGCCCGCAAGCGTCACGCCATCCATGCCTTCGCCAGCCAGTTGGAAGGTGACCCGCAGATCGGCCTGGCCCCGGTGCTGGCACCCTATGTGGTGGAGCGGCTGCTGCAACCCTTTGAAGTGGTATTCGTATGAGTGTGGCCACGCCTTATTTCGACCAACTGTTCGCCGAAAACGACGACCCCTGGGCGTTTCGTCAACGCTGGTATGAACGACGCAAACGTGCGCTGACCCTGGCCGTACTGACACGGCCGCGCTACGCCGCCATCTTTGAGCCGGGCTGCGCCAATGGCGAACTGAGTTTCGAATTGGCCCCGCGCTGTGATCGCCTGCTGTGCTGTGACACCGCCGCAGCCGCGGTCAGTCTGGCGCGCAGCCGTTTATTGGGGTTCCCCCATGCCGAGGTGCAGCAAAGCCGCCTGCCGGAACAATGGCCGACGGAACGGTTCGAGCTGATCGTGCTCAGCGAGCTGTGTTACTACCTGGACACCGACGATCTGGGCCGCGTGATCGACCACGCGCTCGCAAGCCTGACCCACGACGGCCAACTGCTGGCGTGCCACTGGCGCATGCCAATCGAAGGCTGCCCGCAGACGGCCGAGCAGGTACACGCCCTGCTCCACCAACGACTGGCCATGCCGCGCATCGCCAGCTACCACGAACAGGATTTTCTCCTCGACCTGTGGTGCCGCGATGACATCTCGGTCGCTCGCCATGAGGGCCTGCAATGATCGGCGTTCTGATCCCGGTGCATAACGAAGAAACCCTGTTGGCCGAGTGCCTGGACGCTGCATTGATCGCGGCCTGCCACCCCGGCCTGCAGGGCGAAGCGGTGCAGATCCTGTTGGTGCTCGACAGCTGCAGCGATGGTAGCGCAGCGATCGCCCGGGCCTACCCGGTGCAGCATCTGGAAGTACAGGCGCGCAATGTGGGGCATGTGCGCGGCGTCGGTGCGCGGCACTTGCTCAACCAGGGTGCACGCTGGATCTCCTGTACCGACGCCGACAGCCGCGTCGCACCGGACTGGCTGGTGGCGCAACTGGCGCTGAACGCCGATGCGGTATGCGGCACGGTGACGGTGGATGCCTGGGGCGAAGACTTCGACCCGGCCGCGCAGATCCGCTACCTCCAGGGCTACCAGGCGCGGGACGGGCATCGGCATATCCATGGCGCCAACCTTGGGGTCAGCGCAGGTGCTTACATTCGCGCCGGTGGCTTTGAACCGCTGCCCTGCCATGAGGACGTGCAACTGGTACGCAGCCTGGAACGCTGCGGTGCCTCGATCGCCTGGAGCCACTCGCCCCAAGTGATTACCAGTGCGCGCCTGGACGCCCGCGCCCAGGGTGGGTTCGGCGATTATTTGAAGAGCCTGACGCACGCATCGTGAAAAATTCCATATTGCAAAATGTAAAAGCGGCGAATCCTTGTCTATGCTGAAGACGCCTTGCTGGTCATTCAGGGTTGAATGACCACGCACCCACCACGGCGGAGTCTGTGGTGAATAAATAGAGTCGTCCCGTCAACGGGGCACGACCCAGCATCAATCGACAAGGATGTAATTCTCATGAAGCCTGCCTCCCTCAGTGAGGGCCGTCGCGGCCCCGCGCAAATCTGGAACAGCGCCCCGCAGCTGGCGCAAATCGCCCCGATCTCGGCAACCTCGCTGGTCCCCGCCGGTGCACGCGTGGTGGTCATCGCCCCCCATCCCGGCGATGAAGTACTGGCCTGCGGCGGTATGCTGCAACTGCTCAGCACCCTTGAATATCCTCTGCAACTGATCTCCATCACCGACGGCAGCGCCAGCCATCCCGGCTCGCATGTGTGGCCGGCCAGCCGCTTGAGCGTGGTGCGGCCCCAGGAAAGTGCCGAAGCGCTGCGTCGCCTGGGTATGCCCATGCACAGCCTGAAGTGGATTCGCGGCGGGTTTTGCGACAACGCCCTGGCGTCCCGTGAACCGCAACTGAGCCAATTCATCGCCCGTTACCTGCAAGCGGGGGATGTGGTGTTCACCACCTGGCGCAACGACGGCAACCCCGACCACGACGCGGTCGGTCGCGCCAGTGCCAAGGCCTGCAATGTGGTAGGTGCGCAGTTGTATGAGCTGCCGATCTGGGCCTGGCACTGGCCTGCGCGTGACGGCGCGATCATCCCCTGGCAGCGGGCGCGCAAGGTGCGGCTGGACACCTGGAGCGTGGCGCGCAAACTCCACGCGACCCATGCCTATGCGAGCCAGCTAGTGGGTGACCCGCTGATCGGGCTGGCGCCGACACTGGCACAGGTGCTGTTGGAACGCATGCGCGAGCCTTACGAGATCGTGTTCGCATGAGCCGCTCACTCGTCTGTACCTGTTATTTCTCACAGTAGCGCCAGCAAAGATGTCCGTCTAAGGTGCAAAAAGCGCTGCACAGGTTCAGGTGCAGTCGAGAAAGCCATGCCAACCCTTTGCATTGGCCGGTGTTTTCAGATTCAGGTAAGCCGTCGTCCCTGGTCCGTATCGCGTTCGTTGTTGCCATGGTCTTTAACCGTGCCTGGCCTCAGGCACCGTGAAGATAGATCGCATTGAGCGAGGATGGATCATGAGCAAACGACTTCCCCCGCTGGCCTGCCTGAGCGTGGCCATTGCTGCAGCGTCCTGGTTGGCCGCCTGGCCTGATAGCGCGCAGGCCTGCACGTTGACAATCACGCCAGGGGATGACGTGATCAACTGCAACAGTGGCGCCGCCGGCAACTTAGTGGACACCCAAGGCAATAACAGCCTGATCTTTTCCACCGGTAACGGCAGTGTGACGGGCGTGACCTACGGTGCCGGGAACGACTTGATTGAGCTCAATACGCCGGATGCCGTGATTGGCGCCGGGGGCGTCAACATGGGCGATGGCGCGAATATCTTCCGGCTCTTTCAAGGCCGGGTCCAGTCCGCGGTGAATCAGGGCGCCGGAGCCGATATCGTTCAGATCAGTGGCGGGCAAGCGCTGAGCATCAGCCAGGGCGCCGGAATAGACAGCTTCGCCATGAGCGGCGGGACAATCGCGTCGCTGGCCCAAGGGGATGGGCTCGATACCTTCACCATGAGTGCGGGCACCATCACCGGGGCCTTCGAGGATGGCGACCACGCATTGATGACAGGAGGCACTATCGGGCGGGTCGACATGAAGCTCGACGACAACGTGTTTGATATGCGTGGGGGCAGGATCCTCGGCAACTTGGTCACAGGGTTTGGCAACGATGACATCCGGGTCTCAGGAAACAGTTTTATTGGCGGCAATATCAGCGTCAGTGGCGGTGTCGACAACATTACCGTGACCGGCGGCACCGTCCAGGGGGAAATCCGTGCCAGTGCGGGGGCTGATCAATTTGAGTGGAATGGCGGCGGGCAAATTCTCTCGGCGGTGCTGATGGGCGACGATAACGATGCTGCATTGCTGGCCAACCTGACAGAGGCCGTCGTGCTCCCCACACCCCGCGTGGACGGCGGCCTGGGTACCGATACGCTGACCTTGGATAACAGCCAACTCGGTACACCCGAACGGTATGTGAATTGGGAAGTTGTGAACCTGGATAACCGTGCCAGCCTCGACTTGGGCGGCACCGTCACCCTCGGTGATAGCGGTACCGGCACCGGCACCCTGAACCTGCACGGCAGCAGCGTGTTACGGGTCAGCACAGGGATCATCAGCCCGTATATCACAGACCGAATGGTGACCCTGAACAACGGCGGCCTGATCGACATGACCACCGCAAGCTCCAGCACCAGCGATACCCTGACGGTCAACGGCAACTACAACGCCAGCGGCGGCCAACTCGCGCTGCAAAGTGTGTTGGGCGGCGACGGCTCGCCCAGCGACAAACTGGTGATCAGCCAGGGCTCTATCCAGGGCAGTACGAGCATCCACGTGACCAACCTCGGCGGCGCCGGTGCAGCGACGCTGCAAGATGGCATCCAGGTGGTACAGGCACTCAACGGTGCCACCGGCAGCGGCACCGCCTTTACCCTCGGCGCACCGGTGTCTGCCGGCGCGTTCGATTACTACCTGTTCAAGGGCGGCGTCACCGCCGGTACCGCAGACCACTACTACCTGCGCTCGACCATCCCGGTGACGCCGCCGGACCCGGTGATTATCGTGCCATTGCCGGTGCCCGTGCCTGATGAACCGCCGCTGCCACCCAACCCCGGGGTGACCCCGATTCCGATCTATCGTCCGGAAGTGCCGATCTACGCCGCATTGTTTCCCGCCGCCCAGCAACTGGTGCAAGGCATGCTCGGCACGTTTCATCAGCGGATGGGGGACCAGAGCCAGCAACAGCAAACCGGCGCATTGGCCGCAGGCTGGGGCCGGGTTTATGGCACCAGCAGTCGCCAGAGTTTCGCCGGTACCGTGAGCCCGACGCTGGACAGCTCGGTGACAGGCTTCCAGGTGGGCACCGATGTGTACGCCAGCCCGCTGGGCAACGGCCAACAGCGCGCCGGGTTCTTCGTCGGCCACAGCCGTCTCAAGGGCAACGTCAAAGGCTTCAACGGTGGCTGGGAGGACAAGGCCGCGGGCAAGACCACCTTGCGCGGCGATAGCCTGGGGGTCTACTGGACGCTGATCGGCGCCAACCAGGCCTATCTGGACCTGGTGTTGATGGGCACGCGCTTCAATGGCAACAACGAGTCTGATCGGGGCGTGAAGATGAAAACCCGTGGGCGCAACGTTACGGCCTCTGCCGAACTCGGCTGGCCGATCCCGATCACGACCAACTGGGTCGCGGAACCCCAGGCTCAAGTGATCGTCAGCAAGACCAAACTCGATAGCCAGAACGACGGGATTTCCGATGTGTCCTACGACGCCGACACCAACCTCACCACGCGCCTGGGGATCCGCCTGCGGGGCGACTATCAGGTGCGTGGCATGCCGTTGCAGCCTTATGTCAGGGCCAACGTCTGGCATAACAGCGCCGGGCAAAACACCGTGACGTTTGCCGATGCCACCGACATCGACACCGAGCAGAAGTCCACGACCCTGGACCTGAGTGTCGGTGCGACGCTGAAGGTGGCCACGGACATCAGCCTGTATGGCGAAATGGGCTACAACCGCAATCTGGACAGCAACACTTTCAACGGCCACCAGGTCACGGTTGGGCTGAGAGCGGAGTTTTGATCTGGTAGGCAATCGCCAGCCAGACAAACCACGCCGGCATCACACACAGGGCCAGGCGCGTGTCTGGCCGCAACGCCAGCAGACAGAGCACGAATGCAAGGAAGCCCAGGGAGAACCACGCCATCGGCACGCCGCCGGGCATCTTGTAGGTGGACTTGGCGTGCAGATCCGGGCGTTTTTTACGGTAGGCGATGTAGGACGCAAGAATCGTCGACCAGGTAAAAATCACCAGGATCGCCGAGACCGTCGACACGATGGTGAAGGCGGTCATCACCTCCGGCACTGCAAACAGCAAGACCAGGCCCAGCAACATCAACAGCGTGGTAAAGGCCAGACTGATAAATGGCACGCTGCTGCTCGACAACCGCCGGAAGATACCCGGCGCGTCGCCTAGATCAGACAAGCCGAACAGCATCCGGCTGGCGGAAAACACCCCGCTGTTGGCCGAGGACGCCGCCGAGGTAAGCACCACGAAATTGACGATCCCCGCCGCTGCCGGAAACCCCGCCACCAGGAACAACTCAACGAACGGGCTTTTGCTCGGCGACACCTGGTGCCACGACGTCACCGCAATGATGCAGGCCAATGCCAGCACGTAAAACAGGATGATCCGCAGCGGAATCGAGTTGATCGCCTTGGGCAAGGTCTTCTCCGGTGCGCGGGTTTCGGCGGCTGCGGTGCCGATCAGTTCGGTGCCGGCAAAGGAAAAGATCGCCATCTGGAACCCGGCAAAAAAGCCGAACAGGCCATTGGGGAATGCCGCCTGCTGGTCCAGCAAGTGACTCAACGACGCCGTGACCCCGGTGGGCGAAACAAACGAACTGGCGATCAGCACCACGCTCACACCAATCAGGGTGACCACGGCGATAATCTTGATGATCGCAAACCAGAATTCCACTTCGCCGAACAGCCTGACCGTCAGCACATTCAACGCAAACAGCGTCAATAGCATGCCTACGGCCGGTATCCACGCCGGCACATCCGGGAACCAGTACTGGAAAAACCCGCCGACCACCACCGCGTCCCCGACCACCGCCACGCTCCAGCTCAGCCAGTACGACCAGCCGAGAAAGAACGCCGCGCGCGGCCCCAGGTACGCGCCGGCAAAGTCGGCAAAACTCTTGAAGTTGAGGTTGGACAGCAGCAGTTCACCCATGGCGCGCATCACGAAATACACGAAGAGGCCGATGATCATGTAGATCAGGATGATCGAGGTGCCGGACAGCGCGATGATCTTGCCGGAGCCCATGAACAGGCCGGTGCCGATCGCTCCGCCCATGGCCATCAGCTGGATATGGCGGTTGCTCAGGGTACGTTGCAACGCAGGCTTTTCACACAGCCCGGGCGTGGTTGTTTTCATCACAAAACCTCTTGTTATGTTTTTGAGTTTTGGCAGAAGAAAAGTGGAGCGGTCGTGGTTATCAGGCGGTTTTGCTTTCGAAACCGTGCAACACGTTGACGGCATTGATGCCGATCTCATCGACCATGTAGCCGCCTTCCATCACGAACAGCGTCGGCACGCCCACGCTGGCGATGATCTCGCCCATGCCGAGGAAGTCGTCGCTGTCGAGCAGGAAGTGGCTGATGGGGTCGTCCTTGAAGGTGTCGACACCGAGGGAAATCACCAGCACGTCAGGGGCGAAGTGTTTTAGTTGCTGGCACGCATCGATCAGCGCGGTGTTGTAGCGATCCCAGGTGGTGTTTTTCGGCAATGGATAATTCAGGTTGAAGCCCTCCCCGGCACCGACGCCACGCTCGCTGCTGGCGCCGGAAAAGTACGGATAGGACACCGCCGGTTCACCGTGCAGGGAGATGAACAACACCTCCGGGCGGTCGTAGAAAATATTCTGCGTGCCGTTGCCGTGATGGAAATCCACATCCAGTACCGCGACGCGCTTGGCGCCCTGGGTGATGGCCTGTTGCGCGGCAATCGCGGCGTTGTTGAGGTAGCAATAACCGCCCATGTACTCGCGGGCCGCGTGGTGACCGGGTGGCCGGCACAGGGCGAAGGCGCTGTAGTGGCCTTCGTTGATCAGCGCCAGGCCGGTGAGCGCGATGTCTGCGCTGGTCTTGACCGCGTTCCAGGTGGTGGCGGTGATCGGCGAACCGGCGTCCATGGCAAAGAAGCCCAGCTTGCCGTCGATGAAGTCCGGCACCTGCTGGTTAGCCAGGTCCCGCACCGGCCACACGAGCGGCAACGCGTCATGGCTGCGGCCGATGGCCGTCCATTCCGCCCAGGCGCTTTCGAGAAACGCCACGTAGCGCTCGCTGTGGGCATTGACGTAACAGGCACGATCAAAGGTGCGCGGCACAATGATATCGCCTAGCCCGACGTACTGGACGCGGTCACGTACGGTGTCGGCGCGGCTCGGTTGCTCGAACGATGGCTTGAGTACGCCGTCCTTCAATTCGGTGCCGTGGTGCAAACGGTGGGCATCGCTGAAAACAGTCAACATGTGTAGATATCCGCCAGTGAAAGACAGGCTCTATTTTGTTCTGGCAGTTCGGGACTTTCTTTGCTTTTACTTCTTGCACTGGTAGTTTTATCGGGTGTTTTTACCCCTTGCACGAGCAGATATGAAAAATAAAACCAAGCAGGTCGTTCTTGATGACACCGATCTCGCCATCCTCGCCCTGCTGCAGGAAGACGCGAGCATTTCCAACGCCCAACTCAGCGAGCGCCTCTCACTGAGCCTTACGCCCTGCTGGCGTCGCCGCAAGCGCCTGGAAGAAGAAGGCGTGATCAAGGACTACCAGGCCAACCTGGACCGCAAGCTGCTCGGCCTGGACATAATGGCGTTTGTGCATGTGCGCTTTGCCATCCACACCGACCACGCGCCGGACGCCTTTGAAGCGGTGATCAAGGAGCTGCCCGAGGTGCTGTCGTGTCACAAGATCACGGGGGATGCCGATTACCTGTTGCAGGTGTTGGCGCAAGATCTGGACAGCTACAGCGAGTTTGTCGAAAGCGTGTTGAGACGGCAGTTGGGGATTGCGTCGATCCAGTCGAGCCTGGCGCTGCGCGAGGTAAAAGCGACGAGCCGGGTGGCGATTGGGAAGCGCGATTGAGCCCGGTACAAGAGTGTTCAACAGCGACAAGTGATGGCTAATCGCCTGCCGCGCACATGTGAAAAATTCGTTAACTAATTCTCCCCAAAGGCTTTTTCCTACAGAATCAATCTGGCACACTGATGCGAATAATTATCAACACTTTTATTATTCGCCAGGGACGGCACGTAGGGGAGAGTCCGTTCCATGTCTGTGCACCCATCCGGCGGTAAAGGTTTTACACCCAGTTTGATTGCGTTGGCGGTCTGCCTGGCCACCTCGCACGCCCTCGCCGCCGAAGCCCCGGCAACCACATTGGAACTGGGCGCCACCCAAATCTCCGGCGAACAGCAGTTGGGCGAAACCACCGAGGGCACGCAGTCCTACACCACCGGCGCAATGAAGACCGCGACCAAACTGCCCCTCACCCTGCGTGAAACGCCACAAGCCGTCACCGTGATTACGCGCCAGCGCATGGACGACCAGGCGATGACCAGCATCAACGACGTGGTCAACGCCACGCCAGGGCTGTTCCTGAACTACTCCAATGGCCCTGGTCGGCAGTCCTACACCTCACGCGGTTTCGACATCGACAACCTGATGTACGACGGCATTCCTAGCGGCTATAACGGCGTTTCAGTGGGGGCGCAGCCAAACCTGGCGATGTTCGACCGCGTTGAAGTGGTGCGCGGCGCCACCGGCCTGGTGACCGGCGCGGGCAACCCATCGGCTGCCATCAACCTGATCCGCAAACGCCCACTGGATGAACAGAAAGTCACCCTCACCGGCGCCGCCGGCAGCTGGGACGACTACCGTGGCGAACTCGACGCCTCCAGCCCGCTCAATGACAGCGGCACCTGGCGCGGTCGCGTCGTCACTTCCTACCGCGACGCCAACAGCTTTATCGACAACGCCGAGGAATATCACGGCCTGTTCTATGCCGTTACCGAAGCGGACTTGGGCGAAAACACCACCCTGACCCTCGGTTATTCGAACCAGAAGGACAAGACCAACTACTTCTGGGGCTCCTCGATGGTCGGCCAGGACGGCCATCACCTCGACCTGCCCCGCTCCTACAACCCCGGCACCGACTGGGAAAACAAGGACCAGGAGATCAACACGGTCTTCGCCGAACTGCGCCAGAACCTGGCCAACGACTGGAAGCTGCAAGTCAACGCCAACTATGCCGAGCAGAAGGCGTTGTTCTCCGGCTCTTATCAATCGCGTTGGGCTGCCGACAAGTCGCTGGGACGAACCGTCTACCAGGCCGCCTACGACGAGAACCAGGCCGGCGTCGACGCGTTTGTCAGCGGCCCGTTCCAGGCATTCGGGCGCACCCATGAGCTGGTCGTGGGCGCCAGCCGCCGCATCTACGACATGACCAGCCACGACTACAGCCCGTACGACACCAATTGGCCCCTCAATGCGGGCAAACCGGACTTCGTACACACCTCCGACACCCGCGAAATCACCACCCAGGACGGTGTCTACGTCACCACCCGCCTGAGCTTGGCAGACCCGCTGAAACTGATCCTCGGCGGGCGCCTGGACTGGTACGACTACGATGCCCATGGCAGCAACAGCGGCGACTACAAGGTCACCCGCAACCTGACGCGCTACGCGGGCCTGATCTACGAGCTGGACGACCATCACTCGGTCTACGTCAGTTACAGCGACATCTTCACGCCGCAGAGCGCCAAGGACATTTCCGGCACGCCGGTCAAGCCAATCGTCGGCAAGAACTACGAGGTCGGCGTCAAGGGCGAATACCTGGGCGGCGCGCTGAATGCGAGCGTCGCGCTGTTCCGTGTCGACCAGGAAAACCGTGCCAGCCAAGTGACCGTGCAGAACTGCCCGCAGACCGAGTGCTATGAAGCTTCCGGCGAGATCCGCAGCCAGGGTATCGACTTCGAGCTGCAAGGTGCCCTGACCGACAACTGGCAGGTCGGCGGTGGCTACACCTACGCACGCACCCACACCATCAAGGATGAAGCCAGCCCGGAGAAGGTCAACAAGCAGTACGACACCGACACCCCGGAGCACCTGTTCAAGCTGACCACCCGCTACAACCTCCAGGGCCCGCTGGAAAAATTCCGCGTAGGCGGCAACATCTCCTGGCAGAGCCGCATGTACAACGACATCAAGCTGGCTGACGGCAGCACCTACCGTCTGCAACAAGGCGCCTACGCGGTCACCGACCTGATGGCCGGCTACAAGGTCAACGACCATCTGGACCTGCAGCTCAACGCCAACAACATCTTCGACCGCAGCTATTACTCGTCGATTGCCAACTCCGTGAGCTACGGCGGCGACTCGTACGGCAACCCGCGCAACATGATGCTGACGGCCAAGTACAGCTTCTGATCGTCATCCAGGCTGCCCGATTGGGCAGCCTTTCCTCTGGTTGTGGCGCTTAAAGTCCCCACCGCAAGTGCCGATAAGCCTTTTGGCACCCCGATCCTGCAAAAAACCCGATACCTGCTTTGCTCTGTACCAGCGCGCCATCGTGGCACGCCGCATGCTTTGTTCCTGGCTAGACCACATGGAGTAAGAGTGAATGCCTTTACGCGCGCGTTTCCTGGAGCACTACCGCAAGGCCGACCGCATCATGCTGGCGCTGATCTGGCTGATGACACTGTTCTCCGTAGGCCTGGCGTTCTGGCACGACACCCTGATCCAGGCAATCGTCATCGGTGGCGGCACCAGTGTGGTGCTCACCGCGCTCTACCGCGCCATCGGCGGCACCCGGGTAATGCGCTGCGCACTCGGCGCGGGCCTGATGATCATGGCCGCGCTGCATATCAACCAGGCCGAGGGCGTGATCGAATCCCACTTCGGGATTTTCGCCCTGCTGGCGGTGCTGACGTTCTACCGCGACTGGCTGCCGATCCTTGTGGCCGCACTCACCATCGCTGTGCACCACGTGGTCTTCCATGCCTTGCAGCATCAAGGTTTCCCGGTATTCGTGATGGAACACCACGGTGGCTGGACCATGGTGTTTGTACATGCCTTCTACGTGGTGATGGAAACCGTCGCCTTGCTCTACCTCGCCGTGCACAGCCAGGCTGAAGCCGTCGAGAGCCAGGAAATGCTCGAAAAAATGCTCGCCGTCACCACCCAATTCACCGTGGAAACCGCCCAAGGCGAAGGCAAGGCGCACGTCTCCCTGGCCAAGCGCTTCGACCACTTCCTGCACCAGATCACCGGCCTCATCGACGGGGTCGCCCGCGACTCCCACGGCCTCGGCCAACTCGGCCAGGAACTGGCCCACGCCAGCGGCACCCTGGAGAAAGGTGCGCGCCACCAACTCGCCGAAATTGCGCAAATGACCGACTCCATGGAGCGCATGGAACACGCCATGGGCAACATTACGGTGCACGTCGAGGAAGCCGTTGAGCACGCCGGCGTCGCCAGCCAGCAAATCCTGCGCGGTCAGCAAAGCGTCGGCCGCGCCCAACACGAAATCACCCAACTGGCCACGCGCCTCAGCGGCACCCACCAGACCGTCCAAGGCCTGGCCGTGCAGGCCGAACAGATCGGCTCGGTGCTCGAAGTCATCAGCAGCATCGCCAACCAGACCAACCTCCTCGCCCTCAACGCCGCCATCGAAGCCGCGCGCGCCGGCGAACAAGGCCGTGGCTTCGCCGTCGTCGCCGACGAAGTACGCAGCCTGGCGCAACGCACAGCCGTGTCCACCCAGGAAATCAAAACCATCATCGAAAGCTTGCAGCAAGGCAGCCGCGAAGCCGTCGAAGCCATGCACGACAGCCGCCAAGGCGTAGAGCGTTGCGTGGAAGACAGCCAGGTCGCAGTGGAAATGCTAAGGGCAGTAGGCAATGACATCACCCAAATCGATGCCCTGAACGGACGCATCGTCACCACCACACGGGAACAGAGCTCAGCAAACCTGGAAATTGTCGGCCGCTTGCAGTCGGTGCAGGGCATCGCCCAAAGCACCGCAGACGATGTGGAAATGCTGGCCAGGAGCAGCGAGCAACTGCCGCCCATTGCAGTGCGGCTGGATGCGTTGAGGCGGCGGTTTCATCCGTGAGATAGCCGATAAGTTGCAGTTCCCTAGCGGGCCTTGACGGTATGTTGATGGTCCGCATAGGTTTCTTTGATAACCGTCCGGACACGCCGCTTCCACCCAAAAGCAGTCAGTCGAGGGGTTCGATAAAGGTGATTAAACCGTTGGTATTTGGTAAACAACCGAGTCGTACTTGGCTGATGTGCGCATCTCGAGGATTACCCCACCCAGCACCTCGGCAATACGTCGACTTGCATGGTTGTCCGTCGCAACCGGGTAGATGAAATTATTTGCTACCACTCGCTGGCTGGCCCACTGAACAACCGCTTGGACCGCTTCACCTCCAAAGCCTAACCCGTGTCTATCTTCACGAATCCAGATACCCAACTCCGGTGTTTCACCGTGGGTATCGTGCAACCCAACCAGGCCAGTAAAACGAGCATCTTCGAGTTGTCTGATTGCGAACACAAAGTCGCTGCCATCTGCGATTGAAAGCAGCCACTGCCGCCAGACTTTTGCATACTCATCAAGAGAAGCAGGTGGCTCCCACGACATGTAGCGAGTCAACGAGGCAGTTATACAAGCGAACGATTCAACAGCGTCCTTCTCGCAGAATGGCTCAATACTAAGGCGTGGCGACTGAATGCAGATTTCGCGGGTATCGATGGTCATTGTAATATCCTTACCAGGGGTGCAGCGCTCGTTTGTGTCCAAGAAGAATAACCGGCTGATTGTTTTTTCAGCGCCCCCTCATAAGCAGACACGTTTTTTATACATTGCGCCAGTAAAGTCCCTCCCGGACTGCTCAACAGCAAATTTCATGGAGTGCAAAACCATCTCACTCACCCAAGTACCGTTCACGTTATTTATGGACTTGGCTGAGATGTGCCAATTCGCGGTCATTAATAGTTGCTCTCTCGCAACTTCGTCTTTTTCATTGGGAATGGCTTTTTGGACTAGATCGTATAGGTAGTGGTAACCACCTGCGTAATCGTATACAGATAGCCTGCCTTTTAAAAAGGCAATGTCAGCATTCGAGAGTGGAAGCTGTACCATGTCTTTAGCCTCAAACTAATCAGCCATAAAAGTATTTAAAAAGCTTAGAACAAACTCATCGACGCCTTTAATATCTGAGAGCTTGTGATTGAATGTATATTGAACCATCAACTTATCTTTGTAAGCTCTTTTACCGACAAAAATGGCTTGCCACTTGACAATGTATGCATTCGTCCCATCGCTACCTACTCGCCTGTAGGTTGCCTCGTTATCCTTTAATAACTCCACCCCATCTACCGAACCTATGACTTCCATGTCAAAATAAGAGCGATTTATATCAAAGGGTGGAACGTTGATCGGTGATATCCTCAATGTCACTACATTGTCAGCCTTATGTTTATAGCTAACTATCTTCATGGCAGGATATTCAACATGGATAGTCACCACGCTTTCGCCGTTAAAATCTATAAGACTACAACTCTCTTTTGATACGTTATAAGCAAAGTTATCAACCCCTTTACTGCTAACAAAAGAGCAGTCCGCACTTGCGGAAATTGACAGCATGCTAACAGCAAACATAAATATGCAGATCTCTATACGCTTACCCATCATCGCTCACATTCTAAATAGTTAACGGGGCTGGTTATTCCTCAGACGAGCGAATCGTTAGGAGAATTAGCAGAAAAGTGATCTAAAATATTGCAGTCGGTCGCGAGTGACCGCGTCTGACCAAAGCCGCCCCTGCGAATATCACTCAAAACCGATCCACAGGTTCTTGGCTGAGCCACTTCATTCGTTCAGCCAACACCCTAAACATCATACAACCCACGCTAAATCTGCCGAACGCTGTCTATACCCACCCCGCAGCGAAGTCATCTGGACATCCTGCACCACCCTACAAACCCCATACGCTGGGCATTCCGTAAAACCTCGCTTGCCCCCTCGCCTGAAACACGCTACAAACCCACAACACGGTTGTACGACAACCATAAAAATAAATCGCCATTCCCGAGGATGGCTACCCTTGTCCGAGCCCTTACCATGACACCCCCTGCCCCCACCCTTTTTCCCCGCCACGTCGCCGTAATGATCCTGCTGTGCATGGGCTGCGCTTTCGCCGGCAACCACATCGCCGCTCGCGTGGCTTTCGATGACGGGGCCGGTGTTCTTTTGGCGATTTTGCTGCGCTCCGGCGGTACGTTGTTGGTGTTGGGCGCGCTGGTGCTCTGGCAACGCCAGAGTGTGCGCCTGCCTTCGGGGGCATGGCGTTGGCAATTGCTGCTGGGTCTGCTCATTACCGCTCAAAGCCTGTGCCTGTACTCCGCCGTGGCCCGCGTACCGGTCGCGCTGGCGTTGCTGGTGGCTAACGTTTTCCCGATTTTGCTGGCGCTGCTGACCTGGGCATTAGGCGGTGCACGCCCGACGGCGCGCACCGCGTTGCTGATGGGGTTGATTCTGGTGGGATTGGTGTTTGTGCTGGATGTGCCGACTCGGCTCTCGGCCGATGCCGACATCGGCCCGCAACGGCTGCTGGGCGTAACCCTCGCCCTCTGCGCCGCCTTCGTGTTCGCTTGCGCGCTGTGGATCACCGATCACAAGTTGTCCCAGGTACGGGGTTCAGTGCGCAGCCTGCTGACGATCTTCATTGTGTTCAGCAGCGTGAACCTTGCGGGCTGGAGTGGCGCGCTTGCCGACGGCCTTAACCTGCCAGCGTCGCTGACCGGCTGGCTGGCGCTGGCGACATTGGTGGTGCTCTATGGCACCGGTTTTATCGTGCTGTTCATGTCGGTACCGCGCCTGGATATGCCGCGCAATGCGCCGGTCATGAACATTGAGCCGCTGGCGACGTTGCTGATGGGCTGGCTCGTGCTCGATCAAATGCTCAGCGCCGGGCAGGTGGCCGGCGGCGTTATCGTGGTGACGGGGATTGTGCTGCTGACGTATCGCAAGTCCGCCCAGCGTTCCGCCAAGGCCTGAAGCGTGCCGGCCCCAGCGCGAAAAAGTCGCTGCTGACTACGCGGAGGCCTCTTTTGAACCCCGCCGCCCGCCCACCGCCTCGGATAATCAGGCATCCCCTGCGCATCCCGAGGCCTTCACCCATGACGAGCTCATCCACCGAACAGGTCAGCCCCCAAACCCTGAGAAAGGTCATCATCGCCGCCGGCATCGGTAACTTCGTCGAGTGGTTTGACTTCGCCGTCTACGGTTTCCTCGCCACTACCATCGCCCAGCAATTTTTCCCCAGTGGGGACGCCAGCGCGGCGCTGCTCAAGACGTTTGCCGTGTTTGCCGTGGCCTTTGCGTTTCGGCCGCTGGGCGGGATTTTCTTCGGCATGCTGGGCGACCGCATCGGCCGCAAGCGCACCCTGGCGATGACGATTTTGCTGATGGCCGGCGCGACCACCTTGATTGGCCTGTTGCCCACTTATGCCGCCATCGGCGTCGCAGCGCCGATTTTGTTGTCGTTGATCCGCTGCGCCCAGGGTTTCTCCGCCGGGGGCGAATACGCCGGTGCCTGCGCCTATCTGATGGAGCATGCGCCGAGCGACAAACGCGCCTGGTATGGCAGTTTCGTGCCGGTGTCGACGTTCTCCGCGTTCGCCGCCGCCGCGGTGGTGGCGTATGCCCTGGAAGCGTCGTTGTCCGCCGAGGCGATGGGCAGCTGGGGCTGGCGCCTGCCGTTCCTGATCGCCGCACCACTGGGTCTGGTGGGGCTGTATCTGCGTTGGAAACTGGATGAGACGCCTGCCTTTCAAGCCGTCAAGCAGGAACACGCGGTTGCCCACTCTCCACTCAAGGAAACCTTGCGTAACCACGGTGCGGCGATCTGCTGCCTGGGCGCGTTTGTGTCGCTGACGGCGCTGTCGTTTTATATGTTCACCACCTACTTTGCGACGTACCTGCAAGTGGCAGGCGGACTGAGTCGGGCGGTGGCATTACTGGTGTCGCTGATCGCGCTGATTTTCGCCGCGGCGATCTGCCCGCTGGCAGGGCTGTATTCAGACCGGGTCGGGCGTCGGGTCACGGTGATGACGGCCTGCGTGTTGCTGATGGTGGTGGTGTACCCGTCGTTCCTGATGGCCAGCTCCGGTTCGTTCGCAGCATCGATTGTGGGGGTGATGCTGCTCGCGGTGGGTGCGGTGTTGTGTGGAGTGGTCACGGCCGCGTTGCTCTCGGAGACCTTTCCGACTCGGACGCGATATACCGCTTCGGCGATCACCTACAACATGGCCTATACGATCTTCGGCGGCACCGCGCCGCTGATGGCGACGTGGTTGATCAGCACCACGGGCAGCAACCTGTCACCGGCGTTTTATCTGATTGCGGTGGCCTTGTTGGCACTGGCAGGCGGGTTGGCGTTGCCGGAGACGTCGAGGATCTCGCTGCACGATGTGGGCTCAGAAGAAAAAAGCGCAGCGGCGGTGCTTTCACGTCAGGCCTAAAAAACGGTGCAGGCTTGCCCGCGACGGCCATCGGTATCTACACAACGTTGGCATGACCCTGAACCTGTGGCGAGGGGGCGACTGCTCTAGAGCCGACGACTATCCGACTGATGCTCCGCGATTGAACTGTGGGAGGGGGCTTGCCCCCGATGGCGGCCTGACAGCCGACCAGGATGTTGGATCAGATTTGGGGGGCCGCCTTAGATCAAGATCAAGATCAAAAGCAAGATCAAAAGCAAGATCAAAAGCAAGATCAAGGGCGGCTTGCTTCGCATCGTGGTTACCGTTGGACTACTTCACAGTTATGTAGATACCGATGTAGCGCGTCCTCAGCGCTTCACACACACAAACAACGCGTTCCCGCTCGTGCCACCCCAAGGCGTAATCCGCTCATAGTCATGCTCAAAAACCTGCACGTCAAAATGTGCCTGCAACAACTGTTGCAACTCGACGAAACTCAGCGCGACCATGGCGTGCTCGTCCTGCCAAGCCTGCGTCACGCCCGCCGTGGTCTTCTCGATACTCAGGCGCAACGCCTGCTGCTCGCCCTCCCCGCTGTAGTACCAGCCGGAACCGAAAGTGAACTGGCTGCCTTCCCACTCAACGCTATGGCGCACCAGCAAACGGTTGTCGATGTGCAACTTGTCCACCGCGTTGAAACAGAACACGCCGTTTTCAGCGAGTGCGGCGTGCACGCTGGCAAGGCAAGCGCGCAGCTGGGCCAGGCTGGCGTTGTAATGGGTCGAGTACAGAAAGCAGGTGATCAGGTCTTGCGCGTCGTCCACCTGGAAACCCGCCATGTCCTGGCAGCTGAACTGTGCCTCGGGGCACCGCCGTTGCGCGAGGTCGAGCATCGGCTGGCTGATATCCAGGCCGGCGCTGCGGTAGCCGAAGTCGAGGAAATGGCGCACGTGAGGGCCGGTACCACAGGCCAGGTCCAGGTGCCGGCGTCCGCTATTGCCGAACAGTTGGTGCAGGCGATGCACGCTGTGGCTTTGTGCGCGGTAGTCGATGTCGGCACACATCAGGTCGTAGTAGAGGGACAGGTCGGTGTACAGCGCGTTGGAGGACATAGGTGGCCAGAAGGAGCGGCGGGAATTTCGCGGCGGCATGGTAACTCAGTCCGGCGCGATAACCGCTACACTCGCGCTTCAATCATCCGCCAAGGAGGCAACCATGGGCACGCGTGGGCAAGACCGACAGATCGACAACATTGAGTTCAACGAATTGGCGGTGTGGAGCCTTCAACAATAAGCTGACGTTCAACAAAAAAAAGGGGCAGGCCTGTGACCTGCCTCTAGTTTCAGCGTGCCTGGTAATCGGCAACCAACTTGTCCAAAAACATAAATAGCTTCTGGTTCATTTGATCATATTCGTTGGCCCGCAACTCGGCGGGCTGCTGAACGAATCGCTGATCAACGAGCGCTCGCAATTGCACATCGGATGCCTGGATCAACTGCTCCACGACGTCTTGTGTGAGTTCCATATGGCATTGGAAGCCATAGACCAAAGGGGTGTATTCGACGATCTGACGCGGACAACCCTCGCTTCTCGCGATGATTTTTGCATCCGGCGTGAGCCCTGGCATGTCATTGTGCCAATGGCCGACGTCCAAGGTTTCCCCAAAATGCGAGAACTTCGGATTCGCCAAGCCCTCGTGGGTCAGATAAATCGGGAACTTGCCAATTTCCTTTTCGGGACTGTGGCTGAACGTCGCGCCCAGGGCTTCACCGATCAATTGCGCCCCCAGGCACACTCCAACCACCGCACGTCGGGACGAAATGGCTTCATTAATGAGCGCACACTCGGCAACGGCATTGAAATGCGCACATTGCGCCTGCGTAGTTGCCGGATCTTGTGGGCCACCCAACACCACCAACAGGTCGAACGATGCCGCGCTGGCTGGCAGCGCATCGTGCAGGTACACGTGGGAATAAGTGGCGTGATAGCTGCGAGCTTTTACCCAGTCTTCAAATGCACCGGGTGCTTCGTAGGATTCATGCACCAAAAAATGGACTTTCAATTCTTCACCCTCACATTCAGCGAACGTCGCATGACCATCAGAATCAAGCCCTTCCGGACCACCGACAAAGACACAAACGAATACTAATGACACCTTGTGTCATTAGCAAGACTCATCTTCGTCAGCACTCATGAATCCTTGCCGCCTTCCCCTCTGGCGCTACTGCAACGGCACATAAATATCGGTTTGCCATTGATCCTGCGGCGTCTCGGGGTAAATGCTCAGGTAGTCGAAAAACAGTGGCTGGTCGCGAAGCTCCTCGCCGCTGCTTGGGAGCCAATCGCGATAGATCGGATAGATCGACTCTGCGATGTGGTCCGGTGAACCCACGTGACGCACCACCACGCAACGCCCCCCGGGGATAACGCGCTCGGTGACGCCGTACTCGTTCGCGGCGACCGCCTCGTTGATCTCGCCGCAAATGGCGAACCGGAACTCATCGGCCGGCGTCGTTTCGGGGTTGCCGAACGGAATACCAAAGCTGCGACTGGATGCCACCGGCGACTGTCCGCTCTGCATGCGCCACTGGATAAATCGACGCACGCTCTCACTCACCCGTCCTGGTGCGCCGCGATGCTCGAAGGCTGCAACCCTGACCTCATGAAACTGCACAATTCGTACCTGCATGATGATGCTCCTGGAAAAATGGGGAATGCTGAACACTGCACGCCAGACCTGCCAATCCGGTTGTTTTCTGAAAGCACTCGGCGCCATGCCAAAGGCCCGCCTGAATGCCCTGGAAAACGCCTCCGGGCTTTCGAACCCCGCGCCCAAGGCGGCTTCCAGTACCGAATAATCCGCACGGGAAGACAAACCATGGGCTGCACGTCGTAGTCGCATCAGTTGCACATAACGCGAAACCGGCACCCCCACAAACCCAGTGAATTGCCGATGGAAGTGAAACGCCGAGAAGTTCGCCACTTGGCTCAGCGCCCTCACCGACAGGTCCCCTTCGAGATTGGCGTCGATGTAGGCGAGTACAGCGTTGAAGCGCTGGGTGTAGGCGGCGTTGCTTGGCGAGTCAGACACTGGTTGGAAGCTCCGGAATATGCGCTGGGGAGTAGAGTCGACTATAGCGGCAGGCATGTGCCTAGCCGTGTTTGCTGAGGTGTAGGCGTCAGGAGAAGACCTGGCCTGCCAATCAAAGGGCGCAGATTGACAAGACAGTCATCCAACAGCAGCTAGACTTCACGGACCATTGACTCTGTGGAGACTGGCCATGACCCACAAAAACACCCTCTGCCTCTGGTACAACGGCACTGCCGAAGAGGCTGCCACCTTCTACGCCGACACCTTTCCCGACAGCGCGGTGAACGCGGTGCACCGCGCACCGGGGGATTACCCGTCCGGCAAACAGGGCGATGTCTTGACCGTCGAGTTCACGGTGCTCGGCATCCCCTGCATCGGCCTGAATGGAGGCCCGATCTTTCCCCATACCGAGGCATTTTCCTTCCAGGTGGCCACCGATGACCAGGCCGAAACCGACCGGTACTGGAACGCTATCATCGACAACGGCGGCCAACCCAGCGCGTGCGGCTGGTGCAAGGACAAATGGGGCCTGTCGTGGCAAATCTCGCCGCGGGTGCTGACACAGGCCGTGACCAACCCTGATCAGGCCGTCGCCAAGCGTGCGTTCGAGGCGATGATGACCATGAGCAAAATCGACATCGCGGCGATTGAGGCCGCGATAAAAGGCTGAGGCACTCGTGGGTAAAAAAGCCTCACGGGCAAGTTGACACACTTCGCAATATTCCCTGAAGATGGAGCCCTTCTTCAGGGTGTGTCAGCTGATGTCCGCAACCTCTTTCGTTAACCGCTCCGTGATTGGCTTGATTGCCAAGGCGGCAGGTTGCGTTGCGCACGCCCTCAAATCGAAGAAACAGTCGCTCATGTGATCGGGGCGCGCTGTCCCGTCAGATGAGCTGACAGGACATTGAGCGCGGACTCCCTCCTCCCTTGCACAATTGCCCATGCCCCTCTGACGGTGACTTGATCGGTCAACCTTCAGGAGTAAGTGCATGTCATCGTTTCAAGGTATCTGGGTTCCCGTGGTCACGCCGTTTCAGGACGGCGCCATCGATTTTAGCGGCCTGCACCGACTGGTCAGCCACCTGCTGGCAAAGCATGTGGCCGGGATCATGGTCTGCACCACCACCGGCGAAGCCGCGTCGCTCAGTCGCCAGGAACAACTGGCGGTGCTGGATGCGGTATTGCAATGGGTGCCCGCCCACCGGGTGGTGATGGGCCTGGCGGGCAATAACCAGATGGAGTTGCTGCAATTTCAGGCCGAGATTCTCACGCGCCCGGTGGCGGGTCTGCTGGTGCCGGCGCCGAGTTACATCCGCCCGTCCCAGGCGGGCCTTGAAGCGTTCTTCCGCACGGTGGCCGATGCGTCCAGCGTGCCGCTGATTCTCTACGACATCCCCTACCGCACAGGGGCGACCTTCGAGCAGGCCACCTTGCTGAACATCGTCGAGCACGAGCGCATCGTCGCGATCAAGGACTGTGGCGGCAACCTGGGCAGTACACTCGCGCTGCTGGCCAGTGGCAAGGTGGATGTGTTGTGTGGCGAGGATATCCAGCTCTTCAACGCACTGTGCCAGGGGGCGACCGGCGCAATTGCCGCGTCGGCCCATGTGCACACCGAACAGTTTGTGGCGCTTTGGCAACAGGTACGGGATAACCAACTGGCCGAGGCCCGCGCCACGTTTTTTCAGCTGTTGCCGTTGATCAATACAATGTTCATCGAGCCCAACCCGGCGCCTGTGAAAGCCGCACTGGCGTTGCAGGGCCTGATTGGCAGTGAGTTGCGCGCCCCCATGCAGCGGGCCGGTGTGGCCACGGTGGCCCAGCTGACCGCGCTGCTGCGATAACCGGTACACCTGTGGCCAGGGCACGCCCTCGCCACAGGTACGACGTCGCCCATGCGCCAAAAAAAGACAGCGAGCCGACCGTCCGGTTGCGACTCAGCCAATACCGACCTAGTGTTTCCTGTCTGCCTTGCGTACCCAGGTGACGACATGCCCACGCCTTCACGCCCCGCCGTACTCGAACTGATCGGCAACACGCCGCTGGTGCGGGTCAGCCGCTTTGATACCGGCCCCTGCACACTGTTCCTCAAGCTGGAATCCCAGAACCCCGGCGGCTCCATCAAGGACCGCATTGGCCTGGCCATGATCGACGCCGCCGAGCGCGACGGGCGCCTGCACCCCGGCGGCACAATCATCGAGGCCACCGCCGGCAACACCGGCCTGGGCCTGGCGCTGGTGGGCCGGGCCAAGGGCTATCGGGTGGTGCTGGTGGTGCCGGACAAGATGTCCACGGAGAAAGTGCTGCACCTCAAGGCCATGGGCGCCGAAGTGCATATCACCCGTTCCGATGTGGGCAAGGGCCACCCCGAGTACTACCAGGACATCGCCGCACGGCTGGCCCAGGAGATTCCCGGTTCATTCTTCGCCGACCAGTTCAACAACCCGGCCAATCCCCAGGCCCACGAAACCAGCACCGCGCCGGAGATCTGGGCGCAAACCCAGCACGACGTGGATGCAATCGTGGTCGGCGTCGGTTCCGCTGGCACGCTCACCGGCCTGACCCGTTTCTTCCAGCGCGTGCAACCGGAACTGGAGATGGTACTGGCCGATCCGGTGGGTTCGGTGATGGCCGAATACAGCCGCAGCGGCCAGTTGATCACTCCCGGCTCGTGGGCCGTGGAAGGCATTGGCGAGGACTTCATCCCGTCGATTGCCGACCTGTCCAGCGTGCGCCACGCCTATTCCATCAGTGATCAAGACAGCTTCGACCACGCCCGCCAACTGCTCAAGGCCGAGGGTATTCTCGGCGGTTCCTCCACCGGCACCCTGCTCGCCGCCGCGCTGCGTTATTGCCGTGAACAGACCACGCCCAAGCGCGTGGTCAGTTTTGTGTGCGACACCGGTACGCGCTACCTGTCGAAGGTCTACAACGACCAATGGATGACCGATGCAGGCCTGCTGCATTACACCCACTACGGCGACCTGCGCGACCTGATCGCCCGCCGTTTCGAAGACGGCCGCGTGATCAGCGTGAGCCCCGACGACACCTTGCTCACCGCCTTCCAGCGCATGCGCCTGGCCGATGTATCGCAACTGCCGGTGCTGATCAACGGCCGTGAACTGGTGGGGGTGATCGACGAGTCCGACATCCTGCTGGGCCTGCACCACGACGCGGCGCACTTCACGATGATCGTCGCCAGCGCCATGACCGACCACCTGCAAACCCTGGCCCCCAGCGCCAGCCTGATCGAACTGCAGGCCGAACTGGATCGTGGCCTGGTCGCCATCATTGCCGACGCAGACGGCTTTTACGGCCTGATCACCCGCGTCGACCTGCTCAACCACCTGCGGAGATCCCTTGCATGAGCCAGCCTGACAAAAGCGCGTTTGCCACCCGTGTGATTCACGCCGGGCAATTCCCCGACCCCACCACCGGCGCGCTGATGCCGCCGATCTACGCCAACTCCACCTACCTGCAAGACAGCCCCGGCGTGCACAAGGGCTTCGACTACGGCCGCTCCCACAACCCCACGCGCTTTGCCCTGGAGCGGTGCGTGGCGGACCTTGAAGGCGGCAGCCAGGCGTTTGCCTTTGCATCCGGGCTGGCGGCGATTTCCACGGTGCTGGAGTTGTTGGACGCGGGCGCGCACATCGTCTCCGGCAATGACCTGTATGGCGGCACCTTCCGGCTGTTCGACAAGGTGCGCCAGCGCAGCGCCGGGCACCGTTTCAGCTTTGTGGATTTGAGTGATGTGCCGGCGCTTGAAGCGTCCCTGCAAGACGACACGCGCATGGTCTGGGTCGAAACCCCGAGCAACCCGCTGCTGAGCCTGACGGACCTGGCCGCCATCGCGCAGATCTGCCGGGCCCGCGGGATCATCTGCGTGGCCGACAACACCTTCGCCAGCCCGTGGATCCAGCGCCCGCTGGAGCTGGGGGTCGATGTGGTGGTGCACTCCACCACCAAATACCTCAATGGCCACTCCGATGTGATCGGCGGTATTGCCATCGTCGGCGACAACCCCGAATTGGCTGAACGCCTGGGCTTTCTCCAGAACTCGGTGGGCGCCATCGCCGGCCCCTTCGACGCCTTCCTGACCCTGCGCGGCGTGAAAACCCTGGCCCTGCGCATGGAGCGTCATTGCAGCAACGCCCTGGACCTTGCCACCTGGCTGGAACAGCAGCCGCAGGTCTCACGGGTGCACTACCCCGGCCTCGCCTCACACCCGCAACACGCCCTGGCACGTCGGCAAATGCGCGGCTTTGGCGGGATGATTTCGGTGGACCTGAACACCGACCTGGCGGGCGCCACACGCTTTCTGGAGAACGTAAAGATCTTCGCCCTGGCCGAAAGCCTGGGCGGGGTGGAAAGCCTGATCGAACACCCGGCGATCATGACCCATGCCAGCATCCCGGCGGCAACACGGGCGCAGTTGGGCATTGGTGACGGGCTGGTGCGGTTGTCGGTGGGGGTTGAGGATGTGGAAGATCTGCGGGCGGATTTGGCGCAGGCGTTGGCCCGCATCTAACTGCGCTACCGGGTTTGTGGGGGGAGCGGGCTTCTTTTGTGGTGAGCAGGCTTGCAGGGTGATCGGGCTTGTGTGGTGAGCGGGCTTGCCCCGCGCTGGGTGGCGAAGCCGCCCTAAACCAGGCGATCGGGCTCTTGCTGATGCTGCGCGGTGCTTGCTATTGGGGCCGCTTCGCAGCCCAGCGCGGGGCAAGCCCGCTCACCACACAAGCCCGCTCACCATAGAAGCCCGTTCACCACAGAAGCCTGCCCACCATAAGAAGCCAGCTCACCACAGAAGCCAGCGCGCCTGTGCACCCGATATCAGTTTGACTGAATACTCGCCCGGGCGCTGTGCAGCTTCTTGTAGCTCTCGATCAAGCGCAGATGCCGGTCCAGCCCTTCCAGTTTGATGCTGGTCGGCGTTAACCCATGGAACCGCACACTGCCATCCACCGAGCCGATCACTGCGTCCATCCGCTCATTGCCAAACATGCGGCGGAAGTTGGCTTCGTAGTCCGCCAGGTCCAGGTCGTCGTCCAGTTCCATCTCCAGCACCCCGTTCAGCGCCTGGTAGAACAGACCACGGTCGGCGGTGTTGTCGTTGTACTGCAGGAACATCTCCACGCACTCCTTCGCCTCCTCGTGCTGCTGCAAGGCCAGGAAGATCAGCAGCTTCAACTCCAGGATGGTCAGTTGGCCCCACACGGTGTTGTCGTCGAACTCAATGCCGATCAGCGTGGTGATGTCGGTGTAGTCGTCCAGTTCGCTTTCGATCAGGCGCTCGACCAGTGCCTGCAATTCTTCTGTGTCCAGGCGGTGCAGGTTGAGGATGTCCTCGCGGAAAAACAGCGCCTTGTTGGTGTTGTCCCAGATCAGGTCGTCCACCGGGTAGATTTCCGAGTAGTCCGGCACCAGGATGCGGCACGCGGTGGCGCCGAGGTGCTCGTACACCGCCATATAGGCTTCTTTGCCCATGCCTTCGAGGATGCCGAACAAAGTCGCAGCCTCTTGGACGTTGGAGTCTTCGCCTTCGCCGCAGAAGTCCCACTCGACAAATTCGTAGTCCGACTGCGCGCTGAAGAAGCGCCACGACACCACGCCGCTGGAGTCGATGAAGTGCTCGACGAAGTTGTTCGGCTCCGTCACCGCCTGGCCTTCGAAAGTCGGTGGCGGCAAGTCGTTCAAGCCTTCGAAACTGCGGCCTTGCAGCAGTTCGGTAAGGCTGCGTTCCAGCGCCACTTCCAGGCTCGGGTGGGCGCCGAACGAGGCAAACACGCCGCCGGTGCGCGGGTTCATCAAGGTCACGCACATCACCGGGAACTCGCCGCCCAGGGACGCATCCTTGACCAGCACCGGGAAGCCCTGGGCTTCCAGGCCTTCAATGCCCGCCACAATGCCCGGGTACTTGGCGAGCACCTCGGCGGGCACGTCCGGCAGGGCAAATTCACCTTCGATGATTTCACGCTTGACCGCACGCTCGAAAATTTCCGACAGGCACTGCACCTGGGCTTCAGCCAGGGTATTGCCCGCACTCATGCCGTTGCTGAGGTAGAGGTTTTCGATCAGGTTGGACGGGAAGTACACCACCTCGCCATCGGACTGGCGCACGAACGGCAGCGAAACAATGCCACGCGCTTCGTTGCCGGAGTTGGTGTCGAACAGGTGCGAACCGCGCAACTCGCCTTCGCGGTCGTAGACCTTGCGGCAGTAGGCGTCGAGGATCTCGGTTGGCAACTCGTCATTCGGGCCTGGCTGGAACCAGCGCTCGTCCGGGTAATGCACGAACGGCGCGTTGGCCAGCTCCTCTCCCCAGAACTGATCGTTGTAGAAGAAGTTGCAGTTGAGCCGCTCGATGAATTCGCCCAACGCCGACGCCAGCGCGCCCTCTTTGGTCGCGCCCTTGCCGTTGGTGAAACACATCGGCGAATGCGCATCGCGGATATGCAACGACCACACGTTGGGTACGATATTGCGCCACGAGGCGATCTCGATCTTCATGCCCAGGCCGGCAAGAATGCCGGACATGTTGGCGATGGTCTGCTCCAGCGGCAGGTCCTTGCCGGCGATGTAGGTGCCGCCTTCCGAGGTGCTTGCGGGCATCAACAACGCCTGGGCGTCGGCGTCGAGATTTTCGACTTCCTCGATTACAAACTCCGGCCCGGCCTGTACCACTTTTTTCACGGTGCAACGGTCGATGGAACGCAGGATGCCCTGGCGGTCCTTGTCGGAGATATCCGCCGGCAATTCGACCTGGATCTTGAAAATCTGGTTATAGCGGTTTTCCGGGTCGACAATGTTGTTCTGGGACAGGCGAATATTGTCCGTGGGGATATTGCGGGTCTGGCAGTACAGCTTCACAAAGTACGCCGCGCACAGCGCCGACGATGCCAGGAAGTAATCGAATGGCCCCGGTGCCGAACCGTCGCCTTTATAGCGAATCGGTTGGTCGGCAATCACCGTGAAGTCATCGAACTTGGCTTCAAGCCGGAGGTTGTCGAGAAAGTTGACCTTGATTTCCATGGGGGCACACCAGAATAACGGGCTAAACAAAAATGGCCGCCATTATGGGGTTTTTCGTCGATTAATTTCAGGCTTTTGACCAATGGCTGGCGAAATAGCCAATGTGGATTAATCTTCTGCACGTTGGCGCCGATGGAGTGTGTGCAACCAGGGAGTAGTCGGAATGCGCAACAACCAGCCCGTAACACAAAGCGAGATATCACTCGCACCATCACAAAAACTTATCTCCGCCACCGATACTCAGGGTGGCATCACTTATTGCAACGACGCCTTTGTCGAAATCAGCGGCTTTGAACGCGCCGATTTGATCGGCGCGCCGCAGAACATTGTGCGTCACCCCGATGTGCCCCCGGCCGTCTTTGCGCACATGTGGGCTGCACTCAAGCAAGGCCTGCCGTGGATGGGCATCGTCAAGAACCGCTCGAAAAACGGCGACCATTATTGGGTCAACGCCTACGTCACGCCGATCTTCGAAGGCAGCCGGGTAGTGGGTTTCGAGTCCGTGCGGGTCAAACCCACGGCCGATGAAATCCGCCGCGCCGAGGCGTTGTACCGACGCCTGGGCCAAGGCAAATCTGGCGTTTCATCCATGAATGCCTGGGTGCCGGCGCTGGTGAGCTGCATCCCGTACGCAGCCACCGGTATCGCCGGCAGTGTGGCCGGGCTGTTCCTCAGCGCACCGGTTGCCATTGCCGCGGCCGTTGCCGTCGCCGTGCCGGTGGGCGTGCTCTGCTCACGCGTACGCCAAGGCAGCACCTTGCGCCTGCTGGCGGGTGTCGAACCCTCGACATCGGATGCCTTGATCGCCCAGATGTACAGCGACGCGAGCGGCCCTCAGGCGCGTTTGGAAACCGCGTTCCTCAGCCAGAACGCCCGCCTGAAAACCTGCCTCACCCGCTTGCAGGACAGTGCCGAACAGCTCAGCGCCCTGGCCGGGCAATCGGATCAGTTGGCCACCGCCAGTTCCAAAGGCCTGGATCGCCAGCGCGTTGAAACCGAGCAGGTCTCCGCCGCCGTCAACCAGATGGCGGCGACCACCCAGGAAGTCGCCAGCCACGTGCAGCGCACGGCCGACGCCACCCAGCAAGCCAACGTGCTGACCGGCCGTGGCCGTGAAGTGGCGCGTGACACCCGCCTGGCCATCGAGCGGCTATCCGCCGTCGTAGGCGAAACCGGCACCACCGTGGCGCAATTGGCCAAGGACAGCGACGAAATCGGCAGCGTGGTGGACGTGATCAAAGGCATCGCCGATCAAACCAACCTGCTGGCGCTCAACGCTGCGATTGAAGCCGCCCGCGCCGGCGAGCAAGGCCGCGGCTTTGCCGTGGTGGCCGATGAAGTGCGCCAACTGGCCCAGCGCACTTCCCAATCCACCACCCAGATCCACGCCCTGATCACCCAACTGCAAGCGTCGTCCAACAACGCCGTGCAAAGCATGGAAAACGGCCAACGCCAGGCCGAGGAAGGCGTGGCCTGGGTGCTGGAGGCGGACCAGGCATTGGTCGGTATCAGCGAAGCGGTGTCCCACATCACCGACATGACCACCCAGATCGCCGCCGCCACCGAGGAACAAAGCGCGGTCGCCGAGGAGATCAGCCGCAACATCACCACCATCGCAGAACTGGCTGACCAGACGTCGATGCAAGCCCATCAATCCACAGGCCTGAGCAAGGAGCTGACCAATACGGCGGCCACTCAATATGCGTTGGTAGAACGCTTCAATCGCTGAGCAAAGGCAAGCGGGGCGCCCTGTTACAAGGCGCTTACGGCTTGCCTCGCCAAGGCTCGACAGCTGCTACGGGGGGAAATGTGCGCTGGCCCGGTGAGGGTTAAGCCGCAATCTAGGGATTTTCCTGAGGCTGCTTGCGGTACATCCCCGTGAAGTAATCCGGAAAGTCCGGCGCCGAATTGTGGTTGATCACTGCAAAGCCCTTCACCAGTTGAATGTGATACGGGCCGGCGCGTCGGGTTGCCAAGGGCTCACGTACGATGATCAGGTTTTCGGTTTCCATCGCCACCGTGTGGTGCGCGCTGACGATCACTTTGTCGGTACCGGTGTCCTTGAGCGTCACGGTGAACTCTGCCACTTCCCGGCCCTGGGCATCGCGGTCGGGGAGGATTTTCAGGTCCAGGTCGCCGTCGCGGTCGAGGAAGTCGTTGCGCATCTGGTAGTGACCGTCGCGCTGATCGCGGGCAACGTCGCCGAGTTTCTTGTACTCCGGTTCGCGGTCCTCGCGGTGCAGTTGGATCTGCAACTCAGGCTTGTCACCCTGGGCGCCACTGACCCAGGTGCCGGAGTAAGCATAGGGTTCGACGGTTTCCCGTGTGATGCGCCAGATACCGGTTTGATGACCATCGTCGGCGTACTCATGCAGGTAGATAAAGGACTGGTCGCCGTATTCACCCAGCTCGCCCACCAGTTTGATCGGCGTGCCGCTGCCGCTTTTGGTATAGCGCAACTCACCGATCAACACCGCGCCCTGTTGCTGGTACCAGAGCTGTACCGGGATCTTGCCGTTGAGGGTGCCGGCCAGGAACTCAGGGTCTTCGTTGACCGGCCCTTCGAGCCTTGGGGTTTCCAGCCATTGGCCGTCCTTCCACTCGCCAGTGGTGCGCAGCATGTAGCCGCCGGGCATGCTGTTGTTGGCGTCATCATCCGTCGCGGGCACTTGCGCCTGGGTGTATGCGCTGAGCCGCACCAACTCACCGTCGCGCATCTGGTAGCGGCTGGCGCGGGTCCAGCAACATCCCCGGTCAGTCTGGGAGTGGATCATGCCGTCCTTGGGGTTGACCGAGAACATGCCGCCGGAGGTTTCGTTGGCCAACTCGGTCAAGGGGCCATTCAGCACCCACTGCGTCTTTTGCGGGTCTTGCAGGTACACGTCGTAACTGGACTGGAAATCTTTATCCGCGCCGGTGCCGTTGCGGATCGCCAAGTCCTGGCGGCCGTCCTGATTGATGTCGGCGAAGTACACCACACCGTTCTCCCCCATCAAACGCCAGTCGACGGTTTTACCGTTCTGGTCCATCGGCACCTGGGCGTCCGGGGTCTGCAATTGCTGGAGGATTTCGAGGGTGGCTGCGTCGCGCAGGGTGACCAGTGCCCGCGCCAGAGACTGCAAGTCCTGCGGCACCTCGGGGAACAGCACTTCGACCAGGTACTTGCCGCTGGGATCATTGACCGAGAACGAGCGGGGTTCGGCCATGACCGGAGCCGCAACGGCCATGGAGAGGAGCACAGCGCTGACGAGCGAACGCATTCAAAGCATCCTTGCTGAAATTCGGGGCCGCAGTGTAGCGGTTGTCTGCGCACAAATCGCTGTTTGGATGTGCCCGTGGACTGCTATGTTGCGGCCTCACGCGCGAAGGGAGGTGCCATGGAATCGTTAAGCAACAACGCCGCACTGGTGATCATCGACATGCAGCAAGGCATCAACCAACCCACGCTCGGGCGACGTAATAATCCAGATGCGGAGTTGCACATGCACCGTCTGCTCAGCGCCTGGCGGCAAGCCGGTAGACCCATCGTGCATGTGCGGCATATCTCCCGCTCACCTGGCTCCGTATTCTGGCCGGGGCAACCGGGTTGTGAATTCCAGCCCGCGCTGCAACCCCTGGCGCACGAGCATGTGCTGGAGAAAAACGTACCGGATGCGTTCACACACACAGGCCTGGAACGCTGGCTGCACACGCGGGCGATCAGGCAGTTGGTGATCGTCGGGGTCATCACCAACAACTCCGTGGAGGCCACGGCGCGCTCCGGCGGCAACCTGGGCTTTGATGTCATCGTGGCCTCCGACGCGTGCTACACGTTTGACCAAATCGACTTGTCGGGGCGCCTGTGGCCAGCGGAGGATGTGCATGCGCTGTCACTGAGCAACCTGGCGATGGATTACGCCAGGGTGGCCGGGAGCGATGAAATCCTGGCTTATGCCTGAGCCGGTCTGTTTTCAGACCCGGACACGACTGTTGCCCCATCAACAGCACTCGCACAGCTTGTGCTGAATCCAAACAGGCCACCCCACCACAAAAACACCCTATCCAATTGAAATAAAAGACCTTTCCTCCATGGCATGGCGCATGCAATCACCTTCGCATCTACCCGAAGGATGTACCCATGCCCCAGACACTGCCCCAGGCGCTGTTGCACCAAGCCCACACCCGCGGGTCGGCGATTGCTTTGCGTTACAAGCGCTTGGGCATTTGGCAGGTCCGCAGTTGGCGCGAGGTGGCGGACGAGGTCGGCGAACTCGCCGCAGCCCTCCAGCAGCGCGGTTTCGGGCCGGACGATGCGCTGTTGATCATCAGCCAGGCGCGGCACGAAGCCTTGCTGCTGGCACTGGCCGCGCAGTGGTTGGGCGGCAGCGTCACGTTGCTCGACCCCGAGCGCGATAATCGTGAGCTGCTGGCGTTGTTGCAGCCGGCATTTGTCCTCGCCGAAAACGCTGAGGCGATTGCCTCAATCAGCGCGCCGGTTGTGGGGGTGTACCTCGACGGACGCGGCCTGGCTCACTCTCAATTCCCCCACTTGGTCGCCTATACCGACGTGCGCACGGACAGCCCGGCACCCGCCTGCGCCACGCAGCCAAGCGCCCTCGCCTTCGTGTTCCACGCCGATAACCGCGTGCCGTTGACCCACGAGCAACTGCTCACGGGCGCCCGCACGCTGGTGGCCCGTGAACAGCTGAGCGCCGATGAAGAAGCCCTGGCGGCCCGAGTGTTCGCCGCCAGCGGGCAGGCGCGCTACCTGCTGGCGCCCTGGCTGCACGCGGGTTTTCGCCTGAACTTCCCCGAAGCCCTGGCCACCCGTGACACCGATCGCCGCGAACTGGGCCCGACCCTGGTGCTGGGCACCCGTGAGTCCTATGGCCGCCTGGAACAGTGGGCCCGTGAACGCCTGCCGCTGCCGGGCACCTTCAGCCATCGCCTGTACCGCTGGGCCATGCAGCCCACCCCATCGACCTTTCGCCGCTGGCTGGGTCACTGGCTGGTACGTCGCCCTTTACGCGATGTGCTGGGCATGAGCCGCCTGCGCGTGCCCTTGCTGGTAGGGCCGGCGTTGAGCCCGGAGAGTGCAGCGTTCTTCAACGCGTTGGGCATTCATCCCGGCCACTGGCAAGAGCCCTCAACCCGACGCGAACCCGCCGACCAACCACTGCCGCAAGCCGTCTGACGAGCCCACCCATGCACGCACCCACCCAAGCAGTATTACTGCGCCTGGATGACATCTCCCTGTCGTTCAAGGGCATCAAGGCCATTACGTCCATCAGCTTCGACGTCAAGGCCGGGGATATCTGCGGGCTGATCGGCCCCAACGGCGCCGGCAAGAGTTCGCTGCTCAATGTAATCAACGGTGTGTACCACCCCCAAAGCGGCAGCATTCACTACGCCGGCCAGACTCGGCGGCGCATGCGTGCGCACCAGGCAGCCGAGGGCGGCATTGCGCGGACTTTCCAGAACATTGCGCTGTTCAAGGGCATGAGCGTGCTCGACAACGTGCTCACCGGACGCAATCTCAAGCGCCGCAGCAGTTGGATCGAGCAGATGCTGCGCCTGGGCCGCGCCCCGCGTGAAGACGACGCGCACCGCCTGCACGCGGAAAAAGTCATCGCGTTTCTGCAGATCCACCCCTGGCGCCACGTGCTGGTGGGCACCCTGCCCTACGGCCTGCAAAAACGTGTCGAACTGGCCCGCGCCCTGGCGTCCGAGCCAACCCTGTTGCTGTTGGATGAGCCCATGGCCGGCATGAACGCCCAGGAGAAAGCCCAGATGAGCCAGTTCATCCGCGACATCAACCGCGAGTTCGGCACCACCGTGGTGTTGATCGAGCACGACATCGGCGTGGTCATGGGCCTGTGCGATCACGTGGTGGTGCTCGACTACGGCCGCAAGATCGGCGACGGCACGCCGGAACAGGTGCGCGCCAACCCGGATGTCATCGCCGCCTACCTGGGGACTTGAGCATGGAATTTTTCTTCGAAGTGCTGATCGGCGGCCTGTTGGCGGGCGTGATGTATTCTCTGGTGGCGATTGGTTTTGTGCTGATCTACAAGGCCTCGGGGGTCTTCAACTTTGCCCAGGGCGCCATGGTGCTGTTTGCGGCGTTGACCTTTGTCAGCCTGCTGGAGCGCGGCGTTCCGTTTGCCCTGGCGTTTTTGCTGACCCTGGCGAGCATGGTGGTGCTGGCGCTGCTGATCGAAAAAGTGGTGCTGCGGCCCCTGGTCAATCGCCCGCCGATCATCCTGTTCATGGCCACGCTCGGCCTGTCCTACATGATCGAAGGCTTCGCGCAGTTCCTCTGGGGCGCGCAGGTGCACGGGTTGGACTTGGGCATTGCCGATGAGCCGCTGGAAATCCGCGGCATGCTGCTTTCGCAGTTCGACCTGTTTGCCGCCGGCACCGCGGCCGCACTGGTGCTTGCACTGTCGCTGCTGTTCAACAAAACCCGGATCGGCCTGTCGCTGCGCGCCGTCGCCGATGACCCGCTGGCGTCCATGGCGGTGGGCATTCGCCTGCCGCGCATCTGGGCGCTGGTGTGGGCGGTGGCCGGGTTTGTCGGACTGGTGGCCGGGTTGCTCTGGGGTGCGCGCCTGGGGGTGCAATTCTCACTGTCGCTGGTGGTACTCAAGGCATTGCCGGTGCTGATCATCGGCGGGTTTTCGTCCATCGGCGGCGCGATTGTCGGCGGGTTGATCATCGGCGCGAGCGAGAAAGTCGCCGAGATCTACCTCGGTCCGATCATCGGCAGCGGCATTGAAAACTGGGTGCCCTACGTCCTTGCCTTGCTGTTCCTGCTGGTACGGCCTGCCGGGTTATTCGGCGAGCGCGCCATCGAGCGGGTTTGATGATTTTTTGAGGAAATGCCTGCATGTTGTATCAAGAAGTCGGTCAAATCAGCACCTCCTACGCGGCCGAGCGCCGCACCTTCCGCCTGCGTCAGGACCGCCTCGCGCTGTGGCTGCTGCTGGGTTTTGCGTTTGTGGCGGTGCCCTGGCTGGGCAACGATTACTGGTTCAGCGCGATCCTGGTGCCGCTGCTGGTGCTGTCCCTGGCCGGCCTTGGCCTGAACCTGCTGACCGGCTATGCCGGGCAACTGTCCCTGGGCTCGGCGGCGTTCATGGCGGTGGGCGCGTTTGCCGCCTACAACCTGCAATTGCGCATACCCGGTTTGCCGCTGCTGGTGAGCTTTGGCCTGGGCGGCGTGATCGCTGCGCTGGTGGCGGTGTTCTTCGGTTTGCCGAGCCTGCGGATCAAGGGGTTTTACCTGTTGGTGGCGACCCTGGCCGCGCAGTTCGTGGTGGAGTGGGTGCTGACCCGCTTCAGTTGGTTTACCAACGACAACGCGTCCGGGGTGATCACATCGCCGCCGCTGCTGATCGCCGGGATTGATTTCAGCTCGCCGTGTGGTCGCTATCTGCTGACCCTGAGCGTGGTCGTGGCGCTGTTCTGGCTCGGTAAGAACCTGGTACGCAGCGAACTGGGCCGTAACTGGATGGCCGTGCGCGACATGGACACCGCCGCCGCCGTGATCGGCATTCGCCTGCTCAAGGCCAAGCTGCTGGCCTTTGCCATCAGCGGCTTCTACCTGGGCGTCGCCGGCTCGCTTTGGGCCTTCGCCTACCTGGGCACGGTGGAGCCCCACGGCTTTGACCTGAGCCGTTCATTCCAGGTGCTGTTCATCATCATTATCGGCGGGCTGGGCAGTGTGCTCGGCAACGTGCTGGGCGCGGCATTCATCGTGTTGTTCCCGATCCTGCTGGGCAACCTCTTCGCGCTGCTGCCGGCCGGATTGATGGACGCCGGCCAGCTGGAAAACCTGCAGAAGATGCTGTTCGGCGCGCTGATCATCACCTTCCTGATCAAGGAACCGGAGGGGCTGGCCCGCCTGTGGCAGCGCTTTCGTCAACGGGCCAGGGTCTGGCCGCTGCGGTACTGAACTAACTAACCCCTGTGCTCAACCCCCGAGGAATTGCCTTCATGACACACCGCTTACCGCTGCGCCGCCTGGCCTTGGGCCTGGCCTTGATCACCGCGACGCTCACGGGCACCGTCCAGGCCGCCAACGAACAATACTTCCCCTTGCAAAGCTATCGGGTCGGCCCCTATGCCGCCGGCGGCACCGGTTTCTTCGGCGGGTTTATCGACTACCTGCAATACATCAACGCCAAGGGCGGCGTGAATGGGGTCAAGTTGACCTGGAGCGAATGCGAGACCGAGTACGTGGTGGAAAAAGGCGTCGAATGCTACGAGCGCCTCAAGGGCGGCCTCAACGGTGCGCCCGCTGCGGCCACCAACCCGCTGTCGGTGGGCATCGCCTACGCCACGCTGGACCGCTCGACCGCCGACAAGCTGCCGTTGATCACCATCAACCACGGCCGCACCGACTCCACCGACGGCAGCGTCTTCCCTTACGTGTTCCCGTTGCAGCTCAACCCGTATTCGGAAGTTTCGGCGATCATCAACTACATCGGCCAGCGCGAAGGCGGCGCAGACAAGCTCAAGGGCAAGAAAATCGCCGTGCTCTACCACGGCTCGCCGTACGGCAAGGAAACCAACGGCGTACTGGAGACCCTGGCAAAAAACGCCGGCTTCGAACTGACCCTGCTCGAAGTGCCGCACCCCGGCAACGAACAGCAGTCCCAATGGCTGAACATCCGCCGCCTCAAGCCGGACTGGGTGATCCTGCGCGGCTGGGGCGTGATGAATCCGGTGGCACTGAAATCCGCGCAAAAAGTCGGCTACCCGGCCGATCACATCATCGGCAATATCTGGAGCAACTCGGAAGAAGACGTAGTGCCGGCCGGCAACGCCGCCAAAGGTTTTATCTCGATCACCACCCACCCGTCGGGCACCGACTTCCCGGTGCTGCAGGGCATCAAGCAAAGCGTGGTGGACGCGGGTAAAGGCAACCTCGCCGATCCGAAGCGCTTCGGCACGGTGTACTACAACCTCGGCGTGGTGAACGGCATTCTCAACGTCGAAGCCGTGCGCCTCGCGCAGGAAAAATACGGTGAAAAACCATTGACCGGCGAACAAGTGCGCTGGGGCTTCGAGCACCTGAACCTGGACGATGCGCGTCTGCAAGCCCTGGGCGCCAAAGGCCTGGTGCAACCGCTGAAACTGTCCTGCGCCGACCATGAAGGCGGCGGCGCGGTGCGCTTCCAGCAATGGGATGGCCAGCGCTGGAACCTGATCAGCGATTGGGTGCAGGCCGACCGCGCATTGTTGCGGCCGATTATCGAAGCGTCGGCCGCGCAATATGCGAAGGAGAAAGGCATCACACCGCGTGACTGCAGCAAAGAGCAGTGAGGTTTATCGGCTGAAATACGCTTCAAATGTGGGAGGGGGCTTGCCCCCGATGGCGGTGTATCAGTCACAGATTTCCTAACTGAGCCACCGCTATCGGGGGCAAGCCCCCTCCCACATTTAGACCCAGGTGTGTCAGCCCACGCCTACTTCCACCACTCCAGCATTCAACCGCACCGGCCACACCCGCAGGCGCTGATCCGGCGCCTCCAGGCACTGGCCGTCGTGCAAGCGGTAATGCTGCTTATAGATCGGTGCAGCCACCACCAAATCGCCCTTGATACTGCCCACCAACCCACGACCAATCACATTCGCTCCCGACTCCGGGTCATGGTTGTCGATGGCGAACAGCGTCTGTTCCTGCGCGCCCGGCAGGTAGAACAGCGCCACTTGCGCGCCGTCCAGCCACACCACCACGCCGGAATGGCGCACCAGGTCTGTCTCGTTGCACACGCGTTTCCAGGTGGACTGGCTCATCAGGCAAGCTCCTCGATGACAGGAATCAGGTTGAGTTCGGCGGCCATGATCGGCCGGCGCTGACCGCGCTCCTGGACAAAGTGGATGTCCGGATCGGGGCGTTTGTCGTTGACGAAGGTGCGGAAGCGCTTGAGTTTTTCCGGGTCTTTAAGGGCGTTGGCCCATTCGCATTCGTAGCGATCGACCACCAGCTGCATTTGCGCTTCCAACTCGGCGCCCAGGCCCAGGCTGTCGTGCAGGATCACGTCCTTGAGGAAATCCAGGCCGCCTTCCAGGCTTTCACGCCACACCGAGGTACGTTGCAGTTTGTCGGCGGTGCGGATGTAGAACATCAGGAAACGGTCGATGTACTGGATCAGCGTCGCGTCATCGAGGTCGGTGGCAAACAGTTCGGCATGGCGTGGACGCATGCCGCCGTTACCGGCGATGTACAGGTTCCAGCCCTTTTCGGTGGCAATCACGCCCACGTCTTTGCTCTGGGCTTCGGCGCATTCGCGGGTGCAGCCGGACACCGCGAACTTGAGCTTGTGCGGCGAACGCAGGCCCTTGTAGCGGTCCTCGATGCGCAGCGCCATTTTCACGCTGTCCTGCACGCCGTAGCGGCACCAGGTGCTGCCCACGCAGGATTTGACCGTGCGCGTGGATTTGCCATACGCGTGCCCGGTCTCGAAACCGGCCGCGATCAGCTCGGCCCAGATATCCGGCAACTCGTGCAGCTGCGCGCCAAACAGGTCGATGCGCTGGCCCCCGGTGATCTTGGTGTAGAGGTCGTATTTCTTCGCGACCTCGCCAATCACGATCAGCTTGTCGGCGGTAATCTCGCCGCCCGGAATCCGTGGCACCACCGAGTAGGTGCCGTTCTTCTGCATGTTGGCCATGAACGTGTCGTTGGTGTCCTGCAATGGCACCAGCGAGGCGTCCATGATCGGCTGGTTCCAGCACGACGCCAGGATCGAACCCACCGCCGGTTTGCACACGTCGCACCCGGTGTGGCCACGGCCGTGCTTGGCCAGCAGTTCTTCGAAGGTGATCACCCCTTCCACCCGCACCAGGGCATACAGCTCCTGACGGGTGTAGGCGAAGTGTTCGCACAGGCTCTTGTCGACGCTGACACCACGGGCTATCAGTTCGTGCTCGAACACCTGCTTGAGCAACCCCGCGCAACCGCCGCAACCGGTGCAGGCCTTGGTCTGGGCTTTGAGCAGGCCGAGGTCGCTGCAACCGCCGTCGATGGCCGAGCAGATCGCACCTTTGGTGACGTTGTGGCAGGAACACACGGTGGCCGATTCGGGCAACGCGCCGGGGCCGAGGGTCGGTGCGCCGGCGGACGACGGCAGGATCAGGCTGGCCGGTTCGGCCGGCAGCGCAATCGCGTTCTGCATGTATTGCAGCAAGGTGTCGTAGTAGCTGTTGTCACCCACCAGTACCGCGCCGATCACGTGCTTGCCGCTCGCATCCACCACCAGGCGCCGGTAGCTGGCGCTGGCCTCGTCGATAAACTGGTAGCTGCGCGCACCCGGCGTGTGGGCGTGGGCGTCGCCGATGGAGCCGACGTCAACGCCGAGCAGTTTGAGCTTGGTGGACATATCGGCGCCGACAAAAGGCTCGGCAGCCTGCGCGCACAACAGCGCGGCAACCCCACGGGCCATCTGGTAGCCCGGCGCAACCAGGCCGAACAGGCTGCCGTTCCACGAGGCACACTCGCCAATCGCATAGATGTGCGGGTCGCAGCTTTTGCATTCATCGTTGATCACCACGCCGCCGCGTGGGCCGATCTCCAGGCCAGCCTGCCGCGCCAGGGCGTCCTGGGCGCGGATACCGGCGGAGAACACGATCAGGTCGGTTTCGAGGAATTCGTCGTTGGCAAAGTTCATGCGATAGCGGTACTGCTCGCCCGCACTGATCGACTGCGTGGCACGGGACAGGTGCACACCGACGCCCAGCCGTTCGATCTGGGCCTTGAGCGCCAGGCCGCCAAAATCATCCAACTGCACGGGCATCAAGCGTGGCGCGAACTCAACCACATGGGCTTCCAGGCCGAGGCTTTTCAGGGCGTTCGCCGCTTCCAGGCCCAGCAAGCCACCGCCGACCACCACCCCGCGCCGGGCATTGGCTGCCGCAGCACGAATGGCATCGAGGTCTTGCAAGGTGCGATACACCAACCGCGAATCGCCTTCGGCGCCTTCAATCGGTGGCACAAACGGGTAGGAACCGGTGGCCAGGACCAAGGTGTCGTACCCCACGCAGCCCTGCGCCGTGATCACCTCACGGCGGGCGCGGTCGATTTCCAACACCGGCACACCCAGGTGCAGGGTCACCCCCGGCGTCTGGTACAGCGACGCCTCGGAGAGGGCCAGCGACTCGGCATCGCGGCCGGTGAAATACTCGGAGAGGTGCACACGGTCATAGGCGCGCATCGGCTCCTCACTGAACACATGCAGGTGGAAGTGCTCCAGCGCACCGCGCTCGATCAGTTGCTCCACACAATGGTGACCGACCATGCCATTGCCAACGACGATCAGAGTTTTCATCGGTTTGTTCATATCAGCACCTGACAACATTCATCACGGTTTAAAAAGCAAAAAAAAACGCCTGAAACCTTGCGGTTCCAGGCGTCTTTGCCTGTTCTTATGCGGGATCGGTTCGGACGACTTCGCCGGATCCATCGCTTTATGCCCATGACCTTGAAGGGCCTGTCGATCGTCGTTGACCGAGTGGGGTTGAAGGGTAGCTTGCAGGCGGCGTGCCAATTGATCGCAACCTCGTGTTCATGGCGGCAGTAGACAATTGACTGCGCAAAACGCCTCTAACCTCGCCTCCAAGTGGTGCGTCCCGCATCAAAAAGGCGCACCTGCATCATCAATTCCCACGCTGGCAACGACCCCGCTCACTACAAACACCTCTTATGCCATTGCCTATAAAAGCTGGCGCGTGACTTGCTAGGAACACCTGCATAAAGCAGTCAACGCTGATTGCCCATTCACGACAAAGGCGCCGTGCAACCCCCGTTTCCAAACGGAGGGTTGCAGGGCGCTTTTTTGTTGGCGGGTAAAAAAGTTTCGAGGGTGAAGGATGGCAAACCAAAGCGTACGCAGCGTGTGTCCTTATTGTGGTGTCGGCTGCGGCATCGTGATGCAAGTGGAAAACAACACAGTGATCAAGGTGATCGGCGACAAGGCCCACCCCACCAACTTCGGTCGCCTATGCACCAAAGGCACTACGTGCGGCCAAGCCATCGCCGAGTCAGGCCGCATGGAGAACGCCTACCTGCGCGAACAGCGCGATCACGACCCGGTGCGCATCGCCATGGACACCGCCATCAGCGAAACCGCCGGCCGTCTGCGCCATATTCTCGACCGCGATGGCCCCGATGCGCTGGCGTTCTACGTGTCCGGGCAAATGTCCCTGGAGGCGCAGTACCTGGTCAACAAGTTGGCCAAGGGCTTTGTGCGCACGCCGAACATCGAGTCCAACTCGCGCCTGTGCATGGCCAGCGCGGGCAGCGGCTACAAGCTGTCCCTGGGCTCGGACGGACCACCGGGTTCCTACGAAGACTTTGACCGCGCCGACCTGTTCTTCGTAATCGGCGCCAATATGGCCGACTGTCATCCGATTCTGTTCCTGCGCATGATGGACCGGGTCAAGGCCGGGGCGAAGCTGATCGTGGTCGACCCCCGACGCAGCGCCACCGCCGACAAGGCCGATCTGTACCTGCCGATCAAGCCCGGCACCGACCTCGCGCTGCTCAATGGCCTGCTGTACCTGCTGGTGAAAAACGGCCATACCGATCCGGCCTTCATCGCCGCATTCACCGAAGGCTGGGAGGCCATGCCTGGCTTTCTTGAGGACTATTCGCCCGACCGCGTCGCCACCCTCACCGGGCTGGCCGAAGCGGATATCCGCCAAGCCGCCGACTGGATCGGCCAGGCCGCCGAGTGGATGAGTTGCTGGACCATGGGCCTCAACCAAAGCACCCACGGCACCTGGAACACCAACGCCCTGTGCAACCTGCACCTGGCCACCGGCGCGATCTGCCGCCCCGGCAGCGGGCCGTTTTCCCTCACCGGCCAACCCAACGCCATGGGTGGCCGCGAAATGGGCTACATGGGGCCGGGTTTGCCGGGGCAGCGCTCAGTGATGGTCGAGTCCGACCGAGCATTTATTGAAGACCTCTGGCAAATCCCGCCTGACCACCTGCCGCGCCAGGCCGGCAACGGCACCGTAGCAATGTTCGAGCAGATGGCCGCCGGGCAGATCAAGGCCTGTTGGATCATCTGCACCAACCCGGTGGCCAGCGTGCCCAATCGCCAGACCGCCATCGACGGTTTGCGCACCGCCGAACTGGTGATCACCCAGGACGCCTACCTCGACACCGAGACCAACCGCTACGCCGATATCCTGCTGCCCGGCGCGCTGTGGGCCGAGGCCGAAGGGGTGATGATCAACTCCGAACGCAACCTGACCCTGATGCAAAAAGCCGTCGAGGCGCCCGGCGAGACCTTGCCTGACTGGCAAATCATCGCCAGGGTCGCCTGTGAAATGGGCTTTGCCGAGGCCTTCACCTACGCCAGCGCCAACGAGGTGTTCGAAGAAATCAAACGCGCCTGGAACCCCAAGACCGGCTACGACATCCGCGGCGCCAGTTATGCACGCCTGCGTGAACAACCGCTGCAATGGCCCTGCGCGTCGGCCGATGCGGCTAACCGCAACCCGATCCGCTACCACACTGGCGGCACGCTCACGTTTGCCACGGACAGCGGCAAAGGCCAATTCTTCCCGCGCCCCCATATGCCGCCTGCGGAAATGCCCGACGACAGCTTCCCGTTCGTGCTCAACACCGGCCGCGTGCAGCATCAGTGGCACACCCTGACCAAGACCGGCAAGGTCGCCACCCTGAACAAACTCAACCCCGGCCCGTTCGTGGAAATCCACCCCGACGATGCCACGCGCCTGGGCCTCAAGGCCAAGGATTCGGTGGAAGTGCGCTCCCTGCGTGGACGTGCGGTGCTACCTGCGCTGATCACCGACCGTGTGCGTCCCGGCAACTGCTTTGCGCCCTTCCACTGGAACGATGTGTTTGGCGAGCACCTGGCGATCAACGCGGTGACCAACGATGCCGTCGACCCGATCTCCCTGCAGCCCGAGTTCAAGTGCTGCGCCGTCGCGCTGGCCCGAGTCGAGCTGATCGACCATCAGTTCCTTGATCAACCCGCCCCCCAAGATCTCCCAGAGGACTTCACCATGTCGCGCCTCGACGCCTTCGCCGAACTCGCCGGCATCCGTAATGTACCGGCGCCGTCACTGAGCGACAGTGAACGCACCTACCTCGCCGGGTTCCTCAGTGGCCTGCACTCCAGTGCGGCGCGCCAGGACGCTGGCGTACCGGTAATGCCGGCGGGCGCGCCGCTGGCCAAGGATGCCCGCCTGTGGCTGGACGGCTTGCTCGGCGGTTTGTTCAGCCGCGCAGACTCTGCGCCAGTAGCCACCTCGGACGTCACGCTGTTGTGGGCGTCGCAAACCGGTAACGCCGAAGCCCTCGCCGAGCGCTTTGCCAAACGCCTGCGCGACGCAGGCATCAGCGTAGAACTGAGCGCCATGGCGGACTTCCCCGCGAGCAAACTGGCCAGCATCCAGACCCTGGCCCTGATCAGCAGCACCTTTGGCGACGGCGACGCGCCGGACAATGGCGAAGGGTTCTGGCACAGCCTCAGCACCGTCGAGACGCGCCTGGAGTCTTTGCGGTTTGCGGTGCTGGCCTTGGGCGATCCGAATTACGACCAGTTCTGCAGGCACGGCAAACGGCTTGACCAGCGCCTGCTGGAACTGGGCGCCACCCGCCTGCTGGAACGCGTCGACTGCGATACCGAATTCGAAGAGCCCGCCGATGCCTGGCTGACCCGATTCCAGCAAACCCTCAACCCGGCCAAGCCCGTCGCACCGGCGGCGACCCCGGCCGGCAAAACCAAACTGCACCCGTCACGCCTGCTGCTCAACCGGCACCTGAACCCCCACAGCGCCCACAAGGAAACCCGCCAGTTCGCCCTGGACCTGGCGGGTTCCGGCCTGACCTACGAAGCCGGTGATGCCCTCGGCGTGCGGCCGCGCAACTGCCCGGACTTGGTGAGTGAACTGCTTGAGCTGACCCAACTGAGCGCAGGCGCTTCGGTGAACATCGAGACCTTCGGCGACGTGTCGCTGCAACAGGCCCTGACCCAGCACTTCGAAATCGCCCGCCCCGGCAACGAGACCCTGGCCTTTATTGCCGAGCGCAGCGCCAATCCAGGCCTGGAGCAACTGCTACGCCCCGAGCACAAGGCCGAACTCAAAGACTGGCTATGGGGTCGCCAGCTCACGGACGTGTTGCAGGAATATCCCATCGAGTGCACGGCGGACGAACTGCTCGGCACCCTCAAGCGTCTGCAACCGCGGCTGTATTCGATTGCTTCCAGCGCCAAGGCCCACCCCCAGGAAGTCCACCTCACGGTGGCGGCGGTGCGATACGGCAAGCGCAAAGGTGTGTCCTCGACCTTCCTTGCCGACCGCGTCGGCGACGGCGAAGTGCCGGTGTTTGTGCAGCCGTCCAAACACTTCCGCACGCCCAGGGACGGCGACGTGCCGATGATCATGATCGGTCCCGGCACAGGGGTGGCGCCATTCCGCGCGTTTTTGCAGGAGCGTCGGGCCATGGGGCATCAAGGCCGTAACTGGCTGTTTTTTGGCGAGCAGTACGCCGCCAGCGATTTTTACTACCAGGACGAACTGCAAGGCATGCAGCGCGATGGCCTGCTCACTCACCTGAGCCTGGCGTTTTCCCGTGACCAGGCGCAGAAGATCTACGTGCAGGACCGCATTCGCGAACAGGGCGCCGAGTTGTGGCGCTGGTTGCAGGACGGCGCCAAGCTGTACATCTGCGGCGACGCCAGCCATATGGCCAAGGATGTCGATCAGGCGTTGCGCCAAGTGGCGCACACCCACGGGGGGCTGGGCGTGGAGGACGCCGTGGAGTACTGGCGCCAACTGAGCGAGCAGAAGCGTTACTTGCGTGATGTCTACTGATTGGATACAGAACAATCGTCGATTGTATTGTGTACAAAAAACCCTAAAGATTTGCTGGAGACGGGCCGAAACAGCATTGATAGCAAATCGCCGCACTGCTGTGACAGAGCGCGGCGGTTTGACCACCCTCTGCGCTGATGGTCGTCTCGATGAAAATAAAAAATAAGCTTGTCCTGGCATTTGTCTCTGTCGCGTTTATCCCGGTGAGCCTGGTGGCCGTGATTTCTGTCATGAACACGCGAACCCAGGCGGTTGACCAGTTCATAGATGGCAGCACCCGGGAAATCCGCCAGATCGATGGCAATATCCGCCAGTTCTTCGACGGCACGCTGCAGAACGTCGATCAAATGGCTACGGATCCTGTATACACCTCCATCAACACCTTGAAGAATTACCAACCTGCGGATGCCGCCAGCCAACCGATGCCTGCGGCCGCGCAAACCGTGATCGACCGCTTCGCCCGCTTTGGCGCCACCCACCCGGCGGCGGCCATTCTGTCCATCGGCCTGGAAGACGGCACCTACGTCAAATGGCCCGATGACCCGCAACTGGCCAAATACGACCCGCGTACGCGCCCTTGGTACAAAGCGGCGATGGCCAGTCCCGGCAAGACCGTGCGCACCCCGGCTTACTATTACGACAAAGATGACGTGGCCCTGGTGGGCACTGCACGGGCATTGCTGGATAACGCGGGCAAGGCCAAAGGCGTGTTCGTGGTCAGCGTGTCGCTGAAGAACCTCACCGAGTTGGTCAAGAGCATCAAGCTCGGCGAAAGCGGCTACGTGATGCTGATCGAGGACGGCGTGGTGCTGGTCGACCCACGTGACGCCGGCCACAGCTTCAAGCCGCTCAAGGATTTGGGCGACGCCTATGCCCACCTTGCCCAAACGTCGCAAGGCTCCACCGAAGTAGAGATCGGCGGTGTGCGCTACATGGCCAACGTGTGGACCTCCCCCGGCCTGGGCTGGCGTTATATCGGCCTGATCGAACACAACGAAGTGATGGCCGAAGCCACGCGCATGACCTACCTCACCGCCGCCATCGTCGGCGTGCTGGTATTGGTCTTCGGCTTGCTCGCGGCAGCGTTTTCCAAGGTGATCGTCAAGCCCATCGGCCAGGTCAGCAGCGGCTTGCAATCCATCGCCGAGGGCGAAGGCGACCTGCGCCACGCGTTGCAGGTACAGGGCAAGGACGAAACCGCCGAACTGGCGGGCTGGTTCAACAAGTTTCTGGCGGCCATCCGCCAACTGATCCAACACATCGGCGCAGCCTCGGCCAATTTGCAGAACGCCTCCAAGGTCAACAGCGAAGTGGCGCACAACATGAACGAAGCCGCTGGGCGTCAGCGTGAGGCGGTGGAGTTGGTGTCCACCGCGTTCAACGAGATGGTCGCCACCGCCAACGAAGTGGCCCGCTCGTGCAGCGGCGCGGCGGAGTCCGCCGAGAACGGCCATCGCCGCGTGGCCGAGGGCAAGCAGCAGATTGAAGTGACCACCGACAACGTCAACCGCCTGGGCCGGCGCCTGACCGAATCGTCCCAGGCCATGGTCGAACTGGAAGCCGGCAGCCGCAGCATCAACCAGATCCTCGGCACCATCCGCGCCATTGCCGAACAGACCAACCTGCTGGCGCTCAACGCCGCCATCGAAGCGGCCCGCGCCGGTGATCAGGGCCGTGGTTTTGCGGTGGTGGCCGATGAAGTGCGCGCACTTGCCAAGCGCACCTCCGACTCCACCGGCGAAATCGAACACCTGCTCGGCACCCTGGAAAACAAGACCCAGGAAGTCACGCAAAAAATGGGCAGTTGCCTGGACCTGTCACGGGCCAGCGTGTCGTCCATCGAGAGCGCTCGGGACAGCTTTGAAGGTATCCAGTTGTCGGTGAATGAGATCCGCGACCAGAACCTGCAAATCTCCGCCGCCGCCGAGGAACAACACAGCGTGGCCGAAGAGATCAACCGGCATATCCAACAGATCTACGACGAAGCGCGGCTGGTGGAAAGCCTGGCCAACTCGGCGCAGGACGACTCGGGGCGCTTGTCGGATTTGTCGGATGAACTCAATGGCTTGGTGGGGCGTTTCAAGTCCTGATCAAATGGGGGCTGTCACCAGCCCTCTCACCCACCCGAAAAAACCACAGCCAACCAGCGCCGATGTCCTCCCTGAAGCGCTGACGCGTCCGATCCCCACGCGTTCAATGAGTTCGTATTATCCCTGCTCACCCAACAGATCCACCGACCAACAGGGACATTACAATGAGCGAATATCACTACTCCATTGCGTGTGCAGCCAGCTATGCAACACGAATTGGATTGCCACGCCACTCAACCCTTTACGCCGCCTTGCTGGAGGTAAACGACGCCGGAGAGGCCATTGATGAAATCGCCCTGCACGTGACTCACAACGTCAACAGCGTGGGGATGAATTTCTTGCTCAGCGTGCGTGCATCCGCAGTGCTCGAAGGGCACAGTTATGCGATCAAGGTCAGCATCGTAAGCGACAACGGCGTATTCACCTCCACGCCCCAGTATTACGCGGTTGATCCGCGAGCACCGCACTCCGAACCCATAGAAATCTTTATGCCATAACCCTGGTTGTTTCAATGATCGGACAGATACGCAACCACTGTCGCTTCGTTCGCTGTGTTGCCATCCAGTCCAGAAAACCTTGGAGCCAAGTCGCGACGTCAGCGACTTGCGCTTGAGGGTTTTGACGAGCAGCGCATCCCGTGCATGGCCCGCACCACCTTATGACCTGGGGGTGCCGCTGCTCTCGCGCCCAGCGAATCGCTTGCAGTGCTCATAAAACGCCAGCGCCGCCACGTTCTTGTCCTTGGCTTCCAGCATGATGTCGAAGTGCTCCAGAAACTGCAGCGCGTAGTCGTTGGTCCAGCGGTTCCACATCTGCGCACTATGGCCATACAGGTCGCGCTTGGACACCACCTGCAACAGCGCGTCCATTTCCAGCTTGTGCTCGGCGTCGAAGCCCAGCTCCTGCAGGCTTTCCTGGGGCTGGGAGTAGTGCATCGTCGGGCGTACGCCGCGCCAGCTGTCGATCACGCGGGTGATGCGTTCGCTGTCGGGGTCGATGTACTCGTTTTCGTTGATCCAGCAGTGGTGAATGTCGAGCACCACCGGCGCCAGGTCGGCGACTTGCAGGCAGTGGTCGAGGCCGTAGGTCTTTTCATCGTTTTCGAAGGTGATGCAGTTGCGCGCCACCTCCGACAGACGCGACCACACGGCGCGGGTGCCTTCCACGCCGAGGCGCCCGGCGATGTGCACGTTGCACTTGAGGTCCTGGAAGCGCTGGCCGTAGCCCATCATGCGGATCATGTCAGCGTGGTATTCGAATTCGGCGAGGCTGTTTTCCACCACGCCGGGGTTTTCCGAACCCAGCACGCAGTATTGGCCGGGATGGAACGACAGCCGGATATCCGAGGCGCGCGCCAGCTCGCCGATGGCGGCGAAACCTTCGATCAATTGGCGTTCGATGGCGGGGTCTGTATAGACGCCAGCGACTTTCGGATGGCTGTAGAACGGCAGCAGGTCGCTGCTCAGGCGCAGCATGCGCAAGGTTGGCGGCAGGTCGGCGACATAGGCCAGCAGGCGCAATTGTGCCGCCAGATTATGGGTGACCACTTCGACCAGCTTGTCCCGTGCGACCTGCGGCGTGACCCCGTCCATCCAGCGCAAGGTGGTCGTGCGCGGGTTGAACGGGCCTTCGATCAGCTTGAGGGCGCTGGCCGACAAGAGGCGTTCAGGATGCTTGTACTGGCAGGCAAAGCCAATGCGAGGGTGTGTCATGGAAGCGCCCGGCGAAAGGAAAGGACAGGATGATAAGGCCTTAGGCGCAGCCCCAGGCAGCGGGTTCATAATATTTAGACACCAATCACCCTGAACTTTCTGACAAGCGCCGCGCTCACTTCCTATGCGCTGCGCCGCCCAGAGGCGTTGGATAGCTACGTTGAAACAAAAGCTACGTTGAAACAAACAAGGAGCCGCCATCACCATGACTACCCTCTCCACTTATCGCCGTACGCCAGGTCCGCTGCATGCGACCTTGCTCGCCGGCACCGTGCCGCTGTTTCTCGGCGCCTTGCTCAGTGACATTGCCTACACCCAGACCTACCAGATTCAATGGGCCAACTTCGCCTCCTGGCTGATTGCCGGTGCCTTGGTATTCGGTGGTTTTGCGCTGCTGTTTGCACTGGTCAACCTGCTGCGCGCCGAGCGTAAGGCCGGGCAGCCCACGCTGTATGTCCTGCTGCTATTGGTCACCTGGGTCCTGGGGTTGGTCAATGCCTTCCAACACGCCAAGGATGCCTATGCCGCCATGCCGACCGGCCTGGTGTTGTCGGCAATCGTGATGCTGCTGACGCTGGCAGCGACCTGGACCGGCCTGCGTTCGGGAGGTGCCAAATGAAAACGTCCAGCACATTGACCCTGTTGAGTGCCGCCCTGCTCTTGAGCGCCTGTGGTGGCGAAGGCGATAAAACCCAGGCCCGTGGCCCCGACCCCAAGTTGCCCGAGCAGCAAAGCAGCCTGCTGCCGAGCATGAAGATCGCCGAGCCGGCGCCATGGGGCGAGCAAAAACCCAAAGTGCCCGAGGGTTACAGCGTGACCGCAATCGCCACCGACCTGGCGATTCCGCGCCAAACCCTGGTGTTGCCCAACGGTGACATCCTCGTCGCCGAAGGCCGTGGCGGCAGTGCGGCCAAGCTCAAGCCCAAGGATGTGATCGCCAGCCTGATCAAGGCCGAGGGCAACACCAAGGTCAAGGGCGGCAACCGCCTGACCCTGCTGCGCGACGCCGACGGTGACGGCACCTACGAGTTGAAAACCGTGTTCGCCGACAACCTCAACGCGCCCTACGGCCTGGCTTTTACCGACGGCAAACTCTACGTGGCCAACCAGGATGCGCTGGTGCGTTTCGACTACACCGACGGCCAGACCAAGGCCAGTGGCGCGCCGGTCAAAGTCACCGACCTGCCGGCACAGATCAACCACCACTGGACCAAATCCCTGGCCGTGAGTGCCGACGGTCGCCAGCTCTATGTGGGCATCGGCTCCAACAGCAACGTGACCGAACGGGGCATGGAAGTGGAGATCGACCGCGCCATGGTCTGGCAGATCGACGCTGCCACCGGGGCGCACAAGCCCTACGCCACCGGGCTGCGCAACCCGACCGCGCTGACCATCCAACCCGACTCCGGGCAGTTGTGGACCGTGGTCAACGAACGCGACGAACTCGGCCCCGACCTGGTGCCGGACTACCTGACGTCGGTGCGTGAAGGCGCGTTCTACGGCTGGCCCTACAGCTACTGGGGCCAGAACGTCGACCCGCGCGCGCAACCGCAGAACCCGGCCAAAGTCGCGGCCGCGATCAAGCCCGATTACAGCCTGGGCTCCCATGTGGCGGCGCTCGGTGTGGACTTCTCCATCCCGGCAATGGGTGAGAAATTCGCCGATGGCGTGTTCGTCGGCGAGCACGGCAGTTGGAACCGTGAGAATCCGGTGGGCTACAAGGTGATCTTTGTGCCGTTCAGCAATGGCAAACCGGCAGGTGAGCCGATTGATTTTGCCACCGGTTTTCGTGGTGACGACGGCAAGACCCGTGGCCGCCCGGTGGGTGTGACGGTGGACCCCAAAGGCGCACTGATCATTGCCGATGACTTGGCCAATACCGTGTGGCGGGTGACGCGTAACCGTTAAACAAAGCGTTTGACATGCTTGCCTGAGGCAACAATATAATTGCCTCAGGCAACCATTTGAGCATTCAGCATGTCCACTCCCCTGCTTGTGGAACGCGCCGGCCTCGTGCGCGGTTTCAATCGTTTCTATACACATCAGATCGGCGTGCTGCAGGAACACCTGTTGCACAGTGACTATTCGCTCACCGAAATCCGCGTGATGTACGAGTTGTCGTCCCGTGGCGACCTGACCAGCGCGGACCTGTGCCAGATGCTCAGCCTGGATGCGGGCTACTTGAGCCGGTTGACCGGTGGTTTCGAGAAGAAAGGCCTGATCCAGAAAGTCCGCTGCGTCACCGATGCCCGCGCGGTGCAATTGCACCTGACCGACCTGGGCCGCTCGGTCCTGGCGCCTCTGGAGCAGCAGACCCAGGATGAAGTCATCGCCCTGCTCGACAGCCTGCCCGAACCTCAACAGCAACAGCTGACTGACGCCATGCAGCGCATCCAGGCGCTGCTGCAAGGGACTGCGCCGAGTTACCTGTTGCGGGACCCACGGCCTGGGGACATGGGGCGGGTAGTGCAGCAGCAAGCCGCGCTCTATGCCCGCGAATACCACTGGAACTGGGAGTTTGAAGCGCTGGTGGCGGAGATTGTCGCCAAGTACCTGCGCGAATTCGACCCGACGCGGGAGCGCTGCTGGATCGCGGAAAAAGACGGCGAAGCGGTGGGTTCGGTGTTCGTGGTGCGCCATGACGACGACACTGCCCAGTTACGCATGCTTTATGTGGATGCCAGCGCTAGGGGGCTGGGTATCGGCCAGCGCCTGGTGGACGAGTGCGTGCTTTTTGCGCGCAATGTTGGCTATAAACGCATGATGCTGTGGACGGTGGACATCCTCACTGATGCACGCAAGCTGTACCGGAAAGCCGGGTTCGAGCTGGTGGAAGAGGAACCAGTGACCAGTTTCGGCAAGCAGCTGGTCAGCCAGACCTGGGCGCGGACGCTGTAGCCCCGCACCCAAGACGGGCGGTGTTACACATCTTCAAAATGATAATGCGTAGATACCGTCTTCACCGTCACCGGACAAGAGGGTATCTACGCAAGAGATTCGCTGGAAATAAGTCTCTACAGGTCAGTGATTTCCTTGTGACGTGGCACCAGGGTCTTCATCACGCTCCAGGCCACCAGGTAAGCCAGGGCGCAGATGGCAAACATGATCATGTAGCCGGTGTGGATGTCGTTGATCGACTTGTAGTAGTCGAACACCCAACCGCCGATCTTGGTCATCACCACGCCGCCGATCCCACCGGCCATGCCGCCAATGCCGACCACCGAGGCCACGGTTTTCTGCGGGAACATGTCCGACACGGTGGTGAATATGTTGCACGACCACGCCTGGTGCGCAGACGCACCCACGCCGATCAGCAATACCGGGACCCAGAAGCTGATATAGCCCAGAGGCTGCGCCAGCAATACCACCAGTGGAAACAGCGCGATCACCAGCATGGCTTTCATGCGGCCGTCGTACGGGGCATCGCCACGTGCCATGAAGTAGCTCGGGAACCAGCCGCCGCCGATACTGCCGACCATGGTCATGCTGTACAGCACCGCCAGCGGCATGACGATATCGGCGCCTTTCATGCCGTATTGCGCCGACAGATAAGTCGGTAGCCAGAACAGGAAGAACCACCACACGCCGTCGGTCATGAACTTGCCGAAGGCAAAGGCCCAGGTCTGGCGGTAGGTCAGCAGCTTGAACCACGAGACTTTCTTCTCGGGCGTGCCAGCCGGGGCTTTGATGTGTGGCTGTACGGTCTGGTCACTGCGGATATAGGCCAGTTCTTCGGCCGACAGGCGTTTTTGCTGCTCGGGCTTTTCATACACCGCCGCCCATACCGCCACCCACAGGAAGCCGAGCATGCCGATCACCATGAAGGCGGCCTCCCAGCCCCACATACCGGCAATCAGCGGCACGCAGATCGGCGCCAGGATCGCGCCGACATTGGCACCGGAGTTGAAGATACCGGTCGCGAAAGAGCGCTCCTTCTTGGGGAAATATTCGGCGGTGGCCTTGATCGCAATCGGGAAGTTACCCGCCTCGCCAATCGCCAACACTGCACGGGAGAGCATGAAGCCGGCAATCGATACCGGAATCACCGCCAAGCCAATCGCGCTGCTGACGGCAGCGATGCCCTCACCCATCTGCACCGAGAACGCATGCATGATGGCGCCGGTGGACCAGATGGCAATCGCGACCACATAGGCGGCCTTGGTACCGATCTTGTCGACAAACCGCCCGGCAAACAGCATGGAAATCGCATACACGAACTGGAACACCGCCGCGATGTTGGCGTAATCCGTGTTGCTCCAGCCAAATTGCGTGGACAACTGCGGTGCCAGCAGGCTGAGCACCTGACGGTCGAGGTAGTTGACGGTGGTGGCGAAAAACAACATCGCACAGATGGTCCAGCGATAGTTGCCTACCGCCTGACCCACGCGGTGGGCGCTGATGGGCTCGTTCAGATTCATGGCATCACTTTTTATTTTTGTTAGGTAGGACATATGTAACGTCATATGTCGTCGTACAACTGTGGCTTTTATAGCGAGACGCCTGAGCGGTGTCAATCTCAAAGATTGCCGTTTGTCTAGGTACTACGTGATTACGAAAAGTTTCAGAGAGACGCAGTTGTAGGATGACAAATACGCAACACCAGGCTGGGTGCCTGGCCAGGCACATCGTCGAGCAGGCCGAAGTGCTGCATGCCGACCTTTTCCAACACGCGGATCGAGGCGGCGTGGTCGGGTCGCACCAGCCCGAACACTTGGGGCACGTTCAGGTTTTCAAAGGCCAACGCCAGCGCATCGCGGGCAAGTTCGGTGGCATAGCCCTGCCCCCACGCCTCCACGGCAAAACGGTAGCCGAGGTTGATGCGGCGCTCGGTGAGGTAGTTGAGGGGGGCGATGCCGCCGAAACCGATGATGTGCCCGGGGTTTTCACGCCGGGCAATCGCCCACCAGCCATAACCGTCGCGTGCCCATTGGGCGAGCCAGTGATCGAGCAGCCGTTGGGCGTCGGCCAGACTGGCCAGGGGGCCGGCAGGGTTGAACTGGTTGGTCTGAGGGTCGCCGAAGATCGCGAATAATCGCGGCAGGTCTTGGGGTGTTGGTGGACGGTAGATCAGGCGTTCGGTGGCCATTGGGTTGATTCTCTCTCAAGAATGCCGCGGTTTTTCTGTGGTGAGCGGGCTTTTGTGGTGAGCCGGGCAAGCCCGCTCAACACAAAAGCCCGCTCACCAAAAAGGAGTCCGTGGAGCCGGGAAATTGCGCTTTCCGCAGGTGGTTCTGCACCCAGTCGAGAAAAAATACACCCGCGGGTGAATTTTTTCGTGTCCGCTTGTATCTGAACTGACAGAGCGGTGCTATCGCGGTGATAGCACCACCCCTGTTCAGTTTTAGAGTGGTTCGCATGAAATTACGTAAAAAAAGCGTCAAGCCCATCGGTTTGAAGGACATCACCATCGTTGACGATGCCAAGGTGCGCAAGGCGATTACCGCCGCCGCGCTGGGCAATGCGATGGAGTGGTTCGACTTCGGCGTCTACGGGTTCGTCGCCTATGTGCTCGGTAAAGTGTTCTTTCCGGACGCCTCCCCCAGCGTACAAATGATCGCCGCACTGGGTACGTTCTCCGTGCCTTTCCTGATTCGCCCGCTGGGTGGCCTGTTCTTCGGCGCGCTGGGCGATAAATACGGGCGACAGAAAGTCCTCGCCGCCACTATCGTGATCATGTCCCTGAGCACCTTCGCCATCGGCCTGATTCCCGGCTACGCCTCCATCGGCATCTGGGCGCCGATCCTGTTGCTGCTGTGCAAAATGGCCCAGGGCTTTTCGGTGGGGGGTGAATACACCGGCGCGTCGATTTTCGTCGCCGAATACGCCCCGGACCGCAAGCGCGGTTTCCTCGGCAGTTGGCTGGACTTCGGCTCGATTGCCGGTTTTGTGCTCGGTGCCGGTGTGGTGGTGCTGATCTCCAGCGTACTCGGCGAAGCCGAATTTGAAGCGTGGGGCTGGCGCCTGCCGTTCTTCCTCGCCCTGCCCCTGGGCATCATCGGCCTGTACTTGCGCCATGCGCTGGAAGAAACCCCAGCGTTCCAGCAGCACATGGACAAGCTCGAACAAGGCGACCGCGAAGGCCTGACCCACGGTCCCAAGGTGTCGTTCAAGGAAGTCGCCACCAAGCATTGGCGCAGCCTGTTGACCTGCATCGGCATCGTTGCGGCGACCAACGTGACGTACTACATGCTGCTCACCTATATGCCGAGCTACCTGTCCCACAACCTGCATTACAAAGAAAACAGCGGCGTGCTGATCATCATCGCGATCATGGTCGGCATGTTGTTCGTGCAGCCTTTCATTGGTTTTGTCAGCGACAAGATCGGCCGCAAGCCTTTCATCATCGCCGGTAGCGTTGGCTTGCTGTTTCTGTCGATCCCGGCATTCATGCTGATCACCAGCGGCAAGATCGGCCTGATCTTCGCCGGCCTGCTGATCCTGGCGGTGATCCTGAACTTCTTTATCGGTGTGATGGCCTCGACGTTGCCGGCGATGTTCCCCACCCACTTGCGCTACAGCGCGCTGGCCAGTGCGTTCAACGTCTCGGTGCTGATCGCCGGTGTGACCCCCACCGCCGTGGCCTGGCTGGTGGAAAGCACCAATGACCTGTTCATGCCCGCCTATTACCTGATGGTGTTTGCGGTGGTCGGCCTGATCACCGGCCTGACCATGAAGGAAACCGCCAACAAGCCCCTGCGTGGCGCGGCACCGGCGGCCTCGGACATGGAAGAAGCCAAGGAGTTGCTGCAGGAACACCACGACAATATCGAGCAGAAGATCGAAGACATCGACGCCGAAATTGCTGCATTGGAAGCCAAACGCCAGAATCTGGTACAACAGCATCCGCGAATCAATTAAGACCTGACCGTGCGTGGTGGCCCAGGCCACCACGCCTTTGGAGTGTTCAGCATGCTTCCCAGCGTCACCTCAGCACAATCGTTACTCAGCGCAGACGAACGCGCCGCCATCGCCGAAATAGAAGCCACCACCAGCATTTTGCAATTGGTCACCCGCCTGACTGGCATGCGCTTTGCGGGCATCGCCAAATTCACCGATCTGGAATGGGTGGTCTGCTCGGTCCACGACCCCATGGCAATGGGGATCCATGTGGACGACGTGCTCGACCTCGAAACCACCCTGTGCAGCGAGTTCTGCATCAACCCCCAGACCTTGTTCATCCCGCAAGTCAGTGCAAACGGTCGCTTCGCTGCCCGCCCGGTGGTCAAGCAGTTCGCCATCGAAAGCTACGCCGGTGCACCGATCTTCCTGCCCGACGGCCGCCTGTTCGGCGCGCTGTGTGCCTTGGATTCACGGGCGATGCTGTTTGACGACCCCAACCTGCCAGAAACCCTGAGCCTGTTTGCGCGGCTGATCGGCTGCATTTTTTTCGCTAACCTGACGCAGAATGATCGCTGAATCCAGGCTTGCCGCGTAACCCGGCGATATCGCGCTTGGGCGGCACTCCAAACAGCCGGCTGTATTCGCGGCTGAACTGCGACGGGCTTTCATAGCCCACTTTGAACGCCGCGCTGGACACATCCTGGTGCTCGTTGAGCATCAACCGGCGCGCCTCGTTCAAGCGCAGCCACTTCTGATACTGCAATGGGCTCATCGCCGTCAGTTGCCGAAAGTGATGATGGAACGTCGCCGCGCTCATCTGCACCCGCGCGGCCAAGTCTTCAACGCGCAATACCGCGTCGTAATTGAGTTTGAGCCAGTCAATCGCCTTGGCGATGCGATACCCCTGCCCGTCCACCGAACAGATCCGGCGCAGTCGATCCGACTGGTCACTCTGCAATAGCCGGTAGTGGATTTCGCGCTGGATCAACGGCGCGAGGACCGGGATTGCTTCGGGCTCATCGAGCAACGCCACCAGCCGCGCAAATGACGCCAGCATGCCCTCGGTGACAACACCGATGCCGACCCCCTTCAGCGCAGAGCGCTCACGCTTGGGCGGCAACTCACTCTGGGCGATCAGCTCGGCCAATATGCGCAGGTCCAGCTTGAAGGTCAGCCCCAGGCACGGCCGCGCAGGGCTCGCCTGCAGCACTTCGGAATTGGCCGGTATATCCAGCGACGTCACCAGAAAGCGCGACGTGTCATACGGATACCCTTCGCCACCTACCCATAACTGCTTCTGACCTTGGGCGACCAGCACGATGCTTGGTTCGACCATGCACACCACCGGCGTGCACGGCTGCTCGCGCCGATAAAACCCCAGGCCTGGGATAGGCATGGGGCTGTCCCCCGGTGCGGCGATGCGCGAAGCGATGGCGTGAATCAGCGCGTCCAGATTGTTCTTCATAACCCGCCCTTTTTCGTTGGTCAACGAACTGTACCCCGCACAGCCCATGGCGTCCCCGGTAACCGCCGAGACTCAGAGCATCAGGCAAGTAATCCAGCGGAACGCACTACAGAACCTACGGACACACCGGGAAAATGTACGGACCAACCCCTTCAAGGAACCACCCATGAAACGCCTCTTGCTTGCCCTGGGTTTGCTGGTGACGTCGTTAACTGCTCTGGGAGCCGATATGTCCAACGGTGCTGACAACTTCTACACAAGCGACAAGGTGACGGTCGAAAAGGTCACCTTCAACAACCAATACGGCCTGCAGGTTGCCGGCAACCTGTTCGTGCCGAAAAAGCTCGCCGCTGGCGCAAAAAAACCTGCAATCATCGTCGGCCACCCCATGGGGGCCGTCAAAGAACAGAGCGCCAACCTGTACGCCACCAAAATGGCCGAACAGGGCTTCGTCACAATGTCCCTGGACCTGTCGTTCTGGGGCGAAAGCGCCGGCGCACCGCGCAACGCGGTGCTGCCCGACCTCTACGTCGAAGACTTCAGCGCCGCCGTGGACTTCCTCGGCACCCGGCCGATGGTCGACCGCGAACGCATCGGCGTGATCGGTATCTGCGGCAGCGGCAGCTTTGCCATTGCTGCAGCAAAAATCGACCCACGCCTCAAGGCCATCGCCACCGTCAGCATGTACGACATGGGCGCGGCCAACCGCAACGGGCTCAAGCACGGCGTCACGCTGGAACAGCGCCGGCACATCCTGCTGCAGGCGGCGAACCAGCGCTACGTGGAGTTCCAGGGCGGCGAAACCCTCTACACCAGCGGCTCGCCGCTCACGCTGACGGGCAACCCGGTGGGTGACGAGTTCTTCGATTTCTACCGCACCCCACGCGGCCAAGTCACGCCTGCCGGTGCATCGCCACAGACCACCACCATGCCGACGCTGACCAGCAACGTGAAGTTCATGAACTTCTACCCGTTCAACGACATCGAGACGATCTCCCCGCGCCCAGTGCTGCTGATCAGCGGGGCCAACGCGCATTCCCGCGAGTTCAGCGAGGACGCCTACCAGCGAGCGGCCGAACCGAAAGAACTGCTCATCATCCCCAACGCGGGCCATGTGGATCTGTACGACCGAGTCAACCTGATTCCGTTCGCCCACCTCACCGCCTTCTTCAAGAACAACCTCAAGTGATGTCCAGTCACTCGACTGCACCGCGCTGGGGCGCGGTGCTCGCCATGTCCCTGGCGGCCTTTACATTGGTCGCCTCGGAGTTTATGCCGGTGAGCCTGCTGACGCCGCTGGCGGCTGACCTCGACATCACTCAGGGACAGGCCGGTCAAGGCATCTCTGTGTCGGGGCTGTTTGCCTTGCTCACCAGCCTGGTGATTGCCGCCGTGGCGGCCCGGGTGGATCGCAAGCGCCTGCTGGTGGCTCTGACCCTGCTGATGATCATGTCCGGGACGGTGGTAGCCCTAGCGCCGAATTACCTGATCTTCATGCTGGGGCGCGCACTGATCGGCGTGGCGATTGGTGGGTTTTGGTCGCTGTCGGCCGCCACCGCCATGCGCCTGGTTCCAGAAGCCCAAGTGCCGCGTGCCTTGGCCATGGTCAACGGCGGCAACGCCCTAGCAACGGTGATTGCCGCACCGCTCGGCAGCTTTCTCGGCGGGATGATCGGCTGGCGTGGCGCGTTTTTTTGCGTGGTGCCGGTGGCAGTGATTGCCGTGGTGTGGCTGCTGATCAGCCTGCCGTCGATCAAGACCCACGGCGAGGCAAAGACCGCCAATGTGCTGCGCCTGATGAAACACCCGCCGGTGGCCGTGGGCATGCTGGCGGTCAGTGTGTTTTTCATGGGCCAGTTCATGTTGTTCACCTACCTGCGACCGTTTCTGGAAACCGTCACCCAGGTCAGCGTATCCCTGTTGTCGCTGATGCTGCTGGTACTCGGTCTGGCCGGTCTGGCGGGCACGTTTCTGATCGAACGTTTTTTGAAGCGCAGCCTGTACCCCACGCTGATTGCTATCCCGCTGCTGATGGCGTTGATCGCCCTGGCCTTGGTCGCTTTCGGCAGCTCGACCGGGATGACGACCCTGTTGCTGGGACTCTGGGGCCTGGTCGCCACCGCCGCCCCCGTGGGCTGGTGGACCTGGCTGGCAAACACCCTGCCCGACAATGCCGAGGCCGGGGGCGGCTTGATGGTTGCGATCATCCAGTTGGCGATTGCTTCAGGTGCCACAGTGGGAGGCGTGGTGTTTGATGTCAGTGGCTATCAGGCGACGTTTGAGTTGAGTGCGACGCTGCTGTGCGTGGCCGCGTTGCTGGCGTGGGCGACACACCGGGTCAGTTATCGCGCCAGGCGCTTGAGCACCGCCTGACGCGCTCAACCTTTTTCCAGGGCCGCCGATAAGCTGTCATACCCCTGACATGCAGCGAGGCCCTGCGCGAAATAATGCCCAACTCTCTCGCTCCGATCGTCCGTTCGCTGTCCACCCGTACCAGCCTGTCGCTGACGCGCACGTCACTGTTCAACTTCATGGTCTTGTTGGCCGTTGTCTTTGCGGCCGCGGCTTACTCGCTGCTTTACATTGCCCATGAACTGGACCACACCGAGCAGGCCGAAAGCGCGTTCCATACCCGCAAAGCCATGCAGTCCATGGAAAAAGCCATGCGGGTGACGGTCAAGGATTACGCATTCTGGAGCGATGCCTACAAGCACCTGCATATCGAGGTCGACAAGGAGTGGGCCTACACCCGTGGCAATATCGGCTCGACACTGTTCCATGATTTCGGCTTTCAAGGCCTGTTTGTGGTCAACGACACCAACCGCACCGTCTACGCGGTGGTCGAGGGTGAACTGCAAGCCTTTGAAGTCAGCGAATGGCTCGACCAGCCCCTCACCCAGCTTCTCGAACAGGCCCGCGCCGGTGCCGACGACGAAACGCCCGTGAGCACGTTCATCAACGTACGCGGCAGCCCGGCGCTGGTGGCCGCCGCCGCGATCACCCCAGGCACCGACCCCACTGTGGTTGCGGATGACAGGCCAGCCTCGGTGCTGATCTTCGTCGACATTCTCGACAGCGCCAAACTGGGCCGCATCGGCGATGACTTCGGCGTGGACAACCTGCACATCGCCAGCCCTGGCGACATCGCCAAGGGCGTGTTTCTGCCCCTCGGCGACCACGGCAGCGCCGGCAGCCTGTACTGGCAGCCGGAGCAGCCTGGCCGGCGCTTGATCGGTGTCGGCCTGCCCTTGCTGGGCCTGGCCGCGTTGCTGGTGTGCCTGATGACGTGGGTGATTTTGCGCCGCAGCACCGCCGCTGCCCTGGCCCTGGATGCCAGTCATAGCTCATTGCAAACCAGCCAGAGCGCCTTGGCCACCAGCGAAGCGCGCTTTCGCGATGTGGTGGAGGCCAGTTCCGACTGGGTCTGGGAGATCAACGCCGCCTCGCGCTTTACCTACCTGTCGGAGCGTTTCGAAAGCGTGACCGGGTTGGCCCGCGACGCGCGGATCGGCGCAGCCATGAATGACCTGCTGGGCACCGAAGACGGGCTGTTGTCACAGTGGTTGTGCACCCCCGGCCGGCGCCCGGACCTCAGCGTGCAATGCCTGTATGTGGATGCCAAGGGACTGGAGCGCACCACCCGGCTGTCGGCGCGAAAAATGCCGTGCGGAGGGTTTCGCGGCACGGCTACCGACGTGACCGAAGAGGTCGAGGCGCGCAGACGCATCGAATTCCTGTCCCAGCATGACGCGCTGACCGGGCTGCCCAATCGCACACGCCTGCAAGTCTTCCTCGGCGCCAAGCTCAAGGCACTGCCGACCCTTGAGCAACCTGTGGTGATGCTCAGCCTGGACCTGGACCGGTTCAAGCCGGTCAATGACTTGCTCGGGCATGCCGCCGGCGACCGTGTGCTCAACGAAGTGTCGAGCCGCCTGACCGATTGCGTGCGCCACGGCGACCTGGTGGCGCGGGTTGGCGGCGATGAGTTTGTGCTGATCCTCAGCGAGGCCGGCACCCTGAACGAAGTCGAAAACCTGTGCCGCCGCTTGATCGCCTCCATCGAACGGGCCATCCGCATCGATGAGCAGGAAGTGTTTATCAGCGCCAGCATCGGCATTGCGCTGGCACCCAATGACGCCAGCGACGTCACCGAACTGCTGCGTTACGCCGACATCGCGCTGTACGAGGCCAAGTCCGCTGGGCGCAATACCTGGCGCTTTTACTCCGGCGAGATGAATGCGCGAATCATCGAGCGTCGTCGCCTGGAAAGTGATCTGCGCTACGGCATCACGCATGGGGAATTGCGCCTGCACTTCCAGCCGCGTTATCGCATTGCCGATGGCCAGATGGTCGGCGCCGAGGCGCTGGTGCGTTGGCAACACCCGGACCGCGGCCTGATCGCGCCAGACACCTTTATCCCGATTGCCGAAGAGTCAGGCTTGATCCTGTCGCTGAGCGACTGGGTGCTCGAAACCGCGTGCGCCTGTGCCGCGCAGTGGCCGGATGGGTTGTTCGTGTCGGTGAACCTGTCGCCCACCGAGTTCAAGCGCGGCAACCTGATGGAACGCGTGCGTCACGCGTTGCAGGTCTCGGGGATCGACCCGGCGCGGATGGAACTGGAAATTACCGAAAGCGTCATGCTCGAAGACGCGGTCGGCGCGCTGGACGTGATGCGCGCCCTCAAGCAACTGGGCATCCGCATTGCCATGGACGATTTCGGCACCGGGTATTCCTCTCTGAGCTACCTGCGTGCGTTCCCGTTCGATGGCTTGAAGATCGACCGCAGCTTCTTGTCCCGGCTGGAAGAGAGCGAGGACGACCAGGCCATCATCCACGCCATCGTCGGCCTGGGCCGGGCCCTGGCGTTGACGGTCACCGCCGAAGGCATCGAAACCGCCGAACACCTGGCGATGCTCAAGGCCGTGGCCTGTGATGAAGGCCAGGGTTACTTCCTCAGCCGCCCCCTGGATATCGACGCGTTCAACCGCTTGCTGGGTCCTGCTTGAAGAACAGGCTCGGCGTCTTGCCGAACTGCTTCTTGAACATGCTGGTGAAGGCGCTGGGGCTTTCGTAGCCCAGCTCCAGCGCCACGTCGATGATCTTTTCGCCGATCGCCATGCGCTCCAGGGCCAGTAGCAGCCGCGCCTGCTGGCGCCATTGGCCGAAGGTCATGGCGGTTTCCTTGCGGAACAGACGCTGGATGGTCTTCTGATCCAGGTCCAGGCGCTCGCTCCAGTCCGCCACCGTCGAGGCATCGCCCGGATCCTGTTGCAGCGCCAGGCAAATGCGCTGGATCCGCGGGTCGGCCGGTTGCGGCAGGGATAACGGCAACGCGGGCAGGTCAGCCAGTTCGTCGAGGATCAGGTGCATGATCCGCGCATCCCGCGAGTCCTCGGCATACGGCGGCTTCAGGCTGACCGAGGCTTTGATCAGCTCGCTCAGCAGCGGCGAGATACTCACCGCCTTGGTTTGGGTGGGCAGATTGGGGAAGCTGTCGGGGCGCACAAACACGCTGCGCATTTTCAGCGGGCCCACGCAGCGCAGGGAATGCACATGCCCGCAGGGCATCCAGAAGCCGCGATTGGGCGGCACCGTCCACTGGTTCTGCGCCGAATGCACTACCATGACCCCCTCGGTCGCGTAGAGCAGTTGATGCTTCTCGTGGCTGTGATCGGGGATCACCCAGTTTTCCGGATAGTCGGTGGCCGAACTGATCACGGCCCACTCGCCTTCGTCGATCTCCTGCAGGAATTTATCCAGTGATTTGATCATTTAGCCCTTTTTGCGACAGTTACCGCCCGAATTTCGTGAGACAGACATTTTTACTGAATCTAGCATAAACCCCGACACAATTTGAAATGGACCGCCAACCACGTATTGGCTGCCCTTGTTCACCGCCTTGTATGGAATGCCTGCATGTCGACACTCACCGCGTCACCCGCCACTGCCACCCCTGCACCCCAGGCAAGCCCCCTGGTCATGCGTATCCTCGGCGCCTGTGCCCTGGCGCACTTGATCAATGACCTGATCCAGGCCGTGCTGCCGTCGATCTACCCGATGCTCAAGGCCAACTACGGGCTGACGTTTGCCCAGGTGGGGCTGATCACCCTGACCTTCCAACTGACCGCCTCGCTGCTGCAACCGTGGATCGGCTACCACACTGACCGTCATCCCAAGCCCTGGCTGCTGCCGGCCGGCATGGTGTGCACCTTGATCGGTATCCTGATGCTGGCGTTTGTCGGCAGTTTCCCGGCGATCCTGCTGGCAGCGGGGCTGGTGGGCGTGGGCTCGTCGACCTTCCACCCGGAAACCTCCCGCGTGGCGCGCCTGGCCTCCGGCGGGCGCTACGGCCTGGCGCAGTCGACCTTCCAGGTCGGCGGTAACACTGGCAGTGCGTTGGGCCCGTTGCTGGCAGCGGCGATCATCATTCCCTACGGCCAGGGCAATATCGCCTGGTTCGGCCTGTTCGCCGTGTTCGCGATTATGGTGCTGTATGGCCTGAGCCGCTGGTACCGCAACCACCTCGCCCTGTTCAAGCTCAAGCAAGGCGGCAAAGCCACCCATGGCTTGTCCAAAGGCCGCGTGACGTTTGCCCTGGTGGTGCTGGCAGTGCTGGTGTTCTCCAAGTACTTCTACATGACCAGCCTGACCAGCTACTTCACGTTTTACCTGATTGAAAAATTCCACCTGTCGGTATCGAGTTCCCAGATGTACCTGTTCCTGTTCCTCGGTGCGGTGGCCGTGGGCACCTTCGCGGGCGGACCGATCGGCGACAGGATCGGCCGCAAGAAAGTGATCTGGTTCTCCATCCTCGGCGCCGCGCCCTTCACCCTCGCCCTGCCCTACGTCGACCTGTTCTGGACCGCCGTGCTCAGCGTGGTGATCGGCTTTATCCTGGCCTCGGCGTTCTCGGCCATCGTGGTGTTTGCCCAGGAACTGGTGCCGGGCAACGTGGGGATGATCGCGGGTGTGTTCTTCGGCCTGATGTTCGGCTTCAGCGGGATTGGCGCGGCGTTGCTCGGTTTGCTCGCCGATATCCACGGCATCGAGTACGTCTACAAACTGTGCTCGTTCCTGCCCCTGGTGGGCATCCTGACGGTCTTGTTGCCATCGACCAAAGGCGTCTGATCGGCCGGTCATCGGCTGGCTGTGTGCTATTACCCAGAAAGCTCTGAAAAACCTGCGTGTGCGCTTACAATCCCGGTTTGAACGCACACCAGGCAGACCCGGCAAGACATGACGCTCGACCCTCCTACGATTCTGGCACTCACCGTTGCCCTGGCAGCCGCTGCCGCCCTTTACCTGCTGGTTGAATGGCGCAGCGTGCGCGAGCCCTCGCTGCTGTTGTGGAGCAGCGGTTTCGCCACCATCACCATCGGCTCCACTCTGGCCCTGTTGCGCATCAATGGCTTTTTAGTCATCGGTATCTGGTTCGCCAACGGCTTGCTGGTGACCGCCCACTTCCTGTTTCTGCTCGGCGTAGCGCGGTTTACCCAAGTTCGGGTGTCGCGTGCCTGGGTCCTGATGCCCGTGATCTGGTTCGCCATGCTCGCCTTGCCGGCCGACCAGTCCTGGTCCAAGGCCATGCTGGCGGTGCAATCGCTGTTGGTAGCCCTGCCCACCCTGCGCGCCAGTTTCCTGCTGCAGCCCCATGGCCGGTCCCTGAGCGTCGGCGCGGTGCAACTGCGTTTCGTGCTGCTGCTCCACGGGATTTTTTACGTGGCCAAGGCGCTGTCGGTGGTGATCCCCGGCACCTTGATCGACCTCGCCGCCTTCAAGGGCGAAATCATCCAGGTCTCCCTGGTCGAAGGCGCCATGGCAATCATGCTGATTGCCCTGTCCATGACCGGCTCCGAACGCTACCGCCGCGAACAACACATCGCCCGCCTCGCCGCCCGCGACCCACTGACTGCCCTCTACAACCGCCGCGCCCTCGACCTGCGCGCCCCGCGCCTGCTGGCCCAGGTCTGCGCAACCCAACCCGGCGCCCTGCTGCTGATCGACATCGACAACTTCAAAGGCGTCAACGACCTCCACGGCCATACCGCCGGCGACCGCCTGCTGATTGCCCTGAGCGAAATGATCCGCGCCGTCGTGCCCCGAGGCGCATTGGCGGCGCGGCTGGGCGGCGATGAGTTTGTGATCCTGCTGAACCCGGCGTCGACCGAGCAGATCGTCGAACTGGGCAGCAGCCTGCGCGGGCAGTTCCAACAACTGGCCGCGCAGAGCTTCAGCACCCCGCAGCCGGTGACCCTGAGCATCGGCGCCAACCTGTTCGATCAGCCGCCGGAGAGCCTGGCGGCGTTGATCGAGCAAGGTGATTCGACGTTGTATGAGTCCAAGCGGGGTGGGCGGGACAGTATTCGGTTGGTGGATAGGACCGGCGTCAGTACCTACCGCTAGAGATCGTAATTCACCCCCACACTCCGCCCCGTCCTCACCGACTCCAACGCACACTCCGCCAAATGCAACGCATACAACCCATCCCGCACGCTGGTGGGCAGTTCGCGACCGTCGTTCAGCGCATCAATGAATTGGGTCAGCTCATTGCGATAGGCATCCGCATACCGCTCCAGGAAAAAATGCTGCAACGGCTCCAGTGCTTCAGTGTGCTCGGCCCCCCAGTGGCGCAAGGTGCTGGGCCGGTGGTTGTCGGTGAGCAGGACGCCGGTGGCGCCGGAGACTTCGACGCGTTGGTCGTAGCCGTACACCGCCTGACGGCAGCAGTTGATGTGGCATTGCTTGCCGGAGGCCGTGCGCAGCAGGACCATGACGCTGTCGTAGTCGTCGATCTGTTCCAGGGTGGGGTCGACCAGGCGACTGGCGATGGCGCTGACTTCCACGGGTTCTTCGCCGAGCAGGTGGCGGGCGGTGTCGAAGTCGTGGATGGTCATGTCGCGCAGGATGCCGCCGGAGTGCGCCAGGTAGTCACGCGGGGCCAGGCCGGGGTCACGGCTGGTGATGATGACTTGGCGCACGGCGCCGATCTGGCCGGCGTCGAGGGCTTGGCGCAGGCGCAGCATGTCGGGGTCGAAGCGACGGTTGAAGCCAAGCATGACATTGCCGCCCTGGCGCTCCACGGCTTGGGCGGCGCTGCGGGCCTTGGCGATGTCGAGGTCGATGGGTTTTTCGCAGAGTACCGCTTTGCCTTCGGCCACCGCCGCCAGCATCAGGTCGATATGGGTGTCGGTCGGGGTGCCGATCACGACGGCGTCGATGTCTTTGCGGGTGAGCACGGCGGCGCAGTCGTAGGCCGCCTCGCAGCCCAGTTGCGTGCTGAGCGCATCGACGCCCTCGCGCCAGGGGTCGGCCACCAGCACCAGCGTGGCGTTGGGGTGGGCGGCGACGTTGGCGGCGTGGATCTTGGCGATGCGCCCGGCACCTAGAACGGCAATACGTAGCATGGTTGAACTCCTGATGTTGTTTTTAAAGGGAGTACTCAGTCCGGCAGGTTGAACGGTGTGACGATCTGCACCTGTGACGGCGCAATAGGCCCGGCCTTCCATAGCCGATGGTGTTGCAGGATGTGCAGGAACACATGGCGCGCATCGATCTGCAGGTTGTGGTCGATGATCGCGGCGACTTTTTCTTCGCGCAGCAACTGGCGGTTTTCTTCGTCAAGGTCGTGGCCGATAAACACCTCCAACGGGCGGTCCAGGGCGGCGAAGGCATCGACAATGGCGCGGTTGCCGCCGCCGACGCTGTACACCGCCTTGAGTTCTGGGTGTTGTTTAAGCGCCTGGCTCACGCGTTCGAACGTGCGGTCGTACACGCCGTAACCGCCGCTGATGTCCAGCACCCGCAAGTGCGCGGCCCGCCCACGCAACCAGGCGCGAAAGCCCATCTCGCGCTCTTCTTCGCCACGGAACAGCTCGCTGCCGATCACCACAGCCACGTCCTGGGGCTGCGCCGGCAGCCAGCGGGACATCAGGTAGGCGGCCGTCTGGCCGGCGGTGCGGTTGTCCATGCCCACGTAGCCGATGCGCTCGCTTTGCGGCAGGTCCGTCACCAACGTCACCACCGGAATGCCCGCCGCGATCAGTTGCTTGACCGCCTGGTTCACCGCTGGCTCATCGGCGGCCTTGAGCACCACGCCCTGGCTGCCGGTGTCGAGGCAACGCAGCAGCTGGTCGTGCATGGCCTGGGGCTCGATTTCTTCGAACAGGTGAAAGCGCGGTGCAATGCGAAACGGCGCCAGGCTGCCCAGTTGCGCGACGATCGCCGCCTGCACCGCCGCGCTGAAGCGCTGGGGCGTGTGCATGATCACGTCGACATGGAAGGTGCGCCCCACCGCCAGGCCGTTTTTTTCCTGGGACTCCAACTCATCCAGCGCCTGCTCGATGCGCCGCGAGGTCTGCGCATGCACGCTGCCGCGCTGGTGCAGCACGCGGTCGACCGTGGCTTTGCTCACACCGGCCTGCGTCGCGAGTTGCTTGATGGAGAAGTGTTTGGCACGTTCGAGCATGGGTTTCGCCTGAGGTGTTTTTGAGGTCTTATTTGGGCGTTGCTGAGGTTTTGCAATGCTAGTCTCCGTTTTGCCCGCCGTCGAGCCGGGCGATGAAAACAACAAAAAATCCAGGAGAACTTCATGCCTAACACCGATCTCGCCACCTCGTTCAGCGGCCAATACTTTGTCGTCACCGGCAGCACCCAAGGCCTGGGCGCGGCGGTGGCCCACACCCTGGCACGACGCGGCGCCGCCGGGCTGATCATCTGTGGCCGCCGTCGTGCCCAGGGTGAAGAGCAAGTGCGGCAACTGGCGCAACTCGATTGCCAGGCATTTTTTGTCGAGGCGGACCTGGAGAAAGTCGAGGATTGCCGGGCGATCATCGACGCGGCGCGCACCCATTTCGGCACCTTGCATGGGCTGGTGAACTGCGCGGGGATGTCGGACCGCGGCACCATCCTCGACACCTCGCCGGAGCTGTTCGAACGGCTGTTTGCGGTGAATGTGCGGGCACCGTTTTTCCTGATGCAGGAAGCGCTCAAACTGATGATCAGCAATGGTGTGGAAGGCGCCGTGGTGAATATCCAGAGCGTCACCGGGCATGGCGGGCAGTCGTTTTTGAGTGCCTACGCGGCGTCCAAGGGGGCCCTGGCGATCCTCACCAAGAACGTGGCGTTCAGCGCCCTGCGCAACCGTATCCGGGTGAATGGTTTGAATATCGGCTGGATGGACACGCCCCACGAGGATGATATCCAGCGCCAGTACCACGGTGCCCAGGACGGTTGGCTGGCCAAGGCTGAAAGCGCGCAACCGTTCGGACGCTTGCTCAAACCCGAGGAAGTGGCGCAGAGCGTGGCGTTTTTACTGTCCCGCGAGTCGGGGATGATGACCGGCTCGGTGATCGATCTGGAGCAAGGCGTGGTCGGTTGCACCGACGGCGGCAGCCCGCAACCGCATCAGGCCCTGAGCCTGTCGGGAGGTGTGTGATGTCGGCGTTTGTCAGCGCCGAGGCGGTGCGCCTGGAAGACTTCCAGCGGCTGTGCTCGCAACAGGCCCATGCCAAGGATTATCCGCTGTGCGCCGAGGTGGTCAGCAATGTGCCGATCTATCGGGCCCACACGCTGCGTAACAGCGACCGCCGCGCGGTGATGGATGAACTGCACCGCCTGTTCCGCGATGGACCGGGGGTGATGGTGGTGCGCCAGGCCTATGAGGACCTGGAGGTGGTGGACCGCCATAGCCAGGTGTTCGAGGCGATCTTCGCCACAGAGGCTGCACAAGGCGTGGCCGCCGATCATTTTGCCAAGGCCGGTAGCAACGGGCGCATCTGGAACTCGCTGCAAAAGGCGGCGTTAGAGTCGCCGGAATCCTTTGTCGAGTATTACGCCAACCCGCTGCTGGGGCTGATTGCCGAGGCGTGGCTGGGGCCGAGTTACCAAGTCACGGCCCAGGTGAATGTGGTGCATCCCGGCGGGCAGGCGCAACAGCCGCACCGGGATTACCACCTGGGCTTCCAGACCAACGACGTGGTGGAGCGCTTTCCTCTGCCGCTGCACGTGCTGTCGCAATACCTGACGTTGCAAGGCGCGGTGGCCCACACGGACATGCCGCTGGAAAGCGGGCCGACCCAGTTGCTGCCGTTTTCCCAGCAATACGCCTTGGGCTATTTGGCGTGGCGGCGCGAAGATTTTATCGACTATTTCCAGCAGCACGCCGTGCAACTGCACCTGGATAAGGGCGATCTGCTGTTCTTCAACCCGGCGCTGTTCCATGCCGCCGGCACCAACCGCACCGTCGACCGCCATCGCATGGCCAACCTGCTGCAAATCTCCTCGGCATTCGGCAAACCGATGGAAGCCCTCGACCGCGACCGCATGATGCTGGCGGTCTACCCGGCGCTGCTGGCCAACCCAACGTTGGATGCCCAGGCCGTGATTGCCTGCACTGCCGATGGCTATTCCTTCCCTACCAACCTCGACACCGACCCACCGTTGCAGGGCCTGGCCCCGCAAACCGGGCAACAGTTGATGCAGCAAGCTCTCAACGAACGCTGGCCCTATTCGGACTTCGCCGCAGCCGTGGCGCAGATGCGCGCCAAGCGTCAGGCATGAATCGCTTTAACAACAACAAAAACAGCGGAGCACCATCATGAAGAAGCAACTCCTTGCGGCACTGTTTACCCTGGCTGTCAGCCCTTGGGCCCTGGCCGATATACGGATCGGCGTGAGCATCGCCCAGGTCGACGATGTGTTCCTCGCGCAAATGCGTGACTACATGGCGGCCCACGCCAAGGAACTGCCCGGTGTAACCCTGCAGTTCGAAGACGCCCAAGGCGATGTGGTGCGCCAGCTCAACCAGGTGCAGAACTTCACCGCACAAGGCATGGACGCGATCATCGTCAACGCGGTGGACACCGCCGCCACCCAGAAAATGACGGTGAATGCCCAGCAGGCGAAAATCCCGCTGGTGTACGTCAACCGTCGTCCGGAGTTCAAGGATGTTCCGCCGGGCGTGGGGTACGTGGGCTCGGATGAGATCAAGGCCGGCGAAATCCAGATGCGTTATCTGGCGCAGAAAATGGGCGGCAAGGGCAACCTGGCGATCATGCTTGGGCTGCTGTCGAACAACGCCACGCACAACCGGACGCTGGGCGTGAAGAACGTGCTCAAGGACTACCCCGACATCAAGATCGTCGAGGAGCAGAGCGCCGAATGGCAGCGCAGCAAGGCGATTGACCTGATGAACAACTGGATTGTCTCGGGCCGCAAAATCGATGCGGTGGCGGCGAATGCCGATGAAATGGCGATTGGCGCGGCCATGGCGATCAGCCAGGCGGGCATGCAACCGGGCAAGGACATATTGGTCGCCGGCAGCGATGGCGGCGCGGCCGGTCTGGACGCGGTCAAAAAAGGCCAGTTGCTGGTGACCGCGTATCAGGACAACAAGGGGCAAGCGGTCGGTTCGATTGACCTGGCGGTGAAGATGGTGAAAAAACAGCCCTACGAGGCTGAGCTGACCATCCCTTACCAACAGATCACCAAGGATAACTACCAGGCGTTCCTCAACCCTTGATCGATTTGGGTCAGTAAGGGGCTTTTGTGGTGAGCGCGCCTTTGTGGTGAGCAGGCTTTTGTGGTGAGCGGGCTTGCCCCGCGCTGGGCTGCGCAGCAGCCCCAAAACCATACAACTCGGTTTGTCTGCAAAAACGGGGGTGGTTCTAATGGGGCCGCTGCGCAGCCCAGCGCGGGGCAAGCCCGCTCACCACGATGTAAAGCAGCGGGCCCACCGACACGAACACCGCCGTCAGCAAAAAATACGGCAGCACCGACAACACCGAGCGCCCTCGCCCACGAGCATCCCGATACATCCATACGCACGCCAATACCGCCATCAGGTACAGGTCGATCACCACTTGCGCGGTGTCCGGCCGCGAGAGCAATTCCTGCCCGAACGCCAATAACGACTGCTCGGCAGTCAACAGAGTGAACAGGGTGTAGAGGGAAAACCCGAGCAAAGCGGCCAGGGCAATAGAGGGTCTTGGCATGATGTCTTCCTTGAAGTGATCGAGCCCCACCTTAGTGATAAGGTTTGGCCCCTCGCAATGACCTCGGAGGTCATGGACACACCATGGAAAATCCTGCCACCGCCGGCGAACACCTGCGCCAGTTGCGCCGCCAGGCCAAGCTGAGCCAATTGGACCTGGCGCTGATCACCGGAATGTCCCAGCGCCACCTCAGTTGCATTGAAACCGGCCGTGCTACGCCAAGCCCAGGAACATTGCACAATCTGCTGACGGCGCTGGAGACACCGCTGGATCTCGCCAACCGCGTCTTCCTCGCCGCCGGTTACGCCCCGCGCTACGTCGCCACCCCGCTCGCCTCGCCGGCCATGGCTGCGATTCGCGATGCGGTCAGCCATGTGCTGCACGCCAACAATCCTGCACCCGCAATTCTGCTGGGCAGCGAGTGGCAAGTGCTGGCGGCCAATGCCAGCACCGCCGTGCTGTTCGAGCTGGTCGGGATCAAAGCGGATGCAGCCGATGGCCTGAACCTGCTGACCACCCTGCTGCAAACCGGTGGCCTGGGCGATCACTTGATCAACGCCGAAGAGATCCGCACCCTCGCCTGGCAACGGGCAACTCGCGAGGCGTTGGGCAGCCCGGCATTGGCTGCTTTGCTGGCGAGTTTGCCAGTGCCCACTCACACTGAGCTGCCCAGCGAAATGCCGCCGCTGGTGCTCACGCGTATCCGCTCAAGCCAAGGTGAGCTGAACTTTTTGTCGACCTTCACCACGTTCGGCATGCCCCAGGACATCACCCTCACCTCGCTGCGCATCGAGCATCTGATTCCCGCGGATGAGGCGACCTGGCAGGTGATGCGCAGCGCCTTCGCGGACTATTCGGCGCTGGTTTTGTGAAATATCTGTACGTAGACTGCGGCCATACCTCAACTTAAGGCGGCGAAGAAAACGTCATGCAAGTTACCGAAGTCTCCATTGCCCAATTGCGCGCTGCGCTTGAATCCGGCCAGACCACTGCCGTTGAACTGGTCCAGGCTTACCTTGCACGGATCGAGGCCTACGACGGCCCGCAGACCGCTACCGCGTTGAATGCCGTGGTGGTGCGCAACCCCGAAGCGCTTAAAGAAGCCGAGGCGTCCGATGCACGCCGGGCCAAGGGCGAAACGTTGGGGCCACTGGATGGCATTCCCTACACCGCCAAGGACAGCTACCTGGTCAAGGGCCTGACAGCGGCCTCCGGCAGCCCGGCATTTGCCAGGCTCACCGCCCATCGCGACGCGTTCACCATCGAACGCCTGCGCGCCGGTGGCGCCATCTGCCTGGGCAAGACCAATATGCCGCCGATGGCCAACGGCGGCATGCAGCGTGGCGTGTATGGCCGTGCCGAAAGCCCGTATAACGCCAGCTATCTCACGGCGCCGTTTGCCTCCGGCTCGTCCAACGGCGCGGGCACTGCAACCGCCGCCAGTTTCGCGGCGTTCGGTCTGGCAGAGGAAACCTGGTCCAGCGGGCGCGGCCCGGCGTCCAACAATGGCCTGTGCGCCTACACCCCGTCCCGTGGGGTGATTTCGGTGCGTGGCAACTGGCCCCTGACGCCAACCATGGACGTGGTGGTGCCCTATGCGCGCACCATGGCCGACCTGCTGGAAGTGCTCGACGTAGTGGTCGCCGAGGACCCCGACACCCGTGGCGACCTGTGGCGCCTGCAACCCTGGGTGCCGATCCCCAGCGTCGCCGACGTGCGCCCGGCGTCTTACATGGAGTTGGCCGCAACAGCCGACTACCTCGTGGGCAAACGCCTGGGCGTACCGCGCATGTACATCAATGCCGACCCCGACGCCGGCACCAGCGAAAAGCCCGGCATCGGCGGCCCGACCGGGCAACGGATCAACACCCGTGACAGCGTGATCAAGCTGTGGAAAGACGCCCGCAAGGCGCTGGAAGCGGCGGGTGCCGAAGTCATCGAGGTGGATTTCCCGCTGGTGTCCAACTGCGAAGGCGATCGCCCCGGTGCACCGACAGTGTTTACCCGCGGCTTGGTGTCCAAGGCATTCCTGCACGACGAGTTGTGGGAACTGTCCGCCTGGGCGTTTGACGACTTCCTGCGCGCCAACAATGACCCAACCCTCAACCGCCTGGCGGATGTGGACGGCCCGAAAATCTTCCCACACGACCCCGGCACCCTGCCCAACCGTGAAGACGACCTCGCCGCAGGCATGGACGAATACGTGCGCATGGCCCAGCGCGGCATCACACCCTGGAATGAAATCAGCACCGTGCCCGACGGCCTGCGCGGCCTGGAGCAAACCCGGCGCATCGACCTGGAAGACTGGATGGATAAGCTCGGCCTCGACGCCGTGCTGTTCCCGACCGTCGCCGATGTAGGCCCGGCCGATGCCGATGTGAACGAAGCCAGTGCCGACATCGCCTGGAGCAACGGCATCTGGGTGGCCAACGGCAACCTCGCCATCCGCCACCTGGGCGTGCCCACCGTCACCGTGCCGATGGGCGTGATGGCGGACATCGGCATGCCGGTGGGGCTGACGTTTGCCGGGCGCGCTTATGATGACTCGGCGTTGTTGCAGACGGCGGCCGCGTATGAAGCGACCGGGAGCAAGCGCTTGATCCCGCCGCGTACCCCGCCACTGGCAGATAACTAACGATTCACCCTGCGGGAGGGGCGGTGCCGTGTTCATGGATGCTTGTCAGTGTTCCGCCGCTGCCACTCATCCACCACGTCACCCAGGGTCTTGGGAGTCCCGTTGCGAATCCACGCCATGAAGGGTCGGTCGAATTTGAAGCTCGGCCCGCAGTGCTCACACATGAAGCGGCGCACGTTCTGGGTGTTTTTGTAGTGCGCGGTCACGGGAGTGGCGCGGGTGATGGGGTCGCTGTGCCAGTCAAAATCCATTTTGTCGCTCGGGCAGGTGAGGTGTCGGCGTTAGCATAGCGATGCGCCCGTTTCCCAGGAAGCGCCAAAATCAGGCAACTCAAAGAACCCAAGGTGTTGGGACATCGTATAAGAGCATTCAATCTTACAGGCTCAATAATTTCAGGATATTTCGAGATTTAACTTTCCATCGCCACAGAAAATATTGCATGGTTGTACGACGACTACAGCTGTCGCCTACACCCCAACGACAATAAGGAAACACCCATGCAAAACGTCAAACTACTGATCGGTTTTCTATGCCTGTTCAGCGGCTACGTGGCCGCCGCCCCCAATGACAAAGACGTGGCCCAAGCGGTGGATCACCTGACCCAAGCCATGCTGCATAAAGACATCAAGCAGCTCCAGGCCCTCACCGCCGAGCAACTCACCTACGGCCACTCCAGCGGCAAAATCCAGAACAAACAGGAGTTCATCGCCGATATCGAGACCGGTCGCAGCGGCTTCAAGACCCTGGAAATGCAAAAACAGACCATCACCCTTCAAGGCGACACGGCGCTGGTGCGCAACCACTTTCACGCCCAGGCGGTGAACAGTGGCGTGGAAGTACCCACCGACATCGAAAACTTCCAGGTCTGGCAGAAACAAAAAGGCCACTGGCTATTGATCGGTCGCCAGGCTTTTAAATTCTGAAGGCGAGTGCAGGCTCACCACGCCACTACGCTGCGCACCTTGAGCAACGCCTCGCGCAGCGCCGGCATGTCCACCGAACCCAACGCCAGGCGCAACGCATGGGGCACGTGGGCTGAAACGGCAAACGGCTCGGCGGTGGACACCGAGACGCCCTCCCGCTGCAAGGTCATGGCGACTTGGTCAGCGCGGGCGTCTTCCGCCAAAGGCAGCCATAGAAAATACGATGACGGGTGGCTGGTGTAGGCCAGCCCCTTCAGCACCTGCGCCGCCAAGACTTGCCGAGCCTGGGCATCCTGGCGCTTTTGTGCTTCCAGTTGGGCGACGGTGCCGTCCTCGATCCAGGCCACGGCGATTGCACTCATCACGCCGGGCACATTCCAGGTGGTGGCCATGATGGTGCGTTCCAGCGCCTTCATCCACGCAGCAGGCGCGGCGACGAACCCCACCCGCAGCCCGGTGGCGACACTCTTCGACAACCCACCCACATACACCGTGCGCTCCGGCGCCAGGCTGGCCAAGGGCTGTGGTGCGTCCTCCGCCAGGAACGCGTAGGCCGCATCTTCAATGATCATCAGGTTGTGCTGGCGGGCGATGGCTACCAGTTGCTCGCGCTGCTCAATGCCCATCACCCAGCCCAGCGGATTGTGCAGGGTCGGCATGCTGTACACCGCACGCACCGGGCGCTTGCCACAAAGGCTGCGCAGAGCTGCCAGGTCCGGGCCGCAGGCGGTGACGGGAATCGGGACGATTTCCAGATGCAGGGTCTCTGCCAGCACCTTGAACCCCGAATAGGTCAACGCATCCACCGCGATCACATCCCCTGGCTTGAGCAACGCCATCATCGCCACCGCCAACCCATGCTGGGCGCCACTGACCACCAGCACCTGCTCGGCCGCCACTGTCAGCCCGCGGCTCAGCAAGTGACGGGCAATGGTGGCGCGCTCATGCAGGCGACCGGCGTGGGGTTGATAACGCAGCAGCGCTTCAAGGTCGCCGGACAGCGCCAACTGGCGCAGCGCGGTGCGCAGCAGGTCGGCCTGACCGGGCAGCGAGGGGTAATTGAAATTGAGGTCGAGCATGCCCGTCGCGATGCTCATTTGCCCACTGCCCTGCCCTGGCGGTAACGCGATCTCCCGCACGAAGGTGCCGCGCCCGGTTTCCCCACTGACCAGGCCCATGGCTTCCAGCTCGGTGTACACGCGGCTGGCGGTGACCAGCGCCAGGCCGTGGTCGGCGGCCAATTGGCGATGGGTGGGCAAACGCATGCCGGGGGGCATTTTCCCGCTGCGGATGTCTTCGGCAAACCTGTCGACCAGTGACTTGTAGCGGGCGCGGGGCATTGGCGGTGTATCCATGACAATTTTTTGATTGTCTTAATCTTCGATCCTAGGATGGGCGCCACGCAACTTTTCTTTTCCGGACAGCCCTCATGGAACGTACGTCTCCCCTCAGCGCCCTGGACAGCAGCACTCAGGGTTGGATCAATGGTTTTATCGGCGTGGTGATTTTCAGCGGCTCACTGCCCGCCACACGCTTGGCGGTCATGGAATTCGATCCGGTGTTTCTGACGATGATCCGCGCCGCCATCGCCGCCGCATTGGGGCTGCTTCTACTGTGGCTGTTCAAGGAGAAACGCCCTGCACGCGGTCAATGGGTGCCCCTGGTGATCGTCGCCTTGGGCGTGGTGATCGGCTTCCCCCTGCTCACCGCCCTGGCCCTGCAATACGTGACGTCCGCCCATTCCATCGTGTTTATCGGCCTGCTGCCCCTGGCCACTGCGGTGTTTGGCGTGCTGCGCGGCGGCGAGCGGCCGCGGCGGGTGTTCTGGGTGTTTTCGATCCTGGGGAGTGTGTTGGTGATGGGTTATGCCTTGGCCCAGGGCTTGAGCGCGGCACCGGCCGGGGACGTGCTGATGCTGCTGGCGGTGCTGGTATGCGGACTGGGATACGCCGAAGGCGCGAAGCTGTCGCGCAGCCTGGGCGGTTGGCAGGTGATCTGCTGGGCGCTGGTGGTGTCGCTGCCAGTGGTGCTGCCGCTGAGCCTGATCCTCGCCCCGCCGAGTTTTACCGGCATCAGCCTGCCGGCCTGGCTGAGCCTGGGCTATGTGGCGCTGTTCAGCATGCTGATCGGCTTTGTGTTCTGGTATCGCGGCCTGGCTCAGGGCGGGATCGCGGCCGTCGGCCAGTTGCAGTTGCTGCAACCGTTCTTCGGCCTGGCGCTGGCGGCGGGCCTGCTGCATGAACAGGTGAGCCTGGGCATGGTGCTGGTGACAGTGGCGGTGATCGGCTGCGTGGCCGGCGCGAAAAAGTTCGCCCGCTAGCGCTGCGGCGCGACCATTTTGAATTTGATATGGATGTCGTTGGACACCACGCTGTTGCCGGTCCATTCACCTTCGCCGATCTTGAAATCGCCGCGATCAAGGATGAATTCGCCGTCGAACACGCCAATGCCGTCCAGCTCCTTGAGCAGCACCTGCACATCAACCGGGCGAGTGATGCCCTTGATGGTCAGGTTGCCGCTGATCTGGAAGCGGTTATTCCCCAGCGCCTTGACCCCGGTGGACTCATACACACCGACCGGGTAGGTCGCGGTATCAAACCAGGACGCGCGTTGCAGGGTGTCATTGGCATCGTCGCTGCCGGCGTTGATGCTGGCGAGCTGGATCTTGAGCACCGCGTGCCCCGCCTCCGGCGCCTGCGTATCGAAGGTCAAGGTGCCTTCGAAGGCCTTGAACGTGCCATACATCCGCTGCCCCAGTTGCTCGTAGGTAAAACTGATCTGGCTGGCGGTGTGGTTGACGTCCTTGTACTCCACGGCCTGGGCGCTGGCGATAAAACCAAGGGCTAACGCTAACATTCGACGCTTCATGCAATCCTCCGCAAAAAATGGACCTACCTACCCCAATAGACGCATGTCCTGCTGGACAGCGTAGCCGCCCGTGGCCGTGAAGGCTGAACCTGGTCTACATTGATTGCCACCGCCAATCGAGGATTGCACCGATGACTCGTCTCACCGCGAAAGACTTTGCCCCCGAACTGCTGGAACTCTACGACGGCTACGCCCACGGCAAGATCAACCGCCGTGAATTTCTCGACCGTGCTGCATTGTTCACCTTCGCGGGCATGAGCGCTGGCGCCCTGCTCGCCGCCCTGAGCCCCAATTACGCCCTGGCCGAGCAAGTGAAATTCACCGACCCGGACATCGTCGCCGACTACATCACCTACCCCTCGCCCAAGGGCAACGGCACGGTACGCGGCTACCTGGTGCGCCCGGCCAAGGCTGCGGGCAAGTTGCCGGCGGTGGTGGTGGTGCACGAAAACCGTGGCCTGAACCCCTATATCGAAGACGTCGCCCGACGCCTGGCCAAAGCCGGCTTTATCGCCCTGGCCCCGGATGGCCTGACCTCCGTCGGCGGCTACCCCGGCAATGATGAAAAAGGCGTGGCACTGCAACAGACCGTCGACCCGACCAAACTGATGAACGACTTCTTCGCCGCCATCGAATGGCTGATGCACCACGACAGCAGCACCGGCAAAGTCGGCATCACCGGCTTCTGCTACGGCGGCGGCGTGACCAACGCGGCAGCGGTGGCCTACCCCGAACTGGGCGCAGCGGTCTCCTTCTACGGCCGCCAACCTGACGCCAAGGACGTACCGCGCATCAAGGCGCCGATCATGCTGCACTTCGGCGAACTGGATACACGTATCAACGAAGGCTGGCCGCCGTACGAGAAAGCCTTGAAAGCGGCCGGCACAACCTATGAAGCGTTTATCTACAAGGGTGCCAATCACGGCTTCCACAACGACTCGACGCCGCGTTATGACGAAGCAGCGGCGAACCTGGCGTGGGAAAGAACGCTGGGCTGGTTCCACAAATACCTGGCATGACCGGCGTTGCGGCGCGCCGGCCATGAGCATCTCCACCTCGTTGCCCCGCCGCTGCCGCCGTAGCAGCTGTCGAGCCTCGCTTGCGCTGGACAACTGCTACGACCCAAAACTTGGGGGGGGGGTTGCTCGGTGAGGGTCAAGACGGTATCTAACGGGGTATCTTGTCCACCCTGGCGCCCTGGGTCAGTGCTCCAAAGCATACCGCCGACAATGGTTCAGATACCCCTGCTCATGACTCCCCACCAACTGCACCACACTGGTCCACAACCATGAGGGCGCATCCAATTCCCTCGACCGGTTCTCCTGCAACGTCGCCATCCATCCCTTGCGGGTCGCTCGGTCCATCTGCCGCGCATGAGCAACGCCAACCACCCGCGCCAGATAACCCGCGGCGTGCATCGCGTCAGTCTCGCTCAACTCATCGAGTTCCAACTTCATGTCCTGTGGCAGCAGTTCCCGAATAAAAAACCCGTGATCCAGAAACCGCGTCGCCACCATGCGTCCGCCGAGGCCCGGTGACAGCTGCCGCGCAGCTTCCACCACCCGGCGGCCATTATCCCTGGGCATCTTCGCCCGTGCGGCTCGGGGCGCAGCGGCGCCGACCGCCTCCTTGATGTCGATCAGGCAATATTCCTGATCATCCTTGTCGCCCACGCCGAGCAAGGCCGCGTAACGCAACAGGCCAAGGGAGCTGCAACCCTTGACCCAGTAAGCACAATCCAGAAGTTCGACCTTGGCGTCCTTGGGCCGACCTTTGAGCGAGGTGACCAATTGGTGGATCTCATCCGACGCACAGACGCCTTCCAGCGCGCTTTTTTCAGCCCGCGACAACGCCCAGAAATGCTTGCCCAGCGGGATGGTCGGCCGGGCGCTTTCGATGCGTTCACGCGCCAGGTGCTTCCAGGTACGCGCCACCGCGCTGCGCATGCCAGCCCTGACCTGGGACGGGCGTGGCGGGGCTTCGTCGGGTTTATCTTTGAAGGCCTGTCCGTAGCCCAGCATCATTTCTTCAAGCATGCGTGCGGTGGTCACACCAGGAAGGTCCGAGCCTCGCGCAGCGGTCGCCAGGGACAAGGCCAGGCGCACCAGGTCGTGGGCCGGGTTGCCGATCACGGCCTGGTCGAGGTCGCGGATATGCATATCGATGCGCCCTTCGGTGTCGCCGGTAGGGCCCAAGTTTCCGGCATGGCAATCGCCGCAGATCCAGATCGCGGGCCCGTGGGGCAAACGACGCCCCGGCAAACTGTGCAGCCAGTCGTAGAACTGCACGGTACTGCCGCGCACATAGGCGTGGGCCGAGCGCGCCATCTTCAGGTTTCGCAGTTGGGTAAGGTGAGGCATACGAGCGGAGGGGCGCGGTGTTTTCATGGAATAACTCTGTACAGGTGTAGCGGTAGAGCGGCGCGCATCGGCGAATGTTTCATTATGTTTCTAAAATAGTCGTTACGCCGGCCTTCTCCCGCTACCGCCAGGCAAGCGACGTCATCGTTTGCCCAGCGCTGGCGAACTGCCTATATTTGCCTCGCCCGCGCAGGGTCTTTTTTTCGCTCACTTTCATGGAAGCCCTCTCATGCCCCTCTCTACGCTCTCAGGCATGCGCACTGTCACGGCGATAGCCGCCCTTCTCGCTGCCGGCAACTGCCTGGCCGCGACCGATCTGCAGGCGGCGGTGGACGCCAGTGTCAAGCCGCTGATGCAGCAACAGGCCATTGCCGGCCTTGTCGTCGGGGTGGTTCAGGACGGCAACGTGCAGTATTTCAACTATGGCGTCGCGTCCCGGGAGACGCAGCAGCCCGTCAACGAAAACACCCTGTTCGAAATCGGTTCGGTCAGCAAAACCTTCACCGCCACCCTTGCCGGTTATGCAGCAGCCACCGGCAGACTCAAGCTGTCGGCCCCGGCCAGCGACTACCTGCCTGCGCTGGGCGGCGGCAAGTTCGACCACATCAGCGTGCTTAACCTGGGCACCTACACCGCCGGTGGCCTGCCCCTGCAATTTCCGCCGGAGGCCGACAACAACCAGCACATGATCAGCTACTTCCAGCAGTGGAAACCCGACTTCGCCCCTGGCACCCAGCGGTTGTATTCCAACCCGAGCCTGGGCCTGTTCGGTTACCTGGCGGCGCAGAGCCTCAAGCAGCCGTTCGATCAGGCGATGGAAAAGACCCTGCTGCCCAAACTCGGGCTCAAGCACACCTTCGTCAAAGTGCCGCAGAGCCAGATGAACCTGTACGCCCAAGGCTACGGCAAGGATGGCAAGCCGGTGCGCGTCGGCCCCGGCGCCATGGACAGCGAGGCGTACGGCATCAAGACCAGCGCCTCGGACCTGCTGCGTTATGTGCAAGCCAACATGCACCCGACCAGGCTGGAAAGCGCCGTGCAACACGCGATCACCATCACCCATACCGGTTACTACACCGTCGACGGCATGACCCAAGGCCTTGGCTGGGAAATGTACCCCTACCCCATCACGCTCGATGCGTTGATTGACGGCAACTCCACCCCCATGGCCATGGAACCGCACAAGGTCAATTGGCTAACGCCAGCGCAGGCGCCCCATGCCAACACCCTGGTGAACAAGACCGGCTCGACCAATGGGTTTGGTGCCTATGTGGCCTACGTGCCGAGCAAGGGATTGGGAGTGGTGATCCTGGCGAACAAGAACTACCCGAATGCGGAGCGGGTGAAAGTGGCTCACGCCCTCTTGAGTGCGCTGGACCATTAACGACAGGTGCAAGCGGGCAAGGACAAACACCGTACCTGCGGCCTACTCTTTGCCCGCCCCCACATTTGTTGTGCTTCAAGGACGTTACTCGGCGTACGCCCAAGTCATCCGAAACGACGCCCCACCCCATTGCGAATCCACCACGTGCACCTGCCCGCCGTGCCACTGGGACACTCGCTGCACCAGCGCCAGGCCCAGGCCGAAGCCGCCGGTGCGGCGGTCGCGGCTGGCGTCCAGGCGCGTAAACGGCTGGAAGATTTTCGCCCGACCGTCCTCGGGCACACCGGGGCCGTCATCACACACCCGCACCTCATAACCGTTGCCGAATTTGATCAGCGACACGTCCACGCGGTGCTCGGCGTAACGGATGGCATTGCGCAGCAGGTTGATCACCGCCCGCGCCATGAAGCGCGGTTCAATCTGGATCACATCCACCTCACAGGCACGCAACGACAACTGAATGCCCGCCGCCTCCGCTTCCAGGGCGACGCTGCCGATCACGCTGTCGAGCCAGCTGTGGGCCTCGATGGGCTCGCGGGTGACCTGGGTCGCTCCGCGCTCCAGGCTGGCGTAGGTCAGCAGTTCGGAGACCATTTTTTCCAGTTCGCCCAGGTCGGCGTACATATCGGCGATCAACTCGCCGCGTTGACGCGGATCGGCCTGCTGCTTGAGCTGGTCGAGTTCGAACGACAAGCGCGCAATAGGCGTGCGCAGCTCGTGGGACACCGCGTTGGTCAGTTCGCGCTGGTTGGCGATCAGGCTCTCGATGCGCTCGGCCATTTGATTGAAGTGCCCGGCCAGTTCGCGCACGGTGGAACGGCGCGGCAGCAGGATTCGCGAGCCGAGGTCGTTATCGCCAAAACGTTGCGCGGCCAGGCGGATGTGCTCCAGATCACGCCAATGCGGGCGCACCCAGAAATACAGCACCACCGCGAGGCACAGGCCCAGCAGGCTGTAGGCCCACAGGTACAGCCATTTCGGCTCTTCGGGGAGTTTGATTTCGAGCAGTTGCGGGCTGCTGTCGATACGGGCAATGAACTCCATGAAGTCGCCGCGCACCACCAGGTGCCCGTCTGCCAGCAATTGTCGTTCACGGGGGCTCAGGGCCAACTCATCACGATGAACCAGCTTGAGCAGCAAGCCATAGTGCGGCTGCAACTCGGCCAGCCGCGCCGGGCGGGCATCCGTCGGCAGCAGGCGCAGTTGTTCCACCAGGCCATACGCCGGGCCGCGCATGGCTTCGCGGTTATAGGTTTCGTTGGCTTCGGGCAGCAGCTCATCGAAGGTGTAGTTGACCAGCCAGATCGCCCCCGCCAAACCGAGCGCCAGGATGATGTACAGGCGCATGTACAAGCGCAGCATCTAGACCTCCCACGCGAATGGATTGAACAGATAACCCTTGCCCCAGATGGTCTTGATGCACACCGGTTCGCGGGGATTGTCGTTGAGCTTGCCGCGCAGTTTGCTGATGTACACGTCGACGCTGCGGTTAAGGCCGTCGAATGCGATGCCGCGCATGCGGTTGAGAATGTCATCGCGAGAAAGGATGGTGCCGGCGTTGCTGGCCAGCAACCACAGCAGTTCGAATTCCATGGTGGTGAGGTCGATCTTGTCGTCACCCAGCCTGACCATCCGGCAACTGCGGTCGATAGCCAATCGACCGAACGCCAGCGCCCCGCGCACGGTAGGCTCCGGTACTTGGCGACGTTGCAGCGCACGCAGGCGCGCCAGCAACACCGGCGGTTTGATCGGCTTGATCACGTAGTCATCGGCGCCGGATTCCAGGCCGAGGATATGGTCCAGGTCATCCTCCTTGGCGGTGAGGATGACGATGGGGGTGTCGGAAACGCTGCGAATCTCGCGGCACACCTGCAGGCCGCTCTGGCCGGGCAGCATCAGGTCGAGTACGACGATTTTCGGCTTGAACGCCAGGAACGCCGCCAGGGCTTCATCGCCTCGGTGCACCACGCGGGGTTCGAAGCCATGTTGTGACAAAAAATGCGCGATCAGCCCCGCCAGCTTTTCGTCGTCCTCAATGAGCAGAACCTTACCCTGACCCAGGTTTTCCATACGTTCTCAGTGCGCGCTCGCGGATTGAAGAGCGCGCATTATAGGTGGCAAGCTGGGCAACTGAAGCATTCAGCCGGACGCTGCCACGGAAGCTTCATGTTATTAAGAGTTTTTTACAAATAGCCCGCACTCTTTAACGCGTTCACAAGGAGTTGTATGCGCAAGGATTACCTGGCGTTCTTTGTTTCGCTGTTCCTGTCGCGCCTGGCGGATCAGGTCCTGCTGTTTATCGTGCCGCTGATCGTATTCCAGACCACCCGAAGCGTGTCGTGGGCAGGCCTGGCATTTTTTATCGAGTCGCTGCCTCGCTTCCTGGCCTTCCCGGTGTGCGGCGCCGTGTGCGACAAGTATTCACCGGTGCGTATCCTGCACATCAGCCAGGCCTGCCGGGCGTTGGCGTGTGTGCTGGCGGTGGCACTGTACGGGGTATTTGACGGTATCTACTGGCTGGTGCTGCTGTCCGCGTTGTGCGGGGTGCTGACCACCCAAGGCATCATGGCCCGCGAGGTGTTGATGCCGCATGTCTTCAAGCACTACACCTACACCAAGACCCTGTCCTATTCACAAATCGCCGACCAGAGCGGCCTGGTGCTGGGCCCGCTTGTGGCAGCGCTGATACTCGAAATATGGCCGTGGCATTGGGTGGTGCTGGGTGTCGGCGGGCTGTTTGTGCTGGCAGACCTGGCCATGCTGATCTGGCAACGTACTACCACGGTGAGCCTGCAAAGCCATGCACAGCACCGTGACATCTGGTGGCAGCCACTGCGCATTGCCTTCGGGCATATCCGCAGCCTGGTGGAACTGAAGCGGGTCATTACCCTCGCCGTCGGCGTGAACCTGTTGATTGGCGTGACGCTGGCCACATCGGCGGCGATGGTTACGGGCCAATACGCGGCCAGCAAGGACACCTACGCCCTGCTACAAGCTGCCGGCGCGGTCGCCACCATCGTCATCCTGTTTTACCTGGCACGCTCGTCATTGGCGCTGAAGGTCATGGGCGGGCTGTCGTATTCAATGATTGCCGCAGGTGCGTTGATCATGGCGATCAGCCCCACCATGTGGGGCTACACTTTGGGTTTCCTGCTGGTCACCGGTTTCGACAAGATGTTCAACGTGTACCTGCGCAGCACCCGTCAGCGGGTGATTCCGGCGCAGGACTTCGGTAAGACGGTGGGCGTGATCACCTTGCTCAATAACCTGCCGCAACCCTTGGCGGGGCTGATGATTGCCGTACTGGCAGCGCCACTTGGCACGCAAACAGTGATCCTGCTACTGACGGCGATCACCACCTTGATCGGCGTGGCCGTGGCCTCAGGCTGGCACGCCACTGTGAAAGCGGAACTCGACGTCAGGTGACTCGATCAACTCCTGCTCGGCGGCCCTGACCCGCTCGATCACCTGGGCAATATCCTTGGCGTCACCGTACTGATACGCCAGTTTCAAGTAACCCTGGAAATGCCGCGCCTCGCTTTTCAGCAGGCCGAAGTAAAACTTGCTGAGTTCTTCGTCCAAATGGGGCACCAGCGCTTCGAAACGCTCGCAACTGCGCGCTTCGATAAAAGCGCCGACCACCAGAGTGTCCACCAGCTTCACTGGCTCATGACTGCGCACCACTTTGCGCAAACCCGAGGCATAGCGGCTGGCGTGCAACTGGCGCAGTTCGATCTTGCGTTTTTTCATCAGGCGCATGACCTGCTCGTGATGCACCAGTTCTTCGCGGGCCAGGCGCGACATCATGTTGATCAGGTCGACATGGCCGTGGTACTTGGCGATCAGGCTCAGGGCGGTGCTCGCGGCTTTGAATTCGCAGTTCTTGTGGTCGATCAGCAGGGTTTCCTGATCGGCCAACGCGGCCTGGACCCAGGCGTCGGGGGTGCGGCAACCGAGGAATTCGTGGATTTCTGGCAGGTTCATCGGGCTCACGGGCAAAAGGATCACAAAAGGCCGGCGATTATACCGACCACGCCGCAGACCACCAGCCACTGGCCTTGATGTGCATCAACATGACGGCAGCCGCGCAGCAACTATAGTTACTCCACGCCCACTCTTTTGGAGATCCCGACCATGCAAGCCATCCGCAGCATCCTGGTGGTCATCGAGCCCGAGCACTCAGAGAGCCTGGCCCTCAAGCGCGCCAAGCTGATCGCCGGGGTCACCGACGCGCACCTGCATTTGCTGGTCTGCGACAGGAAACATGAGCATTCGGCGCTGCTGAGTGTGCTCAAGGCGGGCTTGCAGGAGGATGGCTACAGCGTGACCACCGAGCAGGCGTGGAATGACAGCCTGCATGAAACCATTATCGACGTGCAGCAGGCCGAGGGCTGCGGCTTGGTGGTCAAGCAACACTTTCCCGACAGCCCGCTGAAAAAGGCGCTGCTGACGCCGGCGGACTGGAAGCTGCTGCGGTATTGCCCGACGCCGGTGCTGCTGGTCAAGACCGCTGCACCGTGGGCCGACAAGGTGATTCTGGCGGCCATCGATGTGGGAAATAACGACGGTGAGCATCGCTCGTTGCACAACGCGATCATCGACCATGGCTTCGACATTGCCTATTTGGCCAAGGCGCAGTTACACGTGATCAGCGCCCATCCGTCGCCGATGCTGTCGGCAGCCGACCCGACGTTCCAGCTCAAGGAAACCATCGAGGCGCGTTATCGCGAGCAGTGCCGGGCATTTCAGGCCGAGTTCGATGTCGATGACAACCACCTGCACATCGAGGAAGGCCCGGCCGACGTATTGATTCCACATTTTGCCCACACACTGCAGGCGGCCGTGACCATCATCGGCACCGTAGCGCGCACCGGCATTTCCGGCGCACTGATCGGCAATACCGCGGAGGTGATACTGGATGCTGTAGAAAGTGATGTACTGGTGCTCAAGCCGCAGACGTTGATGGATCACCTGCAAGAGCTTGCGACCAAACCCTGAACAACAATGAAGAACTCAAGCCCCTCCCCACCTCTGGATGCATGCTGTCAGGTAGATAGCGCATCTTTCAGGAAACCCGGCGCGATATAGCGCTGGTAGTGTGCCTCGGACAGGATGAAGAACTCCCGGTCGATGGCATCGCGCAGTTCCGGCAGGGCCCATTCACGAAACTCCGGCAACAACACCATGCCGTACGCCTCCAGGTTATTGATCACCCGCGCGCCGCGGGCAATCAATTGGTAGGCCCAGCAATACTCGGACTGGTGCGGCACGAAGCGGATCTTGCGCTGTTCCAACTGCCCGCGCAGGGTCTTGGGGTCGAAAATCTCCAGTTTACCGGCCATCACCTGCACCAGCAGCTGCTCCAAACGCAGCCACACCGCACGTTTTTCCTCTTCGTTGTAGCCATTCCACAGGATCACTTCGTGGTGAAAGCGCTTGCAGCCACGGCACACCAGATCGCCGTAAACCGTGGAGCACAGGCCGACGCAGGGGGTCTTGATGGTTTGGTTGGACATGGGAAACAACACACAGATCAGCGAAACAGTGCGCCATGTTAGCCCTTTGTCTAAGGTTGATCACCCAGCAAACTTGCCATGGCAACTTACCTTTAGATTTTTTTTGCCGTAGAATCATCCGGCCTTGTAAGGCGCCAATAATCCGCTGGAAGCTGTTTTCAAAGCGTCACGAGCACAGTCGTTCCTTCAGAACGGTGTTGGCGCGGGTTTGACCCCGGTAGGTCAAAAACCGCGCCAACCCTCATCAGCTCCGTTCTGCAGGCGTAAAACTTTGAAAGCAGCTTCTGTGAGGAATGCCGGCAGCGCTGGCTTTGCGGCCCAAAAAGCCCCCGAGCGCATGCGTGCCGT